>JAEEGH010012357.1_pt1 | contig 19172 bp, 18 predicted proteins | sample 9134181 | NCBI WGS metagenome assembly JAEEGH01 (sample SAMN16246544, study PRJNA631951) | gut metagenome | biome: gut microbiome; feature: rumen; material: DP-attached | host: Bos | place: Iran: Karaj | collected 2018-10 | reverse complement strand
CAAACGCCGGATCGCGGAAGGACACCGGCGAGGTCTGTTCCTCCGGTCCCGCGGGGACGACGGCAGGATTCGCGGTGTTCGTTTCCGAAACGGTTTCATGATCGGGCGCTTCGGAGCTTGCTTCGGCTGCCGGTATCTGCGCCTGCGTCTCATCGGGGGCGGACTTGTCGTTCTTGCCCCAGAACAGGATGACCAGCACGGCGGCGCAGACGAGCAGAAACGCAAAGATCGGAACAACGATCAGAAGCGTGCGGGTGCTCTTGCTGCGCGATATCTGCTGCGCGTCGTTCTGCGCGTCCTTCGTCAGAACGTCTGCCTTGCAGGCGTTTTGGGTGAAGGGCTTGCACTGTCCCTGAGACGCCTTCTTTGCGGAAGCCGGACGCTGCGCGGCAGGCGCTTCGGACGGCTTCGACCGAAGATCGACGGGCATGCCGCAGCATTCGCAGAATGCCTGGTTTTCTTTGATAAGGGTACCGCAGTTTTTGCAATTCATAACAATTACCTCTGAACTATGATGATCTGGATTCGTTTATTCGCGTACAAAGGCAAGGAAATCCTTGTTTCCGCCGCCTTCGGGGACCTGCATCATGAGGGAGTCGTCCGTGATCGAATACGGGATCTGAACGTTGTCGATCACCAGAATCGTCGTGCCCCGCTCAATGAGCTCATAGCGGAACGATCCCGTGGTCGTCTTTCCGTTCGACAGAACGGTCCGGGTGCCCTTGCCGTGTCCGTCGAAGGTGTAGGAAGCGGCATAGGTGCCGTTTTTGATCTCTTCTTCGCGTTCCTTGTGCCGCATCGAGGAAACCATGTTCCAGGTACCCGCAAGCGCATCCGGCTTTGCGCAGCCGATGAGCGAGAGCACGATCGCCGCAAGCAGCAGCCATGTGATCCAACGTTTCCGCATACTGTTTTCCCCCTGTCCGATGATAGTACCAGTATAACGGGAAGCCGTTTTTCTGTCAATAAACGACACGGCGTTTCGGCGGACGATTCTGCCGCGGAATGAAAAAAGCGGCGCAAACGCGCCGCCGGAATGGGGTTCGGATTCAGCCTTCCTTTTTCGACATAAAATAGGAAACGACGAAGCCCGCGACAAGGCAGAGGAGCGCGGCGGGGATGAACCACCACTGCGTAAGGCTTGCGCCGAATGCGGGACCGAAGCACTTTGCCTTCAGGAAGATCGCGTACGGCGAGGCAAGCATCAGCGCGAGGATGCCGTAATAGGTCGGGGTGGGATGCTTGTCGAGGAGCCAGCGGATCGCCTTCGACACAATGAGAAGACCCAGGATGATGCCGATGCCGAACGGGATCAGCACCAGAAGATGCGGACCCATCGCGGAAAAATTCAGCGTGAAGAGGCAGACCACGGCGCTCTTGAGATGCGTCATGACGCTGTAATAGTACCCCAGCACGAGCATGACCATCGAGCCGGAGATGCCCGGCACGATCATGGTGCCCGCCGCGATAAAGCCGAGCAGCAGAGCAAGGAGCGCGCTCCATACGCCGTTGTTCAGCGCGTCGACGGCACGGAAGGCGGGGGAGGTCATCGTTTCGCCGGAATCGCGCGCGGTGATCGTCAGCGTACCGTCCGCATTCATCTGCAGATCGAATACGCTTGCGTTCTCCTTTTCGACGGTCAGGAACGCTCCGCCGGAAAGCTGCAGGAACAGCTTCTTGTCCGCGCCGCTGCGCAGCTGGTAGCCGTCCGAGGGCTTGCCGAACGTGCCGCCGGCGCTCTTGATCTCCCACACGGAAACGCTCGTGTCGCCGTTGTGCACGGTCAGCGTGTCTTCGCCGCTCTCCGTCAGCACCACGCGTTCGCCGACGGAAAGCGTGTCGGCGGCGGAAAGCTTTTTGAAGCTCTCGGACGTGTTGCTGTTCAGATACGGCAGCAGCACCATCAGCGCGATCATCACGAGCGCGACGAGGATGTAGCCGGGCTTTACCTTGTGTCCCCTGATGTTTTTGAACAGCATCGGAAGCGAGCCCAGGATCAGACCCGAGAACAGCAGGATCGTGAGGAACTCGAAGTTCGCGAGCAGCCATGTGACGACAAACGACAGCGCGACGACGCCGAGCACGATGCCGATCGCATACGGGATCAGCTTTTTGATCGCGGCGCGGCGGCGGGCTTTGTCCTTCGAGGTGATGGAGACGGCGTCCTCGTAGACGCCGATGGCAAGAAGCATCGATCCGCCGGACACGCCGGGGATGACGATGGCGAGACCGACCAGCGTGCCCTTGAGCACGGCGACGATCCAGTTGATGATTTTCTTTGTCGTATTCATGTTCCCATTGTACGGCGGGACGCGCGTTTCGTCAACCGCGTGCCGCGATTTCTTACAGCTTTTTCACAAACGGCGGCGCGCATCCGTCACGATTTGTTTTTGAAATTGCCGTATTTTTGACAAACCGGTTTCACAATCGGCGGATATACTGTGCTGTGAAAAGAAAAATCGGAGGTTTTTTTATGGAATACGAACAACCGAAACGCGCAAAACGCGGCGTCGGCGTGTCGGTACTGATCGCCTGTACGGCGATGGCGGTGGTGATCGGACTGTTTGCGGGCGTGATCCTGATGAACAGCACGATGCAGAACAACCGCTCGCAGGCGGCGGAGCTTCCCGCGGCGACGGCGGTCCCGCAGGCGGTCGAAGTGCAGCAGACCGAGGCGCCCGCCCAGACGGCGGAGCCGGAGCAGACCTACACGGTTTCCCCCTCGACGAGCTTCGTCAACGAAGGACCGTACACCCGCGCGCAGGTCGTGGAGCTTTGCGCGCCGAGCGTCGTCGGCATCGACGGCATCTTTGAAACGACCGTTTCCTACTGGGGACGGACGCAGACCTATGAGCAGCCGGGCAGCGGCAGCGGCGTGATCATCACCGCGGACGGCTATATCGCCACCTGCGCGCACGTCGTGGACGGTGCGAAAAAGCTGACCGTCACGCTGAACGACGAAACCTCCTATGAAGCGACGCTGATCGGCACGGACAAGCGCAACGACCTTGCGATCATCAAGATCGACGCGACCGGGCTGACCCCCGCCGCCCTCGGCGACAGCGATATGCTGACCGTCGGCGAGGACGTGATCGCGATCGGAAACCCGCTGGGCGAACTGCGCGGCACGGCGACCGGCGGCATGATTTCGGCGGTCAAGCGCAACATTACGGTCGAAGGCACGGAAATGGAGCTTGTGCAGACGGACGCCGCCATCAGCCCGGGCAATTCGGGCGGCGGGCTCTTTAACGCGTCGGGACGGCTCATCGGCATCGTCAACGCCAAGGTCTCCGATTCGAGCGCCGAAGGACTCGGTTTTGCGATCCCCGTCAACAGCGTGGTCAAGGAGATCAATGACCTCCTGAATTACGGCTACGTGACCGGACGCGCGTCGCTCGGCGTGCACACGCAGAACGTAACGCTGACGAACGGCTACGGCTTCTTCTCCTACGGCGGAACGCGCTGCGTGCAGATCACGGATGTGCTCGCCGGCAGCGCCGCGGAGCAGGCGGGACTTAAAGCGGGCGATCTGATCCTGGAGGTCGGCGGCAAAGAGGTGAGCTCGAACGCGGACCTTTCCGACATCATCGCGGGTTACAACGCCGGCGAGTACGCGGACTTCCTGATCCGCCGCGACGGCGAACGCATGACGGTGCGCGTGACGTTCGGCGAGTACGTGCCGGCCGAACCGTAACGGAAGAATCCTGTCTCAAAAAGAGCCGCAAAGGCTCTTTTTTTCGTGCCCCGCTCTTGCATTGGCGGAAACGCGGTGATAAAATATATTATTATTGAAACCGGACGAAAGACCGAGTCCATAAGGAGGAGTCCCCATGAAGCGGAAACTGTTTGCCGTTCTGCTTGCGCTGATCCTGGTCGTGAGTTTGCTCCCGATCGGCGCTGCAAGCGCGATGGAGATTTTTGTGAAGCTGAACATCCAGACCGGTGATAAAACCATCACGCTGGAGGTTGAGCCGAGCGATTCCATCGACGCTGTCAAAGCCAAGATTCAGGACAAAGAGGGAATCCCGCCCGATCGGCAGCGGCTGTATTTTGGCGGAAAACAGCTTGAGGACGGTCACACGCTTGCGGACTACAACATCCAGAAGGAATCGACGATCTGGCTGCTGCCGATCGGCGGCGGCGAGACCTATGCGCTCGATTCGGTGCAGGGCGGCGCGATCCTGCACTGCTTCAACTGGTCGTACAACGAGATCCGCACGCATCTGCCCGAGATCGCGGCGGCGGGCTATACCGCCGTGCAGACCTCGCCGGTGCAGGAACCGAAGGACTATAAGTATCAGGGCACCGTTTATACGACGACCAGCGGCGAATGGTGGAAGCTGTATCAGCCGCTCGGTCTTCGGATCGCGCCGACGGACGACAACGGCGAAGCGACCTCCTGGCTCGGCACAAAGGACGAGCTTACCCTTCTCTGCACCGCGGCGGACGATTACGGCATCAAGGTCATCGTCGATATCGTTTCGAACCATCTCGCAAACTTCAATCAAAGCGGCGGTACGTACGCAAACCTGAGTCCCTACGTCGACGACGAGATGAAGGTCGAAGCATATTACCACAACGAACCGGACGAAATCGATTACCGCGACAACAGCAACCGCTACAACATCACGCAGCGGCACATGGGACAGCCGGACCTGAACACCGGACATGCGGACGTGCAGGCGAAGGTTTTGCGGCTGTTGAAGGAGTGCGTCGACTGCGGCGTCGACGGGTTCCGCTTTGACGCGGCGAAGCATATCGAGCTTCCGACCGACACCGCCTATAACTGCGCGAGCGATTACTGGCCTGTCGTGCTGAACGGCGTGCGGGATTACGCGGATCATGAGCTGTTCATCTACGGCGAGGTGCTCGGCGAAGTGGGTACGGACGTTCACAACTATACGCAGTATATGGGACTGACCGACAGCGACACCGGCAACAACGCGCGCGCCGCCGCCGCTGACCAGAACGCCGGCGCACTTGCGATCGGGACCTACGCAAAGGGCGACACGCCGAGCGATTACGTGCTTTGGGCGGAATCGCACGACAACTACATGAACGATCACACGGATCTGCTTTCGGACGACGTCATTGTAAAGACCTGGGCGATCGTCGGCGCAAGAGCCGATTCCACCTCGCTGTTCCTTGCGCGCCCGAACGATACGATGGGTGCGGCGAGTTCGGACACGACCTGGAAGTCCACGGAGGTCGCCGAGGTCAACAAGTTCAAGAATCATTTTAACGGCACGACCGAATATCTCTCCTTCGATCAAAGCGCGAAGATCACCTATATCGAGCGCGGCACGAACGGTGCGGTCATCAGCTGCCTCGGCGATACGCGCAGCGTGGACCTGCCCGTGTATCGCATGAAAGACGGCACATATACGGATCAGGTCACGGGCAGCACCTTTACGGTCCTGAACAGCCGGATCACCGGTACGGTTGGAAGCGCAGGCGTCGCGGTGCTCTACAACGTGAACGAAGCTGCGACGGACGGCATCGACGTATCGCCGCTGTACCTTGTGCCGACCTCGCTCTGGGACAAGGACGGCGCATGGTTTGCGATGTATCTCTTCAACCACGAAGGACAGACGGCATGGGTGCGCATGACTGCGGTCGGCGACGGATCGTACTCCGCAGAAGTCCCCGAAGGCGTGTGGAGCAACGTGATCTTCTGCCGTATGCGCGACACCGCGACGGAACCCGGCTGGGAAAGCGGCAAAGTGTGGAACCAGACGGCGGATCTCGTTCCTCCTCCCGGCTCCGATACCTATACGATCACGGGACAGAACGACAGCGGAAAATATGACGGCACCTGGAGCAGACAGGGCGCGGCGGGATATTATCTTGTCGGCAATATGACGGGCTGGGCGCCCTCCGCCGCGTATCAGCTTGCAAAGGTCGAGGGTTCGTCGCCGGTCGAGTATCAGATCACCGTCGATCTTACGACGACGAGTCAGTTCAAGATCGCGTATTCCGAAAACGGCACTTCGATCAACGACGCCGACTGGTTCCCCACCGGCATGGGCAACAACTTCGGCGAAAACGGCGAGATCACCGCGGACGGCACATATCTGGTGCGGTTCCGTCCGAATCAGGACGGCGGCGACGACTGGTTCTATAACTGCATTCTTGTGGGCTCGGCACATACGGTGCGCTTCTCCGTGCCTGCCGGCGTCTCGGCGCCCGAAACGGTGACCTGCCCGACAGGCGAATCGATCACGCTGCCCGATGCGGGCGCACCCGAAGGATACGTCTTTGTCGGCTGGGTGACGGAGGATTATGACAACGTCGATGAACTGCCCGATGCGCTTTCCGGCAGCTATACGCCGACCGTGAATATCACGCTGAAGGCATTGTATTCCCGTACCGAGAGCTTTGCGGCAGGCGGCGCGCTTGTGACCGCCGCGCCCGACGACTGGAGCGGAAGTTACGTCATTACCTACGGAAAGACCGATACGCTGTACGCGCTGAAGGGTCTTGCCGGAACCAGGAAATACGAGTCCGTATCGGCGGGCGGCGCGGTCGCGTTTGCCGACACCGGCATGACGCTGGACGGCGAAGTGCTGACCGGCGCAGCCGACGCTTACGTCTTTACGATCGAAGCGAAGGACGGCAAGTTCACGATCTGCAACGCGGAGACCGGCACGTATCTTGCAAGCCGCGGCGGATATCTCATGAGCTACAAGACCGACGCCGCGAGCTACGATCGGTGGTCGCTTGCCGTGAACGGCACGGCTGCAGAAGCGACGAACGGCGCTTCGAGAACGATCCCGTATCTCGCGTTCTCCGCAAAGGGCTATTTCATGATCGGACGCACGGCGGACCCGGAGATCTGCTTCTGGAAGCTGGCGGAAGCGCACGAGGCCACGACCTACACCACGATCATCCATTAAACGCACATCGACACAGAGGCGAAGCAAAACGCTTCGCCTCTTTTTTTGTGCCCGAAATCGGACAAAAGTCCGGGAAAACCGTCCGAAGTTCCCGTGGTATGCTGTTTTCAACGAAAGGCAGGGAGGCAAACATGAGCCGAAGAACGGAACAACTGAACGGCGCGATCGGGGCGTATTTTGCGGCCTGCGACGCAACGCGCGAGCGTCACGAGCTGAAAAACGGAGGCATCGAAGAGAGACAGATCCCCTACACCCTGTTCGGTCTCGCGAGGGCCGTGCGCCTGACGCCGGAGGAAGTCCTTGCGGCGTTTCACACGGACCGGCGTTCCAAAGAGAACGCGATCCTTCGCGACGCCGTTCTGAAGGTCGCCGCCTACACGCTCGAGCGGACGCTGCTCGGCGAGCTGAACTATCAATCCGCGCTGGAAGCGCTGCGTGCGATGGGGCTCAATCAAGCGGCGGAACAGGCGGACGGCGTTCTGGAGATTGTTCTGGACGGCGCTGCGGAGAGGTATTCGAAATGATCCTGCATCTTCCGGGTACGCCGAACCCGAAGCAGGAACGCTTCTTCCTCGCAACCGCGCGGCACATTGCCTACGGCGGCGCGCGCGGCGGCGGCAAGTCGTGGGCGATGCGCCGGAAGTTCGTGCTCCTTGCCTTTCGTTATGCGGGACTCCGCCTTTTGCTGCTGCGCCGGACGCTGCCGGAGCTGAACGAAAACCATGTGCTGCCGCTGCAGAAGGAGCTCACAGGCGCGGTGACCTATCTGGCGACGCAGCGCGCGTTCCTCTTTCCGAACGGCAGCCGCATCAAGCTCGGCTACTGCGACCGCGAAGCGGACGTGTTCCAGTATCAGGGACAGGAATACGACGTGATCGGGCTCGAGGAGGCGACGCATTTTACCGAGACGCAGATGCAGTTTCTGACGACCTGCAACCGCTCGGTGCGCACCGACTTCTCGCCGCGCATGTACTACACCTGCAACCCCGGCGGCGTGGGACACGCATGGGTCAAGCGGCTGTTCATCGACCGCGATTACCGCAACTGCGAGCGCGCGGAGGATTATGTGTTCATTCCGGCGCGCGTCACCGACAACCCCGTACTGCTTGAAACGAACCCGCAGTACCTTGAAACGCTCGAAAACCTGCCGGAACACCTCAAAAAAGCATACCTTGACGGCAACTGGGACGTCCTTGAGGGACAGTTCTTTCCGGAATTCGACCGCAGCGTGCACGTCGTGCGCCCGACGAGACTCCCGATGGAGTGGAAGCGCTTTCGCGCAATGGATTGGGGCTATAACGATCCGTGCTGCGTGCTGTGGTTTGCCGTTGCGCCGGAGGGGAAGCTTTATGTGTATCGCGAGCTGTATCTGCGGAAGACGCTTTCGAGCGAGATCGCAAGGCGAGTGAAGCAGCTTTCGGAGGGCGAGCGCATCGCCTATACGACGGCGTCGCCGGACGCGTGGCAGCAGCGCGGGCTGAAGGGTCTCGAGGGCGAAAGCATTGCGGAGGTGTTCTCGCACAACGGCGTGCCCCTGCTCCCCGCGGACAACGCCCGCATCCCGGGCTGGCAGCGCGTTCGCGAAGCGCTGGCAAAGCAGCCCGACGGCGCGCCTGAGCTCTTCATCTTCGAGACATGCCGCAATCTGATCCGCACGCTGCCGCAGCTGACCTTTGACACGCGCGACGCCGAAGATGTGTCGGACGCCTGCGAGGATCACGCGCCGGAAGCGCTGCGCTACGGGCTGATGAGCCGCCCGCGTCCCGCGCCGGAGGAGAAGCGGAAGCGCCCGTACCGCTATGACCCGCTTGCAGGCACGCCGCAGTTCTCCCCCGGTTTCTACGGACTATAAAACAAGAATGGAAGGAAATGCAAATGAAACCAAGACAATCCGAAACCAAACGGCGGTTGGCCGAAGAAGCCATGTCGCTGTTCCGCGAGTTTCGCAGCGCCTATGTGAACGAGTGGCGGCGGCAGGAACACAATGAGCGGATGTATCGCGGGGAGCACTGGTACGACGTGCCCGTGACCGATCCGAACGAGCCGCGCCCGGTGACGCCGATTCTGCAGTCCACGATCGAAAACGTGTCCGCGGACCTGGCGGATCAGACGCCGGAAGCGGTCATCACGCCCGAAAGCGCCGCCGACGCCTACCCCGCACAGGTCATCGACGCCGTGATCCGCAGAAACCACGACGCCGCGGCGTACCCCGTGGAATACCGCCGCATGATCCACGATCTGCTGGTCGGCGGATACTGCGTGCAGGAAGTCGGCTACGACAGCACCGAAAACGGAGGCCTCGGCGGCGCGTTTATCCGCCGCGTCGACATCCGCAGCATCCTCATCGATCCGCTCGTCACCGATCTCCAGGACGGGCGCGCCGTGTTCAAGCTGGCGCTGCGTCCGAAGACGTGGATCGAAACACACTATCCCGACCTGGGTCCGCTCGTCGGATCCCGTCCCCTTGACACGGCGGAGCTGATCACCGACGAGATCCTCTCGCCGGACCCGAAAAACGCCTGCCTGCTGATCGAATACTGGCGGCGCGAATATGACGCGGAGGAAGACCGGTATCGCGTGCACATGGCGCTCATCTGCAACGGCATCGTGCTCGAAGACAGCCGCGACGTCAAGCCCGAGGGCTATTTTGCACACGGTCGGTACCCGTTCGTACTGACGACGCTCTACCCGCGAAAGGGAAGCGCCCTGGGCTTCGGCATCATCGACCTGTTCGGCACGCAGCAGCTGTATGCGGATAAGCTCGACCAGCTTGTGCTGAAAAACGCGTTCCTGGCGTCGCGCAACAAGCTGCTGGTCACCGACGCATCCGGCTTCGATCCGGACGACCTTCGCGACTGGTCGAAGGACGTGCACACCGGCGAAAACCTGAACGGCGTGACGTGGATGACCACCGCGCCGCTGCCGAACTACCTGCTCTCCTATATTCAGTCGATCCGCGAAGGCATCAAGGAGGAGAGCGGCGCAAACGATTCCTCGCGCGGCGCGGCGCCCGGCGGCGTGACCGCGGCGCGTGCGATCGAGGCGCTGCAGGAGATGAGCACGAAGCGCGCGCGAATGGCGACCGATCAGCTGCACGAAGCGTTCCGCGAGGCGGTTCGGCTCGAGATCGAAACGGAACGCGAATTCAACTGCTACCTGCGCCCGGTGACGATCACCGTGGACGGAGAGCCCAAAGAGGTATTCTTCGACAGCGACGTGCTGAGCAAGGATGCCCCGGGCGGCGTGCGCCTGCCGGTCGAGTTTCTGATCTCGATCAAGGCGGTCCGCCGCAACCGCTTCGCCGGCGCCGCGCAGAACGAGCTGATCATGAATCTGCTGTCGCTCGGCGCGCTCACCAAGGAGCAGGCGGTCTCCCTCATGGTCTTTGAGGGAAAGGAACAGGTACTGAAACAGATGCGGGAAGCGGCGGTCGAAGCCGAACCGCTGTTCCCCGAACGAACGAAAAAGAAGAACCGGAGGTAAACTATGATCTTCAAAAAGAAAGAAACGCCCGTCGAAAACGAGCCGGTTGAAGCCGAAGCGGAGAATCCGTTTGTCGAGGCCGCCGAAGCGCTCGTGGAGATGGAACAGAACGGCGAGCTGCCCGAGAACTTTGATCTTTCGGAAGCGACGCAGGACCGTGCGTTTGCGGAGCTTCTCAGCGAGTTTGAGCCGAAGGCCGCCGTACGCATCTACGTTGCGGAAAAGCGCGCCGAAGACGCCGAGAAAAACGTGAAAACGCGTATGAGCGAGCAGGCAAGAAGCCGCAGCGCGCTGCCGAAATCCCAGCGCAGCGACCGCGCGGTCGCGCCCGCGCCGGACTATATGTCCATGTCGAAGGAAGCGTTCTCGGCGCTTGAAAAGCAGTACAGAAACGCCGCGCACAACGGCAAACGAGTTCACATTTAACAGGAGGAACCTATGGCTATCAATACCACTCTGAACACCACCGAAACCACGTATTTCAACAAACAGTTCTATGACAAGAAGCTTCTGGAGACCGCAAAGACGCGCCTCGTTCACGCAAGCTTCGGTCAGAAGCGCAGCATTCCGCGGCACGGCGGCAAGCGTGTGGAGTTCCGCAAATACGATCTCTTCACGCCCGACGTCGAATCCCTGACGCTGCAGGAAGGCGTTACCCCCGACGGGCAGTCGCTGACGCAGTCCAACGTCGAAGCGGAGGTCAGTCAGTACGGCGCCTACGTCGAGGTGAGCGATCTTCTGGACCTCACCGCGTACGACGAGGTACTCGCGGATTCCGCGGAGCTTCTGGGCGAGCAGCTCGGTACCGTAATCGAATGGGTCACCCGCGACGCGATGTGCGCGACGACCAACGTACAGTATGCAAATGACGCCGAATACCGCAGCGCGCTGGACGGCGACGACGTGCTTACTGTAAACGAGATCCGCAAAGCGGTCCGCACGCTGAAAAAGAACAAGGCGCGCATGTTCACCGCCGCCGAAGACGGTTCCGTGCGCCGCCCGCACTATGTGTGCATCTGCTCGCCGGACGCGACCTACGATCTGCAGAACGATCCGCTCTGGCAGGACGTCAGTAAGTACAGCAACGCGGAACAGATCTATTCCGGCGAGATCGGTCGTCTGTTCGGCGTCGTGTTCGTCGAATCGACCGAGGCGAAGGTCTATCATCAGACCATCTGGCAGGTCATCCGCCACACCGCCTCCTCCGCGACGCACGACATTCCGCTGCGCGGCGAGCTGACCGAGGAACAGATCCGCTATCTGTCGGAGCCCGGCAATCCGATCTGCCTCGGCGAACAGGAGCTGACGATCCAGTCGTTTAACCGTGACACCAGTATCCTGACCGTCGAGGAGAGCATCACCTATGTCATGGGTACGCCGCTCTATACGGACGATGCCGGCGCGTTCACGGAGGATTACCGTCAGTACGACGTTCACGCGACGCTGGTCTTCGGCGCGGATGCGTACGGCGTCATCGACATCGACGGCTCCGGCACGATGGAAACCATCATCAAGCCGCACGGCAGCGAAGGCAGCGGCGATCCGCTGAACCAGCGCGCGACCGTCGGCGCAAAGGTTGCCGCATACGCCGCAACGGTGCTGAACCCGCTTTGGATCGTGCGCATCGAGCACACGGTTTCGAAGTAAGAACCGATTCCGGGGGAGGAATGCCTCCCCCGGGCAAAAGAAAGGAGCTAACCCGATGAATACAAAGGAAAAAACCGAATCCAGGACCGCAAAGTCCGAAGAGCTCGTAACCGTCTATCTTCCCTCCGACGGAAAGGGCGCATATCTCGAGGGCGCGCTGAACGGCGTGAATTTCCGGATCCCGACCGATCAGCTCGTGACCGTCCCCCGCCGCATCATGCGCGTGATTGCCGAAAGCCGCAAGGAACTGCTTGCAGGCAGCCGCGCGACGGAAGCATATTCCGCAGTCGGCGGCAGAAAGCTCGGGTGATCGCCGTGACCGTCCGCGAACTCATTGAAAGCGCGCTCGGCGAGCTGGATCATCCGGACGATTGCGCCGCGCTGCCGCTCTGGCAGGAGAAGCTTCTGCGATTTGCAAACGAAGCCGTGGTCGACCTGTACGAAACCTTCCGTCCGTGGCGGCGCGATCCGCTGCCGCTCCAACGGGGCGTGCTCGACCTGACCGCGCTGCCGTATTCGGTCGGAAAGGTGCTCGGCACCGAGCGCGGCGGCATGCGCATCCCGTTTTACTACGGCGCGGACACGAACACGCTTCGCGTGCCCGGCGTGCCGGACGGACCGATGACCGTTGTGTACCGGTATCTTCCGAAAACGCTGGCTGCGGACGACGAGCCCGAACTGCCCGCCGCCTGTCACCCACTGATCGTGCTCTATATGGTCGGACGCTTTTGCATGCTGAACGACGCGCAGGGCATGAACCACGCGTCCTCGGCGATGTCGCTGTACGAAGCGCGCAAACGCCGTCTGAAGCTCGACTTCGACGAACCGACCGATTATCAGATCACCGACCGCTGGTAGAAAGGAGGCGCCTATGGCATATCAGACCGTATCGCTGCCGTCGTTCGGCGGCATGCGCATGGATCTGTGCGAAGGGCTTTTGAAGCTCGATATGAGCCCCGACGCCTGCAACCTCGACACGCGCTCCGGCGCGCTGCGCTCCGCCGCGGGGTTCACCCGCGTAATGCCGGAGCTTGTGCAGGCGGAACGCTCGCTCGAACGGATGTACGTATACACGACCGAGCACGGAAACCGGTATCTTGCCGCAGCGCAGGACGTGCTGTATCTCTATGACGAACAGGCGCATCTGTGGCGTCAGCTGTATCAGTTTGCAAACGGCGTCACCGGCGAAAGCATGGATTTTCTGAAGGTGCGCGTCGGAACGGCCGACCGTCTTCTGATCGCCTGCGGGACCGAGCCCATGGTGGCGTTCGACGCCGAAACGAACCTCGTCGCTCCGTTCGGCTCCGCCGAAAAGCTCTCGAACAAATACGTCAGCTTTGCGGAGCTGTACTTCGGACGGCTGTTCGCCGCCGGCGATCCGGAATCGCCGAGCCGCCTTTACTGGAGCAAAGCGCCCGGCGGCGGCAGAACGATCGACGACTGGCGCAGCGATCCGAACAGCGAAAATGTTTCCGGCGGTTTTGTCGACGTCGGCGTGGACGACGATCCGATCACGGGGCTGTTCGCGATGTCGAACCAGCTTCTGATCTTCAAACGCGATTCGCTGTACCGGCTCCTGGGCGACCGTCCGGGAAACTACCGGGTCATCGCCGTCGACGCGGCGTTCCGTCAGCCGCTGCACACCGCCTGCGTGCGGTATACCGACCGTCTGTTCTTTCTGACCGACGGCGGGCTGTGCTTCTACGACGGACAGACCGTGCGCAAAAGCCCTGCGTTCCGCGCGCTCGAGCCGCTGCTGAAATATGCGAACCTCCGGTATGCGCGCGCCGCCGCCTGCGACGATACGCTGTACTTTGCGATCCGCACGCAGTACGGCGCGCCGTACAACGACACGCTGATCGAATACGACGTCCCCCGCGACCGGTTCATGCTCAGAAAGGGCTTCTGCCCCGTCGATCTCTGCACCGTCCACGGTGTGCTGTATATGCTGACGGACGCCGGGAAGCTCGTCGCGTTCGACAGCAGCGCAAGCTACGACGGCGCCCCGATCAACGCGTGGTGGACGACGCCGGTTCTCGACCTCGGCAGGAAGGACATAAACAAGACGCTTCTGCGGCTGACCGCAAGCGGCGAAGGCCGGATCGGCGTGCGGGTCGATGCGGACGGCGGCGTGTACGAAACGAGCATCCGCCTGTCCTCCGTACCGTTTTCCGTCACAGAGATCCCGCTGCGCGGCGTCGGACGCGTATTCCGGCTCCGGTTCAGTTCTGTCAACGGTCAGCCGTTTACGCTCGACGCGCCCGTGACGCTGCTGTTCGATCAGCAGCGGCGACCCGGATAAGGAGGCGAACCATGGCATACAAAGCAACCGGCATGCAGGCGCTGTTTCCGGTCTATCTCGGACGAATGCCGTCCGCGTCGATCGACCGCGACACCTACGACTCCGGCGTCTCGCAGAACGAAAACAATCTGAACCAGAATCTGGAGCTTCTTTACAACAAGCTTTTGGAACTTGAATCGGCTTTTGCCGAACACACGGAAGGAGAATAACCATATGATCAGACCACCTATCAAACCCTGGACGCCGCCGATCCCCTTCGATCGCATCGCCGAGAACGTAAAAAGGGCAACCGAACGGCAGACGGCCAATCAAAGCAGCGCGGGCGGATCGCAGGCAAGGATTCCCTCGTTTGAATCCGTCTTTCAGGAAATGCTGCGGCACTATATGCCCGAGACCGTTGAGTTTACCCCGCTTTCCGAAAAGGAGCTGTCCGACACGATCCGCAACTGGCTCCGCCCCGCCTATGAGCAGGCGATCCAGAACCGTCGGGAGCAGACGGGACGGATCAACGCCGAGCTCGACGCCGACGCGTGGTCGCGCGGCATGGGACAGAGCACGTATCTTTCGGACGTGAAGAGCCGTCAGCTGCGCGACGAAGCGCGCGACGTCGACACGATCGAAAGCAATTATTCCTCGACGCTCGCCGGACATCTGTACGACGCGATAAAGGAACAGCAGAAGACGAAGCTCGAAGTCGATCAGTTCAATGCCGAACAGATCAACCATGCGCGCGAAAAGGCGATGTCCGCCGCGCAGGCGCTTTACAGAACCTATCAATCCTCCGGCGGACGCGGCGGCAGCAGGGCAAGCACCGCAGCCGCGGCGAGCGGTTCGATGGCAAGCAAGCTTCTGAACGCGCAGGCGAACGTCCCGAAAACGAGCTACAACGCGATTGCCAACGCCGTCGCGCGGATGACCCCGTCCGAGCGCGGAAGACTGTATAATCAGAACGATCCCGGCTACTACAATCTGCGCAGCGAGATCCTTTACAGTCTCGGCCCCGACGCTCTCTCGAAGCTCAAGCGAAACTTCCCCGCATAAACGCAAAACAAAAAAGCCGCGCAAGCGGCTTTTTGCATGTCGGTTCAGAATGCGTTGTCCAGCGTGAAACTCAACGGAAATGCCTCATCCTTTTGCATCATCTCGCTCTTGCCGAGCCCGTAGGTGCGGACCTCGATCGAACGCGAGACCGGATCGAACAGCAGCACGCGGTACGCATACGAGCTCGTCTGCCGGTTCAGCATCAGAAGATTCACCGTGCGTTCCGGCGTTCCGTCGCCGTCGTCGTCAAACGTGTGCGCCGCCATCGAGGACTGGCGCGAATGCCCGCAGATGACCAGCCGGACGTTTGCATGCGGTTCGACGATGTTGGTTTCGAGATAGCGCATGCTCGGGAACACGGTGCCGTCCGGCTTCAAAAGCCCGTGTACCGCAAGGATGCAGGGCGTGTCGGGATACTGTTCAAACACCGAATCGATCCATTCGCGCTCCGCCTTCGATTTGCCGCAGCTCCAGCCGACGCCGACCAGCATCAGCTCGATGCCGCCCGCGTCGATAAAGGCATAGAACATCTTTCCGCCGCCGTAGATCTGATCCTGCGGCAGCAGCTTCAAAAACGGACGTTTGAGATACGCCGTGTATTTCTGGAGCTTCACGCCCATATCGTGATTGCCCGCGATCGGATAGAACGGAAGATCATCCGAGAATGCGGAAAGACACAGATCGAAGTTGTCCCACTCCCAGTCCTTGAATCCGTTGTCGACGATGTCGCCGGTATGCACGACCGCAACAAGGTTTTCCGGCTCGCGCCGCGCGGCGATCTCTTTGCCGAGCGCTTCGAGCTTTTCCGGATACGAGAACGCAAGTCCCTGCGTGTCGGGCAGCCACAGGATCCCGAACGGCGTCGGAACGGGCGTGGGCGTGGGCGTCGGCGTCGGGGTCGGGGTCGGCGTCGGGGTCGGCGTCGGCGTCGGCGGCAGCGTGGGCAGGTCCGTTCTCTGCGGCTCAATATTCACGGTCACTTCTTCGGAAGGCGTTTCCGGCGGCGCAGGCGGAGCTGTCGGCGCTTCGACCGTTTCTTCCGGCTTCGCCGCATTGCCGCAGCCGAACAGCAGCAGCACGGCAAAAAGCAGGCAGACAAGGCGCAGCGTTCTTTGCATAACAGTTCCTCCCGATTGTTTTTTCACATTATAGCACGGCTTCATCGATTTCGCAACGCATGAAAAAAGCGTAAACGATGCCCCGATCCGATTGCGAACGCGTCCGATTCGTGATAGAATGATTAAAAAAGGACAAGCCGCGTCGAAGGGACAGGAATTATGAACATTTACGTCGCATTTACGCTGTTTTCACTGGTCATTCTTGTATACTGGGTCATATCGGAATTGTTCGCAATGCTGTTCCGGTTCAGCGGACTGCCCGATGAAAAAGCACGGTTTCAGGTCATTTCGCTCCTTACCGGCTGCGGCTTCACCACGCGCGAGAGCGAACTCCTTTTAACCAGCCGGTCCCGCCGGCGGCTCGCGCGCATTACCATGCTGTTCGGATACGTGTTCAACATCACGATCGTATCCATGTTGATCAACGTCTTCCTGTCCTTAAAGGTTACCGAGCTTTCCAATCTGTTCAGCGTTCTGATCCCGATCCTTGCCGCCGCAATCATCATCATCTTCATGCGTGTGCCGAAGGTGCGCGCGTGGGGCGACCGCATCATCGAGCGGCTTGCGTCGCGGTTCACCCGCAACGGAAAAATGAATTCCCTGCTGCTTCTGGACTATCTCGGCGACGATTCGATTGCACAGGTTACGCTCAACGAGGTGCCGGAACGATTCCGCGAAACGCCGCTTGCCAAGACCGGGCTTCGCGCCGAGCACAATCTGATGGTCATGCTGATCGAAAAGCCCGGCAAAAAAGCCGTGCCCGCAGGCGCAAAGACGATCATCGAAGCCGGCGACAAGCTGACCGTGTTCGGCGACTACAAAACGATCTCCGCCGTATTCGAAGCAAAGGAGCGTTTCGCCGAGGAGGGATAACGCATGATCCGCATGATTTCAGGGGAGGACGCCCTTGCGTTCCCCTTTTCCGGCGACGCCGAAGAGATCACCTTTCACAAGATGCGCCAGCTGATGACCGCGCCGGACGCGCTGCTGCTTTCCGACGGTCGCGACGTGCTGTTCGTGCGCGCCGGACAGGGCTTCCCCGCATGGATTTATACGCGAAAGGGCATTTCCGACGAAGCATTAAGCGAGCTTGCCGCGTCGCTTTGCGTGCTCAGGGAAACGCACAATCTTGCTGGCGTGATCGGACGGTCGAGTCTTGTCCGCTATCTGGAGCTTTCCCTGCCCTTCCCCTCTGCGCGCCGGCTCCCGCTGACCGCATATCTTTGTGAAAAACCGAACCTCTTTTCCGCCGAGGGCGAGCGCATCCCCGCAAAGGACCTCGATCCCGCCGTGTGCGGAAAGCTCCTTGCCCAGCTCGGCGAACAGGCGAGAGAGCCGATTCCCGAAGCGGCAAGACTTGCCGCCGGAATGAGCTTTTGCGAATGCCCGGACGCATATGGTTGGTGCATAAATGGTACAATAGCTGCCTTGATCCGGCTGCATGAACGGGTCAACGGTCTTGCGTATATCGGCTCCGTGGTGACTGACGCGGATCATCGCGGATGCGGCTACGCAAAGGCGCTGGTCAGTTCCGTCTGCGCCGATGCGCATGAACGCGGCGAACGCACCATGCTCTATGCCGACACGAGCTATGCGCCCAGCAACGCCCTCTACCGCGCGGTCGGCTTTGCGGAAACGGGCAGATTGATCGGATTTGACTTTACGAAGTAACCTTGTCCTCTTTTTGGTACATCATACTGTGAAAAATAGACCTGTCCCGAATTTGGGGCAGGTCGTTTTCTTTATCCCTGCAGCCCGCGGGACTGGCGGTCCATATCCTCGACGACAATGTCATAGATCTCGCCTAAGCTTGCGCAGTATGCCAGCACCTTCCACGGTTCGTTGGTGTGGAAGTGGATCTTGATCGTTTCGGGTCCGCCGACGGCTAAAAGGCAGTCGCCCTCCAGGTTGTTCAGAAAATAATCGCGGATCGCGTCCTCGTCGAGATCGGCTCCGTCGATCAAGAGCTGTGTGTCATACCGGAATTCCAGTTGTTCCATTCTCTCTGATTCCTTTCTCAAATATCGCCGCGAAGCGCGTAAACCGTGATGCCCACGCACTCGCGCAAAAAATTGTTGATCCGGATGTACCAGACGTCCGGCGCGGCTAACCCTACGGCGTCCAGTCCCGCCTTCCTTGCCACGCGGCCTGCGCGGAAGACGTGAAAATCGGTTGTAACGAACGCGATCGAAGCGTTTTCGCCGAGCTGTTCGTCGATGATCTTTTTGGAAAACGCAAAGTTTTCGAGCGTACTGGTCGCTCGGTCCTCCACGAGGATCCGTCCCGCGTCGATGCCCTTGCGCTCGACAAGGTATTTCCGCATCGCCGACGCCTCTGTGACGGTTTCGCCGTCGCCCTGTCCGCCGGAAACCACGCAGATCGTGTCCGGATGCGCATCAAGGTACTCCGCCGCGGTATCGAGGCGGTTAGAAAGCACCCACGTCACGCGGTCGCCGTGCACCGCGGCACCCAGAACGATCAGCGCGTCCGCGTTCACTTTGTCCGCGCGCTTCGCCGCCGTGCCCATCAGGATTCCCGCGACAATCAAATACACCGCGCCGAGCGCGTAGCAAACGAGCAGGATCCATTTCAGGACCGCGGGAAATCCGCTTTCCATATGGTGCATAAACGCACCAAGCAGCAGAAGCGGCACGCCGAGAACTGCCGGAAGGATCACGCCGAGGT
>JAEEGH010012356.1_pt1 | contig 19172 bp, 15 predicted proteins | sample 9134181 | NCBI WGS metagenome assembly JAEEGH01 (sample SAMN16246544, study PRJNA631951) | gut metagenome | biome: gut microbiome; feature: rumen; material: DP-attached | host: Bos | place: Iran: Karaj | collected 2018-10 | reverse complement strand
CTACCTGTTCTTCGACCCCTCCATCTGGAAGTGGGACGGCAGCCTGTTTAAGTTCAAGCCCAAGGGCAGCGACACGCAGTATGGCGTGGGCTGGCTGCCTCTTGGCGGCTATTGTAAGATTGCCGGTATGATCGACGAGAGCTTCGATACCGAACAGATGAAACAACCCGAACAGCCGTGGGAGTTCCGCGCCAAACCTGCCTGGCAGCGATTGCTGATCATGATCGGCGGTGTGCTGGTGAATTTCCTCCTGGCGCTGTTCATCTATTCGATGATCCTTTTCCACTGGGGCGATACGTATATCCCTGTGAAGGATATGACGCTGGGTATGAAGTTCAACACCGAGGCGAAGGTCTTGGGTTTCGAGGACGGGGATATCCTGATTGGCACGGACAAGGGCGAGTTTAAGGATTTCTCAGCCGACCTTTACCGTGACCTCAGTGAGGCGTACAGTGTGGATCTGATCCGCGATGGCAAGAAGATGACGTTGAGACTCCCCGGCAACCTGAACCTGTTGGGGATGCTGAAGGCTGAACCTTCGTTCGTAAGGCCGCTGATTCCTGCAGAAGTGGACAGTGTGATGGCAGACAGTCCAGCTGCCTCCATCGGCTTGCAGAAGGGGGATAAGATCGTGGCCATCAACGACAAGGCCATCGACAGCTATAATGAGTTTACGGATCAGCTTGGTATCCTCGAGGATATGATGACGGCTGCGATGACCAAGGAGGATAGCATGAAGGTAAGGACTGCCACCATCGTCTTTGACCGCGACGCGGTCAAAGACACTGCCACAGTGGTTCTGACTCCAGAATTGAAATTGGGCTTTTATGTGAAGAGTCTGGCAGGGCTGTATGAGCCGTACACGCGTGAGTATGGGTTCTTCGAGAGTATTCCTGCCGGTATCAAATACGGCTGGAACGTGTTGGCAGGGTATGTGGGTGACATGAAGTATGTGTTTACGGCTGACGGTGCGAAGTCGTTGGGTGGCTTTGGCGCCATCGGCAGCTTGTTCCCCCCGATGTGGGACTGGTATCTCTTCTGGAAGATGACTGCCTTCCTGTCGATCATCCTCGCCTTCATGAACATCCTGCCCATTCCGGCTCTCGACGGTGGACACGTGCTGTTCCTGGTGTATGAGATGATTACGCGTCGCAAACCCTCTGAGACCTTTATGATCCGGGCAGAGTACGTGGGCTTCGGCATCCTCATCCTCCTGATGGTGGTGGCGAACCTCAACGACATCCTGCGCTGGCTGGGCTATATGTAGTCGCGTTTTCTCCGGGAGAACCGGAAAGCCAACAGATAACAAGCTACGATGACCACATACGTCATCGTGGTTTGTAGTTTTGTGGGGTGCAGCCCGTCGATGCTTGCTCCGGGAATAGAGGCGATGGTGGAGAGCAGGGTGTTCAGGACAGACACTATATATAATAATAGGTACGCGAGGGAAGGGAAGAGGAACACTAAGGGGGAGAGCCAGAGGATGAGCGTGGCAGCCGGGATGACGATGAAGTTCGTCAACAGGAAATAGACTGGCAGACGTCCGAAGTAATAGGCAACCAAAGGGGCGACACCGATCTGTGCGGCACAAGATACCGCCACCATCCCCCAGAGCCATCTGATAACCCGGTGCGTCATCAGGTAGCCTATAGGGAACAGGCGTTCAGACAAGGGCACCATCAGGAGGATGGCGAATACGGACAGGTAGGACATCTGGAAACCGATGTCGAAGAGTGACAGCGGACTTACGATCAGCACCAGCAGGGCTGTGAAGGCCAGGGCGTTGACAGACATCTTGTCGCGATGACCCAATGACAGCAGGGCATAGACGGTGAGCATCGTGGCAGAACGGACGACACTCACGGGCATGCCTACCAGGAAGACGAAGGACCAGACGGAGGTAAGGGTAAAAAGGTAAGAAGGTAAAAAGGTAAAAAAGTGAGAAGGTGAAAAGGTGAAGAAGTGGCGGTTGCCGAAGAGGAGGGTCAGGAGCATAAAGATGATGCTGAGGTGGAGGCCACTCAGGGCCAGGATGTGTGAGGCACCGGTGATGGCATAGATGTCCCGGAGTTCCTGCGTCAGGGCGGATTTGTCGCCTAAGGCCATCGCTGCCACGACTGCGTAGGCTTCCCCTCCTGAGTTCTTGCGTCCCGTTGGTAGCAAGCGGCAAAGCCGAGCGGGAGGGTTAGGGGTGGTCTGATCAGTCGCGAGGCGTTGGAGGAGTTTGCTGCGGAGTTTCAGGAAATAGAGACGGGTGCGTTCCAGACGTGAAAGACTCTTTAAAGACAGTTCCACCTTCTGCCATTTCCAACTCGAGACAAAGGTCTGACCAGTAAAGCCATGCACTTCCAGATAGCGATGATAATCGAAGGTTCCCTTGCGCCAATCACTGTTGGGTCTGATGCGTGACTGGATCCTCAGTCCGTCGCCAATCTTCAGGCTCCGACTCCTGTCGTCTTTATAGAGGTAGCATTTCAGCTTCTGCTGACTGCCTGTCAACAGAATATCGACAGCCATCGTCTTGGGTTTCTCTGCCGGGGTAGTCAGGACGACAGCCTCATAGATGACTTCCTCTTCCGGCCATGACACGCGCAACGTCGATTCCTGCCTTTGAATCAACAGCCAACCCAACAGTACGAAACAGAGGGCAATGCCCAATGACTGCAAGACGGCATACCGCCACAACAGCAGTGTTCCTACTACCAACACGATCAAAACGGGCCACAGCCAACTGACAGTGCCCACACTGTCTCCCACAACAATCCCTGCCATCAGACAGATGACCAGACGTAATAATGGGGCTTCTCCAAACGGTTTGTTCTTCATCTCATTTAATGTTAACGGTGCAAAGGTACGAAAAATACCACAGATTACACAGAAATAATTAAAAAATAACCGCAGATTTCGCAGATTTCGCCGATTTTTCAATGATTAATCTGTGTAATCTGCGTAATCTGCGGTTTATTTTATATCTTTGCAAACGAAATGGAAAGTATGGTGATGCCCTTGTGGGCGTGGATATTGTTTTATGTGTTGGTTTTCGTGATGCTTTACATCGACCTGAAGTCGTTTGGACGGAAAGGTCAGCATGAGGTGAGCATCCGTGAGGCCCTGACGATGACAGTGGTATGGATCACTGTGTCGCTGGTGTTTTGTGCAGGCATCTACTGGCTCTATCCCGTCGACTCGCATGAGAAGGCGATGGAGTTCCTGGCGGGTTATCTGATTGAGAAGTCACTCTCGATGGACAACCTCTTCGTGTTTCTGATGCTTTTCACGTTCTTCGGTATTCCAAGGAAGTATCAGCATGAGGTGCTCTTCTGGGGTATCTTCGGGGCACTGGTGCTCAGGAGTGTCTTTATCTTCGCCGGTGCTGCGATGGTCCAAAGGTTCGAGTGGATCCTCGCCATCTTCGGCATCTTCCTGATCTATACGGGCATCAAGATGTTCGGGCATAATGAGGATGAACAGGTGGACCCGTCGAAGAATATCTTCGTGAAGGTGTTTAAAAGGTTCTTCCCCGTCACTGACCAGATGCATGAGGACAAGTTCTTCGTTCGGGAGTACGAGGGTACGGTGGTACGTGGGCGCGAGAATGGTCTCAGCACAGAAAGTAATCTCGTACCCCCGCACCCCCGCACCCCCGCGCCCCCGACGAAATGGTTGGCGACGCCATTGTTTATAGCACTGATTGTGATTGAGACGACGGACGTGGCATTTGCTGTGGATTCGATACCGGCCGTGTTCTCCGTGTCGCGGGATCCGTTTATCGTGTTGACATCGAATATCTTCGCCATCCTCGGCCTGAGGGCACTCTACTTCGCCCTGGCGGCCATCGCGAAATACTTTACCTATCTGAAATACGGCCTGGGCATCATCCTGAGTTTCGTGGGATTGAAGATGCTGTTGGAGGTGTTCTGGGACATCAAGGTGTCCACGCCCCTCTCGCTGGCCTTTATCTTTGGCATACTTGTACTATCAATGGCATTATCATATGGGAAATTACACAAATGACGCAGTGGAACTGTTGATGGAGCTGATCGCGATCCCCTCTGTCAGCAGGAGTGAGGACCAGGCCGCTGACAAGCTCAGCGAGTACCTGGACCGTTGGAACCTGCCTCACGGACGTGAAGGCAATAACCTCTGGGTGGGGTGTCAGGACTGGGACAACAACCGCAAGACCGTGATGCTGAATGCGCATATCGACACTGTGAAGCCCACTGGCTCCTGGCAGCGTGACCCCTTCAGGCCGATGCTCGACGGGGACAGGATCTATGGTCTGGGTTCCAACGACTGTGGCGGTGGTCTGGTGGCCACCCTCCAGGCTTACAGGATCCTGTTGAACCGCAACCGAAACTTCAACATCCTCTGGCTGGCCTCTGCCGAGGAGGAGGTGTCAGGCGAGAATGGCCTGAGGCGTGTGCTGCCCTTGATGCCACCCATCGACGTGGCCATCGTGGGAGAACCTACCGGTATGCAGCCTGCCACGGCAGAGAGAGGCCTGATGGTGATTGACGGCTATGCCCATGGGGTGAGTGGCCATGCGGCCCGGGAAGAGGGGGTGAATGCCATCTATGAGGCGTTGGACGACCTGGTGTGGCTGCGCGACTATCAGTTCAGAAAGGAGAGTGAACTGTTGGGAGCAACGAAGATGACGGTGACAGTCGTGGAGAGCGGTACCCAGCATAATGTGATTCCCGACCTGTTGCATTTCGTGATAGACGTCAGGACGAATGAGTTCTATCAGAATGAGTTTGTGTTTGAGTTCCTGAAGAAGAAGATGACGAAGTGTGAGTTGCAGGCCCGTTCCTTCCATCTGCATTCGTCGTCCATCGCGTCAGACCATCCCCTGGTGAAGCGTTGTCTGGAGAGGGGTATGAGACCTTTCGGTTCACCCACGCTGAGTGATCAGGCGCTGATGCCCTGGCCCTCGCTGAAGTTGGGGCCTGGCGATTCTGCCAGATCCCATGCGGCGGATGAGTTTATCACGATTGGGGAAATCGACGAGGCGATCAATACGTACGTCGGTTTATTAGAAGGACTAATAATTTAGTTTATAGTTTAGAGTTTATAGTTTATAGATGATTACCATGCAAGCCACTCATCTGCCTATAGAAGTATTCATCTATAAACTATAAACTCTCAACTATAAACAAAAACTACCTCGCTAACCAGCCCTCGGGGTTGAGCTTCGCGGTGCCTCTGCGAAGCTGGAACTGCATCATACCATCGGACCCGACACGTCCGATGGTTTGTTTTGTACTGACGTGCTGTCCACGGCTGACACTGACGGAGGCAAGGTCACAATAGACCGACAGGTAACTGCCGTGCTTCACAATGACCACGGACGTGCCACCATAACCGAAGACGGCTGTGACCTCTCCGTCGAAGATGGCCCTCACCTGTGCCCCGGGCTGTCCCTTGATGTCAATACCTTTCTTGTCGAGGGTGACATGGCCCTTGACGTCTGTGACGGTGTTGGTGCCAAAGCGGTGTACAATCTGATACCCACCGACAATCGGCATAGGCAGACGTCCCCGGTTACCCTCGAACGAGGAACTCAGACGGAGATCCTCGGCAGGATAGGAGTATGTGTCTACGCGTTTCTTTTCGGCTGCGAGTTCTCGTTTACGGGCATTCGCCTCCTCAGCAGCCTTACGTTCTGCTGCCTTTCTGGCTTTCTCTGCCTCGCGGGCAGCACGTTCAGCACGGGCTTTCTCCTCAGCACTGCGCTTGGCTGCTGCACGGGCTTCTGCCTTGGCTTTCTCCTCCCTGGCCTTTGCCTCCGCGATACGACGGGCATGCTCACGGGCTGCAGCCTCTGCAGCAGCTTTCTTACGGGCCAGTTCCTCTGCACGCTTCTTGGCGGCCTCGGCCTCTGCCTTCCGTTTGGCTTCTGCCTCAGCACGGGCCTTGGCTCTGGCTATCTCCTCGGCAATGAGTTTGTCGATGCGGGCATTGAGTTCAGCATCGCGTTTTTTCTGCTGGGCGATGATGCCCTGGATGGCCTTCTGCTCTTTCTTCAGACTGGTAACCACCTGCTGCTGTTCCACCTGTTTTGTCTCGAGTGACTTCTTCTCCCGTTCTCCCCGGTAGAGAAGGTCGTTCTTCAGGCGCTTGGCATTCTTCAGTTCGTCGTAGGCCTCCCTGACCTGTGCCTGCATGGACTGCACGGCCTCACCCTGGGCCTGCTGGTAGGAGGCATATTCACGGACAAACCGCATACGACGGTACATCTCTGAGAGGTGTTTGGCGCTGAAGACGAACATCAGCTGTGACTGGATGTTCCGGTTGCGATGCATGTAGCGCATCGACTTCATATAACGCTGTTTGCGCTCCTCGAGCTCTGCCTGGAGGGTGTGGAGCTGGTTGTCGAGCACGTGGATATCCCCGTCGAGACGGGTGATGTCCTGACGGATGGTGTCAATGGTGCGACGCTTGTCTGCAATCTCGTTGTTGATGACCATGAGGTTCTGCAGACGTTTCTTCACGTCGCGCTCATTGGCCTGCAGCTTGCGCTCCTGTTCCTGAATCTGCTTACGCACCTGGGCCTGCTCGTTCTTCAGGGATTTGACCGTCGGAGCAGGTGTTTTCTTCGCAGGCGTCTTTTTAGGCTGCGACTTCTTGCCAGGGGCCTTCTTCTGGGACGTGGATACACGGGTGGTGGTTGTCCGCTTGGGAGCAGCCTTCTTCTTGGACTGCTGGGCGGGGACAACCACCACCAGACTGACCATGAGCCAGAGTAGCAGTAGGAGTCGCTTCACGGCGTTACAGGGTCTTTATCTTAGAGTGACATGAAACGGCGCAGGATCTCATCGACCGTGACCTCACGATACTTGTTGGAGATCTCCGTACGGGGTTCCCATTCTGCATCATGCTTGATGTATTTCAGCGTCATGCCGAGTTTCACTTCCTTCTCGGGAGTGGTGAGGGTGATGGCAGACTTCTGAGGGAACGCCTTCTTGTTGAGCTTCGTGAAGTCATCGTAGTCCCAGTTCAACTGGGTGTTGCCGTGGAAACGGTCCTTGTAGAGGATGTTTGCCATACGGATGATGGCACTGGAGTGACTGGCGAGCCAGCTGTACTCCATCTTACCCTCTTCGAGGCCGATGATCATGTCGTCGCCACTGTCGAGGAGCGTGTAGTTGGCGATGGAATCGACAAGCTGCTTCTCGTTCGTCTTCGCCAGGGCTGTCTGGTTCGGACGGAAGAGCTCGTTCCAGAAGAGGGCCTGGATCACCTGGAAGTTCAGACCACTGTTGCGGAGGAAGTCGACAGACATCCAGGGTGCCTTCAGGTACTGTTTGTTGATACGGTCCATGATGAGCACGTAGTCCTTGGTCATCTCGATGCGTCCTGCCTCTACGAATCCGAAGGCCATGAGCTGCAGACGGATGACATCGTCGCGCTTCATCTTCAGGTCACCGGTGAGGGTGATCTTCTGCTGACCCACTTCGACGGAGAACTTCACCTTGGAGGTAAGGAACTTGACGGCCTGGGCGTTTTCCCGCACGCTGTTGATGAAGTCTTGCTTGGCGATCAACTCCGGCGTCATTTCAACGGGTTCTGCGACTTTCTTGTGTGACTTACAAGCAGTGAACACTAACGGTAATGCCAGAACGGCAATTTTCAGGATACTGGTCGTTTTCATTCTTTCAAATATTTTTTAAGTTTGATTTTTCTTGCGAGTAAAGTGTTTTCGGGCACTTTCTCACTGGCGTCCTGCCAGAAGGAGAGGGCCCGGGTGATATCTTTGTTCTGGGCGTAAATGTCGCCCGCATGTTCGATGATGACGGCGTTTTCTTTCTGGTCGTCCATGTGCTGCAGAGCCTGGTCGATATAGACCTTCGCCTCGGCATAACGACCCTGCATGAAGAGGATCCAGGCGTAGGTGTCGAGGTAGGTGGCGTTCTTGGGTTCGGCCTTGACGGTCTTGAAACTCATCTCCTCGGCCTGAGTGAGGCGCTCGCCCCGTTCACTGAGGTAGTAGGCGTAGTTGTTCAGGCATCCGATGTTGTCGGCCTTCCACACCAGACAGGAGTCGTAGGCGGCAAAGGCTTCGAGAGCCTTGCCCTTCTGGTGCAGGATGTCACCCATGACGGCATAGAAGTCGGAGACAATGGCGGGATCGCTCTCGTTGGTGATGACACCGATGCCATTCTGGAAGGCACTGAGGGCACAGTCGAGAGAGTCACGCCGGTAGTAGGCGATGCCCTGGTAATAGTAGAAGAGCATCTCGTCGGGGGTGTATTGACGGGCCTCCTGACAGAGGGCGATGACACGGTCCATGTTGTCTGCCTCCCAGGCGTATGCCACGAGCTGCATACGGGCCGGGGCATAGTCAGGGGAGATGGCGACGGCCTGTTCGAGGACAGGGGTGATGGTGTCGCGTGACATCTTCTTCGCGTTCATATAGGAAGCACAGAGCAGCGCCATCTCAGCATCTGACTGGGGCAGGGCAAGGACTCGCCGGAAGAGTCCCAGCACACGGGTACTGTCACCGTCACCAGCTTCTGAGGCCTGGATCTCCTGACGCATCAGACGGAGTTTCTCGTCGGTGGTGGCATGACTGCCCAGGAGTATGCGCCGGGTCAGGGAGTCGGCAATCTCATGATGCTCAAGGCTCTGATAGAGGTTGCGCAGGGAGAGGAGCACACGGGTGTTATCGGCATCTTCGTCGAGGATCTGGTGATAGATATCCACGGCCTCGTCGGTCTGGTCGTCCATGAGCAGGGCATCCCCGTACATCGCCTTGTAGTTCAGGTCGTTGGGGTATTGCCGGGCGAGGGCAGCCATCTCTTTCACAGCCTCCTTGTTCTTGCCCAGACGGTTGTAGAGGGCGCACTTCGCCAGCGAGAGACGCTCGTTCTTGCCGTCGTTCTGTTCCAGTTGGTTCAGCACGCTGATGGCATTGTCGTAGTCCTCCACCTGCTGGTAGAGCTGGAAGAGCATCTCGAGCATATCCTCCTGGTTCTTGTCGCGTTCGTAGATACCTTTGATAACGGGGATGGCACTGGCGTAGTCCTGTCGGCTGATGTAGGCCTGGGCAAGAGTTTCCATGTAAGTGGCGTTTTCGGGATCGAGCTCTGCCGCCTTTTTGACGCAGACCATGGATTCGTCCTGTTGCTTCAGGGCAGCGTAGTATTGGCCGAGGAAGTAATAGACCTCCGGGGCATTGGGATTCAGGTCCCGACAGTGTCTCAACAGGTCGAAGGCAGCATCGTGATGACCTTTCTGCCGCTGCACCATCGCCTCGAGGAAGAAGTGGTTGAAGGCGCTGTCATTTGTTTGCGCAGAGAGAGGTGAAAAGGTGAAAGGGTGAAAGGGTGAAAGGGCGAAGATGGTTATCATCACCCTCATCCAAAATATCCTGTTATATCCCAATACTTTTTTCACTTTTTTACCTTTTTACCTTTTCACCTTTTTACCTTTACTTCACTCCCGTATGCCCATAGCCTCCTTCGCCACGTTCGGTCTCGTCGAGCACCTCCACAGCCACAAACTGTCCTTGTTCGTGCCTGGCGATGACCATCTGGGCGATGCGCTCTCCGTCGTTCACGATAAAGTCCTCCTGAGAGAGGTTGATGAGCAGCACGCCCACCTCACCACGATAGTCGGCATCGACCGTCCCCGGGGAGTTGAGTACCGTGATACCCTTCTTCAGGGCCAGTCCGCTGCGGGGTCTCACCTGGGCCTCATAGCCTGCGGGCAGGGCGATGTGCAGACCTGTCGGGATGAGCCTTCGCTCCAAAGGTTTCAGCACGACAGGCGCATCGAGATTGGCCCTCAGGTCCATGCCTGCACTCTGCGCTGTGGCATACTGCGGCAGGGGCTGATGACCCTTGTTCACGACTTTGATTTGTAGCATACGTTTAAAATTTCATTTTAATCAATGTGCAAAGGTAATGCTTTTACGGCATATTCCCATGTTTCTGGGCAAAAATTTTTCATTTTTTCGTTAATTTCTGAGAATTATGCATATTCTGTGGTTAATTTTCGTATCTTTGCAGTCAATTATGATGAACTGGCAACAACTGATATCCAACAAACGACTCGGTCAGGAGCACCGGCATCCCGAACGTCATGATGACCGGACAGAGTTCAAACGTGACTACGACCGACTGATCTTCTCGGCCCCCTTCCGGAGGTTGCAGAACAAGACACAGGTATTCCCGCTTCCGGGGAGTGTTTTCGTACATAACCGCCTCACGCACTCGCTTGAAGTATCGTGCGTGGGCATGTCACTCGGTAATGATGTGGCACAACAACTGCTACGGCGTCATCCGGAACTGTCTGACAGTCTCTTGGGTGAGATCGGACAGATTGTGGCAACGGCCTGCCTGGCGCACGACATGGGCAATCCGCCCTTCGGGCATAGTGGCGAGAAAGCGATTCAGTCGTTCTTTACGGAAGGACCGGGTATGGGCTTGCAGGCGGAGGTGTCACCACAGTTCTGGTGCGACGTGACACATTTCGAGGGCAATGCGAATGCGTTCAGACTGTTGACGCATCAGTTCTGCGGAAGGAGAACGGGTGGATTTGTCATGACTTATTCAACACTCGCGAGCATCGTGAAGTATCCCTTCTCGTCGATGGCGGCAGGGAAGAAAGGGAAGTTCGGGTTCTTTGACTCGGAGAAGGAACTGTTTGTGCGGATTGCCTCGGAATTGGGACTTGTGCGTAAGTCTGTCGAAGGCGAACCTTTGCGCTATGCCCGTCATCCGCTGGTGTATCTGGTGGAAGCGGCTGATGATATCTGTTATGAGATCATGGATATCGAGGATGCGCATAAACTTAAAATAATTTCATACGAGGATACATCGCAGATGCTGTTGAGTTTCTTTGACTCGGAAGCACGCGAACGGATCTTACAACGCATCGTCGAAGAGGGTGTTACGGACAAGAACGAAAAGGTGGTGTATCTGCGTGCCTGTGTCATCGGACTGCTTGAAAGTGAGTGCGTGAGGGTGTTTGTAGACCATGAGGACGAGATCCTCGCTGGGGGCTTCGAAGGCAGCCTGATCGACCATATCAGCGAACAGCCCCGCGAGGCGTACCGTCAGTGCAGTAAGATGTCTGTGGAGCGTATCTATCGCAGCAAGCCCGTACTTGACGTGGAACTCTCCGGTTATCAGATCATCCAGACGCTTATGGAACAGTTCATCGAGGCTGCGGTGCATCCCGAACGTTTCTATTCCCGTCAGCTCATCGGACGTGTCAGCAGTCAGTACGACATCAGCTCGGATTCCCTCGAAACGCGTCTTATGGCCGTCATCGACTACGTCAGTGGCATGACCGACGTCTATGCCCTCGACGAGTACCAAAAGATCTCCGGCATCTCCCTTCCCGTGGTTTAGTTAACCGAATCGTTTGACTGCCTCGTAATAGGTATCGATGGAACCGATGTCGAAACGACCGGCAGACATCGGCCAGGCATGCATCGTGGTGTGTTCCACCATATAATGCGCCAGATTGCCGGGGGCATCCTTGCCACAGCCATTCTCGACAGCATGGTGCACCAGGTCGAGATCCTTCTTTAAATAGATATAGAATGGGGGTACTGCCCAGTGGCTCTTTGGCTCCTGAGGTTTCTCTTCCATGCCAAGGACGCGATTGTTGGCATCGAGCTCGACAACTCCTGTGCGCTGGAGTTTCTCGATACTTGGCTGCTCGTGGCACATGATACAGCTTGTACTTTTCTCTTTCGCGAAGTCCACAAACTCCTGAAAGGAGAAAAACAGCAGGTTGTCTGCTGCCACCACGAGCATATCGTCATCGATCCGGAGTTTCTCCATTGCAAACAACAAATCACAGACCGCCCCTAACCGCGTTTCGTTTGTCTCTGTCCCATCATCGACAATGGTTATGGGTTTCTTCCATCGTCCTTCTTCTTTCTTCCATTTTTCGAAGATTGGGGCGAATTTGTGGTTGGTGATGATGATGTGCTCATCGATCTCGGGGATGGTGTCGATGTCATCGAGCATCCGGTCGAGAATGGACTTCTCGCCGATCTTCAACAGTGGCTTCGGGAAGTTCTTCGTGAGTTCCCCGAGCCTCGTGGCGTAGCCTGCAGCAATAACGATATTCTTCATAGGATTCAGCCATAAAACTGTTTGTACCATTCAGCAAAGTGCCGGAGGCCCTCTCGCAGGGTGATTTTCGGCGTAAAACCGTAATCCCTCTCCAGGGCAGTGGCATCGGCATAGGTTGTGGGTACATCGCCAGGTTGCATAGGAACCAACTGCTTGTGGGCCTCGAAATCAAAGTCCTGAGGCAACACACCGGCCCGTATGAGTTCCTCTTGCAGAATCTGCACGAAGTCCAGGAGACTCTCAGGCTGACCACCACCGATGTTATATACGGCATAAGGCGGAATGGGCAGACCATCTTCCCCTTTCTTATGCTCGGGTGCTCCGGCCATCACACGTACGATGCCCTCCACGATGTCATCGACATATGTGAAATCGCGTCGGCAGTTGCCGTAGTTGAAGATCTGGATGGTTTCGCCTTTCAACAGTTTGTTCGTAAATCCGAAATAAGCCATATCAGGGCGACCGGCAGGACCATAGACGGTGAAGAAACGAAGTCCCGTCGATGGAATGTCATAAAGTTTCGAATAGCAGTGTGCCATCAGCTCGTTCGATTTCTTTGTTGCGGCATAGAGGCTCACGGGGTTGTCCACACGGTCGTCTGTCGAGAATGGCACCTTCTTGTTTCCACCGTATACGCTCGATGACGAGGCATAGACCAGGTGCTCCACTGGCCAGTGGCGACAGGCTTCGAGGATGTTGTAGAAACCGATGAGATTCGACTGGATATAAGCATCGGGGTTCGTGATGGAATATCTCACACCCGCCTGTGCTGCAAGGTTCACCACCACGGCAGGGTTGTATTGTTCGAAGATCCTGTCGATGGCCGGTTTGTCGGCAATGTCACCCTTGACGAAGGTGTAGGTGATGCCTTCTGGTACCAGACCGGCGAGTTCGTCTATGCGGTATTCCTTCAGACGAACGTCGTAGTAGTCGTTCATATTGTCAATACCGATGATCGTGGCGCTATTCAAGTCTTTGAATAGGCGTTTTACCAGGTTCGAGCCGATGAAACCGGCAGAACCTGTCACAAGAATTGTCTTTCCTTCTAAATTTATTTTTTCCATCATATCAAAAATAATTGTTCATCTGTTTTTGCAGGGCGCTGCCCTACATGCCTTTTTATGCAGGGCAAGCCCTGCGGGCTATTCTTACTTTCTCTGGCGCAGAGAAAGAAACAAAGAGACATCCACCCTCTCTAAATCTCCCCCTATATGGGGAGACTTAAAAAAATAATCGCAGCACGCCGCCGATTATTTTTATGTTTTGGTATCGCGGGACACGCGATATATTTTTATCGGCTACTGCACAGAGATGGCACGATGTCTTTTTATCGGCTACCGCCATGAGCAGTCCATAGAATATTGGGAGCGATTTTCTGCGCGTAGCCACCCCTTCCCTTTCAGGGGAGGGGCAGGGGGAGAGGTGTAGACAATCATGGCTCACCCCAAAGGGGCGAAAGCTTGAGAGCCATACCAAAACCCTGAAAATCGACGGTTTCTGCGATTTTCAGCTACATCCTTCCCATATAGGGGAAGGCTTGGTTAGGGTGGATGTCTCTTTTAGTTCTTTTCTCTGCGCCAGAGAAAAGGACATATCCTACAGGGCATCGCCCTGCAAAACCCTGTCGATGTTAATCGATAACAAACCTCGCCCCGTCATCTGGCCTCACCCAGAAGACCTGGAATGTCTTCTCATACTCCGGGAACTGCTCAAGATACCGCTCTGTGAGCGTCTTCTCGATCTCCGCCTTGCAGGTCGGATCTACGAGTGCAATACAGGCTCCCTTGAATCCTGCGCCCGAGAACCGTCCCCCGTAGACACCCGGGAGTCCCTTCATAATGTCATAGATCGCTATCAGCTCAGGTGAGCCGCACTCGTAGTTGTGGATCGAACTCTCGCACGAGTCGAACGAGAGTTTACCGAAGAGCTTCAGATTTCCCGTCTCCCACGCTGTGACACCCTGCCGCACACGACGGTATTCCGAATAGAAATGTTCTGCGCGACGTGCAAACCTCGCAGGCATGGCAATCCGCGTCTTCTCAAACGTTGCCTTGGGAATGTCCCTCAGGAATGTCTTGTCAAACGTTTTCAACGGCTGGTCGGTGTATGCGAGCATGTTCCACGCCGCAGTCTTACACTCGTACACACGCAGATTATAGGCGCTATTCACGAGCGAACGCGTCAGACCAGAGAAGAAGATGCCGATCTCGAAATCGTCCATCTCCTTATTCCGTTTGATGATGCGCCAGTCGTTCGAGTCACAGTCGAGGAAGAGGAGTCCGTCCTTCCGCCCCAGGGCGATACACGCCTGGTCGAGCAAACCGTTGTTCAGCCCGATGTACTCGCGTTCTGCCTCCGAGGCGATCTTTACCACCTCGAAAGGCTGGAGGGTGATGTCATTCGCCTTCGCAAACGCCATGACATACGCGATGAGGACGGCAGCACTACTTGACAGGCCACCTACAGGCAGTGACCCCTGGATGACACCTGTGACACCCCTCTTAAGCTCGAAGCGCTTCTTGAGTGCATATTTCGCACCCCGGGCATAGTCGCCCCAATGGCCTTCCTTCACCTGGGTTGGCGCGTCAATCTCAAAATCTGTTATTCCCTCAAAGGTCCTCGATTCCAAATGAACATGAGAACTGTCGGCGGGGGAGAACCACAAATCCACACCTTTGTCAATGGCGAAACCCGTCACCAGACCATGCTGATGATCCACATGAGCGCCCAACGGACAAACCCTGTATGGCGCAAAGATATGATACTGATATTCTTTCATACGTAATGGGAGATATCGTTTTGACCGCAAAGTTACAGTATTTATCTGAAAACGCCAAAGATTATTCCTATAAAGTGCAAAAAGGAGAGGCGTTTCAGTCGGCCTCTCCTCGAATCATGGTATTATTACATAGTAATAGAAATAGGTCAGGTTTGAGGTTAACAGTAATAGGCTGTCGTCCTTAAATGACGCTGCAAATTTATGAAATTATTTTCTAATATTCAATACTTTTATCAAACTTTCTTTTAAAAATTAAGATTTTTAAATAATAAATAATACTTTACAAGAATTGTATTAAATACACTTTATATAATGTATTTATCAATAAAAATGAAAATGAAAATACTTTATATATGGCATAATTTTGTCAAGTTTTGAATTGTAATTCAAATAGGTAAATATATTTTACGTAATGTGTGTAAAAAGAATTGGTTGTACTGAACGCAAGTAGTGGTTTTCGGACAAAGGTTCCCCTGGCAGAAGGACAAAACCGCCTTCGGCACTTCTGGTACGACCCTTGATGTGATCGTAGGCCTATAATAAATAATGTTCTTTAGAGGTCGAGGAGACCAGCGGGCAGGTGCATGGTGATGGTATGTGCCTGTTGGTCTATTTGTGTGATGAGGTCTTCTGAGGCGGGGATGAGATGACCGTCTTCGAGACAGAAGAGGATGTTGAGAGTGGAGTCATCGATGGAGGTGATACGACCAATGGACTTTTCGGTGCTGGCATCGATGATGTCGAAGCCCACGATGGCTGACCAGGAGATGCTGTCGTCATCGCTGGCAGCGAGGTTACGGGGGAAGTAGACATCACAGCCTGTCAGTTCCCGGGCACGTTCCTGAGTGTCGATACCCTCGAATTTCATCAGGGCTGTCGTGTCACTGCGGAAACGGTATTCCTCGATAAAGAAAGGTACGAGGATACCATCGATGTCGAGGATGAGGTAGTCAGCATCAACACGGTCGAAGACATCATCGTCAAAGAGGAAAGAAACCTCTCCCCTGACACCATGGCTCTTGCCGAGTCTACCGATCTTATAGACTTCTTCCTGCTTGATCACTTGTCGCTTCTCGTTATCTTTGCACCCAGGGCATTGAGACGTCCCTCGATGTCCTCGTAACCACGGTCTATCTGTTCGATGTTGTCGATGCGGCTGGTGCCACTGGCACTCATGGCAGCAATGAGCAGGGCGATACCTGCACGGATGTCTGGACTGGTCATACGGCCACCACGCAGACAGATCTTCCGGTCGTGGCCTACCACAACGGCCCTGTGAGGATCGCAGAGGATGATCTGGGCACCCATATCGATGAGCTTATCGACGAAGAACAGACGACTCTCAAACATCTTCTGATGGAAGAGTACTGAACCACGGGCCTGTGTCGCCACGACGATGAGCACAGAGAGCAGGTCGGGGGTCAGACCTGGCCAGGGGGCGTCTGCCAGTGTCATAATCGTCCCGTCGATGAATGACTGGATCTCGTAATGACGCTGACGGGGGATATAGAGGTCGTCGCCTTCCACCTTGACCTTCACGCCCAGACGACGGAAGGCTTCAGGGATGATGCCGAGGTTCTCCACAGAGGCATTCTGGATGCGGATGCCATCGCCACACATTGCCGCCATGCCGATGAAGGAACCAACCTCGATCATGTCGGGCAGGATGGTGTGTTCGGCTCCATGAAGGGTGCTCACACCCTCGATGGTCAGGAGGTTGGAGGCGATGCCGCTGATCTTGGCACCCATCTGGTTGAGCAACAGACAGAGCTGTTGGAGATAGGGTTCGCAGGCGGCATTGTAGATGGTGGTTGTGCCCTTGGCGAAGACGGCTGCCATCACAATGTTGGCAGTACCTGTCACCGAGGCTTCGTCGAGCAACATATAGGTGCCTTTCAGATGGGTGGCAGAGATCTCATAGACATCACGTCCCGGCACGTGGTTGAACTTCGCACCGAGTTTCTGGAACCCGAGGAAATGGGTGTCGAGGCGTCTGCGCCCGATCTTGTCACCGCCAGGTTTCGTGATGATGGCCTTGCCCATACGGGCCAGCAAAGGACCAATCATCATCACACTGCCTCTGAGTTCTGTACACTTCTGGACGAACTCGTCGCTTTCTAAGTATTCAAGGTTGAGTGTGTCGGCTTGGAAGGTGTAGGTCTTCTCACTCCTCGAAACCTTCACGCCGATATCCCTCAGGAGCTGGATGAGGTTGTTTACATCGCGGATGTCAGGGATGTTGTGGATGGTCACCGCCTCACTGGTCAGCAAGGTGGCACAGATCACCTGCAGGGCCTCGTTCTTGGCGCCCTGTGGACGAATGGTGCCGCGCAGTGGATGACCTCCCTCGATGATGAATGATCCCATAGGCGTCAGGGGTTATTTCTTTTTCTTCTTCGCTTTCGGTTCCTCAATGGCAGTGACTTTATCCAACTTCAGGGTCGACAGGTCGAGTTGGATGATACCATCGGTGAAACGTGCCAGATCATCGGCCACTTTCTCGTCACTCATGGAACCATGCCCCCAGGTCATCAGGTTGCGCTTCATCTGATTGGCCGTGTAAAAGGCCAGGGCATCGCGCTCCTCGCCCTCTGGCATCGTCTTCAGCTTCTCAAACAGTTGTTCGAGCAACTTGCCATAGTGACGAAGGCGCATGCCTTCCTGGGGGAGGGGGATGGCCTTGGGCTTCTCCTGAAGTTTCTCGGCTGCTGTCACGTCGAAGGGCCAGTCGATATCCAACTGCTTGTGGCTCATCAGGTAGAGATGATCCCACAGTGTCTGCTCGAAGTCGGCATTGTCGTGGAGCTCAGGCACCTTCGTCTCCATCATACGGACGATTTCCTGGGCACAGTTCTGACGCTCGGACTTGTCTGTCAGACTGACAGCGTAATCCACCATCTTCTGAATCTCCCGACCGTATTCAGGCATCAGGAGCTGCTCACGATGGGTGTTGTAGTCTAATCCTTTGATATTCATATCTTTATTTTTAACTTTTTTACCTTTTCACTTTTTCACCTTTAAATCAGTTTCTTGGGCATCTTGGCCACGAAGTCCTTCAGATAGAAGGGCGTGAAGTAGGCCACGTCTTCAGTCTCACCATTCAGTAAACGGCGCTCTGCCAGAGGCTGCATCCACTTGGCCTGAGGCTCAATGCCTTCTATCAGATGGGCATTCTGGTGATGGATGACCTCCATACATTTCCGGGCACCATTGCCGAAGAAATACACGGGATGTGCGTCGAGATAGTCCTTGTAGGTCTCTGCCGTCACAATGTCGGCACCAACCTCTCTTACGGGTTTCAAGGCACGGGTATAGATGCCGGCATAGACTTCCATCCGTCGGGCATCAAGCATCGGACAGAGCAGGGCATCGTCCTCCACCATCTCTCGTAACAGGACCGGTACACAGAGAAGCTCGAGGGTTGGCACGGCAATCAGTTTCAGGTTACGACCATAGCAGATGCCTTTGGCCATTGAGACGCCAATGCGGAGACCTGTGTAAGAGCCTGGACCACAACTGACGGCCACGGCATCAAAGGGGATGGCGTGGTTGTCGGTGAACGAGAGGGCCTCGTCTACCATCGTACCCAGTCGCTCTGCGTGGTTGGGACCAGAGTGGTCTTCCTGTTGGAAAATGACCTGAGAGTCCTCTGACACGGCTACAGAACAGACGTCTGTACTTGTCTCTATGTGTAATATCGTCGACATGATGATGTTCAGTCATTTATTATATTGGGCGCAAAGGTACGGCTTTTTTTTGAATCCGCCAAATCTACAGGCAAATAATTCCCCTAAATTCCCTCATCGCCCTGACCTCCCTGATCACCCTCATTTCCTCTTCCCTTTATATATAATAAGGTGTAGCCCATTTTGCGTCTTGATATTTGTCAAGAGTGGCTAAAATTTTGCATAAAAGATGAAAATTTCTCCGAAAAAGTTTTGGCGGTTCGGAAAAAGTTCGTACCTTTGCACCCGCTTTCGAGAAATCGGGAGTCAAGAAAGAGTTCTTTGAAAGATTTACATAGACAGAAGTAGTACAAGAAGCGAGAGTATTTCAGTGATACTCTTGGGTAGAAAGAAACAAACCGTCAAGAAATTGAAGAGGTGCTTTTAACTTGATACTGGATAGTCGTTCTGAGACAGATAACATCCTTTATGGATAAAGACATAAAATTTACAATGAAGAGTTTGATCCTGGCTCAGGATGAACGCTAGCTACAGGCTTAACACATGCAAGTCGAGGGGCAGCGGGAAGTCAGCTTGCTGACTTTGCCGGCGACCGGCGCACGGGTGAGTAACGCG
>JAEEGH010012353.1_pt1 | contig 19179 bp, 10 predicted proteins | sample 9134181 | NCBI WGS metagenome assembly JAEEGH01 (sample SAMN16246544, study PRJNA631951) | gut metagenome | biome: gut microbiome; feature: rumen; material: DP-attached | host: Bos | place: Iran: Karaj | collected 2018-10 | reverse complement strand
ACCGAAGCCAAGACATTGGTCTTTCCCTCCATTCTCAAAAGTCCAAGGAAAGCAAAGACTAAAGCCTCCTTGTAGTCAATACTCATCTTGTCGGGGATGACGACCTCGTGCGAACTGCGGGCTTGCAGGCGTTCCATAAGGAACTTGTTCCTCGCACCGCCACCAGTGACGAGAATCTTTCCCTTGGGCAGATGGCTCACTCCCAATGCGATCTGCAAGGCAATGTGTTCCACAAAGGTGGCCAATAGGTCTGGCACGGAGAGGCCTTGCAAGAGCTCCTTCTGGTTCGCTTCGAAGAACTCTCTTCCCAACGACTTGGGTGGGTACAGCCCATAGAAAGGATGCCTGTTCAACTGTTTCAGTAGCGTAATGTCGACTTCACCGCTACGGGCCAGCTCGCCATCGCGGTCGTAGGGTAGGCCTTTCATCTGGGCGAGATAATTGAGGGCTTGGTTGGCAATGCAGAGGTCGAAGGCGATGCGCTTGCCGTCTTCGTCATAGGAGACGTTGGCGATGCCGCCGATGTTGAGGCAAATCTCATAGTCGCCGAAAAGCAACTTGTCGCCAATGGGAACAAGCGGCGCGCCTTGTCCGCCCTTGCTGACGTCCTCGCTGCGGAAGTCATTGACTACAGTGAAGCCGCAGGCCTTGGCTAACTCTTGTCCGTCACCGATTTGAAGCGTGTAATGCTCCTCGGGACGGTGGAAGATGGTGTGGCCGTGCGAAGCAACAAATTCGGGCGTAGCATTGTGTTTCTTGGCAAAAGCCAACACTTGCTCGCCTAAGTATTTGCCGTAGTCCTTGTCTAGCTGTACCAACTCTTCGGGCTGCTTGTGGAAGGCTTCAGAGAGTTGCTCGGTCCAGTATTCGGGATAGGGTAGGGTTTCTGCCTGCAAGATTTGGAAGTGATGTTTGCCGTCCTCTTCTTGGAAGCGCACGAGGGCGATATCCAGCCCGTCTAACGAGCTGCCCGACATGAGTCCTATGGCGGTGGTTTCTTTCATGTTATAGGCAATTAGGCGGCCCTTCGACAGGCTCAGGGACCTTAACTAATGCGTAAAGTGAAGGTCGTTGAGCCCGTCGAAACGCCGATTATAAGAATGGAAGCACTTTTCCTAATTGTATGCTATTTGATCCTTTGACGAGTATGGTCTTTCCGCTGATAGGATGACCCTCAAAATATTGGCATAAGTCCTCCACTTTTGCGAAGGTACTCCAATTAGGGTTCTCATTGTAAGCGCTGAAGTTCGAACCGACCAATAAAGCCTCCTTGAATTTCAACTCCTTCATCAAACCAAGGATGTTGCGGTGTTCTTCCTCGGAAGCCGTACCTAGCTCACGCATGTCGCCTAATACCAAAAGACTGTTATCGCCGCAGATGCTGGCGAAGTTGATCAAGGCGGCGCGCATGGAGGTAGGGTTGGCGTTGTAGGCATCCATGATGATGCGGTTCTTGCCGGTTTCAATCACCTGCGATCGGCTGTTGGTGGGCGTGTAAGCCTCCAAGGCCTCGATGATGGCGTTCTCGTCCACCTCGAAATACTGACCCACGCCAATGGCGGCTGCCACATTCTCGAAGTTGTAGCTGCCAACGAGATGGGTCTGGATGAGGTGCTCCTTCCAGCCGACGCTCAAATACGGATTGCAGGCAGCAGGGACCACAGGGCAGAAGGCAGCGCAATGCCTGCCATAGCTGATGCGTTCCTGTCCCTCGGATTGCTCCCATAGCAGCGGGTTGCCTTGATTGACAAATACGGCCTTGCCATGAGCCTTGATATGTCGATACAGTTCGGTTTTGGTCTTGATGACGCCTTCAAAGCTACCGAAGCCTTCCAGATGCGCTTTTCCGATGTTGGTGATGAGGCCATAATCGGGGTGGGCAATTTTGCAGAGGAAGTCGATTTCTCCAGGATGGTTTGCACCCATCTCCACGACAGCAATCTCGGTCTCTGGCTTGATGCTCAACAGGGTGAGCGGCACACCGATGTGGTTGTTGAGGTTGCCCATCGTGTGGATGATGTTGTATTTCTTGGCCAGCACAGCCGAGATGAGCTCTTTGGTGGTCGTCTTGCCGTTGGTGCCGGTGATGGATAGCACGATGGCTTTGCTCTGTTGGCGATGGTAGGCTGCGAGGTCTTGCAAGGCTTTCAATGAGTCGTCCACTATCAAGATGCGTTCGTGTTTGGGCAGGTCTTTGCGGTCGGCGACGACGAGGCTGGCCACACCTTGCTCCGCCACTTGTAGGGCAAAGTCATTGGCGTCGAAGTTCTCGCCTTTCAAGGCAAAGAATACAGCGTCTTTTTCAATCTTGCGGCTGTCGGTGGAGACTTTGTATGCTTTTTGGAAATGCTGATAAATGGTCTGTATCATCTTTTGGGACACGGGCCCTTCGACAAGCTCAGGGACCCAAAGCTTTTAATGAAAGAAGCCGCCTGAAGAATCAAACGGCTTCAATGTTATCATGAAAAAGAATCTATTACTATTTATTTTGCAAAGGAGCTACCCACCTTGTTCATCGCGCAGCGGAAGCCAATGGTGGAAGCTGACTGGTTTTGGTTGAGGTAACGGCGTGTACCAGGACTCAAGAAGTAAGGACCGTCAGCCCAAGAACCGCCTTTATACACTCTCGATTCATCGCTGATGAGGGTCGTACCAGGAGTCTCGTTGGTTGCGGCTTCATACATCTCTTTGGTGAAAACGCTCTGGTCATCTTGAGGATCGCTCCAACGATTACGGATGGCAGACATGTAGTCACCATCGTCATAGTTGGAGTTAAAGCTTGTACGGTAGTTCTGGCGCTTGGCCGCTTCTTCCTGAGGGATAGGTTCTCTGCGGATACGACCGAGGGAGTCTTTCTGCAGCAGGAATCCTTCATCATCAACAGCCTTACGGGTGAATACGTTACCACGGAAAGGACTGTAGTCAGCTACATCTTCATGTGACAGGGGACGATAGACGTCTTGGCACCATTCAGCAACGTTGCCAGCCATATTGTACAGGCCGTAGTCATTAGGCCAGTAGGAACCGACTGGAGCGGGCAATGCAGCGCCGTCATTCAAGTTACCGGCAACACCCATGTAGTCACCAGGACCTCTCTTGAAGTTGGCCATGAAACTACCCATATATCTCTTGTTGTCGGTGCGCAAACCATCTCCATTCCAAGGATATACCTTGCGTTCACTGACGAGTTCGTTGCTGGTGTTACCCACCAGACCGACAGCGGCATATTCCCACTCGGCTTCCGTAGGCAGACGGTATGAAGGCAACAGAATGCCGTCGTCCATCCTGACGTTACGCACGCCGTCACCACCTTTGGAGAGATCTTTCTTTCCGTTCTTCACTTTACCAGTGTATTGGCCGGCTAAGTAAGCATCGGTGTTGAAGTTCTCTTCGTCTTGTTGAGTCGGATCCCAATCAAGGATACCAGCATCAACGAGCATCAGCTCATTGACACGGTCGGTACGCCATGCACAATAGTCGTTGGCCTGTACCCAAGTCACGCCCACCACGGGATAGTCGTTGTAGGAAGGATGGCGGAAGTAGATCTCCACCATGGGTTCGTTGTATGACAAACGGTCACGCCAAACCAAGGTGTCGGGCGCGGCATTGCGTACCACCTGAGGATAGTTTTGACCATAAACGCGGTTCAGCCAGTAGATGTATTCGCGATAGTCCACGTTGCTGACCTCGGTGCGGTCCATCAGGAAGGAAGGCACGGTGACCTTGCGGGGTGAGTTGTCCCACGAATAGGTCAGGTTGTCAGTCGTGGCACCCATCACGAAAGTTCCACCCTCGATGGCAATCAGGCCGGGACCGATTTCCTGGTCGTTCACTTCAGTAACTTCAAAGCCTCCATTGTTGGCGTCGTTGTATGCCCAACCCGTCGTTCGCGATGATTTCTTGGAACACGAAACGGCAAGCAGACCTGCCAAAACGATGATAGCTAGTGTCTTGAATCCTTGTTTTCTATACATTTTTGTTCAAATTTGTTATCTATAAACTCTATTGAGAGGCATTTATTGTATACCCCTCAAATATTTTTCAAAAAAATCACGCAAATTTATGGACTTTTTTTGAATCGGTTATCATTTTTGGAAAAAAAACTTTTTTGTGACAGAGAATCGAATGTTTGCAATAAAAAAGTTGTATCTTCGTTCCCTTATTAATAAGTTGCACAATAAAGGTGTTCAAATATTGTAATATATTGATTATTAAGTAATATAGATTATAATGCGTCATAAGATACGGTTAAATTTGCTCCATTTTTTGATGATTTTTGTCGCTTTTGCCCCACTTTCTCTTTTGGGTCAGGTAAAGATGAGCTATCCGATACGCCTACAATGGCAGGGGGTGACCGAGCAACACATCGCCTCCGATACCTTATTATATATAGCTTTGGAGTCGGGTGTTTATGAAGGTGTCATGCCTGTGTACTATCAGTCGTTCCCGATTTACGACGACGCCGTGAAAGTGGAGGTGGAGTGCTTGAATGTCAAGGCAGAAGTCTTGTCATCGGCAGAGATGAAGGTGGCACATGGTTATGCTTATAACGCTGATTTTGAGGTGTCTGCCACGCCATTGCGCTCGCGCGACGAGGCCTTGCTGTCAGTGCGCATCGTGCCTTTTCGTCAAAATGGAAATCAATTTGAGAAACTTTTGTCAGCAACGCTTTCCGTGACGTTGACGCCTGATTTCAGCAACGTGAAGACTGCCTGCACCTATGCCACACGTTCGGCGATGGCTTCGGGCGAGTGGTACAAAATAGGTCTTCCTGAAAATGGAATTTACAAGTTGACCGCATCCGATCTTACTGAATTGGGCATCAATATTTCAAACCTTGACCCACATCAAATTCGCATATATCATAATGGTGGTGGCGTCTTGCCTGAGATGAATGCCGTTTCTCGGCCTGATGATTTGGTGGAAGTGCCCATCTATGTGGCTGGTGAATCCGACGGGCGTTTCGACAACAACGACTATATCCTGTTCTATGGTCGCGGTCCCGTTTGTTGGAAGCTTGAGACAGACCGTGTAGCTTATACTCATTTGCAGAATCCTTATGATGATTATGCTTACGCTTTTGTCGCCTTGGGTCTTGGGCAGGGCAAACGCATTAGCGAAGGCAACGCGTCTTCTGGGAATGCCGATCAAATTATTAATCAATATCTTGACTATCAAGTATATGAAAACGACCAATACAATTTGAATCGCACAGGTCGCGCTTATTTCGGTGACAAGATGGAACTCAATTCCACAAAAAATATAGATTTCAGTTTCCCGGATATGGTCACTTCACTTCCTTGTTGGGTTAAGACGGCTTTGGCAGGACGCAATTTTAAGCCGGCCAACTTCGAAGTGTTGGTTGACGATGTGATGAAAGCTACCTATCCTGTCCAATCGACGACTAGCTCCACTCAAGATCCATACGCTAACGAAGTGGGTGGATGGGTTAGTTCTCAGCCAACGGGCGAAACGGTTCGTGTCACGCTGAAATACAATGCTCTTGGTGCCAGCTCTACCTATGAGGGTTACGTGGATTATGTCCTTATCAACGCTTGGCGGAAGCTGACTTTTAAGAGTGGTCAAATGCTGTTCCGTAACCCTGGTGCTATAGCCACTGATAATATCTATGAATATCATCTGGCAGGTGCTTCTCAGCAGACTCAGGTTTGGGATGTGAGCAACCCTATGAATCCTTGCATTCTGAAAGGTAAACTCAACGGATCTACTTTCAGTTTCAAGGTGGTTGGCAACCGCGGCAACGAGTTTGTCGCCCACAATGGCAGTTCATATTGCTCGGCCAAGGCTTTCGGAAAGATTGACAATCAGAATCTTCACGGCATCCGTGATATGGATTTCGTCATCTTGACCTATGTGGATTTCATGTCGCAGGCCGAACGTATTCAAGCGATTCATAACCGCATTGATCCCGACTTGAATATTTTTATCACTACGCCCGAACAGATTTATAATGAGTTTTCATGTGGTGCCAAAGACGTTACAGCTATCCGCGACTTCTGCCGTATGCTCTATCTTGATAGTACTCCAGGCCACAAAATCAAGTATTTGCTTTTGCTGGGTGATTGCTCTTATGACTATAAGAACCGCGATGGCATTGTTGACTTTGTGCCTTCGTATGAGACAGTTAAATCGTTAGATATGCTGACAACCTATGTCACTGACGACTACTTTGGAAGCATGGATGAGAATGAAGGTAATATTGGCCATTCCTTGGCCGATATTGGCATAGGCCGATTCCCTGTTCAAACTTTGGAGCAGGCCACACAGATGGTCGACAAAATTGAACGCTATATTGCGAAGGACGCTACCACCATGGCACCTTGGCGTAATACCTTCACTTTTTTTACCGATGATGAAGGCGGCTTTGTGAGCAATGCTGATAGTTTGGCCCGCATGCTGAAATGGGTCGGCGGTGATGGCGTGGTGGTCGATAAAATCTATTTAGACGCTTATCCTCAAATTAGTGCACCAGGCGGTGAGATTGCCCCTGAGGTGAATGCCGCCATCAATAGCCGCATGGAAAAAGGCACTTTGGTCATTAACTATGTAGGCCATGGTGGTGAAGTGCAGTTGGCTGAAGAGAAAATCCTGCAACGTAAAGACGTCGACTCTTGGCGCAATGCCCCGATGTATCCTCTGATGATTACAGGTACTTGCGAATTCAGTCGATTTGATGACCATCAACGCACTTCATTGGGAGAGTATTCGTTTCTCAACCAATATGGCGGCATGATTGCCATGTTCACTACTTCCAGAGTGACCAGTGGCCCTGATAATATGAATTTCGCCAAAGGGATTTATAACAACCTTTTCCGCATTGTTGGAGAAGAACACTATCGTTTGGGCGATGTTTACCGTTTGGCAAAGACCAATGGTGGTAATTATGAGAAGCGTTATGTCTTTTTTGGCGACCCAGCCCTTCGCTTGACCTATCCGAAATGGAAAGTGGAGACGCTGAGCATCAATGGACAATATCCTGGCTATCATCTGGATTCCATACCCATCAATGACAGCACATGGCAGACATTCCCTGCATATCATGATACGATAGGAGCATTACAACCTGTTGAAATTGAGGGTGTTGTTAAGGATTTTGACGATAATGTGGCTTCCAACTTCAATGGGGTAGTGAACGTGATTGTGTACGATAAGGAAGCTGAACTTTCCACCAATGGAACAACATGTGCCCCCATTGACTTCAAGTTGCGCAATAGTATGATTTTCAATGGTAAAGCTGAGGTTATCAATGGAAAGTTTAAAATCAATTTCATTGTGCCTCGCGATATTTCCTATCGTTATGGGCAAGGCTTAATTAATTATTACGCAACGGATTATGATATTGATGCCAATGGCAATTGTGACTCGTTCATCATTGGTGGATTCTATGACGATGCCACCGAGGACAAAGAAGGACCAGAAATCAAGCTCTTCATCGACGACACGCTCTTCGTGAACGGAGGCTTGACGGGCCAAAACCCGATGCTGTTGGCTTACATTGAGGATGAGAGTGGCATTAATACGACAGGCGCGGGCATTGGACACGATATCATGGCCACACTGACAGGGTCGGCCAAGAATGCCTATTGCCTTAACGATTATTTCGTCGCTGAACTTGACCAACCGGGCAAGGGTGCCGTCACTTACAAGATGCAAGACCTAGCTGATGGTGACTATACTTTAACCCTCAAGGTTTGGGATATCTACAACAATTCAAGTATGGCTTCCATTGATTTCACTGTGGTCAATAATAGTGGCATGGTCATTGAGAATGTCTACAATGCACCCAATCCGGTGACGGATGAGACTCTTTTCGTGTTCGACCACAACCAAGTGGGCAACAATGTAAAGGTCGACATCTATATTTACGACATCATGGGCCATTGTGTGAACACAATCTCCGAGACAGTGTCAGGTGCTTCCACACGCACAGATCCTATCCGTTGGAATGGACGTGGTGCTGGTGGTGAGAACCTGCGCAATGGTGTCTATATCTATCGTATTGTGGCCACAAACGATTTCGGTGAGACAGCCACATTGGTTTCTAAATTAGTGCTAAGTAAATGAAAATGAGTATGAAATACAGAATAACAATTCTTTTTGCGGTAGCTTTGATGCTACTCAATGGTTCAAAGGGCGTAGCTCAGGATAACACTTACCAGTCGGTGCTGAGTGAGCACACGTGGTATCGTCTTTCGGTGACGAAAGAGGGCACCCACCAATTAGATTATGCCACCTTGCAGGATATGGGCATTGATATGAGTGGCTTGAATCCGAAAAAGATACGGCTGTTTGGTAACCCTTCGGGTGCTTTGCCTGAGAAAAACGCAGTCAGTCGCCCAGACGATCTGACGGAGATGGCTGTCTGTGTGACGGGTGCCGAAGATGGCAGCTTTGATGAGGGCGACTTAGTGTTGTTTTATGGTCAGGAACCCACGCGTTGGGTGTTGGTTGATCACAACAAAGAGACCTATAGACGAGAGCGCAACTATTATTCCGACACCACTTATTATTATTTATGTGTCGATAGCCGGATTGATGGCCTAAGGGTGGGAGAGAAGCCTACACTTCCTGTCGAGAATACGACAACTGTCATCTCCGATTTCCCTGATTTTGTTTGGCATGAGGAGGAACTGTTTTCGCCATATTCCATAGGACAAAACTGGTTTGGGGAACAAATTACTTCTGGAGACTCAACTCTTGTTATCCCTTTCGTCTTTCCGAATTTGATGAAAAACAAGGCTTTGACGGTACGTTCACAGGTGTTGGGACGTGTCAAGAAGAGTAATAATATGCATTACAATGCGTGGGTCAATGACAACCATGTGGCTGATAATGTCGCGATTAGTTATTATCGTGAACATGAATATGGCAAATTGTCGACAATTAACAAGCAAATTATGCTTGATTCCGACGACGTTCTATTTGAATTGAGTTTCGCCCCCATCCCGTCAGCATCATTATTCCTTGATTATGTGGAAATTTATGGTTGGCGTCAGCTGAAACGGTCGAATGATAATTTCCTTTTCCGTTTGATGCCGAGCCAGTTTGGTGACGATCGAAGCGCCATCTGGGTGCAAAATGTCAATGCCGATTTTTGGCTTTGGGAGGTTACTTCACCAATGCAACCTGTGGTACAAGACTGCGTGTTGAGCGGTGGCAATTTGGTTTTTGCCACGGATGAGAAGACGGAAAAACGCTATGTGCTGTTCAAACCCGAAGCTGCATTTCATATAGCAAAATGGACAAGGTTGCACAATCAAAATCTTCATGCCATCTCCGAGGCCGACAATCTGATTCTTACCTCGCCCATTTTCTTTGAACAGGCACAGGCATTGGCCGATTATCATTTCAAGAAGGATGGCTTGACCAGCATTGTGGTGGATGTGAACGAGATATACAACGAGTTTTCGACGGGCACGCCCGATCCTTCTGGGATCCGCGACTTTGTCAGAATGGTATATCGTCGCAGTTCAGGCCGATTGAAGTATTTGACTTTGTTTGGCAGAGCATCATTTGATTTCCGGAATATCAATGGTTTTGGACAGAATTATGTGCTTACTTACGAAACGATGGATGATCCTCAGTATGAGTTGAGCTTCTGTGCCGACGATTTCTTTGCCATGATGGACGATAACGAAGGCGAGAATTGTGAGGGTCGTGTTGACATCGGTGTTGGACGTATCTCGGTTTCGACTGTAGAAGAGGCTGAGACTATGCTGCGCAAGATCAAGCATTACGATGACTTGGCAGCTTCTCATGGCGAATGGAAAGCAGATATACTTCTTTTGGCCGATGACGAGAATGCGAGCTATGTGAACTATATTGAAAATCTTTACCTCAGAATAGATACCCTTTGTCCGGCATTGACACAGAAAAAAATATATTGTGGAGCATATCCACTTCAAAGTACCTCGAGTGGTATGGTGAATACAGGTGCCAATGCCGATTTGATGCGTGCTTTCGATGAAGGCTTGGTGGCCCTCTTCTACAATGGTCACGGTGGCGTCAAAGGATTGACGGGCGAGAACGTGTTTGCGAATGCCGATATTAATGCACTTGCCAATTACGATAAGATGCCCTTCGTCTATACTGCTACTTGTGAGTTTACCAAATACGACAATCCCCTGTTGGTTTCTGCTGGCGAGCAATTGGTCTTGAACCCTCATGGTGGCAGTGTGGCTCTCTTTACGACATGTCGTCCTACATATGGAGATAAAAACCTTCTCATGACGAAATCCCTTGTTCCAGTGCTTTTGCAACGCGATGCCAATGGCATGTCGTTGCGTTATGGCGACATCATTAGGTTGGCGAAAAGTAATCCGCTCAATTATAGCTCAGCCAGTGCCAATCCTTATCTCAACCAAAATATCCGCTTTCTGTTTTTAGGCGACCCAGTGTTGCGCTTTCCTCTGCCTCAAAAGAACATTACCGTAACGAGAATCAATGGCTCGTTGGTGGGAGCTTCCGACGACATCAAGCTTCATGCCATGAGCATGGTAACAATGGAAGGTGAGATCCAGAATGTTAACGGTCAGATAGATGTAGGTTTCAACGGTACACTTTGGGTGAGGTTCTACGATCAGAAGACGAAATTGCTGGTGAAGTTTGCTGATGATAGCACAAAGAAAGTGTATTATTATAAGGATGTGCTCTATCAGGGACAGGTCAGTGTAAAGGATGGCAAGTTCAGCATTTCCTTTCAAGTGCCTAAGGAAATCAAGTCGGGATCAGGTGTCCCACGTTTCGGTTTCTATGCCTACGATTCCACTCGTGATGTTGACGCCATGGGCAAGTTCGATGAGCTTATTTTAGGTGGTATCGATCCCGCAATGGTGCCGGATGATGAAGGTCCGAAAATCACTTTCTACTGGAATACCCCCGATTTCGAAAGTGGTCAGATGGTAGAACGCCAAGGTGTGCTCTATGCCGATCTATATGATGCCCAAGGTATCTATCACTACGGTTACAGCTTAGGGCGTGACATTGTCATGAATAGCAATTTGGAGGCCTGTAATCACTTGGTGCTGAATGACCGTTACGAGCCAGCTATGGATGACTTCAGACGTGGGCGTATTGCCCTCCCGCTCAATGATCTTGAGCCGGGCACCTATGAGTTCAGCTTGAAAGTGTGGGACACGCAGGACAATGCCTCCGAGACTGCACTTTGGTTTGTCGTCGACGACAATCTTTTCCTCTCGCAAGTGTGCAACTATCCCAATCCTTTCAATGAGGAAACTCGTATCACTTTGACCCACGTTGGTGAAGACGGTGATTTTGATGTCAATATCGAAATATTCGATATCATGGGTCGGCCAGTGCGGCATCTCAATAAAAAGGTGTATGCCACTGGTGGTGTCATCGAGCCCATCCTTTGGGATGGCTGCGACTATTATGGAAATCCTTTGCATTCAGGAATTTATCTCTATCGTCTCACCTTGACGGACGAAACGGGACACTTCCGCACCGTCAGCCAACGAATGATCATTCAACGATAAACAAAAATTAATTTTCAAATACATACAATAAGCCATTTGAATCAACGTTATTTTTGCAATTTTAATATAGTACAGAATATGAAAGTGAAGAAACTCTTTATCGCCGCACTTCTGTTGGTTGCGGCCACGTCTTACGGACAGACCTACACTCCGAATGTGATTACCACAGGCGTACCCTTTGTTTCCATCAATCCTGATTCAAGAGGTGGTGCAATGGGCGATTGTGGCGTAGCCACTTCGCCTGATGTTTATTCCATGCACTACAATCCCGCCAAGTATGTCTATCTCGAGGATAAATTTGCTGGTGGTTTGGGTTATAGTCCCTGGTTACGTGCTCTGGTTCCTGATATGGGTCTGGCTTATTTGGCTTTGGGCTACAAGATCAATGACCGTTCTGCTGTAGCGGGCACTTTGCGCTATTTTAGTCCTGGCAAAATTGAATTCAGAGGCAATAACAATGAGTCATTAGGTGAGTATACACCTAATGAATGGGCCATCGATGCTACTTATTCTCGTATGCTTGGAGATTATTTGGCTGGTGCAGTGGCAGGCCGTTTCATCTATTCCAATTTAATCCAAAACCAATCGGATTATGCTCGTCCGGGTATCTCCGTGGCTGCCGACGTGGCCGTGTATTACAAACGTCCCGTCGAATGGTTCAGCAGTATGGATGCTGACTTTTCATGGGGCGCTGCCATCACTAATATTGGTAGTAAGATCACTTATAATGCTTCCAGTAACCGTCGTGACTTCATTCCAACCACTTTACGTTTGGGTACAGGCTTGAAGCTTGAACTTGACGAGTACAATTCTTTAGCTTTTGCAGTTGATTTCACTAAGCTGATGGTGCCCACACCTCCTATTGTTGCCAGAAATGAAAATGGTAGCCCCATTCTCAATCCTGACGGTACTTATCAAATTCAATATGGAATGGACAATGATGTCTCTGTTGTTCAAGGTATGATTCAGTCCTTCTACGATGCTCCAGGTTATAGTTATAATGCCAATAATCATGAGTTGGTTCATGTTGGCACGTTTTACGAGGAGCTTTGCGAGATCAACATCGGAGGTGGTATCGAATATTGGTACAACAATATCTTTGCCGTACGTGGTGGTTACTTCAACGAGACCGCGATGAAGGGTAACCGTAAATATGTCACCCTCGGCGCCGCTTTGAAGTACAATGTGTTTGGCCTCGATGTTTCCTACCTGATTCCCGTCAACACGGTGGCTGGTAGCAACCCCTTGGAGAACACCCTGCGTTTCAACCTCACCTACAGCATGGGTGGAAAGAAAGGATAAAAAAGAGTAAAAAAGAATAAGTAAAGTTTTAGTTTTCATAGTAAGGGAAAGCGGTCATTTGGCCGCTTCTCTTGTTTAATGATGTCGTGTGTTGTAGAGCCGCTGCACGCAACGGCTCCACTTTTACCTCAATAGGCAACAAGTATTTTTTTGATCATTCGTATTGACTAAAGAAAAAAAACTTATCTTTGCCCCGTCAAACGAAACAATTGTGTCACCAAAACATCGCTAATGAACAGATAACTTCTCGATTCTGACATATATTAAAAAAAAGCATTAGCTTTAAAACTTGTTCATAGGAAACTACCACTTTTCAGGACAATTCAAGCGAGTAAAGCCAGTGCTCACGTGTTTTCACGTGGGCTTTACTTATTAAGTTGAATTGTCGGGCTGTGGTAGGCCTCTATGAACAACGAAGTAAAACCCATGTTTTTTTATTGCCCGCTCGGGAAGAATAAATGAAAACACTTAATTCACCTAATATTAATCAAAATCAATCAAGTTATGCAAAGACATGCATTGAAAGGCTATGAGGCTCCCAAAGCGGAGATCATAGAGATTGAGCCCCAAGGCATCTTGTGTGCCTCGGCAGGCGGCGGCGAAACGACAGGCTTCGGTGCAGGAACAACGAACATGAACATGCAAGACGGCTTCGGCTGGTAAAAGAACGGAGGAACTGACTATGAAGAAAGTAACATTACTGATTGCATTGGCAGCCCTTGTCATGCTGGCAGGCTGCAAGAAAGAGAACGACACCAAGGGAGTCACCCTGAAGGCTTCCATCGAACAGAACAAGGGCAATGGAAGGACTTCGCTCAACCCCGCTGACGGCGCCATCAGCTGGACGGCGGGCGACAAGATCGTAGTCAACAACGGCAGCTCGAGCGCCACCTTCACCCTCACGGGCGGAGCAGGCTCCACCGAGGGCACCTTTGTCTATGGCGGCGAGTATGAGTTCGGCACCGACAACGTGGCCGTCTATCCGCAGACCGCAGCGATTGGCGGCAACACGGTGAGCTTCATCCTGCCCGAGGAGCAGACTGCTGCGGCAGGCACCTTCGGCAACGGCGCCAACCCGATGCTGGGCACCTTCAGCGACCCTGACGCCCTCACCTTCACCAGCCTCTGCGGCGGTTTGGGCATCAGCCTGACGGGCGACAACGTGGCCATCACAAGCATCGAAATCGTGTCGAACAACACCAACGACAAGCTGAACGGCGCGTTTGAGGCCGACTGCACGGCAGCCAATCCTGTGCTGACCGCCACGACGGGCAACACCGGCACCCACAAGGTGACGCTGAACTGCGCCACGACTTTGACGGCCGACCCACAAGAGTTCTTCATCGTGTTGCCCGTGGGCACTTTGGCCGAAGGCTTCACGCTGAACGTGTATGACGGCGGCGAAGAGCCCATCCTCAGCAAGACTACCGAGAGCACGGCATTAACGGTTGAACTCAACACCGTGAAGACGATGAATACGGTGGAGGTTAGCAATGCCTCCCCCGAGCCGCCCGCAGGCCCGCAGGGCATCATTGACGGTGCCTTCACCATCAACGCCAACGGCGACCAAGTCTACTTCTCGCAAGGCAACCTGCAATACCGAGCCACTACCAATACCTGGCAGTTTGCCGAGCACCAGTACGACTACGTGGGCAACGCCAACAGTGCCATCTCGCAGACCAACAGCGGCTGGATTGACCTCTTTGGATGGGGCACGAGCGGCTACAACCACGGTGCAGTGTGCTATCAGCCTTGGAACACCAGCACCAGTTACAGTGACTACTACGTCTACGGCAACTGGCAGTACAGCCTTTACGACGGCAACGGCCAAGCCGACTGGGGCTACAACGCAATAAGTAACGGCGGCAACGCGGAGAACAGCGGCTGGCGCACGCTGACGCAGCCTGAATGGAACTATGTCATCTACACCCGCAGCACAACATGCGGTATCCGTTTCGCCAAGGCCACGGTGAACGGCGTTAGTGGCCTCATCCTGTTGCCCGACAACTGGGATGCTTCCGTGTATGCGCTGAGCAATACTAATGTTGCATGGGGAGGATTTGACAACACCATCACCGCCGAGGATTGGGCGAACACCCTTGAGGCCAACGGGGCTGTCTTCCTGCCTGCCGCTGGCAACCGCTGGGGGATTTCGGTCGACTTCGTCGGTTCCCACGGCAACTACTGGTCGGCCTCGTACTACGACAGCTACCGCGCGTGGCGCGTGTACTTCAGCGGCGGCTACCTCAGCACGAACTACTACAGCCGCGGCTACGGGTTCTCGGTGCGCTTGGTGCGCTCTTGCCAGTAATTGTTCCTTGTGTGCGCCACGCAACGTCGCACACGGGCTTGTCGTCTGCGGCGGGTGGGGTGCCCCCAAGGGCACCGTGGCCACCCGCTGCGGACGACAAGCGGCATTTATAAGACATACTGCCATGGCACAACTGAAAGACGTTTTGGAGATTGAATGGAAGCGGATTCCACAAGGCCCGCACAACATCATCTACCTTTTTCCTGAAGGCACGTTCTACAGGGCATACGAGTGGAGCGCGTGGCTCTGCTGCCGCTATATGAACCAGTTCAAGGCCACGAGGAGGGAGCAGAAGACGGAGTTGAAAGACGACACAACGGCGGTCTTCATAGGGTTTCCCATCACCAGCTTGGCCAAATATTTACCTGAGGACGCGCAAGTGGTTTCCAACGACGACAAGTCGGTGGCCATCACGTTGCCACCAGGCATGTTTTCCGTAACAGAAGGCGACGAAACGGTGGTTGAAGACTTTCGCCAATGGAAAGACGCAGTGCCCATGGCCCAGTCTAGACGAACGTCATTGAGGGACGAGTTGAAAGGCGGGGCGGAGGAGCATCCTCATCGTATGTCGGAAGTCATGCTGCGTGTGCTCTCCTTTCCCGTTGAGCAGAAGACCCCGATGGAATGCATGGCCTTTATTGCTGAGGTCAAGCAGCAGCTGGCATCGCTCCTTGAATTAACATGAAAGTGAAATGGAAAAACACAAGGAATAGTTCATAGGCGACTGCGCCCTGATATGGGGAAAGAGAGAAGCGTGCCATAGGCTCCAGGTCATGGTTCTTTTGGCACGGCGTGAAAGACGGTCGCCGACGCATACGCATGTCTTCCTGCCTGCCGCTGGCAACCGCTGGGGGATTTCGGTCAACAACGTCGGTTCCAACGGCAACTACTGGTCGGCCTCGTACAACAACAGCAACAACGCGTGGAACGTGAACTTCAACGACGGCAACCTCAACACGAACAACAACAACCGCAACAACGGGTTCTCGGTGCGCTTGGTGCGCTCTTGCCAGCCCTCTTCCTTTGTTTTCCTTGCAGAGGCGGTGCTTGCATCGCCTCTGACTTTTGGCTTAAGTGTTTCGCGCATCCCATCGGGATGCATGTTCGGTAAAAGCCAAAACCAAAGGTTAAGCCACATCCCATCGGGATGTACCATACAACACCCAATACCAACATCCATGACCCGCGAACAATTATACGAAGACCTTCATCAAGCCTATCTCGCCGCCCGCCGCCACAAGCGCAACAAGCCTTACCAGTTGCGTTTCGAGGCCCATCTGGAAAGGAACATCGAGTCGCTCTGCGAAGACTTGTTGAGCCGCACTTACAAGCCCATGCCCTCCGAGTGCTTCGTCATCACCGACCCGAAAAAACGGGAAGTGTTTGCTGCCCACTTCCGCGATAGGATCGTCCATCACCTGTATTTCAACTATACCCATGAAATGTTCGAGCGGACATTCATTAAGGATAGCTACAGTTGTATCAAGGGACGCGGAACGCACTATGGCATCGGTCGCTTGCAACAACATATCCTGAAGGAAAGCCAAAGCTACAAGTATCCGTGTTTTGTATTGAAGATGGACATCCGTGGCTATTTCATGAACATCCACAGAGGGAAATTGTTGGAAATCTGCCTCAGGTCGTTGGAAAAGATGGCAGGCCATCGCGTCAGTAAACTCATTTGGGCATGTTGGGCCGACTATGTCGACATGGACTTTGTGCGTTACCTCACCAATGAGATTGTGATGCTCAATCCTACGAAAGGCTGTCGTATCATTGGCCCTCGCTCCGACTGGGAGGGACTGCCGCATAGCAAGAGCCTCTTCCACAGTCCCGAAGGTTGCGGCCTGCCCATTGGCAATCTCACCTCTCAACTATTCAGCAACGTCTATCTCAACGAGTTTGACCAGTTCGTGAAAAGGGAACTGAAATGCAGGCATTATGGTCGCTATGTGGATGATTTCTACATCGTAAGTTGCGACGAGGCATGGCTTGGATCGCTGGTGCCAAAGATTACAGCTTTTCTGTCAAGCAGTCTTGGATTGGCCATCCACGACGGGAAGACGGAGATACGCTCCGTGAACGAGGGCATTGAATTCTTGGGAGCGTTTGTGTTGCCCTATCGAACCTATTTGAGCCGCGCCATGTTAGGGCGTATGGATGAGAAGCTGTATGCGCTCGAAGTCGAGGACGACCCGATTCATATTGCGAATGCGCTCAATTCCTATTGCGGCGTGCTTTCGCATTGGGATAATTCCAATGTCAGGCAGACAATGCTGTTGCAGCGTCATCATTTTACCCGTTGGGGAATGTTTGATTATGGTTTGAGGCATTATTATGGTTAAAAGAGCCGTTGTTGTGCCCAATGGCTCAACATTCGTTTTCATCAGAATATCAACGCCAGCAAAACATACAGCCAGTGCGCTGCAATGCCCGCGCAAAGACCACCAATGGTATGTGCACCGATGGCCTTGCCAATGAGTTTGCGGTAGCCAAGGCTGTCGAGCATGGCGGCATGGGTGCTGAGGAAACCGCTCCAGCACATGCCGATGGCTGTGAACACAGCGATAGCGTTGTTGTCGATGATGCCTTCTGTGATGAAACGAGGCACCAAACCAATAGCGGCACCCACTGCGCCAAGGGCGGTCATGGGGAAGGAAATCAAGGCACCGTCCTTGAAGCCGAAGAGCCAGTCAAAGATGAAGTTCACCTTGTTGGCTGCCCAGCTGATGACCGGCACACCTTCGTAAGCCACACCAAGATATTCGCCGTTCTCGCCTGAAGCACCGAAGGTGAGCATCATCACGATAGTGGAGATGCACAGCACACCAGGGATGATGGCGAAGCCGATGCTGACACCGTCCTTGCCGCCGTCGAGCAACGAGTTGAGGAAACGCATAAACACGCCGCCTTCGGTCTTGAACGAAATCTGCTGCTCGTCGCCGCCAAACTCTGCGTCAACGGGGGAGTCCAATTCGGGATAACTCTTCAAGGTGGAGCGTTGCATCACTCTTGTTGAGATGATACTGCCGATGACTGCACCAGCTACACCGACCAAAGCACCTTTACCGAAGCCAAGACCAGTCATAAAGGCAACCACAACCAAACCCATGCCGAAGGCTGTACCGAAGTTGGTCAGCGAAACGAGCTGGTACTTCTTGAAGTAACGGTTGAAGTTCTTGTCGTGTGCCAAGGTGATGATCGCAGGATTGTCGCTGAGGAAAGTCATCACTGCTCCCAAGGCGGCCACACCAGGCAGGTTGTAGAGCGGCTTCATCAATGGGCGCAACAGGTTTTCCAACAGACGTACCACACCAAATTCGGTGAGCAACTTACTGATGGCACCCATCAGCACGCAGATGGCCATGATATAGAATACGGTCTCAAGCAGCAGGTGGTAAGCCGTTTGCATGAAGGTGTTCAGCATCTTGGGCAGCGTCATCTTGTAGGCTAACAGTCCGAAGAAGGCGAAGAAGATAATGAGGAAAATGAACGCTTCCACGCTTCGTTTGGTAGTGAACCGTAGAGGCTTTTTCAGCTTGTCTTCAAGCTTTTTGAACAGTTTCTCCACTTTCTCATGATAAAAAGTGGTGGTTCGCTTGATGGTGTTGTATTTTGTCTTTGCCATAGCGGATTATTTTTTCTTGAGGTTGAGAAGGTTGACTTTCCAAGTGAGACCAAGGTTGGCTTGGAACTTGCTGATGTCGTCTACGCTGGTGTGTGAGCCACAGAGGTGGAGGCGGATGTTGCGGTCGCCCATGGGATAGTATTCAAAGCCGATGCTCTCAAAGTCGACTTTCTTGCCTGGGGTGACATATTGGTCGTAGGCCTCGGTGTTGGGCAGTTGGGCTTGGTTGAAGTCATAACCAGCTTTGGCAAATACAATCCATTTCTTCCCAATGTCGACGCCGATGCCGTAGATGGCAGTGATGTCTTGGCCGAAGAACTTCTCCTGCTCAAAAGAGGCACGGTTGATGACATCGAGGTACATCTCCACACCGTTGAATTGCAACTTGTTGCCCAAGGCGATGTAGTTGATGAACTTGCCGG
>JAEEGH010012352.1_pt1 | contig 19179 bp, 24 predicted proteins | sample 9134181 | NCBI WGS metagenome assembly JAEEGH01 (sample SAMN16246544, study PRJNA631951) | gut metagenome | biome: gut microbiome; feature: rumen; material: DP-attached | host: Bos | place: Iran: Karaj | collected 2018-10 | reverse complement strand
TGACAGAATCGAGTCTCACGCTTTTCTTGTGCCATAACCAATAAGTATAAAGCCAGCCTTGGTGGGACTTGCGGGCAAAAGAAAAAGCAAGTCTATCATGTTATACAGAATCACAGTAAAGAACTCGAAATTGACCAGTGGCATCCGAGTAGAAAAAGGGATGTCCGTTGATGTGCCAAGCAACAGCATGAGCAATCCCGTAACGACCAACGGCGGCCAAGCCGTGGTGGATGCCTTCATGCGGATTTATGGAATTGATATTAAAAAAGCTGGTGCTTTGAGTATGGTTTGGTTGGATGTGGAAAGGATAGGATAATTGTTAATCAACCTAAATACTAATTTAATAATTGTAACTTTATGAATGTAAACAGTGAAAGTTTAAAACAAATCCTCGAAATGCTTCGAGATGCACTCGAGCCAATTATCAGAGACAAAATTGAGGAGGTGAAAGTAAAAATCAAGGATGAGTATATCCCTAAACTGAAAGAGTTTGTGGAGGACATACTCAAGTCGAAAAATGTTAAGTACGAATCTGTAGATGTGCTGTCAAAATCCGACTTGATTTCGTTAATTAGGCTGAACAGAGTTAATGGCAGTGATGGAGTTGCTGCGTTCAAACAGCAGAAAGACGAAAAAATGTTTGTTTATCTTGCCTATTGCAAGGACAGAGATTTACTCCCAGAGGAGACTAATTGTTACATCGTGATTGAAGCAAATTCCCTAAACGATGATGTTAATGAACTTTTCAATGAATCAGATTTAATCATTCTAAATTAATGTAATATGAGCTTAATTAACGACTTAGTGGAGTTTGTATCTCCCTACTTAAATGGAATTATCGAGGCTTTCAAGGCTTTCATGGAGAAAGTAAAAGGCATCGTAGAGAAAATCATTACAAAGATAATAAATTTCAAAAATCAGGTTGTTGACTGGTTCAGAAATCTCCCATTGATAAAAGGAAGGCACAGTCCTTTCATCACCAATAAACAGGAGTTTAAAGAAATGTTGAAAAATGCTCCTGTTGTTGAGGTGGGTATTTTTGAGGGAGTTTATGATGAACAGACTGATGAAATTACGGATTTGCGGTATATTGGAGCCGAAGAATATGATGAAAAGACAGAATCACTCCTTGAAAATGAAGATCTGGTTGTTTTAGCTTAAATGAAAGGAAATGTTATGAATACATTAGGTTGGATAGCCACCGCTGTTGTGATAGGTGGTGCCGCTTATTTGGTTCTTAGAAACAAGAACGTATCAAAAAGCTTCAAGGACAAAATCGAAGAGTCTTTGAGAAAAAAGATAATCTCAACTTCTGAAAATGTGGATGAACTGCGAATGGCAGATGTCGTTTCGTTTTTCAAAAGTAAAAGTCTAGTAAAAGGTCGTGACATTCCGTTTGTAGCCACAGCTGCTGGTTTCAGTAAGGTCGTTTCTTTGCCTAATAAAGAAAATGGGTATATCTTGGGAATCTATAATGAAGCCAATGATGACCTAACTGAAATCAAACTCATCTATGCAAAAACTGTAGATGAAAAGTTCAAGTCTGTCATCGGTAATGAACAATTGGTTGTATTAACTTAACCAAGGTTTGGGGACTATGGTTTTCCCATAGTCCCCTAAACCGAAATAAACAAACAATATGTGGACTGAATTATTAGAAATCCTAGCGGGAGTGTTGATAGGGACAGGTGCCGCTACAGCAGCTATTTGGATTGCAGACAGAATTATTGACAAAGCCACAATCAAGGCTGAAGTCATGAAAAAGACGCCAAGTGCATTCAAAGCTTTAATTGAGAAGAAAAAGAAAAATGCAGTTGATGTAGGAATTTTTACCAAAAACGATAATAGAATAGACGGAATAACCCTTGAGTCAGACCAAGGCATTTCAAATGAAATTGAAGTCGGACAAGTATTGTATCTATAATGATTAAAGTCAGTGTAAAAAATGGGAATGTTGACAGGACAGAATTGCTTTTTGCAAATCAAATTGACCAAGAATTGTCAACATTTGCACGAGAGTATTTAACAAAAGAGAAATGCTCATTTGCTGTCGCGATAAACAGTGAATTGACTGATAGGCGAAGTGATGCGATTGCATTTGACCAAAATGCTTCATTTTCAATTGCAGGAAGCATTGATATGGCTCAAAAAATCAGAGACTATGTTGAACAGAGACCTGATTTGGCCATAGTGATGCAACATCATTCGTTGGTTATTCATATTTCTTTCAAAAAAGGCTCAACAAGCAAGATGTCCAATGAAAAATCAACTATGGATAATAAACAAAAAAAAGAAGAAAACGCATTGCAGTTTATTCCGCAGCAACCGAGATACGACTTCAGTCAAATCATTTTGTCCGATTTTGTTAGGAAAGAAATATTTGATGCGCTTAAAGTGATAGAGTGTAAGGATGTTGTCTATAATGTATGGGGCTTTTCTGAATGTGATCCAATCCCAAGAAGTGTATTGAATTTTTATGGTGACCCAGGCACAGGCAAGACGATGTGCGCCCATGCTGTTGCTAACAAATTGGGGAAGAAAATTCTTGCATTGAACTATGCTGAAATTGAATCCAAATATGTTGGTGAAGCACCCAAAAATCTTCAGAAAGCATTTGATACCGCCGATGAAACAGATTCAGTTTTGTTTTTCGATGAGGCAGATTCCTTCCTTGGCAAGCGGATTCAGAACGTAACGCAAGGTGCGGAGCAAGCCCTAAATTCATTAAGAAGCCAAATGCTGATTTTACTTGAGGAACATTCTGGAGTCGTGATTTTTGCAACGAATCTTGTAAGCAATTTTGATAGTGCTTTTGAATCAAGAATATTGAAACACATACATTTTGAGTTGCCAAACCATGATGCCCGGATCGAAATCATCAAAAAAATGATTCCTACAAAATTACCATTGTCAGAACCGATTTCAAAAGAAACCCTTGATGAAGCAAGTGACATTTTGGAAGGCTTCTCAGGAAGAGAGATAAAGACAGCGGTATTGGAATTGCTTTTGGGTAAGGCTGAAAAAGATCCAACCAATATTATATTCAGTAGTATAGATTTCATAAATGCTTTCAAAAAGAAGAAGATGCAAAAGGAGCAACTGAAAAATGAGGAAAGAAGAATAATGAAGGAAAAAATCTTACGGAAATTGTCAGAAAAGAGTGAGGAAACCAGACTTGAGAATGAGTTGAAAAATGACAATGAGTTGAATGTTAAAGAATAGAAATGCCCCAAATGTGGCAGCACTCATACTTTGCCGTTGCTTGCTCCAAAGTTGATGTATAGAGACATTTGGAAAACAATGGACGAAAACAAATAATTCAATGCGTAAATCCACCCTCACCTTCAATCAGCCCGCCCGTCGCGTCTATACCGCCACGAAGAAGGCCGTCCAGCAATGCGGCCAGTTCAAGCGGATTGAATGCAATGACCAGACCTTCACCATCACAGCGAGGCATGGGATGAGTTTGCTTTCGCTGGGCGAGAACGTCACCATCCATGTGGTGGCCACAAGCACGCAAGAAACCGAGGTGAGGATAGAATCGGCCTCACGTATCTTCCTCAACTTCATCAACGGCGGTGCCAACAAGAAAAACGTCCAAAGCCTCGAAGACTACATCCGAAACGAAGTGCATAAGCTTTGCAGCGATGAGGAAATCAAACTAAACACTCAATAACTATGGCAAAATCAAAGCAAGACGAAGCCCGCGAGGAGGCCATCGAAAAACTCGGAAACAATTTCATCTTTGAGGTGTCGGCTGGACCTATTGCACCGGAGGACAGATTAGAGAATTGGGAATTGAGTCGATTCTTCTTTGCAAACAATCCCTGGTGGGCTGAACCTGGCGAGCCAATGGATGTGCCCGACATCATCAGGGACTATGCCATCGACGAGCTGCGGAAACAGCTACCCCAAGGCTATTCCATCGAATACGACACCATCATCAACCCCTGCAACAACGACTATTTGAAGGAAACCATCAAACGCCTTCAAGACCTCTTGAAGCATCCCGACAAAATCACCTCATATCCCTATCCCTTGGGCTGGTGGAAAACGGAAGTGTGCCAATTTCACAACACATTGATTTGCTTCCGTACAGAAGACGACAAGGAACTATTCACCCTTCATGAGTTTCTGCTTTACATCATTCCGAGTCTTGGCGAACGCTACGAGAAACTTTACATCGGCGGGATATTCAGCTATTGCCATTGACAGAAAGCGGGACAATCCTTGCCGTTTTCTGGAAAATGTGTATTTTTGCAGCAAATAAAAAGCCATCATGATGGATACAGCAGTTTTGAACCCAACACAAATGCACCTGTTGAAACTCTTTGCCTTCAACAACAGCGAGGATTATGCGCGTGAGATACAGATGGTGCTCATGCGCTATTTCCAGCAGAAACTTGACGAGGAGTCAGACCGACTTTGGGAGGAAGGCGTTTTGAATCAAGAGAAGCTGGATGATATTCGCCACTTGGATCTTCACGTTTACTAAAGCGATGCTGTTTTGCATGTTGAAATCATCAAATTGGACGAAATCATTCGGATGATTTAATGCTATTTTCCACTATAATTCACTACATTCCATTGCGCATTGCAGGCGGTGCTATATTTTCGCGACCGTTATCAAAAACAACGCACTATGGGACGCTTCATCTTTATTGATTATCTTATCGGACTGATTATCCTCATCAGGATTCATGCACCGTGGTGGGCCTGGCTCATCTATGTCGTCAGCGTTTTGGTGTGGATCGTAATATGGGTTTTGCGCGACGATTCGACAAACGAAAAAACAACTGACAATTCAAAACAAGAGCAATCATGAGAAACCAAAAACAGAAAACCAAATCAAAAGTGGCTGAATTTTTCGGAACTATCGGGAAGGCATTAGCCTTTGTCTGGATGTTGCCAGTGCTGGCTGTTGAGGGCCTCCAGGAGTATTTTGAGAAGAAAAGGAAAGCCAAACAACCCAAGCCGGAACCCATCAAGTTTGTCTGCTCCGAGTGTGGCGAAACCTTTGAGTCCGACAACATCGAAAAGGAAATGAGAAACCATGCATCTTCTAATGGCGATTACACCTATTCAAAACCTCAACCCTGCCCGAAATGCAGTGGAAAAAGGACGCGCCCGACCGAATCCGACAAGGCTTTTTACCAAAGGCTTTGGGATATGGAGGAGACGGCAACGTTCATTTCGCACCTCAGCATAAACTGGGGCTATAACGACAACCCCATCGACGAAGGTCAGCAGGAATTTAAATGCACCCAGTGTGGAGCCACATTCTCCGCAATCGACATTAGGCCTCATCCTTATTCGGCCTCGTTCCCGTCGCGGTGTCCCCATTGCCAAAGCATCAGGACATTGCCTACATCGGAAGAGAAACGCGCCAGTCGCTATGAAAGCATTTGGCTGCTGATGGAGCTGACCGAAAAGGAACGGAAGGAAGACAAAAAAGAAGCAATTTTTGAAAAATTCGCGGCAAATTGGTGATAATTCGTGTTTAAGAAAAACCATAAGGGACCCGATTGTGACCCGTTTAGCCAAAAAAAAAGCAAGCATTTGATCTTCAGGTGCTTGCTTCTTCTTGCGGAGAGAAAGGGATTCGAACCCTTGGAACGCAAAGCGTTCAACGGTTTTCGAGACCGCCCCGATCGACCACTCCGGCATCTCTCCTGACCTCTACGTCAGATGGTCTGACAAAACGAAGGCGACTATCAGTCGCCCTAGCGGAGACAGAGGGATTCGAACCCCCGAAGCCTTTCGGCTTAACGGTTTTCAAGACCGCCGCTATCGACCACTCAGCCATATCTCCGCTGCAAAAGTACAACATTTTTCGATAGGTCAAGAAAAATCACGAAAAAAAACTTTTTTCCACCGAAAACCCGTATCTTTGCAAGATTGAATAACTACGTTTTATGAAAGCAAAGGGCGTTTCGTTTATCCTGTTTTTGCTCTGTATGACATTATTTTACGCTTGCTCAAGGCAAAAATCGGTGTTTACGCAGCAAAATGCCCCTCATCATTTCAAAGAATTGAAAACGGTGGAAGCTTTGCTGGAAACGGATCCTTCGTCAGCAGCCGATAGTCTATTGGCACTTCGAAAAATGGCTTCAACCCACCCTTTCACTACTTTTGACGCTAACGAATTGCTGTTACGTGAGGTACAGGCTCAATACAAAAACCGTAGTCTTTCGGAGCAGAGTCCGGACCTGTTGCCTGTGATCGCCTTTTATGATAGCGTGGCCGGGCAATATCCTGAGGATTCCGAGTTACAGTTTCTTCGTGCCAATGCCTATTATTATAAAGGTGTGGAATATTCCTTCGTTCAAGATGATGTGAAAGCCTTCTCGTATTATTTGTATGCCTTGAGTATGATGAAGTCGCAAGAGGCTGTTAGTTCCCAAGAATCGCGTTTTATTGCTTTGATTTACACACGTTTGTCGGAAATCTTATATCGTTATGGCTTGCAGGAGTCCGCTTTTGAGACTTGCCAAAAAGCATCGTCGTTTTATGAATCTGGACCTGATCTTGCGGCAATGAAACGCTTTGAAGCGGCTATTTATCAGTCCCAAAAGCAGTATGACAAAGCTTTGGCATGCTTGCAGGATGCCGAAAAATTGGGTACGGTTAGTGATGACTTGTTTCAATTGGTTATTGGCGTAAAATACTATGAGATTCAACAATTTGATTCTGCGGTTCCCCATTTGGAGCAAGCGTTTCTGAAGGGCGACCGTTATGCTCGTGTTGATGCTGCAGTTAAGCTGGCAGAGGTTTTCCGCGAAAAAGGTATGTCTGAAGAAGAGCTGTCCTATACACGTTATTATGTGGAGAACGCTATGATGGAGACCCGTATGGCTTCGAAAAAGATGGAAATAGAATATCTTTTTGATGAATATAATCATCCGAAAACGGATCCCGCCTCTTCAAAAGAGGACAAAGGTACCTCCTCTTTGATAGTTTCGTTGTTTTTGTTGCTGGTCATTGTCTTTATGGCTTATATCATTGTCCGTAACCGTAAGCGTATCAATCATATAGAGAATAAAATTACTACCATAGTACTGAAACATGAGCAGGAAAGCGCAGACAAGGACCATGAGATAGAGCAAATGTCTCAGGTGTTGAACGATACGATAGAGCTGCTTGATAATCAGCGCGTTGATTTCAATGAAGCCTGGAACACTTTCTCAAACAGCCACATCGTGTCAAAAATTCGACAATCAGTGGAGGGTAAGGACATTATGATAAAGAATGTGGGTGTATATCCCAAACTGAAACTGAAGGAGATGGATTACATAAGTCTTGTACAAGAGGCAAACCATTGTTTTCCCGACTTCTCTTCGCGTTTCTTGAAAGACTATTCTGACCTAAACGTAGCTGACTTGCGTCATTGCTGTTTGGGCATGTTAGGCATGAACGATGCTGAAATCGCAGTGCTGGAAGGCATTTCTTATAGCGGAGCCAATCGAAGGACAAACAAGATTTTGTCGGCTATGAACCGGGGAGATAATCTAGAACAGGCTGTTATCGGTTATTTGAAAGATATTTTATAAATTATTATAGATCAATTGTTTATATTGAAAATGTTGAGAATTGTTGAGAAATGAGATGCGAAAAATGTTGCCATGCCATCAAATAAGTAATATTTTTGTCGAAAATTTTAGAGCTATGAAACGTGTATTTGTAATTCTATCGCTTGTCCTTTTGGTCTTTTCGGGTACAGCCCAAATGAAACCGAAGCGACTGAAATCTTATCTTTCCACAACTACATACTGTGCTCCTGGAGTGACGCCTTTTGTAGAGAACGCACTTGCCTTTGATTGCCGTTCGGCGGTCTACAAGGAGTTTGAACCAGGCAAGTTCAAGGCGTCAGTGGAGATTGTGACCATTTTCAGAAAAGGAGAGGAATCCACTTTCTCTAAGGTGGCATTGGATAGCCCTGTGGTGACCGACACGGCTAATATTGATGGCGCTTTTATCGATCAACAGCGTTTCTCGCTGGAAAACGGTGAATATCAGATGGAAATCAGCATTACGGATTTGAACAGCGGTGATGCCTTGCCAAAAGAGACGGTTACTGTTGAAGTCAACTATCCTGAAAATGTGCCTTCGGTTTCCGATATCCTGCTTTTTGACTCTTATACAAAAGCTCTCAAGCCCTCGTCTTGCACCAAGAGCGGGTATGACTTCTTGCCTAGAGTTTATCCTTTCTACGGCTCAAATGAGGAAAAACTGAATTTCTATTCTGAGATTTACAATAGCAACAAATTGTATGACGAAGGCAAGTTTTTGGTCAATTATTACATTGAGACTGTTGAGTCGTCGAACCGGATGCAGAATTATTTCTTTGCCAAGCGTTATGATGTGAGCAAAGTGAATGTGTTACTCCATAGTATCGACATCAAAGATTTGCCCTCGGGCAATTATTATCTTGTCGTCGAAGTGCGTGACCGCAGCAATAGCTTGATTTGCTCTAACAGTGCTTTCTTCCAAAGAAGCAATCCTAATGCGAGCTATGATATGGGCGACCTTGCAGGAGTGAGCATCGCCAATACCTTTGTCAGTACAATTGAAAACCTTGATACCTTGCGCAAATACATACGCTATTTGGATCCGATTTGCACGGAAATTGAACGCGATTATTCTTCCAATCTTTTGAAAACAAGCGATGTGAAGACCATGCAGCAATTCCTGTTCAACTTTTGGAGTTCTCGTTCGCCGATGAATCCCAAACAAGGTTTTGATGATTATTTGGCAGCTGTCAAACGGGTGAATATGTCGTTTAATACAACTTCATTTCCTGGTTATCGCACCGACCGCGGGTATGTGTTCCTGAAATATGGTCAGCCTGACCAAATTGTGGAAAGCGTAGATGAGCCAGGTGCTTATCCATACCAAATTTGGCATTATTATGAGGTGGCTCACCAACGCAACAAGCGTTTTGTGTTCATGTCGAAGGATCGTTCCACCAATGATTATCATTTGATTCATTCCGATTTGATTGGTGAAATCAACAATCCTCGCTGGCAGCTTGAGGTTTATAGGCGCATCTATGGTTCGGACCAAGGCGTTGACCAAACCGAGTACGAAAAGGGCTGGGGCTCACATGCAGGTGATTACTATGATAATCCCAGATAACCTATGTCCAAAATTGGGTTTCATATTGTGAAGTTGTGGATGGATTTTCTCTCCTACCATCCTTATTGGCTTCTTTATCTTAAGTCTGACATATACTACCTTTTGTTTTACCATGTGTTGCGTTATCGACGTAAAGTGGTCAGGCAGAATCTTATGCGTTCTTTTCCTGAGAAAAATGCTCGGGATGTAAAGTTGGTTGAGAAACACTTTTATCGTAATCTCTGTGATTTGTTTGTGGAAGCTCCCAAAATGTTGCGCATGGAATCGGATGGTTATAAAAACCGTCTCACGTACACCAATCTGGAGCTGATAAAACAATTATACGACCAGCATAAGAATGTGTTTTACGCCATTCCGCATTCTGGCAACTGGGAATGGTTTGGTAAAATGATGCCCGACCTCTCGAATCATAATTGCCTGGCTGTCTATAAAAAGGTGGAGAATCCTGTTTTTGAGCGTCTTATGCTCTATTTGCGTACAAAAGACTGCAGTTTGGAGATGGTGGAGTCCAACTCGGCTTTGCGTAAGCTGATGCAATTGCGCGAGAGTCAAAATGCCGTTCTGATGGTAGCTGACCAGACCTCACATGGCTTGGATTCTGATTATTGGAACGAGTTTCTGCATCAGGAGACTTGTTGGTTCACTGGATTGGAGCGTATCGCAAAGAAGCTTGATTATGCTGTGGTCTTCGTGGCCATGAAACGGACAGGTAGAGGGCGTTATGAGGTGACATTTGAGCTGATTTCTGACAATCCAAAGGAGACGGAAAAGGGTTATATCATGGAACGTTATGCGCGTTGTGTGGAACGATTCATAGAAGGGCAACCCGACAATTGGCTGTGGTCGCATCGTCGATGGAAACACCAAAGAAAACAGGCTGAGGCATGAAAGTTGCTGTCGTCATATTGAACTATAATGGAAAGAAGTTCCTCGAACAGTTCCTTCCCAATGTCATAGCCAACTGTGACCCGAACTTGGCGGAGATTGTCGTGGCCGATAATGCCTCAACTGACGAATCTGTGGCATTTATGCGGGAACGTTTCCCTGAGATTAGACTGATTGAAAACGGCAGCAATGGAGGCTTCGCCACGGGATACAACTTGGCTTTGCGACAGATAGAGGCACAGTATTATGTGTTGCTTAATTCTGATATCGAAGTAGCACCACATTGGATAGAGCCTGTCATTGAGATGATGGATAAAGACCCTCAGATAGCTGCATGCCAACCAAAAATCCTATCCTATTATCATAAAGAACAATTTGAATATGCCGGGGCCAGTGGCGGTTTCATCGACAAGTACGGCTATCCCTTCTGTCGCGGACGTGTGTTCCAAAACCTTGAGAAGGACGAGCATCAGTACGATACCCCAATGGAAGTCTTTTGGGCAACTGGGGCTTGCATGTTCGTCCGCGCAGATTTGTACCATCAGTTGGGCGGCTTGGACGATAGTTTCTTTGCCCACATGGAGGAGATCGACCTTTGCTGGCGGCTAAAGAATGCCGGCTTCAAAGTGTATTGTTGTCCGCAGTCGTGGGTTTTCCATATTGGAGGTGGTACTTTGCCGAAAAATTCACCACGTAAGACTTACTTGAATTTTCGCAACAATCTTTCGCTTTTGGTGAAAAACCTGCCCAAACATCGTGTGCATCGCATCATACTCTACCGCATCTTCTTAGACTGGGTGGCGGCGTTCAAGTTCCTCATTGAGGGTTGCCCTAAAGACTTTAGGATGGTTTTCAAGGCTCATTGGGATTTCTACAAAAGGCTGAAAGAACTTCGCGAAAAACGCAGATGCAGTGAACATAAGTTGGTGAGTTGCATTTATCGGAAGAATATTGTTTTCGAGAGCATCGTTCGAGGCAAGAAGAAGTTCAGCGAGTTGAAGGAAAGTAGTTTTACATAAGCATTTCAATCGCTTTAGCATAGCCTTCCAAACCCAAACCGGAGATGCATTTCATGCAGGCCTCTGCAGTAAAAGAATGCTTGCGGTAGGGCTCCCGTCTCGTGATGTCAGAAATGTGAACTTCAATTACGGGAATGCTAATGGCGCGAATGCAGTCGGCAAGGGCAATGGAAGTGTGGGCGTAGCCTCCAGGGTTCATCACCACGGCATCATAGTCTCCATCGGCTTCCTGAAGTTTGTCGATAAGACAGCCTTCATGGTTGGACTGGTAGTAAACTATTTGATGCTGTGGAAATTGTGATTTGAGTTGTTCAAGATAAGTTTCGAATGAAACAGAGCCGTAGATTTCGGGTTCACGCCTGCCGAGAAGATTGAGGTTTGGGCCATTGAGGATAAGTATTTTCATTATGAAAATTTTTGCAAAAATAGTATTTTTGGACACTTTGGAGAGTTTTTTTGCTGAAAAGTTGGTGTGTATCAATTCTTTTTATATTTTTGTGTCGTAAAATCACGCAGTCATGAAGATCATTACTTTAGGCAAAACCAATTTGAAGGTGAACAAAAACGGTTTTGGAGCCCTCCCCATTCAAAGAATCGGCGAAAAAGAAGCCGTCTATTTGTTGCACAAGGCATATGATAATGGCATCAATTTCTATGACACGGCACGTTTTTATACCGATAGTGAAGAGAAGATTGGCGTTGCCTTTGGCGATAGACGTAACAAGGTACTCATTGCTTCAAAAACGGCTGCTACCAATGTGGAGGACTTTTGGAAAGACCTTCATACGACCCTGAAAAACTTGAGAACTGATTATCTTGATTTGTACCAGTTCCACAATCCTGATTATTGTCCACGACCAGGCGACAAGCAGGGCTTGTATGATGCCATGAAAGTGGCCAAACGTCAGGGGAAAGTGCGTTTTATTGGCATCAGCAACCACCGTCAGAATGTGGCGATGGAGGCCGTTGAGCGCGATTGTTATGACACACTGCAATATCCGTTCTCATATCTTTCTTCTGAAGAGGATCAGAAGATTGTGGAGGCTTGCTTCAAGCACAACATGGGTTTCATCTGCATGAAGGCAATGGCTGGTGGTCTCATCAACGATTCAGCTTTGGCATACGCTTTCCTTAACCAGTTTGACCATGCCCTGCCGATTTGGGGCATTCAGCGTGAAAGCGAGTTGGACGAGTTCCTTTCGTATCAAGACCATGAACCCGAGCTTTCTTCGGCATCGTGGCGTAAGATTGAGAAGGAACGTGCTGAATTGTCAGGTGAGTTTTGCCGTGGTTGCGGTTATTGTATGCCTTGCACAGTTGGTATCCAAATCAACGACTGCGCTCGCATGAGTCTCTTCCTGAAACGTGCACCTTACAGTGTTTATCTCACTGAAGAATGGGCCGAGAAGATGAAGCTCATTGAGAAGTGCAAGCACTGCAACCAATGTAGCAGCAAATGCCCATACGGCCTGGATACGCCTACGCTGTTGGAAAAGAACTACGAGGTGTTCAAGGAATATTGGGCGAAGAAACAAGATGGCGAGCTTTAATTCTTTTAAATAATATGTTATGAAAAAAGTATTGTTTTCCTTTATTACATTGCTCTTTGTTGGGCTTGCATCGACATTTGCGCAAAATCCCAGTGATACCATCGCTGTGGAAAAGAACAAGTTCTATTATCATGGCATGCAGATTGAAACCATGCGTCAAATAAAATCCCTTGTCGCTAATGACGAGTTAGCCCTCAAGGAGGTGAAAAAGGCAAGTGTGGCTTCTGGTTTTTCTTCTGTGATAGGTTATTTGGGAGGCTTTGCCTTAGGATATGAAGTAGGTTGCATGTTTTTCGGCAATTTTAATCCTTATGTCTTTGGCGGTGGTCTGGCTGTCGCTGGACTGAGTATCGGACTTGGAGTTGTGTCTAATAATCATCTTAAAAAAGGTGTAGCCATTTATAATTCCAATCTGTCTAAAACAGCTTATGGTGGTGGTGTCGAAATTGATTTCGGCTTGGTGCCAGGTGGTGTAGGGCTGACATTGAGTTTCTGAGTCAACAATGGAAAAACAAAACTCCGCTGCTCATTGGGTAGCGGAGTTTTTCATTTGGGTTGGTAGAGACGTGGCGCGCCGCGTCTCTACATTGAAAATCATTCGGCCTTGGCCAGCGGTGAAGGCGTGACATACACGCGGGCGCCGAGTTCCTTGTCAAGCATAATCATGCCATTCAGGTTGTCGCCAATCATCTTGCATTGGGTGATAAGGTCAAGGGCGTTCTCTTCCTCTTCCACCTGTTCGTCGATGAACCAGGCGAGGAAGTTGGCGGCTGCGCGGTCTTTATCTTCATCGGCGATGTCGCAGAGATTGTTGATCATGGCAGTCACCTTCTTCTCGTGTTCAAGGGTGTCTTCGAAAGTGGCCAAGACGCTCTTCCATTCGGTCTGTACCTTGGCGATGGGGGCCAGGATGACCTTGGCACCTTGCGAATGCATGTAGTTGATCATGATGGCGGCATGGGCTTGCTCCTCGAGGAACTGCACCTTGAACCAATGGGCGATGCCTTTGAAGCCTTTGGCGTAGATGTCTTGCGACATGCTCAGATAGAGATAGGCTGACCACATCTCAGCATTGATCTGGTCGTTGATGGCTTTAGCTAATTTTTTGCTAATCATAGTATTAAATTTTGATGCGGAATGTGGAATTAGGAATGCTGAATGTTCCTGACTGAGGTCATTCAGCATTCCGCATTCATCATTCCAAATTATTTTTCGAAATAACGTTTATACAATCCCTCAAAGCCTTTGCCGTGGCGGGCTTCGTCTTTGGCCATCTCATGGACGGTGTCGTGGATGGCGTCGAGGTTGCGCTCTTTGGCCACACGGGCGATGCGCATCTTGTCTTCGCAGGCACCAGCCTCGGCAATCATTCTCTTGTAGAGGTTGGTCTTGGTATCCCAAACCACATCGCCCAGCAGTTCGGCGAACCTGGCGCAATGGTCGGCCTCTTCAAAGGCATAGCGCTTGAAAGCCTCGGCGATTTCGGGATAGCCTTCGCGATCGGCTTGGCGGCTCATGGCCAGATACATGCCGACTTCGGTAGCTTCGCCCATGAAGTGTGCGTTCAGGTCTTTAATCATGTCTTCGCCTGTACCTTTGGCGATGCCAACGACGTGCTCGGTGACAAAATTCAGGGCAGCGGTCTCGTCAACGACTTTCCACTCGACGATTTGCTTGCATTGAGGGCAGCGCTCAGGGGCTTCCTCTCCTTCGTGTACATACCCACAGATGGGGCAGATGAATTTTTTCTTCATGTTTGTTTTGAATTGAATTATTAAGTTAGTTGTTTAGTTGAACGCAAAGATAGATATTTTTCTTGTATCAGTACAATTATTTTTTCTTATCTTTGCATTTTATTTTTGAAGATAAACATCCATCCTTATGTTGAATCGAAGGTTTTTGAGAGTCAAGGCGTTGCAAGAGATTTACGCCTATCATCAGTCTGAAAGTTCCAATCTCCCGCAGGCTGAGCGTCATCTGCTTGAAGGGGTTGAAGATTTATACAAATTGTTTGTGTATCAGCTTTCTTTTTGGGTTGAAGTGAAGAAGTTTGCTGAACGTCGCATCGAAGAAAACAAGCAAAAGCATTTTCCAACCGAAGAAGATCTGAATCCGAATATGAAGTTTGTCAATAACCGGATTCTCAATGCTTTGGATGACAACAAACATCTGATGAGTTTGGAAGAGAAGTATAAGATCAATTGGGCTGACTCAAGGGAAGATTTTATTCGCAAGTTGTATGTAAAGTTGACAGAAACTCCTGAATACCAAGAGTATATGTCTAATGGAAAAGATAGTTTCAGCGATGACAAACACTTTTTGGACACAGTGATAGATACTTATATGCCTGAAAATGGCTTGCTGTTCGATTATTATTCCGATCGTGACTTGTCGTTCAATAGCGATTATCAGGTGGCTATCTATTTGCTTTGGAAATTCATCAATGATCTATCTGCGAGTTTTGATGCTTCATCAAAATTGCCTCCCATCTATAAAGCTGAAGAAGATGATAAAGAGTTCGTAATCAAATTGTTTGAAAAGACCATTCTTCATTCAGGAGAATACCGTGAGTTGGTGTCGGCCAATATTTCCAATTGGGATTACGATCGTTTGGCGCTAATGGACAAGATTCTCATTTTCATGGCCTTGACTGAGTTCTGCGAATTCCATTCTATTCCGGTGAAGGTCACTATTAACGAATATATCGAGATTTCCAAGTTTTACAGTACGCCTGAAAGCCGACGTTTTGTCAACGGAATGCTTGATAAATTAGCGTCTGTACTTAAGGAAAATGGTAAACTTGTCAAGACAGGTATGGGATTGATTGACAAATAATTGATTTGAAACACAATATAACAAGAACGTTTTCGTTATCAATAAAACGTTGAAATATGAAGCGAATAATTTACGCTATTTGGGCTTTAATGTTGTCACTCATTGCTTTGCATGTCAATGCACAGGTGAGTAATGGACTTTATCGTGCCTTGACGGATGCCAACTCAGCTCGTGTGGTTGCATTGGGTGGGCTACCTTTGCCCATGCATGACGGTGACTTGCAGACCGTTGTTTTCAATCCTTCTGCCATCTCACCGGAGATGAACAATCAGATGGTTCTGTCGTATGTTGGCGATTTCAATATTGGAACAAATTTCGCGACGGCGCAGTATAGTCATACTTTCGATAAGTTGGGTAGCTTTGCTGCATCAGTGCAATACTACAATTATGGCAGTATGCAATATGTCTCTGAAAGTGGTAATGTTGATGGGAGCACATTCAATGTGTCAGACTATGCTGTCACTTTGGGTTGGGGACGAGAACTAACCGATAAATGGAGCATCGGCGCCAACTTGAAGTATGCAGGAGTCCAGTATGAGAGTGGTCAGGCTGGAGCTTTGGGTGTTGATGTCGCTGCCACCTATTGGTCGTATTCTAACTGGGCCTTCACACTTACCGCACGCAACATTGGAAGACAAATATATTCTCGAGAGTTGAATGTGACCAACAAATGGTTACCTTTTTCCGTCGACTTTATGGCTTCCAAGAAGCTTAACCATCTGCCTCTGACTATCATTTTGGGCTATAAGGACATACAGCATTGGAACAAATTGTATAAGGATCCTCTTGATCTCTCTGGCTATTATGATCCAATCACAGGTCAATATCAAGAACCTTCGAAAGCCAGTAAGTTTTTTACCAATCTAGGTTGTCATTTGGTCGTTGGCGGCGAATTGGCTTTGGGCAAGAACTTGTTTTTGAGAGCATCCTACAACTACGAGACGTTCCGCAATATGGGTGTGCCGGAAAAGCGTAGCTTGGTGGGCTTCTCTGTTGGTTTCGGAGTGAAAATCAAGGCGTTCCAACTCGATTATGCCCGCTCAAGAAACAATATCGTAGGCTCACCTAACTTCCTGACACTCAGGGTGGACCTAAGTAAACTATGAAAATGCTGAATGTGGAATGAGGAATGCTGAATGCAGAATAATCCAATTCATCATTCAGCATTCATAATTAACTTCGTTGAATCTTCGATTTCATAATTCAACAATATGTATCTCCACGAACTCAAACTGACCAACTTCAAGAATTGCGAGTCAGCGGATTTGCAGTTTTCTGAGAATGTCAATTGTTTCGTAGGTCTCAATGGCGCTGGTAAGACTAACATCCTCGATTCCATTTATTACCTTTCGTTTTGCAAGAGCTTCTTTGGCGCAACCGACAAGCAAAACATCCGCCACAATCAGGATTTCTTTGCTATTCATGGTGTGTATTCACACGACGGCAAGGACGATGAATTGGTGTCGTGTGTGCAGAAGCGCGACCAAAAGAAGTCGTTCCGTTTCAACAAGAAGGAATATGACCGCCTCAGCGACCACATCGGCAAGTTTCCTTTGGTGATGATTTCGCCTTACGACCGCGACCTTATCAACGAGGGCAGCGACCTCCGCCGCAAGTTTATTGATGGCGTGATTTCGCAGTTCGACCCTTTGTATCTCAACGCATTGCTGAAATACAACCGCGCCCTGCTGCAACGCAACATGCAATTGAAACAGTTTGCTGAAAGACATACTTTTGACCGTGAACTGCTCCGCCTTTGGGAAGACCAGTTGGTGCAGCACGCTTACGACATCCATGCCAAACGCCATCGTTTTTTGGAGGAGTTTTTGCCGATTTTTCAGCATTACTACGAAATCGTCTCGGGTGGTACGGAAAAGGTGAATGTGGTTTATCAGTCACGGTTGGACGAGAAGCCATTGAATGAACTGTTGGAGGAAAGCTTGCAGCAAGACCGTTATTCGGGCTATACCAATGTGGGCATCCACAAGGACGACCTGGAGTTCGCCTTGGACGGCCATCCGCTGAAGCGTTTCGGATCGCAGGGGCAACAGAAGTCGTTTGTTGTGTCGATTCGCCTGGCGCAGTTCGAATTCAATTACCAGAAAATCGGCTACAAGCCTATCTTGCTGTTGGACGACATTTTCGACAAGCTCGACGACCAGCGTGTGATGAAATTGGTTCGCTTGGTTGGCGATGAACATTTTGGTCAGGTGTTTATCACTGACACACAACAGGGTAGGGTGGAGAAACTGTTCGAAAACACCAACATTGACCACAAGATTTTTGAGGTGGTGAAAGGTGAGGTCAAAGAGATAGGAGGCGGCGATGGTGTACTTTGACGTGAAGCCGCTTGGCGAGCTCATCAAGGAGTTCTACGAACAACACCGTGGCTTGGACTATATAGACGAAGTCAAAGCCGTCAACTCATGGCCAAAGGTGGTCGGGCCTTTTATCGCCTCGCACACCATCGACCTTTCCGTCAAAAACCATGTGCTTTTCGTCCGCGTGGATTCCGATGCTTTGCGTAATGAATTGAGCTATTCCAAATCCTTGTTGTTGAAGAACTTGAATGAGATAGTGGGGAAGGAACTATTAAGCGAGATTGTGCTGAATTGAAGCCTACCGCTTGCAAATCAGCTTAAACTCACAATACCTGCATTTCTTGTCATCTTCTGCTTGCACAAACGGAATCTCGGTATCGAGCATTTCGTTCACTACAGCCTCAAGCATGGCCTCCATATCAGAGATGAAGTTGTCGTCTTCAAGGAAAGCGGTGTCGGCGTCAGCATCGACTTTTTTGGGAGCAGTTTTGGAGAGTTCGAATTCAATGTCGTGTGCGTATTTCAGGCCGTGGATGGCACCGATTACATGATCGGGTGAAAGCTTTGGGTTTCCCTTGAGATACAGGTATTTATAAAGAAGCAACTGCAAGGCCTTGTCAGGGATTTGTCTCAGATATTCGAGGTCGCTCTCATGATGATGGCGAACTGGAATCTTCAGGTCTGCGCCTTCTACATGACCTGTTTTGTAGTCGATGACACGAATGAGGCCATCGAATTGGTCTATGCGGTCGGTGCGACCATACAAAAAGCAGTTGCCGTGGGAAGTTTGTAGTTTTGTCCTCAATTCGCCTTCGGTTTCCAAAATTGTCAAAGTGTTGTGCTCCAATTGTTTGGAAGTATAATTGAGGTAGTTTTTCAGTTGCTGTTCAATGGTGACACGATTCAGGTAGTTGAAGCCTACATCAGGTAGTCCGTTGGGCAGGTTTTTAGCAATGGATTGGGTCAGTTTCTGTTCCCATTGCGGCTTGATGACTTTGTCAAAAAGTTCTTTGTCAATGACTTGCGCTTTCCCGTCTTTCGGGAGATAGTCGGAAAACAGAAATTCCAGGGTGTCGTGAATGATAGTGCCTATGACGTTGACTCCAGTGTCTTCGTCAACGCTATTGTCCTCAATTTGAACGATATACTTCAGATAATACTTCAACGGACAATTCAGATAGGTTGACAAAGCGGAAGGGGAGAGGCCTTTCTCTTCGATGAGATAGTAGAGACGGTCTAAGGTGTTGGTTTTCTGGGCGCTGAGTTCCTTTGCCTCGATGGAAGACTTAGCCTCGCTGCTAAACGACTCTTCCTCGACTTTGTTGTTGGCGTGTTTGGCCAATTCATGCTTGATTTGCAGGATGTATCGGCTGGCTTCGCCGCCTGAGGTGTCTCCCAAGTTGTTGTAATACAGATAAATGTCTTTTCCGTTTT
>JAEEGH010012350.1_pt1 | contig 19181 bp, 7 predicted proteins | sample 9134181 | NCBI WGS metagenome assembly JAEEGH01 (sample SAMN16246544, study PRJNA631951) | gut metagenome | biome: gut microbiome; feature: rumen; material: DP-attached | host: Bos | place: Iran: Karaj | collected 2018-10 | reverse complement strand
CTCTTCGCGTCGCCAAGCAACACGACACCGACATTGTCCTCTTCCAGGTTGAGGGCGATGCCCGTGACAGTTTCGCCGCCGGACTGGGATTCGAAGGTCACCAATTCGCCGGAACGGGCGTTCTGCAACCCATATACGCGGGCGATGCCGTCACCGACAAGGAGCACGGTGCCCGTCTCTTCCATCTCGGTCTTCAGATTGAAGTTCTGCAGCTGCTGCCGCAGGATGGAGGTCACTTCTGAGGGTTTTATTTCTGACATATACTAATGATATTTGTTGTTTTTTTAGAAATTGATCTGGTAGATGTTGTGCGAGAACTCCTGGCGCAGACGGTTCAGCTTGGAACTGATGCTGTCGTCGTAGAAATAATCGTCCATCTTCACCATTATGCCGCCGATGATGCTGGGGTTGACGACTTGATGGATGTCGATGGTGTATTGGGTCTTCTCCGCCAACATTGTGCGGATTTTCTCCACGATCTCGCTGCTGAGCGGTGTTGCGCTGGTCAGCGTGACTGTCTTGATGTGATGCAGCTCGTTGTAGAGCTTGGTGTACTCGCTGCAGATGTCGGCCACCATCGGCTCGCGTTTCTTATTGATGACGACATCAAGGAACGAGAAGGTGACCTCGTTCAGCGAGCTCTGGAAAACGTTCTTGAAGATGGCGCGTTTTTTGGAGGGCACGATGACGGGACTGTCGAGCACGACAAGAAGTTCCCGGTTATCTTTCAAGGTTTTATGGACAAGCAAAAGGTCTTTGTGGACGGCTTCCACCTGGTCTTTTTCGGTGGCGAAGTCAAAGAGTGCCTTTGCGTATCGACTGGCTATTTTCGGATTTTTCATCATTAATAATTAAGAGCCGCAAATATACGAAAATAGTTGAAAGGTCAATTGAAAAAGTTTAAGTACTTGAATAATTGATTTTCAATATTTTAACATTTGTCCAAGGCGGGAAAGGCTTAGAATTTCCGGCTTCCGGGTTTGACAAAAGGCTTGCCTTCTTTGCAGAGCGGGCATTCGTCGGCGGGCCAGCTTTGGATGTTGAGTTTGGTGGAACTGTAGATGGGGTAGGGGAAGTCGCCCGTGGTGCGGTCGGCGATGCAGGCGATGCCGATGACCTCCGCGCCGTAGGACTTGAGCACCTCGATGGTCTCCAGCGACGACTTGCCGGTGGTGACGACATCCTCCGTGATGAGCAGTTTCTGGCCGGGTTTCACCTCGAAGCCGCGGCGCAGGGTCATCACATTGTCCACCCGCTCGGTGAATATGGCGGGCACGCCCAGCTGCCGGCCCAGTTCGTAGGCCACGATGATGCCGCCCATAGCCGGTCCCACCACCATATCAATGGGCAGGTCCTTGACCTTCTCGGTGATGACAGAGATGACGCGCTCGGCACGGTCCGGATATTGCAAGAGCTTGGCGCATTGGCAGTAACGGTCGCTGTGACGGCCGGAGGAGAGCAGGAAATGGCCTTCCAGCAGGGCTTCTGATTGTTTGAGTTCGTCTATTACCATTGTCTTTTGTTTTAGAATTCTGGCGGCAAAAATACAAAAAAGCAAGGTATATTTTATGAGTCTTTTGTATTAAAAAAAAAATTATCTTTGCACTCTCATTTTAAACAGGTAAAATATGAAATTTATAGTAACCAGCGATGTGCTGTACCGCAACTTGAGCGCTGTCAGCGGTGTGATGAGTTCCAATAACTCTATGTCTATATTGGACAATGTGTTAGTGACTATCAAAGACAGCAAGATGACCCTTACCGCGTCGGATCTGGAGTCCACGATGACCGCCGTCATCGAGTTGGACAACGTGGAGGGCGAGGGCTCCGTCGCCGTTCCTGCCAAGATTTTGATCGACACGTTGAAACTGATTCCGGAGACCCCGATAGTGTTCGTCATTGACGAGGAGAACAAGGTGCTGAAGTTCACGGCCGCCAACGGCGAGTACGACGCCCCTTGCTTCGACGGCAAGGAGTTCCCCCAGATCAGCCCGATGCAGGATCCCAGTTTCTTCGACATCGAGGCCCCTGTGCTGCAACGCGCCATCAGCAAGACACTCTTCGCCACTGGCAACGACGACTTGAGACCCCATATGATGGGCGTGCTCTGCGAACTTTCCAGCGACTATGTCACCTTCGTGGCCACGGATGCCCACAAACTGGTCCGCTATCGCAATACGAAAGTCAAGACCGACGCATTCGCCTCCCTGATTCTCCCCAAGAAGCCGATTTCTCACCTGAAAGCCATCCTTTCCGGTATGACGGGTGATGTGCACGTGGAGTATTCGCAGGCGACCAACCATATCAGTTTCGCTTTCGGCAACTATGTGCTCTACTCCTCCTTGAAGGAGGGTAAATACCCTAATTATGAGGCTGTTATCCCCACCGAGAACCCCAACTCCTTCGTGGTGGGCCGCGACGAGTTCCTCAAGTCCATCCGCCGTGTGGGTATCTACTCCAACCAGTCCACCTTCCAGGTGCGTGTGACGCTGGCCGAGGACAAGACCACGCTGACTGCCGAGGATATGGATTATTCCAACAAGGCTGCCGAGGAGATTACGGGTGTTTATACCGGCGAACCTATGAGTATCGGTTTCAACTCCAAGTTCTTGCGTGAGATGTTGGAGAATATGGACAGCGAGCAAATCCGCATAGAGATGTCGCAGCCCAACCGTGCCGCGCTCATTCTCCCCGAAGAGGAATATGACGAGAACGAGACGCTGCTGATGCTTATTATGCCGGTGATGCTCAACTACTAACCCTATTGGGAGCCGCGTTGCCGCTGCCGCCTTGCGCGGGGGAGGAAAGTCCGGGCAACACAGAGCACCATACTTCCTAACGGGAAGGCATCGAAGGATGACAGACAGTGCCACAGAAAAAATACCGCCCGCAAGGGTAAGGGTGAAAACGCGAGGTAAGAGCTCACGTCGCCGTCAGTGATGCCGGCGGAGGTAAACCTTATGGGTTGAAAGACCGAATAAACCGAGGCTTGAGGGCTGCTCGTCCGACTCGGAGGGTAGGTTGATGGAGACCTGCGGTGACGCAGGCCCTAGATAAATGGCAACATAGTACAGAACCCGGCTTATAGGTTCCCAAGACATACCGGACGCTTTTGGCGCCCGGTTTTTTTTGTGCCCGTTGAACTCCTTACCACCTCGGCTTGAAGGCGTCCTCGATGTGCTTGATACTCTTCACCCCCTCGTTCAGGATCACGGAGATGATGTCGAACCGCACCTCCTTGTCGATGCCGTTCTTTCCGATGTAGATGTTTGCCGCTCGTATCAGATGACGCTGCTTGGCGAGATCCACAAACACTTCCGGCTCTCCGAACGCGTTGGTGGCCCGCGTCTTGACCTCCACGAACACCAGCATATTGGCACCTATGGCAATGATGTCCACCTCCAGATGCCCCATCCTCCAATTGGTCTCCAATATTTGATAGCCCTTGCTTTTTAAATAGTCGGCGGCCATCTGCTCGCCCTTTTTCCCTTTTTCTTGCTTTGCTGTTTCCATATTTTTACAATTAATAGTTAATATTTGATATTATATTGAATATGTTAATTTTTATTGCAATATTTAATATATTGTATATTATGAATGTATAACGAATAAAAGATAAAAATATTTTAATTGTATGAAATAATTAAAAAAAATATTATTTTTGCAGAGTAAAAGAAATGACGTTATGACAGAGGACTTTTTACACTATCTGTGGAAAAACAAATTGTTTGACACTTCGGATTTGCGGACAACTTCGGGAGAATTGCTTCGCATTGTGGCGTCGGGTTTTCACAATTTTGACGCCGGACCTGATTTTCGGCAGGCGGTGGTGCAGATTGGCGACATTACCTGGGCCGGCGATGTCGAGATCCACATCCGGAGTTCCGACTGGTTCCGGCATCATCACGAAAAGGATGAGAAGTACAAGTCGGTGGCCCTGCACGTCGTTTACGAACACGATATGGAAGTGGAGAGGCAACCAGGGGAGTATTATCCTACGTTGGAGCTGAAGGATCGCATTCCGAAGGGGAAGTGGCTTCAATATCAGCAATTGGTCGGGTCGGTGGAGATGGTCCCTTGTTGCCACTACCTGTCGCGTTTCGAGGAACTGCACCTGCAGTCTCTGGTCTCCTTAATGGCGATGGAGCGTCTGCTGCGCAAATACGAGGACATAATGAATCTGCACGCGCAGTGCCGCGCCGACTGGGATGAAACTTTGTACAGGCAGGTGGCGGTGAGTTTCGGGTTCAAAGCGAATGCCTCCGCTTTCGAGTTGTTGGCGCGGAGCCTCCCTTACAAAATTCTCCTACGCCATTCGGATTCCGCCCTTCAGGTACGAGCGTTGCTTTTCGGGCAGGCGGGTATGCTCGACTTGCCTCACGTTGACACCTACTACGACAGTCTCAAATACGAGTACGAATATTTGCGCTACAAATACCAGCTCCAACCTATTGGCCGTCATCATTGGAACTGGCTTCGCTTGCGCCCGTCCAACTTCCCGTGCTTGAGGCTGGCGCAGCTGGCTGCCCTCATCCACAAGACGCCTGAGCTTTTGCGGACGCTTTTGGATTGCCCGTCGATAGAGCAATATCAGGACTTGTTCGCTGTGGAGGCCGACAGTTATTGGGAGACACATTACCAATTCGGGAAAGAGACCCTCTTGCCGCATAGCGTTTCGTTGGGAGCCACCGCGTTCCAATTGTTGATGATCAACACGGTGGTGCCGGTGCTGTTTGCCTATTACCGTTTTTTCGGCGATCAGTCCAAACAGGAGGATGTCGTGGCGATGTGGGATCAGATTCCGTTTGAGGACAATAAGGTCACGAGGGTGTTCCGTGACACGGCCTTCCCGCAGCGCACGGCGTTGGATTCACAGGCGTTGATAGAACTGCTGCAGTGTTATTGTAAGGAAAAACGCTGCATAGATTGCGCTATCGGAGAGCGCATTGTGCGGGATGTGGGCGGATAGCCCTGCCCGCCGTGTCATCACGGCGGGTGGTTGCTATTTGTTTCTGATTACTTTCTTGACGACAATGCCTTTGTCGGTTTCCACGCGGAGGTAATAGGCCCCGGTGGCTAAGTCTGACAAGTCAAGGCTCCCTTTTGTTCCATCCACACGTATGGATTTGATCTTTTGGCCGAAAGTGTTGTAAAGATGGATTTGGCCGATTTGTGCGTCGCTCTCGATGTAGAGGATGCTCGTCGTGGGGTTGGGATAGATGGAGATGTTGTATTGCTCGTCATATTGTGTGATGCCTACACGGAGGGTGAGGTGCAACGTCACGGTACTGTCACAACCGAACTGGTCGGTCAGTGTTTGGGCGAAATCGCCATTCTCGCAGTACTCTGTCCCGTTCCAATCATAACAACTGTCCTCCGTGGCCACCGTGAACTCGCTGCTTTGCGGCTCGAAGATGGTGAGGAGCAGGGTGTCCACCTGCGTGCAACCGTTGGTGTCCGTGTGACTGTACAGGTAGGTGCCGCTTTGGTTATAAGTCTGCCCGTCGCCGGCACTCCAGGTGTAGCTGCCGCACTCGCTGATGGTAGTGGCGGTGTGCTGTGCGTGGTAGATGGTGAGGTGCAGTGTGACAATGCTGTCGCAACCGGTAGCGGCCCCGCCGATGACAGTGTGCGTGGCGGTGTCAGTGCTTTCGTAATAGGTCTGCCCGTGCCAGGTATAGTTTTCGCAGGCAGTGACGGTTTCCACGCCCTGGGCGGGGATGCAGGGCCCCACAATGACGGTGACGCTGGCGGGCGCGCTGGTGCACCCGTCAGTGGTGCCAGTGACGGAATAGGTGGTGGTAGTGGCGGGCGACACGGTAATGGCATCGCTGCTGGCACCTGTGGACCAGGAATAGTTGTCGGCACCGCTGGCGGTGAGAGTGGTGCTCTCGTAAAGATGTATGGCAGTGTTGCCCGAGATGGTCACCACGGGAACAGACCTGATAGTCAAGTGCAGGGTATCAACCTGTGTACATCCGTTGGCGTCCGTGTGGCTGTGGAGATAGGTGCCACTCTGGGTGTAGGTCTGCCCGTCGCCGGAGGACCAGGTGTAGCTGCCGCACTCGTTGGCTATAGTGGCGGTGTGCTGCGGGTGGAAGACGGTGAGGTGCAGGGTGACGATGCTGTCGCAACCGGTAGCGGCCCCGCCGATGATGGTGTGTGTGGCAGTACTGTTGTTGGCGGTGTAGGTCTGCCCGTACCAAGTATAGCTACCGCAGGCGGTGACGGTCTCCACACCCTGGGCGGGAATGCAGGCCCCCACATTGATGGTGATGCTGGCAGGTGCGCTGGTGCATCCGTCAGCGTATCCGGTGACGGAGTAGGTGGTGGCACTGGCGGGCGAAACCGTGATGGCATCGGTATTCGCACCTGTGGACCAAACATAGCTGTCGGCGCCGTGTGCGGTGAGCGTGGTACTTTCATAGAGATGGATGAAACCGTTGCCGGTAATGGTTACATCAGGGATAGGTTTGATGGTGAGGTGCAGGGTGTCCACCTGAGTGCAGCCGTTGGCATCGGTGTGGCTGTGCAGGTAGGTGCCGCTTTGGGTGTAGGTCTGCCCGTCGCCGGAAGCCCAGGTGTAGCTGCCACACTCACTAGCAGTGGTGGTGGCGTGCTGTACGTGGTGGATGGTGAGGTGCAAGGTGACAACACTGTCACAGCCGGTGGCAGCCCCGCCAGGAATGGTGAATGTCGGGATGCTGGTGCTTTCCGTGTAGGTGGTGCCGTGCCAGGTGAAACTTTCGCACGCAGTGATGGTCTCCACGCCTTGTGCGGGTATGCAAGGCCCCACAATAATTGTGATGTGCGCCGGCTCGCTGGTGCACCCGTTGGAAGAGCCTGTGACGGAGTAGATCATTGCCGATGTAGGGGAGACTGTAATGGGGTTGGTGTGTTCCCCTGTTGACCAGACGTAACTGTCTGCGCCACTGGCGGTAAGCGTGGTGCTTTCATAAAGATGGATGTATGTCTCTCCGGAAATGGAGACGACAGGCTTGGGACGGACGGTGAGATGGAGAGTGTCCACTTGGGTGCAACCGTTGGCATCAGAGTGAGCATAGGTGTAAACTCCAGAGGTTGAATAGGTAGTGCCATTCCAAATATAGCTGCCGCACGAGTTGACTGAAGTGGAGGAATGCTGCGGATGATGGATGGTGAGGTGCAAGGTGTCCACCTGGGTGCAGCCGTGGTTATCGTTGTGATCATAATAGTAGTCTCCGCTGGTGGAATAGGTGGTGCCGTGCCAAGTGTAACTGTTGCACTCCGTTACCGTGACGGCGGTATGTACTGGATGATGGAGGGTGAGATGCAGGGTGTCCACTTGAATGCAACCGTGCGTATCGGGATGTGCATAGGTGTAATGTCCGCTCGACCTGTAGGTGGTGCCGTTCCAAGTGTAACTTTCGCACTCGGTGATGGAAGTGGCTGTGTGCGTCGGGTTATGGATGGTGAGGTGGAGGGTAACAATGCTGTCGCAGCCAGTGGCGGCTCCGCCGGGGATGGTGTGTGTGGCGGTGCTGGTGCTAGCCGTGTAGGTGTGCCCGTGCCAGGTGTAGCTTTCACAGGCAGTGACGGTCTCCACGCCCTGTCCCGGTATGCAGGGACCCACGTTGACGATGACGCTGGCAGGTGCGCTGACGCAGCCGTCCGCCGTGCCGGTGACAGAGTAGGTGGTGGTAGTGGCGGGCGACACGGTGATGGCACTGGTGTGGTCGCCCGTGGACCATACATAGCTGTTGGCGCCGCTTGCAGTGAGGGTGGTGCTCTCGTAGAGGTGGATGTCGTTGTTGCCCGAGATGGTCACCACAGGGATGGGTTTGATGGTGAGGTGGAGGGTAACAATGCTGTCGCAGCCAGTGGCAGCTCCGCCGGGGATGGTGTGCGTGGCGGTGCTGGTGCTGGCCGTGTAGGTGTGCCCGTGCCAGGTGTAGCTGCCGCAGGCAGTGACAGTCTCCACGCCCTGTCCCGGTATGCAGGGACCCACGTTGACGGTGAGGCTGGCAGGTGAGCTGGTGCAGCCGTCCGTGGTGCCAGTGACCGAGTAGGTGGTGGTAATAGCGGGCGACACGGTGATGGCATTGGTATTGGCGCCCGTGGACCAGGAGTAGCTGTTGGCGCCGCTTGCAGTGAGGGTGGTGCTCTCGTAGAGGTGAATGTTATTATTGCCCGAGATGGTCACCACAGGGATGGGTTTGATGGTGAGGTGGAGGGTAACAATGCTGTCGCAGCCGGTGGCGGCTCCGCCGGGGATGGTGTGCGTGGCGGTGCTGGTGCTGGCAGTGTAGGTGTGCCCGTGCCAGGTGTAGCTGCCGCAGGCAGTGACGGTCTCCACGCCCTGTCCCGGTATGCAGGGACCCACGTTGACGGTGATGTTGGCAGGTGCACTGGCACAGCCGTCCGTGGTTCCGGTGACCGAGTAGGTGGTGGTAGTGGCGGGCGACACGGTGGTGGCATTGGTATTAGCGCCCGTAGACCAGGAGTAGCTGCTGGCGCCGCTTGCAGTGAGCGTGGTGTTTTCGTAGAGGTGGATGTTATTGTTGCCCGAAATGGTTACCACTGGAACGGGCTTGATGGTGAGGTGCAAGGTGTCCACCTGCGTGCATCCGTGATTGTCCGTGTGGCTATAGGTGTAGTGGCCAGATGCAGTGTAGGTTTGTCCGTTGCCGGCAGTCCAAGTGTAGCTGCCGCACTCGGAGACAGTGACGGCCGTGTGCACCGGGTTGTGGATGGTGAGGTGTAGGGTGACGGTGCTGTCGCAGCCATCTGCGCTCCCGTTGGGGATGGTATATGTAGCAGTGTCAGTGCTTTCGTAGAAGGTGCGCCCATGCCAGGTGTAACTGCCGCAGGCAGAGACTGTTTCCGCACTTTGCACGGGTGAACAAACGATTACGTTGACGGTGAAGCTGGCCGGCTCGCTGGTGCAACCGTTGGAGATGCCGAGCACGGTGTAGGTGGTGGTGGAAGTCGGCGACACAGTGATGGAACTTGCGCGGCTGCCGTTGGACCAGACATACATATTGGCACTGCCGTGTACGGTGAGCGTGGTGCTCTCGTTGAGGTTTATGCTGCTGTTGCCCGTGATGGTTACCACAGGAATGGGGGTGATGGTGAGGACGAGGGTGTCCATCTGCGTGCAGCCGTAGCTGTCGGTGTGACTGTAAGTGTAGGTGCCGCTCTGCGTGTAGGTGGTGCCGTTCCAGGTGAAATTGCCGCATTCTGTGATCACCGAATATTCATTCTCCGGGTGGCGGACGGTAAGGTGCAGGGTGACGATGCTGTCGCACCCGTTGGCGGCCCCGCCGGGGATGGTGTATGTTGCAGTGTTTGTGCTTTCAGTATAGGTGGTGCCGTGCCAGGTATAACTGTCGCAGGCAGTGACGGTCTCCACACCTTGCACGGGTGTGCAAGGACTCACATTTACGGTTACGCGGACAGGCTCGCTGGAGCAGCCGTCCGTGGTGCCAACTACGGTGTAGATGGTGGTGTCGGTCGGCGACACGGTGATGGTATTGGTCTGGCTGCCGTTGGACCAGACGTAACTGATAGCGCCTTGCGCGGTGAGGGTGGTGCTCTGACTGGCCAGTATGGAAGTGTTGCCCGTGACAGTCACCACAGGCTTGGGTTTGATGGTGAGTACAAGGGTGTCCCTCAGTATGCAACCATAATTGTCGGTGTGATTGAAGGTGTAAGTTCCGCTTTGAGTGTAGATGATTCCGTTCCAAGTGTAACTCCCACAGCCAGTGACCACAGTGTATTCTTTTGCCGGGTGGCGGACGATGAGGTGCAGGGTGAGGATACTGTCGCACCCATTGGCGGCCCCGTTGGGGATAGTGTGGGTGACATTGGTGCTTTCATTGTAAGTCTGCCCGTTGCCGGAGGTCCAAGTGTAGCTGTCGCAGGCCGTGATGGTCTCCTCGTGTTGTCCGGGGAGACAAGCGCTGACGTTTACTGTAACACTGGCTGGTGCACTGGTGCAGCCGCCTAAGGTGCCGACCACGGAGTAGGTGGTGGTAGAGGCAGGCGACACAGTGATGGCACTGGCGTGGCTGCCGTTGGACCAGGTGTAACTGCTGGCACCGTGAGCGGTGAGCGTGGTGCTCTGGTCAATAAGTATGGCGATGTTGCCTGTGACAGTCACCACAGGGACGGGTTTGATGGTGAGATGCAGGGTGACGACACTGTCGCAACCGGTGGCGGCCCCGCCAGGGATAGTGTATGTAGGGGTGTTGGTGCTGGCAGTGTAGGTGTGCCCGTGCCAGGTATAGCTGCCGCAGGCGGTGACAGTCTCCACGCCTTGTTTAGGTTGGCAGGGTCCTACGACGACGGTGACGCTGGCGGGTGTGCCGGTGCAACCGTTGGTGGTGCCAGTGACGGAGTAGGTGGTGGCGCTGGCGGGCGACACGGTAATGGCACTGGCGTGACTGCCGTTGGACCAGGTGTAGCTGGTAGCGCCGTGGGCGGTGAGCGTGGTGCTTTCGTAGAGAGGTATGGAAGTGTTACCCGTTATGGTCACCAGAGGGATGGGATTGATGGTGAGGTGTAATGTATCCACTTGTGTGCAACCGTTCACGTCCGTGTGGGTGTGGAGATAGGTGCCACTTTGGGTGTAGGTCTGCCCGTTGCCGGAACTCCAGGTGTAGCGGCCGCATTCGGAAACGGTAATGGCATTATGTGCAGGTTTATGGATGGTGAGGTGCAGGGTGACAATACTGTCGCATCCGTTGGCGGCCCCGCCGGGGATGGTGTAGGTGGCAGTGTTGGTGCTGGCAGTATAGGTGTGCCCGTGCCAAGTGTAGCTACTGCAGGCGGTGATGGTCTCGATGCCCTGTGCGGGTATGCACTCTTTAACGTGAACGGTGATGCTGACAGGCTCACTCGCGCACAAGTTGTTGTAACCCGTGACTGTATAGGTGGTGGTCGTTGTAGGAGAGACCACGAACCCCGTGGAGTTCAGTCCATTGCTCCAAATGTAGGATTCAGCACCAGAGGCCATAATGATGGTGCTCTCGTGGATGAATATGTTGGTGTCGCCGGAGATGGTCACCACAGGGATGGGCGTAATGGTGAGGTGCAGGGTGTCAACTTGAGTGCAGCCATAGGGACCGGAATACTCGTGAGTGTAGGTGCCCGAGGTGGTGTAGGTGGTCCCGTACCAAGTGTAACTGCCGCACTCATTAATGTAGATAGAGTTGTTTGTTGAATGGATAATGATGAGGTGGAGATTCACGATACTATCGCAGCCATTGGAGGCCCCGTTAGGGAATGTGTGGGTAGGAGTGTTGGTACTCTCGGTGTAGGTGTGTCCGTACCAGGTGTAGCTATTGCAAGCCGTGACGGTCTCAATGTGATATAAGGGGATGCAGTCGCCTACGGTGACGGTGACGCTGGCAGGGGTGCTGGAGCATCCGTCAGTAGTGCCAGTGACAGAGTAGGTGGTGGTGACGACGGGCGACACAGTGATGGCATTGTTGTGGCTGCCCGTGGACCATACATAGCTGCTGGCGCCGCTTGCGGTGAGCGTGGTGCTCTCATAGCGATTTATGTAAGTGTTGCCCGAAATGGTCACCACGGGGATGGGTTTGATGGTGAGGTGCAGGGTGACGATACTGTCGCAGCCGGAGGCGGCCCCGTTGGGGATAGTGTACGTCGGGGTGTTGGTGCTGGCAGTATAGGTGTGTCCGTGCCAGGTGTAGCTGCCGCAGGCGGTAACGGTCTCAATGCCCTGTGCGGGGGTGCAACCGGTGGTGAATGTCTTTTCCGTGCCGTAAGCCGTGCCCGCCGCAGTGGTGGCATAGGCTCTTACATAATAGGTCGTGTTCACGGCAAGCCCTGTGAGGTTGCTGGTGAAGGTGCCCGTGCCTGTGCCGTTGCTGGTGTGGCTGCCGCTGACAGTGGGGTTGTGTGACGTGCTCCAGCAAACACCTCTGGCCGTGACGGGCGAGCAGGCATCGGCTGTGATTGTGCCGCCGCAAGTGGCTGCCGTGGTGGTGATGTTTGTGACATTGGCCGTGTTGACGGTGGCAAGCGAGACTGGGGTGACGGTGACAGTGACCGTGGCGTTGCCCGTGCAACCAAGGCTGTTGGTGCCCGTGACCGTATAGGGAGTGCTGCTCGTTGGATTGACCGTGATGCTGCTGCCCGAGGCCCCGGTATTCCAGGTGTAGCTGTTGGCGCCGGAAGCGGTGAGGGTAGTGCTGGCACCGCTGCAGATGTTGGTGTTGCCACTAATGGTGATTGTGACGGCGCTACAGCTCGTCTTGAAGCTCTTTTCCTCACCATACTTGGTGCCCGCCGCAGTGGTGGCGTAGGCTCTTACATAGTAGGTGGTGTTCGCGGTAAGTCCTGTGAGGTTGCTGGTGAAGATGCCCGTGCCGGTTCCGTTGGTGGTATGGCTGCCGGTGATAGTGGGATTGTGCGATGTGCTCCAACAGACACCTCTGGCGGTAACGGGCGAGCAGGCGTCTGACGAGACCGAGCCGCCGCAAGTGGCCGTTGAGGTTGTGATACTGGAAACGTCGGATGTGCTGACGATTGCCAATGTGGGTGACGTGACGTTAACTGTGAACGTGGCGGTGGCGGTACATCCGTAGCTGTTGGTGCCCGTGACTGTATAGGTAGCGGTGCTGGTCGGATGGACGCTGATGCTGGCGCCGGAAACTCCTGTGTTCCAGCTGTAGGTGTTGGCGCCGGAGGCAGTGAGCGTAGTGCTGCTGCCGTTGCAAATGCTGCTGTTGCCGTTGATGGTGACCGACGGATTGGAATGGATGTTGAGACGCAAGGTGTCCACCTGCAGGCAACCGCTGCCGTTTGTGAAGGCGTAGGTGTAGGTACCGCTGGCATTGTAGGTGGTGCCGTGCCAGGTGTAGGTGCCTCCGCATAGATTTTGTGTAGTGACCGAGCCCGGTGTGGTGCATCCTCCCGTTACGGAGACACTCCCGCTGGCCCCTGCCCGGCAACCGTTGCTCCATATCGCCCAAACGGTATAGTCATAGTTTCCGTTGACACCTACATTGTCTGTATAACTCGTGGTAGAGGTGTTAGGGACGATAGTGCTGCCGTTGCGGTCAATCTGGTAACGGGACACCGTTATAGGAGTATCCTCTACAGTGGCTTTTATGCTGAAACCAACACCGAAGTCGTACCAATTATAATAAGGGTCCCTCTTAATCAATCCCCCCTTTTTGGAAACACTGACATTGTCGTCAAAACCTACCATGTAACAGGTTCCCGAATAGGCTAAATAAATCCCAAACCATAGTTCTTGAGATGCATCTACAATTACAGGTGTGTTTAGGGTGACGTTGTTCCAAGTCCAAGTGGACAGGGAGGATACATTGATGTTTTGTTCGTAAACCAAAGTGCCGGGATTAGCTGAACCTGAGCTGAACGAACCTCCCTTATATACTACTATCTTGCCGGAAGTGATGGTGGAAACAACCGGCATGACAAACGATATGGAGGTGATCTTCTTGTTATGATAGGGACCCAGGTCGTTGGGCTCGAATCTTTGGACCATAGTGCAATTCCCATCGGTTCCTATAGAGTAGTAACTTTCGTAAACGAAAGAACTGCACCAGGATAGGGTGGCAGGTGCATCAGGGGTGTACGTGGGCGCATCCCATTGCAGGTTTGCAGAGGGTCCCGATGAGGAAAGAACCAGGTTCTCCGGAGGATTACAGTCGCTGTAGCATTGTCCGGAAAGGGATACTTGGGCGGATATGGTGCCGGAGGTGAGGTTGATTTGTCCGCTCTCAAACGGGGTGGTGGATGAGGTCGGGGTGTATTTTACATACAAGATGCCTCCTGAGGCGGGCATCGTGGCGGAAGTGGAGTAGGAGGTCCCGTTTGTGCTTATCTTGAAATTGCCGCTGACAGATATTTGGATGGGTTGCGTCAAACCGTTTCCTCCTACCTGAATGGTCTTTGCAGTGCTGGAGAAACCGTAGTTGTTGTGGAATTCCAGCACTTGTGGGTTTGCGGTGATGCTGGCAATGTTGGTGAAGTCTTGGCTGGCGTCTGCAGAGCAGCCGTTGTCCCAATAGGCGGTCACGGTGTAATGATAGGTGTCGGTGTGGCTTACGATGTCGTTGTAGGAAGTCGAGGTCGTGGAGCCCAGAGAGGTCCCGTCGCGCGACACCTCATAATGGGTGACGCTTTGCGTGTTTTGGATGATGCCGCGCAGACAGACACTGTAACTGTTGATTTGAGACCAACTTTGTCCTCCACTGCTATTGGAGTATCCTATAATACTGCCTTTTTTTGCAACAATGGGGCTGCCTACAGGTATCGGATAGGCGTAGGAGGATTCCATATAAACGCCGAAACATAACTCTTCGTGGGCGTCGATGGTGACGGGATGGGATAGGGTGAAGGTGTTCCAAGAATTCCCGGTGAGGGTTGAAACGGGTATGGTCTCCTCCACGATCAAAGTGCCGGGATTAAATGAAGTACCTCTAAAATCACTCCCTTTGTACACCACTAATTTAAGGACGGAGAATCCGCTGGTGACATAGAACGAGATTCCAGTCAATGTCTGGTTGTGGTGAGAGGCCAAGTCTGCGGTGGTAAATCGTTGCAACAGTGTGACTTTATTGTTATTGTAACTGTAGTTGCTGGTCTTGGCGTTATTCCAGGTGAGAATTTGAGGCGTAGTGTCCATTTGCGGTTCCGTCCATGCGATATTGATATGGGAGAGGTTGCTCGACGAGATGTTCAGATCGTTGACAGGCAGGCAGTTGATGGTATAGGTGAATCCCTTCAGCGAGATGTTTTCTGTCAATGATCCTGAAGTGATGGCGACGTTGGCGGAGTCGGCGTGGATGCCGGCGGTTGGTTGGTACCTGATATAAAAAGCCCCTCCTCCCGTGGACAATGACACGGAGGTGCTGTAATGAACGGAGTCGGTGCTGACAAAGAAGGGACTGCTGGTGGAGATGGAGATGGGATTGCTCAGGCTGTGGGTGATAACGTGTACTTTTCTGTCCTCACCGGTGGTGCCGTCCTCAATCAGATAAAAGATTTCGGTTTCACTGGCGCGGAGTATGGGCAGCGCGGCACTTATGTTGAATATACCCCCTTGCGTATAATTGAAATTGTAGCTTCCCGGTGTGATATCATCTAATGTGAAATAACCGTTATAGGAGCCACTCCAACCAAAGTTGAAGTGGAAATAATCGTCCACCGTATATCCGTCGCAGATGAATGCGTGTCCGCCACTACCGCTTCCATCGTATAGCACAGGACGACCATTGTTCAACTCTGTCTTGAGTTTGTTCGTCCATTGATAGTTCGTGTAGTTGGACTTGTTTTCGTATTGGCAGCCTGAATAGCCGAAATAGGTGTTGAAGGCATTCGCGGCATCTTGAGTGGAAGCGCCACTGCCTCCAAGAGAAGCCAAACCATAGTCCATATTCACACTTACACCGCAATGGTACATCAACTTGGCTACCTCGTTGATTTGGGCAGTGCTGCAGCTGCCGTTCAGCGAAAGGGGCATCAGACTGTAGTTGTAGGTCGTGTTGCCGAAATCGGCCGACTGGGTGCCGTAAGTGGGATGGTTGTAGCTATGACTGCCGATGCCACGCGTCGGGAACTGCCAATAGCGGATGAGTTGCGCCATAGCCGTGGCCACGCAACCGGTCACCACCCGCTCGCCGGCGCTGGCATCATACGGGCAATAGTTGTTGTAATAAGGATATTGGTCCCAAAGGGTCTGTATCAGAGGCGCCACCCTGACCGTGCCGTAACGGCTGGGGGTGTAATTGTCGGAAGTCAATGCCCGCCAAGACGCTACAGGTGCTTCGTTCGTGAACCCGGGCGACGAGACAGCCGCACTGATTTTAGCGGCATATTGCCCAAGCCACTCCTGCAATTGCACCGGAATGTTCTGCATATCAAAGTTCCCTTCGGTGGAATAACCCAGCACCGGTGTGATGCGGTCGTCGGCACTGACAATCACATAACCGTCGCCTACATTATATATGTATAGGCAATTGATAGAATCGCGCGCCTCACTTGGCAAAGTCTTGTAAGTCTTGACCAATTGAGTGCTGATACTTCTGGTTTGCGGGACGCTGGCTCTTTCACGGTAGAAATTCGACGCCACGCGAAGTCCGGTCAGAGTGTCCACCGGAGCTGATATCAAAACGGAAACAACTGCCACAAGGCAAACCGTCAGGAGTATAGACTTTCTCATATTATATAATTCTAAGTTCTTAATTCTCAATTCTTAATTCTTAATTCTCTTAACGACTTCTATGCACCAGCAAACAAAGGTGAAGAGGAATCCTGCCAAAGCCACAAGGATGCTGATGCGAGCGATATAGTCGCCGTGCTGCACGTAGAAGGTCTCGCCCTCTTGGGCGTACACGGTCTCCTTGATGGCCGTGCGCTCGTTGTAGTTCGTCTTTTGCAAGACATTGCCGCAGGGGTCGATGATGCCGGAGAATCCGCCGTTGGCGGCACGCACAATGTAGCGGCGCGTCTCCACGGCTCTTAACCGTGACATCTCAAAGTGCTGCTTGTGCCCCTGGCTGTCGTCCCACCACGAGTCGTTGGTGATGACCGTCATCAGATTGGCGCCGTTCTGCACGAATTTGCCGAACAGTTCCCCATATATGGACTCGTAGCAAATGGCCGCGCCCACGCGCAGCTCCGCACCCTTGCTTTGGATGGCGAATGTGCGCTGGATTGTGTCGTTGCCCAACGATGTGTTGGACCCGCCCAACTTGATAAGCACGTCGCCGAGGAATCCAAGCAACTTCGGGAAGGGCATCTTCTCCACACCGGGCACAAGACGGCATTTGTGGTAATGCCCGTTGTAGTAGTTGGCACCATAGCATAAAGCGCTGTTGAAGACATCCACATAGGTCCCTTCACCCACCGGACGTGCTGTCAGCGTGGCCGGATGGTCGTATAGAGAGAACAATGACATGCCTAATATGTAGTTCAGCTTCGGATAGGTTTGGATGACACTGTCCAAAAGAAAGAATCCGCTGTACCCCGTGTTCGCGGGCATAAAGGTGCGCATCTGCAAGTCCAGAAGCGAGATGTTGTGCGGCACGCTCGACTCGGGACAAACCACCAGTTCGGTGTTTTCGTCGATATATGGGGCGCTGACCTCAATAATTCGTTGGATCTGCTCCTCGTTGGTGAGCGAATACTCCTCCTCCCAAGGGTCTGTGTTCTGCTGCACTGCCACCACATTCACAGGACGGCTCTTGTCGATGCTCTCCCCGGCATTTTTAAACATCAATGCCGAAAGGATGACAGGTATGAGGAACACGAGCGCGCTGGCGGTGATGAACCCCCAGGCAACGCGGTGTGTCTTGGCCTGCCGGCGAATCAGATAGTAGAGCAGGAAGTTGAGCAAAAGAATCCATACCGTTCCACCCATCGCTCCTGTGAGCGAATACCACTGCACCCACTGCGGACAAACCGCGAACACGTTGCCGAGGTTCAGCCACGGCCACGTCAGGTCCCAGTTCAGATGCAGGTACTCGAAAGAGACCCAGAAGGCGATCAGCAGGATGGGGTGTGCCCATTCCTGTTTCACATACTTGCGGCAACAATGCCAGAAGCCGAACACCCAAGCCTGTAATAGCGAGTTGGCCACGATGGCTCCGATGGCCCCAGGGATGGTGCAATAGCCAATCCAGTAGGTGGTGATGAGGTTCCACAACATCAACCCAGGCCAGCTCGAAAGCCATCCTTTCACGAAAGCGGCCCTTCCTCCTCTCTCCAACAGTATGTCACTCATAAAGAAAAAGGGGATCCAGGCAAAGAAAACCAGGAACGGCAGTCCGTGGGGATACCAGGCGAAGGCAAGGAGCAGCCCGCCGAGGAGACTGAGTGATGGGATTATGAACCTTTTCATATGCGATTTGCGATTTGCGATTTACGATTTGCGATTTACGATTTGCGGGGGCTCCTCCTCACGGCACCATCTCCTCCTCACGGCACCACACTGCGCTTCGCTTGTGTGGGGTTACTGGGATTTTGTCCCTTCGGGACTGCTCAAGGAAAGTCTAAAGTCTTAATTCTCAATTCTCAATTGAACTTATCAATCCCTTCCCGCAGGAACTTGATATATTTGTCCTTGTCGCGTTCGTAGTAGGTGGGGCCGGAGAGCACCTTGCCGTCGGGGTCCACGACAAAGTAGCAAGGCTGGGAGTTCTCGTGATAGAAGGTCTGCTCGATATAGCGGTTCTTGGCGCCCAGCATTGTGATGGGGTCGCCGTCGGCATCCTTGAGCTTGCCCTTCTCGCTGTCAGGCAGCGGGATGACCTTGTCGTCGGCATACATTGTGCAGACGATGAGTTCCTCGGCGAAGATGCGCCGCACCTCGGGATCAATCCAGACAGCGTTCTCCACGTTACGGCAGTTGGTGCAGCCGTGGCCGGTGAAATCCAAGAACACGGGCTTGCCCTCCTTCTTGGCCACGCGCAAGGCCTGGTCGTAGTCGAAATACCCCTTGATGCCGAAAGGAATTTCCAGTTTGTCGGCATACATCGGCTCCTCGGTCCATTGGTAGGTGCTGGCAGTCGCGCCGCCGTTGCCGCTTTCGGTGCGGACGATGTTGGAGATGTCGAAATCCTGGGTGGTCATCGGCGGCAGCCAGCCGGAGATGGCCTTCAGCGGGGCACCGAACATACCGGGAATCATATAGACTACGAAGGTGAAGACGAACAGGGCCATCGTGAAGCGGAACCAGCTTTTCTGTACGGGGTATTCGTCATCAAGCGGGAAGCGGATTTTGCCTAAGAGGTAGAGGCCCAGCAGGCCGAAGATGACAATCCAGAAGGCCAGGTAGACCTCGCGGTCGAGGATGCCCCAGTGATAGGTCTGGTCGGCCACCGACAGGAATTTGAGTCCGAGCGCCAGCTCAATGAATCCCAGCACCTTCTTGACACCGCCAAGCCAGCTGCCGCTCTTGAGCTTGGTCAGAAGCGACGGGAATAGGGCCAGCAGGGTAAAGGGAAGGGCGAAGGCCACGGAGAAGGCGAGCATCGTCACCATCGGGGTCCAGAATTCGCCCCGGGTGGAGCGGATGAGGACCGAACCGACGATCGGGCCCGTGCAGGAGAAGGACACCAGCACGAGCGTCAGCGCCATGAAGAAGATGCCGGCAAGGCCCTTCTTTCCCGTCCCCGCATCGCTCCTGTTCTGCCAGGAGGAGG
>JAEEGH010012344.1_pt1 | contig 19191 bp, 21 predicted proteins | sample 9134181 | NCBI WGS metagenome assembly JAEEGH01 (sample SAMN16246544, study PRJNA631951) | gut metagenome | biome: gut microbiome; feature: rumen; material: DP-attached | host: Bos | place: Iran: Karaj | collected 2018-10 | reverse complement strand
GCTTCCGATGTGAAGGCTGGCCTTGACGGTGTGGCCGCAGCGACGGCCCAGGCGATGGAAGGTTCTACGAAGGATATCGCTTCTGCTGTTTCGGAACAGGTCAAGCAGTCGAATGAACAGTGGAATTCCTTTATGGAACGTCTTGCTGCCGAAACTTCTGCCAATGTGGATAGCCAGAAGGAAGGTCTCGAAACGCTCAAGAATGTGGCACTTCAGGTGGCCGAAAAGGCACAGGCGGGTTCTGCTGAACTTTCTCAGTCCGTTGCCGAAAAACTCTCGACCCTTTCTTCCGATATCCTCGGCGCCTTCCAGAAGCTTTCCGAAACTTCTGCCGTGTTGCTTGAAGCCCAGAAGGCTCTCACCGAAAGCATCGACAACCGCGTGGTCAAGGAAAAGGAAGCGACGGATGCGCTCGGTGGAAACATCGTGGAAACTGCAGAACTGATGCGCGTGAACCAGTCCGAACTCAGCGCGAACCTCGAAATGTTGCGAGCCGGTCTCGAAACGATTCTCGAAAAGCTTTCGGGTGATACCGCGGAACGCGAAGAGGAAGAAAGCTTCGTGGAACACCTCAACCAGTCTCTCGAAGCATTCCACGAGCGCGCAAGCGAAGTGCTTATGGAAAATGCCGTTAAGACGCAGGAAATCTTGCTCGAAGTTTTGGAACAGACGCAGCGTAGCCCGGCGGTGTCCGCGGCTCCTGCTGAACAGCCTAAGGTCGAGGGCTAACGGATGCGCTTGAAACAAGACGATAACAGCAATCCTTGGATGGCGTACACGGACCTGGGTGTTGCCCTGGTTTCGCTGTTCATCCTTGCGTTTGTGGCGATGGCGACCCTTAAGGAGCAGAAGGCTGAAGACCTGACGCGTACCGAAGAGGAAGTCCTCAGTTGCCAAGAAGAAATGCGCAAGATTGCGGCGGAACGCAATGCGCTATTATCCAAGAGTTTGCAAACCTCTATTGAAGCGGGCCTTATCGCTCTTGAAGACGGAAAGATCCAGATTCAGGCTTCTTTCCTGTTCCCGATTAACGGTGCCGACCTCACCAAGGAAGGTGAGGGCGTGATTCGCGGCATTAGCAAGGGGCTTCTGGAAGCGCTGGATTCTACCGACGTGATTATGGTGAGCGGTTTTACCGATGACACTCCGGTGAAGTCCAAGACTTACACCAACTGGAATTTGTCGACTGAACGTGCCGTGAACGTGGTAAAGACATTGATTGCGCAGGGTTTCCCGCCGGATAGGCTCTTTGCGGCTGGCTTTGGCGAACACATGCCCAAGTATCCTAACGATAGCGAGGAACACCGCCGCCTGAACCGTCGCGTGGAAATCGGTGTCACCCCGCTGCAGAAGATGGAGACGAAGTAGATGTTGTCCTGGAGCGTAGCGACGGGATCCATTTTATAAGTTTGTTGATTAAGTATGCAAGAGCGCCTAGAAAACATTCGTCAGAATATTGATGCTATCCGCAAGAGCGGAAAGCTGCCGCATTGGCGTATGGTCTACGCAGATAACTTGCTGAATCGAGCGGGCGAATATGTTGCCGTAGATCGGCTGCCCGAAGCCCAAATGGTGGCGGACAAGTTGGAACGCTGGCTCAAGACGCATTCTCCGCGTGTAGATTCTTCGGAACGCTTTGCCGAGAATCCGATGGTGTTCTGGAATGCAGATATGCTTTTGGCGATGTCTGCTAAGCTCAAGCAGACTCTTCTTGAAAAGCGTCAGCTGGTGCCGTCTACGGAGCGTGATTCAACGATGCGCAGATTGACTGTTGTCGAGGAATGGATTCGTGGCGGAAACCTTCTGCAGGCCCACGACGAACTGCTCCTGCTCCGTACGGCGCTTATTGCCCGTTTAAGGCGCAGCTACCGCGCTCGCCTTGTTGCTACGGACTTGTACCGTGGAACCGTGGTGCAACCTGCCGGTAGCCTTGTCGGCCCCTATAACGCTCTGCACACATTGGAAGAAACCTTCCACGTGGTGGGTGAGCGCGATCCGATTTGGATTGAAGACTTCCTTGAAATCTATAATGACCTGTTCCGTATCGTGGAACGCCTGGTCCCTCAAGACAAAAAGTGACCTGATTGTCATCCTGGAGGGGCGACGCCCCGACGGGATCCTGTGCTGGTTCCGAGAATGACTATATAAAAAGAGCTCCATGAGGAGCTCTTTTAAATACTACTGAAAAGCTGTTTAGAAGCCGATACTCAGCTGGCCCATGTAGATACGTTCTTCGTCCTGGCCGGTGTAGTAACCGAGTTCTTCTGCCCAGGTGGCGAATTCAACAGTGAAGAAGCGGAGAACTTCAAGTCCGAAACCCGCCGCAGGGTAGCCACCCTTGAAACCGCCCGAAAGACGGAGGGCGAGGGCGCGAATCGCGTTGTTGTATCCGGGCCATGCAAGCAGGGTCTGTTCCACTTCCATACCGAAGTTGATGTGGGAAAGGAACTTGTAATTGTTTGTGCCGTTGATAGCGTCCGCGTAGTCTACTGCGACGTTGAACTTACGTCCGAAACCAGTATTCTTGTTGAAGAAACGGGGGCTGTAGTTGACACCTGCGGTAATGTTCGGGGTAATTTTGTCTCCGGCTAGATCCTTGAAGTAGATGTCGCGAACGGAAAGACCTAGACGGACTTCGCGTGCAATCTGGTAAAGAACGCCGAGATCCATACCGAAGGATATTGCATCCATGTCGATGAGCTCGTCGGCGACGTCGTGATAGCGGTCTTCCAGGGTGTCTTGGATGGCGCTGTAGTTGATCACCGTGACATACATGTTTTCAACTTTATGACGCTTGGCTATTTTAAGGCCGATACCTGCGGAGAATTCGTCAGTAAAGCCGTAAGCCGTACCGACCTGGGCCACACCGTCAACGTAGAAAGTGTCAATCACAATTTGCGGAATGATGAGGCCTGCATCCATATAGGGTGCAACGTTTCCGTCAATCCAGATGGCGCCACCAAAGTTGTGGAATGCAAGTTCTGCGTCCATCTTGATTTTCATGGTCAGGTACTTGTGGTCGTAGCTGTTCATCTTGTGAATCAGCTCGGGGTGAGCCGCTAGGGAGTCCATCAGCACGTTAGAAGAACTGAGGTGATGTTCCTTTGCGTCGTCATGAGCCTGATTGTAAAGCTTTTGAACATCTTTTGCAACGTTGTATGTAGAAAAGTATGTCTCGAAGGGGCCGGCACCACCGAGGTTCAAGCGCATATCACCGATGTTTCGGGGGTAGTAACCTTGTTCCGGGCGCTCCTCGTAGTTGCCGAGCCTGTTAATCTGGCTCAAGCCTGCGTAGTTGAAGTAGATTGCTTCTTTGTCGTCTACCAATGCCACATGGGCATTACCCATAGCTTCTGCTCTGATCGAACGGTGCGTCGGAGCCTTGGCTGCAAAAGAAATTGCCGTGAGTGTAGCAAGCAAAATAACAAGGGAACGTTTCATTAGTTGTTCCTCCCTTCAAACCACTTCTCGAAGTCCTTTTCGCTGTAGTTCTTCCAGCATCCGCCAATGTTTTTCTTTCGGAATTCCAAATCGTATTTCAGATTGTCCGGATCGGTGTCATGGGCGACGTTGTACTTGAGAATCCTGAATTCCGTATCGCTGAGATTGTTGGGGTTCCATTCGATTTCGTCTGCGACAATGAACTTGAACCGATGGTCGTTTTTCTTAACGCGGTCGGTGTATTTGGAGTAGACGAATTCCCATTCGTTGTCTTCCGCTTTTTCGCCGTTCATGTCGATGTCGATTTTTTCGTACTTCGAGTTCGGGCCCGCTTCCTTAACAACACGGAGGTCCCTGATCGAGGTCTTGTTGTGGGCGATATTGTTCATAATGGTGACGTCGTCGTACTTGATCGGATTTGTCTTGTCGCGGACATCTTCGTCAATTTCTCCGTCGCCATCGTTGTCTTCGCCGTCGTAGACTTCTTCGTCAACGCAACCGTCGCCGTCGTCGTCGACAATGTCGCTGTAGCCGAACTGACCGATGATGATGTTCATGGTCTTTTCTTGCTTATCGGGATTGTCTTCGTCAATTTCAGTTTCTTGGGCAAGAGCTGCGCACATGGCCTGAATGGCCTTGTTCTTTGCATCGTCGGTTAGATTGTCGAAGCCTTCCAGGTAGGTGTCGAACAGGGTCGCCATACTTTCGGAATTGACGGCACAGGTGTTGAACACGCCGTTGAATGCTGCGACTGCTTCCTTTGAATCGCCTTTCATTCTGTTGAGAACCGTTTCCATGTCGCACTTGTTTTCGCTCTTAGAATCGAAGGAACATTCATCCATTCCCGAAGTCGTCTTGCGGAGGACGAGCATCGTTTTCATCATCTGGATAACCATATAGCCGTCGGAAATGTACTTGTAGGTGATTTTTCCGTCGGTCAATCCAAGCGTATCGCGTCGAATGAGTTCCTTGGCGAGGGTTTCCACCGTGTCCAGTGTCACCTCAAGGGTGACGGCCAGGGATTCCGGCATATTGGCGAAGGGAACGGTTTTGCCACCTTCACGGCTCGAGTTCACGTACTGGAGTAGCGAAAATACGTTGGTCTTCTCGTTGGAGTTCAGCTTTCGGCTGAGGATGGACTTCATCAGGCCGAGCCAGGCTTCGGAGTAGGTGGAGTCGGCAGCAATAGCCTTGTTGAAGTATTCTTCGGCTTCGCTATATTCGTTGTCGCGGAACTTGATGTAGCCTTCGTAGGAAAGGGCGGCAGCATCATCGCTCTTGATGTTTACGCTTTCGGTAGGGTTAAAAATGTTGCATCCAACGATGCCAAGACTTAACACCAAGGCGGCGGATGCCCATACAATTTTGGATTTAAGTACGTTTTTCATTACATTATTCCCATTTTGCTAAAAGATAACATTATTCTTACAAAAAAGGAATATCAATCTTTTTTCAAGGCCACTTTTGCGCATTTTATCGAAAATTTCTGGCTTTGTTTGAATTGATTTTGTACTTTGAAAAAAAAAGCTATTTTTAGGGCTATGGAATCTTACCGCGAATACTTTCCGACCAAGGCTTTCCGTATCGCTGAAATGAGGCTTTCCTCGTTGCTTGGCGCTGAACGGGACAGGCTCGATGCGGTTGCCGCAGCCCATGGAAGGGAGTCCGCCATTGGACCAGATAATCTGATGGAGGAAATGCCTCAAATTATAAAGTTTACGCGGGAATACCATCGGTTGTTTGCCGAGTATCTGGACGCGGTCTTGCCTCAACAGCCCCGCCCCATTCAGTGTAGGCCAGCCTGTGGCAATTGTTGCCATCATTATCCGATGTCCGTAGAGCCTTTCGAATTGCTTACCTTGTATAGTGACCTTCGGGGGCGGAACGACTTGCTAGATATTATGGAAGCGTGTCAGTCCAGGGCTTCGATGTTCAAAAATTTTTATGAGCAGCGCAGAACGGAGCGTGGCATCATTGATGACTTTGACGATCAGGCCGAAGATCTTGCCCTGCATGATTACTTTGCTGCCTGGAAACCTTGCCCTTTTTCGGACAAGGTGGGGGACTGCACCGTGTACCCGTTGCGTCCGGTCTCTTGCCGGATGTATTTCAGCGAAACGGCTCCCAAGTTCTGTACGCCAAAGTTTTTGCAGACTCCAGAAAACGACAGCTATATCGTGTATCTGCCCGACTGTATCGAAGATGCCGTTTATGGAATTTCGGAGCATTATGCGTTGCTCGAATTGCCGGAAAGTTATTTTGGAGGGCTCCTCTCGGTAAATGCTTTCGAAGGTCTGTTTAACGCAGATGCCTGTGCCAGGTAGCGAAGAAAATGAATTTGTTCGGAGTCCAGCTAGATTTATTCGGGAACGCTCCCAAGGAACCGGAAAAACCGAAGGTTCCGAGCAGCGTTTCGATGAATGGGCTCGTTCATTTCAAGTACAATTCGCAACTCAAGAAAAGCATACGCTGCAAGGGGGGCGCCCTGTTCGGACATCCCGAAGTGATCTTGCCGCATTATATGAAAGCCCCTGAATTTGCGGCGGCGCGAGAACTGGCGGCGGAATGGGCCGAGCATGCGATACGCAGAAAAACGGCAAAGAACAAGGCGACCATCAAGGATTTGGTGAACCGTTTCTGGACTTTGGTAGACCAAGTTCTTGCGGACAGGGGGGAGTCGACCGTTTTGAGTAAAGGTAGGCTTCCGCCGATTCGTCCGCAGGGAAAATACCATAATTTAAATGACGTGCTTGCGGCGATCAATAGTACCTACTTTGAAGATAAATTAACTTGCCGGATTACCTGGAGTAATAGGGTTGGTGGGTTGAGCTTTCATTCGGTTCGTAAAGACCCTGTGACGGGCGAGGAATTTCATCTGATAAGCATTAGTAAAGGCTACGATGCCGCCAATTGCCCGGAGTATGCGGTTGCAGGTGTTGTTTATCATGAATGTCTGCATATTGCAATTCCCGTTGAAATCCGGAATGGGCGACGCGTAGTCCATGGTCGAAATTTCAGGGTGCGCGAACGGCAGTACATTTATTATGACGAATGGATCCGCTGGCACAATCAGGTGCTTCCCAAGAATATATGGGCCATGCGCCGCGGAAAAGAACTCTAACGCAGATTTATTTTGATTCAAATTAAAAAGGCCGTCCTTGCGGACGGCTTCCTTTATGATGCATGTCATCCCCGCGAAGGCGGGGATCTCCGATCTTACATCTTGAGGAGAATTTCACCGATTTGAACGGCGTTGAGTGCAGCGCCCTTGCGGATCTGGTCACCGGTGAGCCACAGCGTGTTGCTGTTTTCGTCGGCGAGGTCCTTACGGATACGGCCCACGAAGACGTTGTCCTTACCTGCGCTTTCGAGCGGCATCGGGTACACGTAGTTCTGCGGATCGTCCTTGAGGGTAACACCCGGAGCGTTCTTGAGAGCGTTACGGATTTCTTCGACAGAAACCGGACGTTCGGTTTCGAACCACACGGATTCGGAGTGAGAGCGGAGAGAGCTCACGCGCACGCAGGTGGCGCTCGTACGAACGTCAGAGTGCATGATCTTGCGAGTTTCGTTGAACATCTTCATTTCTTCCTTCGTGTAGTCGTTTTCCGTCATCTTGTCGATCTGCGGAATCACGTTGTAGGCGAGCTGGAAGGGGAACTTGTTGATGTGGGTGGTGGAACCAGTTTCAAGGATGTCCTTGTACTGCTGCTTGAGTTCTTCCATGGCCACGGCACCTGCACCGCTAGCGCTCTGGTAAGAAGAAATGTGAATCTTCTTGATGTGAGAAATCTTTTCGATCGGGTTGAGCACCACAACCATCATGATGGTCGTGCAGTTCGGGTTGGCGATAATGCCCTTGTGGAGCTTGATGTCTTCCGGGTTCACTTCCGGAACGACCAGCGGAACGTTCGGGTCCATACGGAAGAAGCTGGTGTTGTCCACAACCACGGCACCGTTTTCGACGGCGATGGGGGCAAATTCCTGAGAAATGGCGGCACCAGCGGAGCTGAGCACCAGGTCAACGCCCTTGAAAGAATCCTTGTTCAGAACTTCGCACTTGAGGGTTTCGCCCTTGAACTTGAATTCCTTACCGGCACTGCGTTCAGAAGCGAGGAGCTTCAGGCTCTGCAGCGGGAAATTGCGCTCTTCGAGGATGGAGAGGATTTCTTGGCCTACGGCGCCAGTTGCGCCCATAATGGCTACGTTGCGAATCATAATTAACCTTTATTGTTCGGTTGGTTGTTGATTGTTTGATTGTAAAGCTTCGGTGGCATTCCAGAATCTTCTCAGGTAGATTTTCATCTGTCCGATTTGGTCTCTGGACTGCTTATACTGGATCAGCTGCTGTTCCGGATTTTCCTGGAGCGTGTAGCTGTAAAGCGCGTATGCGGCAAGACGCACGCATTCGCTGGCTTGAATGAGTTCCTTGTGCGCGTCGCTGGATTCGTGGGGGTGGAAAAGCCCGAGGACCTTCTTGTTCAGGGCAACCGCGTTGTTGTTGATGGCCAACGCCTGGTTGCTGCGGGTTTCGCGCTCGGATTCTGAAATGTTCGACGGCAATGTGCCAAATGCGTCAATCGCATTCGTGATGTCGTACATGCGCTTGATGACTGTTTCGGCGTCAATCAAGTAGCTGCCGAGTCGGCTCAGATCCTTGTCGTCATTGCTGGACTTGCTTGCCTGGCCGCCAACCTGCGCCTTGTGACGGACAATCTGGCTGGAGTTGGGCAAAATCTGTCCGCCTTCGCCGTTTTGGAACGAGGCGATGTAATCCTGGTACTTCGTGTTCATCGCCGCGATTTCTTCGGCGGTGTAGTCCGAAGTCGGAATGAACGTCGGTCGGTCCCAGTAAGCGATTCCCATGAAGGCCGATAGCATAAAGAAGGCGAAAAATACGTTCCCTGCCTTGGCTGCACGGTCATCGAAGCGGATGAAGCTGATGATGGCAAAGAAAAACAGGCTCGCGAAAGAAAGCAATAGTCCGCCGTCGCAGTTGTAGGCGATGAACGAGTTCTTCGCGAAGAAGAAAACGCAATCCATGGCTACAATCAGGAACGACAAAAATGCACCCATCATCTTCTGGGTGCGAGTGTCCGCAGAAGCGGACATGAGTATTGCCGTAAAGGTGATGCCCAGCGGGAGCACCATCATCAATGCGATATCTGCAATTTGCTGATTCATTTTTTAGAAAGGCAGGTCGTCGTCTCCGCCTTCCGGTGCCGGAGCATCGTATGCGGGAGCGCTTGCCTGGCTAAAGTTGTTGGACTGGCTGTAGGAGTTGCCTCCCTGGAAGTTGCCGCCGTTCTGGCCGCGGGGGGTCAAGAGCTGGAAGGTATCCAGGTTGACTTCGGTGCTGTAACGCTTCTGGCCGGTGGTCTGGTCGGTCCAGCTGCGGTTGGTGAGGGAGCCTTCCACATAGAGGGTCATGCCCTTGTGGACGCCGAGAGTTTCCATTGTGTCGGCGATTTTGCCCCAACCCACGATGTTGTGCCAGTCGGTCTGTTCCTTTTGTTCACCATTGTTATCACGATAGCGACGGCTAGTGGCCAAGGAGAACGATACGCGCTTGCGACCTGCTGCGCTAGCGCTAATGACGGGGTCCTTGCCGATATTGCCGATAAGCATCACTTTATTCAAATAAGCCATAATTAATCCTGTTTTATTGTTTCTAGGGTAAAAATAAAAAAATCCGTCTGTCACTTTGTGCCATTTTTAGAAAAAACTTCGATTTGAAAACAATCTTTGCCAATTTGGGGGCGAACTAATGCGTTAGGGAGTTTTTATTTATATATTGACTTCAGTTACTAATTCCTAACTCCTAACACCGAATTAAAAACATGGTTTCACTCGCTCTTTCACGTTTTGAAAAAGTTTTCCCTGCAAATCTTAAGGGCAAGCGCCTCGGCGCTGTTTTACACCCGGCATCGGTCCTCCCTGATTTGCATTATACCCTAGACCTTCTCAAAGAATACGACGGCAAACTCTTTAAACTTTCGGCTCTTTTTGGTCCGCAGCATGGTATCAAGGGTCATACCCAAGACAACATGATCGAATGGGAAGGTTATACCGACCCCGAACTGGGTATTCCTGTTTATAGCCTGTATGGCGAACATCGTGAACCCACTGCCGAAATGCTCAGCCATGTAGACGTTATGCTTGTGGATTTGCAAGATGTGGGCGCTCGTTATTATACCTTTATCTGGACGCTTTTCCTTTGTATGAAGGCCTGTGAGAAGGTCGGCATCCCGGTCGTTGTCGTGGATCGCCCGAACCCAATCAATTGCGTGGATGAAGAAGGCCCTGTTCTCGACTTGAACTACACGAGTTTCGTGGGACTCCATAGCATCCGTACTCGCCATGCAAAAACCATCGGCGAACTTGCCGTCCAGTTCAAGGAAGAACGCTTCCCCAAGTGTGAACTCTACGTACTCGAAATGGAAGGCTATGATAAAAAGATGTGGTATGACCAGACGGGCCTCCCTTGGATCCTGCCGAGTCCGAATATGCCGACTCTTGATACAGCCATCGTTTATCCGGGTATGTGCCTGTTCGAGGCGACCAACGTGAGCGAAGGTCGTGGCACCACGCGTCCGTTCGAAATTTTCGGGGCCCCGTTTATTGATGCCGTCAAGCTTTGCAAGTACATGAACGGCCTTAAGCTTCCGGGCGTGTATTTCCGTGAGAACTACTTCCAGCCCACATTCCACAAGGGAACTGGCCAGATTTGCGGGGGCGCGCAAATCCATGTGCTCGATCGCGACAAATTCCGCAGTTTCGACATGGCGGTAAAGCTTTTGCAGTATATTTTTAATGAATATCCGAAGGATTTCGCCTGGAAACAGCCGCCTTACGAATACGAATTCAAGAAATTGCCTATTGACATTCTGCTCGGCAACGGTACGTTCCGCAAGGAATTTATTGAAAGTAGCATTTAACCATCAAAGAAGAGGAAAGTATGATTCAACAATCTAACGGAAAATTTGAAATGCCCGCCCTCCCGTACGCCGCGGGTGACTTGGCTCCGGTTCTCAGCCAGGAAACCATCGAGTTTCACTATGGTAAGCATTTGCAGACATATCTCAACAACCTGAATGCAGCCCTTCCGGGTAGCGCATTCGAGGGCAAGTCCATTGCCGAAATTGTTACCAAGGCTGAAGGCGGCGTGTTCAATAATGCAGGCCAGTTCCTGAACCATTACATGTATTTCATGCAGTTCAAGGCTCCTTCTGCCGGCAATATCCCGACCGGCAAGATTGCAGACGCCATCGCTCGCGATTTCGGTTCCTTCGAAAAGTTCCAGGAAGAATTCCAGGCGAAGGGCGCAGGCCTCTTCGGTTCCGGCTGGGTGTGGCTCTCTGCCGATGCTTCGGGCAAGCTCGTTATCACGCAAGAAGGCAACGCCCAGAACCCGCTTACCAAGGGACTTAAGCCGCTCCTCACGTTCGATGTGTGGGAACACGCCTACTACATCGACTACCGCAACCGCCGTCCGGACTACCTCAAGGGTCTCTGGCAGATTGTGGACTGGAACGTCATTAATAACCGCCTAGGATAATTCTGTTATCGTCTTGACGAGAGAACTAAACGAAAAAGACGCTCGGTTTTGCCGGGCGTCTTAAATTTTTTAGTGGAAAGAATTACTGGTTGGCAGCGACAAAACCGTCGGTAACCAGCATTTCCATAGTGCTCTGACGAGCTGCAGTCACGCCGGGACCGTTACCCATGGGCATGGGGTTGTTCCAGCTGATAGAACCCTTCCATACGGGCTTTTTCTCTTCGATGGAGAACAGAACCAGTTCTTCTTCGAAGCTGGAAAGGGCAGCGTTGTAAATGTTCACCTTGGTGAAAGTCTGGACAAGAAGAAAGTCGGCATGCTGTTCCTTGGCGAAGTCAGCCACGGGGCTATCGCTCAAAGAAAGGGAACTCTTTTCCTGGACATAGGGCTTTGCCGTTACACCATGGGCGTTAAGATCGTCTGCCACGGAGGTCGTTACGGAATTGGCGAAATCGGTAACTTCCTTGTGCGATTCAGAAACCACGACGACAGTCTTGCCTTTTAACGGGTAAGCCTTGTCAAAATTGGACATCTTTTGAATTGCAGGTGCGCAAGAGCAGAGCAGGAGCGCTGCAAACAGAAGCGTGATTAACTTTTTCATTATTTCTCCTCTTTTAAGATTGAATTTTCATGGAAATCTTTGATGATTCCTTTGACGAGTTCGCTCTGGGCCCAAAGTTCCATACCGGTGGTTTTCAAAATCGTTTTCCAGACGACCTTTCCGTCGTTGCAGTCATACATGACAGAGGTGTATTCAACTTCGCTGGAACCGCCGACGACCATACCGGTGGCTGCATCGTACTGGGTGGTTTCGGATTTGCCGGAAACGGCCGTATGCATGAGGTAAGAACCGCGGCATTCTTCCATGAGTGCCTTGGGGCTTACGGGTTCCAGGGCCAGAGCATCGTTCTTGTGGTATTCAATTTCAAGTTTGTTCTTTTCGCCGTAGGTTTTCCAAAGAGAATCGAGCTTGTTGGTGTAACCGGTGTAGGCTTTTTGCTCTTCGACGAGAATCCACAGCTTCTTGCCGTTGATATCAAGGCCGGGAATGGAATTGCGTTCGATTTTGGTTCCTGCGCATCCGGCGAGAATCGCCGCAAAAGCAAAAGTCAAAAGGGTGGCTACAGTGAATAGCTTTTTCTTGTGTCTGTCGATAGACATTCTGTTCTCCTTATTTATGGCTCTAGACGAACCTGTATATACACTCGTCTATAATATATATTCTGAAATGAACGTTGTCTATCTTTTGTAGTAGAAAATTTGGATAAAATGTCAAACAGACGGGTTGCAATCTGCCTGTTTAGCGTCTCGCCAGCGGAATAAGTCCGCCGCCGATAGAGTTCCCGATGGTAATGACCACGAGGGATTTCAACATAAGGGGTGAAAAATCTCCGGCGAGCGAGAAATAGAACATGTCTGCGATACAGTGTTCGAATCCGCTCAAGATAAAGACCATGACCGGGAGAAAAACGACTACGACTTTTCCGGCCTGATTTTCGATGCTCTTGAAACCGTCGGCGGCAATGAACATGAGCATACCGCAGAAAATGCCCAGTATGAGGAGACTGACGATGCTGTCGCCGTCCTTGACGAGACAGAGGGCGTTAGCCTTGGCCTGCAGGGTGGCACCGTAACGCGTGAGCGCAATCATTCTTGCAAAAAGGAATGTCCCGATAAAGTTGCCGAGCCATACGATTCCGAGGAATCCCCAGTAGCTTGGCTTGTTGTTGACGAAATAGCCGACCTTGCCCGTAAAAAGGTTGAAGCCGAAATTCAAGATGGTAAACAGCCCGAGTCCGAAAAGGAATGATCCTAGAACCTTGTTGTCGCAAGAAAGGAAGGCGGTGCCGCCAAGGCCGATGCAGAGGCCGGAGTAAATAGACAGAATAAGATTTTTAATCACGGGCGGCAAATTTAGAAAAATCTTTACCCGAGTCTAACTTTCAAATGAAATAATTTTTTCTTTCTTTATTTTGGAATTTACGGAATTTGTCGATGCAACATTTTCCGTAAAAAATATTGAGATCTTTTAAATTAAATGGAGCAATTCTTGCTTATTTGGTTATATTAAAAGTGAAATGTTTATCCGTTTTGAGGTGTGGCTATGGACAACGAATTGACGCTTTTGATAGGGAAGGGTGAAAAGATCCTTTATGCCGGCAAGCCGGACAAAAGGTGCTTTATCTTTGAATGCATCTTCAATCCGCTGCTCCCGTTTGCGCTCGTCTGGGGACTCTTTGACATGTTCTTTATCGGGGCGGCTTTCTCTTCGGACAAGGCGGACGAGGCCGCCTTCTTTATCATCCCGTTCATGGCGCTGCACATGATGCCGGTTTGGCTTTACCTGGGCGGGGCGCTGCTATCGTTCAGGCGGTACCGCAACACGGCCTATATCGTCACGGACAAGGGTATTTACGCATCCGGCGGCATCTTCGCCAGAACATACAAGTCAAAGCCATTTGCGGAACTTTCCCATGTGGACTTGCACCGCGGCATATTTGACCAGTGGTTTGGCGTGGGCGATATCATTACGACCTCTGCGCAGGCGAATCCCGCTACAATGAACGGTCGCAGGACTTCTGCCAATGCGGGTATTTCCATTGACAGTATCGCCAATTATGCAGAAGTGTACATGCTCGTGAAACAGCTGCAAGAGGACATCTACACCGATGTAATGTACCCCAACGACTTGCGCCCCTCGGAAAATCACGGGTATAAGTCGAAGTATATGGGCTAGGGCTGTTTACGAAAAGAGTCCCAAGCCAAGCCCAATAAAGGCCCTGATGGCGATGACGTCGGCGGCATACATGTTTACGTCGAAGCCGAAGTGGATTGTCGCGAAAACAGCATCGTGCAGGAGCCCTTCTCTATAGTCCTCCTTGTCGGCGGGGGCGTTGACGGTGTATTCGTAACGAAATCCCAAGGAATAGAAAAACTGCTTGTGCGTATCGTCCTCTGCCGGGATCGATTCATCCCCGGAACTACCGCTGTAGTAGCATAGTTTGACCGTAGGGACAATCCTGCGGTCCGTATTGTCGAAAACTGGATAGCCGTAACTGAAGTACGGAGCTACACCGCCTGCGGTTTCCCCACCCTTGTGGTAGATGTCTTCGTAATGGATGTCGTCCCCTTCGTTTTTTCCGAAGCCGATGCTAAATCCTAAACCGAAGTCCCCTTTTGACGTTGTTGCCTTTGCGGAAATGTCCCCGCCGTAGAACCTGATTTTGTTGAAGGATTCATCAATGGTCGGCATCGCCATGAAGAAAGAAAGGTCCAATGCGAACATTCGACGAGAGGCAAAACGCCCTAACTGAGATCTCCCGTACATTCCCAGATGGTAATCCGTTGCAACGGAGTCGATTTGCCGGTCCATAAGTTGTACGAGTTCCCTACGTTCTTTTTTGGATAAAGAATCCCGCTGCATCCGGTATGTTAGTTGTGAGAGTGCGCTTTGTACCTTATGGCGGACATTCGGTTTTTGTTGTGCTACCGTTGAATCGATATGCTGCTTTTGCTCAAGGTATATCCAGTAATACGACGTATCTGGAAGGATTGAGGATAATTGGTCGATTCCTTCTTTGTCATTGTCTTCAAAAACTTGAAATTGCCCTCGTGAGATGAAAAATCCACTTCCTATGGGCTTTCGTGTATAACAACGTAGCAAGTACCGGCACGACCAATGAAGCAGAACATCTTGCCGTAGTGAGTCCAGCGGTTCTTCGGGGTGTTCTGCATAAAAAAGAATAAGACTGTCCCGGATGGGGTTGAAAACCTCTTTAAAAGAATAGGCGTCTGTCGCAGCGTATATTAGGGATGAATCGGGCAGAGAAAAGAGCTTTGTAACGGAATCCGCTATGATTGGCATCGAGTCAACGCTTGCTTCGTATGCCTCCGGATCATCACCGTCAAAATACATGTGTGGGGAGTCCGCAAGAACTTGCGCAACTAGAACCAATATGATAAAGAAGGTCGCTTTCATACAGTAAATATAGTATCCGCGGTGTAAATTTGTTTTCTAGAAATGTTGTACGTTAAACATTTTGTAATATACAAAATGTTAAATGGGTTATATAAAAAACGCCCAGGCTTTTAAACTTGAACGCTTTTGAAAAGGGTAGGGAATGTCTTGCCCGCGCTACAGCCACGGCAGTGTCACCCTGAGCGTAGTGCGTAGCACGAAGTCGAATGGGTCTAGCCGCTTAAGGCTTGATGGTTATTGGAGTGCCGTCCTTGACGGCGGCGTAGATTTCTTCGATTTCGTCATTCCTGACGGCGATGCAGCCGGCTGTCCAATCTTTCCATTTATGCCAGAATTTAAAGAGGAATGCAGGAAATCTGTTCGGATAGCCGTGAATCATGATGTCGCCGCCGGGCTCGTAGTTGCCTTTTTTCGCGGCCTTGATTTGCTCCTCGTTCGGGTACGAAATTCTCAGCGATAAATGAAACTTGCTTTTGGGGTTGTGAAGCACGATGGTGTATTCGCCTTCGGGCGTCTTGTTGTCACCGGACTTGACCTTCGCTCCCACGGGATTCTTGCCAAGCGAAATCCTGTAAGTCTTGACAACTGTCTCGCCGTTGCGCAGGTGCATTTGGCGTTTCGCCTTTTCTACCAGAATGTTGTCGATGGGTGAGGTGAGCATGGGGTTTATGAAATGGTGAAATGCGCTTCTTTTTCATTTTTTTATCGAAGAATCGCTTTCAAAACTATATCCATCTAAAGTACTTACATCAATTTCCAGTGCATTTCTTACATCGGCTGCACATTTGGCTTTGTCTAATATTTTTGATATTATATCGAACGCTTTTAATTTATCCTCTCTTTTTTGAAAGAATTGTATGTAGAATATGGGAATGTTTGCGTATATCCAGTTCTTGTTACAATTCTTTTGAATAAGGTTTCTGTATAAGTTTTCTGGCTTGATTTTTTGTTGTACTAAGTCATTTGCCATTTTCCAAGCGACTGAATCGCTGCAGTGCTGTTCTTGCAAAATAGAAAATGCAGAATCTTTATTGTTCTTGGCGAGTTGCTCCATCATGTCGTAGTAATCGGCAGAACCGAATGTGTCACAAGAATGTGCATTGGAAAAACAAAGCAGGCCAAGAGCGAATATTGTAATAAGTCGTATCATTTCGTATAATAAAATAAATTATTCTTCTAGTTAATGAATAATCCAATTAGTTTGATGCAACATTCTTCAATTAAGCCAAATAATCCCAATATATGAGCTAAACAAAAAATATTCATGGACAGAAAAATCCATAAAGTTTCTTTTAATCCGGCGAAACGCTTTGCAGATAATCCCAAAGCCGCTAAATTGCATAGCGACCATTCTATTAAATAATCTGAAAATGAATGCATGTTTTTAATATAAATTTTTTTAGACTAAAAAACGCCCAGACTTTGAACCTGGACGCTTTTGAAAAGAGGTGGGGTATGTCTCTCCCTCGTCTAGGGCACCGACCTAAAAACTAACATTCTTGCCCAACGAAATTCTGTACGTTTTGACGACACTATCGCCGTTGCGCAAGAGCATTTGGCGTTTCGCTTTTTCTACGAGAATGTTGTCGATGGGTGAGGTGAGCATGGCTTTGGGGGCTTCCTTTTCTGAAGAGCAAGAGAACAAAAGAAATGTTAGTAAAAGTAGGAGAATGGTTTGTTTGATTGACATCAGATGCTTTATGTTGTTTGTTTAACATTTTGTAATATACAAAATGTTAAACGAGTTAAAAAATTGCCAAGTTTTTTTTACCTGGACGCTTTTGAAAAGGATAGGGATAAAGACAACTTGGAAAAAGCCCTCAGCAAAAAATAAGTGTTAATGTGGCTACTTTAGAACCGTAAAGTGCATAAAGACTGTTGCATCCCCTTCCTCGGTTGCTCCAAACTTCCAAGTGAGGATGCTTTCTTTTATTGCTGTTCTAACATCATCATTAGAAATTCTTGAAGATACAATTTCTGCCGCAGAAACCGTTCCATCTACGGCTATAGTGACTTTCAACGTAATTCGCCCATCTTTACCATCTCCTTCAATAGTGGAGATTGCTTGTGCAATTTTTTTTAAGTTCTTTTTGATGTTTAGTTTGACCCCTTGCGACCCACGCGTACTATGGCTACCCTCTGCATAATAAAATTCATCTTCCTCAAATTTTACGGGCACTTTGCTATTATCCACAGGCTTTTGAAATGGATCAATAAAGTCTAAGAACTTCGGATTAATTTCCTTTTTATTTTCATCGTAATCATCTGCTTCCGCACATCCTCCATCGCTTGGAAAAGAACTCATTTTCAAACTATTTTTATCATAGCAAATGCAATTTCTATTCGGTACAATTACTGGTTGGAAAAATGTTGACCTTAACGGGTCTGCTTCTAAGACTCGGCCTTTACCATCACAAGCCGCTTTTATACTTCCATTCTTGCGAAGGTATACAGTCGCCTCTGCGGCAATTTCCATATCTTTTGACAATTTGCCAGTTCGAACAGCTTGTAATTCACATCCGACAAATCCAAAGACAAGATAATGGCGTAAACCCATAAACTGCCCCGATTTAATTGTGTTAGACAGTTTTTGAATTCTAGACACACCACCTTCAGACTCATCAATTTTTTTCGTTATCGTGGCGCCTTTCATCATTTGCACTTTGTCCATTCTTTTTTCATATTCTCGAATGGCTTTATCGTAATTACACTTTGGAGCAGCAAAAACCAATGCCACCGCCCCAAGAACAACTAGCACCATTTTTTTCATAATATAACTCCTATAAAAATTTATTCTTCTGAATCTTCGTATTTGGCTTGAATGTCTGTGAGTACGTCTCCGTTGAATTCAAAGAAGGCGGGGCCTCTGACATATTTCCAGTTATACCCTAATTCATTCATCAATTTGAGCGCTAGCTTTGATAGTGAGTAGGTGGTTCCCTGGTATTCTACATTTCCGCCTTCAATGACTTTGCACTTTTTTTCTTTGTCTCGAGTGAATGTCAGTTCTGCACCGAGGGGTATACCGAATTTATCAAATTGAAAACGTTTTTTTGATGTCTCGGAATTTTGTGTATTTTCGAGTTGCTTGCCAAACTCATCTGTTGCCGCGTTATTGGTTTTGATTTCTTTTTCTCCTGCAATTCGAAGTGCCGCAACAACTCGCTCGGGAGAAATTTTGAAAAATTCTCTGTTGTCGCGAATTCGATAATCTGCAAATGCATCATGGACGAATGATTCTATTTCCTTATATCGTTCAGTTTCAATGGCAAAGTGGCATCGGAATGGCCATGGAACTCCAGTTTTGTCTAATTCACGGAGTCTGTCTTCTATGGACTGCGTTGTGTAGCCAATTTTGACTACTCCTGGCATGTAATCGTTTGTGAGAATATAGACTTTGCCCATACAAACCTTCTGTTTTTTTGAATATATACTTTTTTTGTAGAAATGCGAACATACTATACGAAAAACGCCCAGGCTTTTAACCTGGACGCTTTGTAAAAGGAGATTCCCGGTCAAGCCGGGAATGACAATGTGGAGGCGGCGCTTCGGCAGGCTCAGCGACCTTACCAACCACTGCCTACTTCCTACCGTCTACTTCTTACTTCAAAAAGTTCATATACGGCAGCTTGCTGGCGAGTTCCTGCACCTTGTCGGCGTTGGCCATGAGGGCGGAACGGGCGTGCCAGGAGCCGTCGAGGAACTGGCCGCGGGGGCCGTCGGCAAGCGTGAGCTCGATGGTTTCATCTCCCATCTTGAGCGTGCGGCTTTCGGTGCTGGTGACGAGTTCTTCGCTCGGGTGTGCTTCGATCCAGGCGAGAATCTTGTCTGCCACTTCGTGGCTCACCTTGTAGCAGGGCACGCCAATGGCGACGCAGTTACCGAAGAAGATTTCGGAGTAGCTTTCGGCGATGATGGCGCGGATGCCCCAGCGCTTCAGGGCCTGCGGAGCATGTTCACGGCTGGAACCGCAACCGAAGTTCTGGTTCGAGACGAGAATGGAACCGTTCTTGTAGGCCGGATCGCGGAACGGGTGGACCTTGCCCTGAGCTGCGAGGCCAGCGATATCGTCGGCAAAGGCGTTTGCGCCGAGGCCTTCGAAAGTCACGCACTTGAGGAAGCGTGCCGGGATGATACGGTCAGTGTCGATGTCGTTGCCGCGTACAGGAACGCCGGAACCTTTAACAATGTCGATAGAATTCATTTTTTAAAT
>JAEEGH010012341.1_pt1 | contig 19195 bp, 8 predicted proteins | sample 9134181 | NCBI WGS metagenome assembly JAEEGH01 (sample SAMN16246544, study PRJNA631951) | gut metagenome | biome: gut microbiome; feature: rumen; material: DP-attached | host: Bos | place: Iran: Karaj | collected 2018-10 | reverse complement strand
TTGGTGCAACCGGTAGTGGTAAGACCACAACCTTTATTAATCCAATGATACAGCTTTTGGCTGCTACTAATTGTGGAAGCTCAATGATTATGACTGACCCGAAGGGAGAGCTTTTTTCTCTTCATTCACAATATTTAAAGGATAGAGGATATGAGGTATTGCTACTTGATTTAAGAGATACCTATTCTTCTAGCCGGTGGAATCCTCTTGGTGATATCTATGATATGTATCAGGACTATGTTAAAGCAGGCGATGGTGTCATTGCCCATCGTGATGATATGGCTGATTATCCTGATTTGAAGCAGCCAGATGGTCCAGCGGAATCTGGAGAATTTTGGGTAGAGTGGGACGGAAAGGCCTATGCGGACCCTTCTCATTGTCTTGATGATGTGGTGGTAAAAAGGCAAAAGATTTATGACGAGATGTATGAGGACCTTAATGATTTAGTATCTGTTATTTGCCCAGTAGAAAACCAAAAAGACCCACTGTGGGAAAAGGGTGCCCGCTCAATCATTATGGCTACATGCCTTGCTATGCTTGAGGATTCTGAGGATGAACGTCTTGGTATGACTAAGGAGAAATTCAATTTCTTCAACATAAACAAGGCTCTGACAAATTCAGAAAATAATTTTGCAACGCTGAAGGATTACTTCAATGGAAGAAGCACTCTTTCACAGGCATATACACTTTCTCGACAAGTGCTTTCGGCTGCAGAGCAGACCATGTCCAGCTACATGTCCATTACCTTTGACAAGCTCAACATGTTTAATGATAGGGGCCTTTGTGGACTAACTTCTGCAACGGATGTTGATGCAGCATCATTTGCAGAGAAGCCTACGGCATTATTTATGAAGATACCAGATGAGAAGGATACGAGACATGGGCTTGCAGCAGTATTTATCCTTTGCATGTACAAGGCACTTATAAAGGTGGCATCTGCAAGGGAGGATTTGTCGCTACCAAGAAATGTTTACTTCATACTTGATGAGTTTGGTAATATGCCGAAAATTGAGAAGTTCGACAAAATGATTACAGTTGGTCGAAGCCGTAAGATTTGGTTCAACATGGTTGTACAGTCTTATTCTCAGCTTTCCAATGTTTATGGAAATGAGGTGGCAGATATTGTTAAGTCCAACTGTGGTATGAAAATGTTTATTGGTTCAAATGATATTGGTACCTGTGAGGAATTCTCAAAGCTTTGTGGAAATATGACAGTAAAGACCACATCCACCTCATCAAGTATTGGCGCTAAGGAAGGCGATATGAGTCTTTCAGCTCAGACACAGGTTCGACCTCTTATTTATCCATCTGAATTGCAGATGCTAAACAACAAGGAATCTACAGGTAATGCAATTATTGTTACCTTTGGAAATTATCCATTAAAGACAAAGTACACTCCAAGTTACAAATGCCCTTATTACAAGATTGGACAGATGGACTTGGGAGAAATACGATCTCATATGTTCAAGGCTGATGAAGTGTACTATGACCTTGATGCTCGTAACGAAATAGTTCTTAACTAACGGAAACTAAAGGAGTAATAATACATGACTCTACTTGGTTATATAGCAGTGCTGCCGATTGTGGCCACAGTGCTAGTTTCTCCAGAAGTGAATATCGATTATACGGGCACAGTTGATCCTTATACCGGTTCTCCAATGGAAGAATCAGAGACCACACAGATACAAAAGGTGAAGCTACCTGATGGAAGTATCTATGACCGAGAGGCCCATACCTTTAGTTATACAGTCACTGATTATCAGGAGGAGGTAAGCAGCTCTGTTGCAAATGGAATGGTGGTTACAGAGTCGGTTTCTCTTGGCGTTCCAACAGATATGGAGGCAACTTTGTATTGTGGAGGAGAAGCAGTTACGGAAGTTGATTATGCGAATATTCAAGAGCCTGGAAGCTACTCACTGGTGGTGAAAGGTGTTGATACTGATAAGCAGGTACTAGCCTTTGACATTGTAAATAAAAAGACAGGAAAACTAACTTCTTATACATTGCCAGATGGTTTTGTACTACAGACGGTAAAAATCGATGATGTTCTTCAAGCTCCAAATTACAGTAGAATCATCGATATGCAAAAAGAGGGAGCTTATAGCATTTCCTACCGATGCACATCCACAGGTATTAATTACAGCTTGAATGTGGAGATTGACCATACCTTACCAGAGGTTCAATTTGATGGACTAAATGGAAATATTGCAAACGGTCCAGTAACGGTAGTTGGAATGCAGGATGGGGATAGGCTAAAGGTTCTTTATAACGGCGAAGAGGTTAAGGCGCCATCCAGTGGAGTGTTTAAGGCTGTAGGCAATTATGTAGTTACAGTTTATGACGATGCGGATAACTCAGTGACTAAAGAATTTACTATCCGTATGTACTTGAATTTGCAGGGTGGAATATTTGTTGGTTTGGCAATTGCTGTTTTTATTGCAGCAGGCGTGTATATGTACGTTTCTAGGAAAAAGTTGAGAGTGCGATAGTATGAGTTTGAATCCAATGGACTGGATAAAAGAAGGATTAGATTATTTCCTTTATAATTTCGTCTACATACTTCTGTATGACATTGAGATTGCCATATGTAAGGCTCTCGACTGGCTACAGGAGCTGATGGATATTTTTACAGGCACAGCCATGGTTTCCTATAAGTATGGTGTTGATTCTGATAAGAGTTATCTGATCAACATATTCTTTAGAAATGGTGCTGTATCCGGAGTTTATTGGGGTATGGCCGCAATTGGCGTTGTAATGGCATTTTTCTTTGCAATTATATCCGTAGTCCGCAAGACCTTTGATATAGATGACAAGGTAAAGATGTCCTTGGGACAAATTCTCAACAATCTTCTCAAGAGTATTCTTTTAATTATTAGCTTAAATGTTGGTATGTCCGTAATTATTACGGGCACAAATCTATTGATGGAGCGGGTTGTCTTTGTGTTTGATCATGCTAATGATATAGCCAATGGAAATGACCATATTGAATATACGGATGAGCAGTATGCAGCAATGGCAAGAATTTTTAACACTATAGGAAATTATTCTTTGAATCCATCCTATAAGAACAGGTACAACATTAATGCCTGCTATAACGAAATACGTGGAGATTTAAGTTATTTGGATAGCCAAGGCGTATTCGATTTTTATTATGAGACCATTGATGAGAATAATAACGTAATTGTAACCTGGCAATCCCTACTCCAGGAAATTGCTAATGCGGCTGACTTTAACAGAGAAGTAGCTATTGATGTATATAATGAAGGTATAGCAAATGCTCTTTATCATGTTATGGAGGAGATGCGTAATAACCCTTCCATAGCAGTTCTTAAGTCATACGATAGGATAGAAAACTACAGCAGTGATAGTGTAAGCATGGGTAGTACGATGTTTGTTATTGGTACCATGGGTAATGGGCTTGATGCAGCGGCGAAGAATTCCAAGTACAACGAACAACCATCTCTAACTGATGCGGTTAGAGCACCTTATTATAGGGGAATCAAATCTGTTTATAAGATAAAAGAGGTAAATCAAGATTTTGATATAGCATTTTCAAAGACTAATTATTTGATTGTATATCTGGCAGGTGGAGTTATAGCTGCAAAAATGGCGCTTATCATTGTTACCTGCGTGGCTAGAATTTTTAACTTGATATTTTTGTATGTAATTGCGCCACCTGTATTTGCGGTAATGCCACTTGATGATGGAGGAAAAGTAAAACAATGGCTTACAGCCTTTTTGGTTCAGGCATTTTCAGTATTTGCAACAGTTATTTCAATGAGATTATATTTGCTATTCTTGCCAATCATATTAGATCCTAATTTGATTCTTTCAGAAAATATAATCATTGATATGGTAGGCCGAGTAGTAATGATATTTGCAGGAATTGAAGCTATTTCAAAGGCCAATGGAATACTTACAGGTATTCTCGCAGACAATGCAGGATGGCAGTCAATATCTTCTGGAGATATGTCTGGATATCTTAGAGGAAGTTTTGTCGGAAGAATGGCTTCAAGAGCAAGCAGTTATACCAACTCTCTTCCAGCTAGAGCAATTGGTGGACAAAAGCTTGCAAACTTTCTAGAGGGAAAACAGAATCCTGCGAACGCTCAGACTGGAGGTGCGCTAGGAGCAGGAATGTCCTTTATGAGGAATATGTTCTCTGCTGGAATTGGTGGAATCAAGTCCGGTATGCAGCCTTATAAATCTTTATTCCAAGGTGGCAATAGCGGAGGACAGAATGATAAAGGAGGAGCAGGAGGTTCTGGAAGTTCTGGAGGCTCCGGAAATTCAGGAAAGCCAGGTGGGCCAGGAGCACCAGGTGGGCCAGGAGCACCAGGCGGTGGTGGCAAAGGAGAAGGCAAGGAAGCGGCAATTCCACCACCACAGAGAAATATGGGTGGAAAGTAGATTGTAGTTGTATTGAGAAGACGGGTTAACGTATGAGACTTATACCGGGAAAAACCAAAGTCAAAATTGAATTATTCAAAGGTATAACTCTAGGTGATGTGGTTGTTGCTGTCATTGCCTTAGCTTTGATGACCCTTGTTTTCTTGTCTTCAATTCCAGGTCGATTCTATATAGGTATTGTAATCCTTGCTATTGGTGGAATTCTTATTTTTAGACTTGATGAGGAGCCAACCTACAAGCTTTTAATTAATTTCCTAAAATTTTTATCATTTCCTAGAGGATATTTCCGCGTTTATGATGACAAGCACATGATGGCTAGAGCTTTAGGAACTGAGAAAGAACTTTATTTAGAGGAGTTACAGGAAAAGCTAAAGGAAGATCCATTATTTGAACTGACGGATAAGGAGCGCCGTAAGGAAGAGAAAAAGCTTTTTAAGAAAGAAAAGAAAATTCTTAAGAATAAGAAGTCTACTGATGAAGAGAAAAATGCTGTATGGCTTGCAAGAGCAAAGCGCAGCGAGTTAAAGAAAAAGAGAAAGCAGGAAGCCAAGGAAGAGAAAGAGGAAAATTTCATTGAAGATATTATTCCTTTCACTGGTGTTGAGGATGGCTTCATTGAATATGATGGGCAATACTATGGAACTATTATCGAAGTAAGCCCAGTTGAGTTTAGATTCTTTAGTGTTCACCGAAGAAATTCTTCTATTGAGGACCACTTTGGCAAAATTATACGTTCCATGAGGGGCAACTATGCCAGAAACATAATCAAGATAGAGCGCCCTATTATCTATGATGATTATCTTGATAAGGAATACGACAAGCTAGATGAGCTGCGTTCTTCTTTTGAGAGTGGACTTCTCACTGAAGAAGAACTTCAGGCAAGAGTAGAAATTCAGTATGACAGAATAAATGCTCTTAGAGATATTTGTTATGACAACAAGGTGGTACAACCATTTTATTATATTGCACTGTTTAATAGTGATAAGCGCCAGCTGACTGTTGATACCGATATGGCACTTATTGAGCTCAGTGAAGGTGAGCTTCCAGTCCGCAGGATTACTGATACAAAAGAATTGTGCGTTTTCCTGAAATATACAAACAGCATTGATTTTGAAGAGCGAGATATTGAGAAGCTTGATCCAGAGGATTATGTGGCTTGGGCAATGCCAGAGAATCTTAGGATTACAACAAGAAATGTTGTTGTAAACAAGATTGTGACACATCAGCTTAGAGTAAATACCTACCCAAGCAGTGTGGGTGATGCATGGCTAGCTGGAGTTATGTCTATCCCAGGAACAAAGGTAGTTGTTAAATGCACACCAATGGATAGGGCGGCTTCTGTCAGAACAATTGACCGTTCTCTTGCTGAACTACGAGCACAATATTCTACTACTAGCGTAGATTCAAAATTACTTGAATTGCAGGAGCATATAGAGACTCTTAGCGAATTATTAGTTACTTTGCAGCAGGATAATGAGGCATTGCTTACGGTAAATATTTATATTTCCATGTATGACTCAGTAAAAACTGCTGTTGGTACAGATAGTGCATTTGTGAAGGATTCAGTGCTTCCTGTTATAGCTGATATGAAAAAGGCAGTTTCACGAAATTGGCATGAAACAGGAATGAGGCTTAATCCAATGGATTTTGTGCAGCTACAAGCATTTATTGGTTCTCAGGTTTCTGCATATGACCCGTTTTTAAAGGAGGGGCGCGGAATTCCTGCAAACACTATTGCGGCCATGTATCCATGGGTTTATGCAAATGTTTCAGACAAGGGTGGAATGCGCCTTGGCGAACACGAAGGTGTCCCTGTATTTATGGATTTCTTCAGAAGGGACTCTGAGCGTGTAAATTCAAATATGGTTATCATCGGTAAATCCGGTGCAGGTAAATCCTATGGAACAAAATCTATCCTTGTAAATATGGCTTCTGAGGATGCCAAGATATTTATTTTGGATCCTGAAAATGAATATATGGAGCTTGCCGAAAATCTTCATGGCAAGGTTATTAACGTAGGAAATGCTTCCCAGGGACGTTTAAATCCATTCCACATTATCACTGCACTTGAGGATGATGAGGCTGGAGAGGAAAGCGTAGGCGGAAGCTTTGCTACGCATTTGCAATTTTTGGAGGAATTCTTTAAACAGATTCTCCCTGATATTGATAAAGAATCACTGGAATACCTTAATTCTCTAGTGGAGAGAACCTATGCAAATAAGGGAATTATGGGGGAAACCTCATTATCAGGCTTAGGACCTAGAGACTATCCTATATTTGATGATTTGTATGATGTGATTTTGGCTGAATTCCAAAGAACTGATAATCAATACTTGCGAAGCATGCTGCAGACTTTGATTAACTATGTTTCAAAGTTCTCTACAGGTGGAAGAAATGCAAATATTTGGAATGGGCCATCGACAATTACAACAGATGAGAATTTTACAGTATTCAATTTCCAGTCCTTGCTTTCAAATCGAAATCAAACAATTGCCAACGCTCAGATGCTTTTGGTTTTAAAGTACATTGATAATGAAATTATTAAAAACAGAGATTACAACCGTAAATACGGATTAAACCGAAAGATAGTTGTAGTAATTGATGAAGCCCACGTATTTATTGATACCAAATTCCCAATTGCCCTAGACTTTATGTTCCAGTTGGCAAAGCGAATCAGAAAGTATAACGGTATGCAAATCGTTATTACTCAGAATATCAAGGACTTTGTTGGAAGTGAGGAAATTGCCCGCAAGTCTACAGCTATTATCAATGCTTGCCAGTATAGCTTTATCTTTGGATTGGCTCCAAATGATATGGACGATTTGTGCAAGCTGTATGAGAAGGCTGGCGGAATTAATGAGATGGAGCAGGAACAGATTCTTACAGCTCCTAGGGGCCATGCATTTACTATTATGAGCCCAACAAGCCGTTCTTTCTTTATGGTATCAGTGCCAGATACTTTGGTCCAGATGTTTGAAAAACCAGGTTACGTAAGCAGGTATTTTACAGGCAACGGTGGAGCTGAAAATTGGGAAGACTTTATAGGAGATAGTCGTGCTGCTCATGAGATAAACGCAAAGGAGAAGGAATTTGCTCATGATGTGGAAGAAATAATTGAAAACGAGAAGAAGTCGGTACTTCATTTTGAGGAAATCTCGGCAGAGGAAGCAGATAGACTTGCTATGCTTGATGATATTAAGGGACTAACATTTGAAGAATTGGAGCCAGAGATTCCAGAGAATGATGAACCAGAGGCAGAGCTAGAAGCTGAAGAAGAATCAGCTACTGTGGTGCAACCAGCGAGCAAACCTGAGGGTATTCCTTTAAACATCAGTGAAATATTAGATCTCATACGTTCAGAAGTGCGAAGAGAATTTGAGATTCAAAAAACATTAGCAGCACCAGAGCCTGAGATTCCAGAAGAGATACTAGAAGAAGCTTTAGACGAAGCTCCAGAAGAAGTCTTTGAAGTTCCTAGACCACTTGTTGAAGAGGAATCAGAAATTGAAGAGACATCTGATGATATTTATGAGACTGAGCCAGAGGTTGAGCAGGTAGAACTAGAGGAGCCTGAAGAATCATATGAAGACGAAACAATTGAAGACGAATCAAGTGATGATGAATCATATGATGAGGAGGATGAACTAGTTGAAATCCCAGAAGAGGATGAAGAATCACAAGATGATGGTGAGTCTTTCAGCTTCGACTTGATGTCTCTTTTGAACGCGCAGCTTAAGTCATACAATCAGATGAATGTGGTTGAGCGTATGGAAGAAATTGAAGCTATGACACTTGAAATCACAGTGGAAGATTTGGCAGCTTACGTTAGAGATGCCAGAAAGAATAGAGGAGCATAGTCTATGGATGTTAAATTAGTTGACCGAGGACAAGAGGGAGAGTTGATTCTCTCTGGTAAATTAGATGCCAGCTCAGCAGGAGCTGCAGAAGAATTATTCCTTAAAATGGCCGACAGGTTTACGGATATTAACCTAAATATGAATGACCTAAAATATGTATCCAGCGCAGGTCTGCGTGTTTTAAAGAAGCTTTATTTGAAGGTTCGTGAAAATGGTGGCGAGCTTTCTGCCAGCAATGTGTCTGCGTACGTTATGGAAGTTTTTGAAATGGTTGGCTTTGCATCAATTTTGAATTTTAAGTAGCAACAGGTATGTAGGTATGGGTAAGGGGTTATTTACAGACAATGAAAAAAGAATAATGAGAAAAAGACTTTTCGCATTTGTTCTTGCGATGGCGTTGTCTTTGTGCTCTTTACCGGTAGAAGTGCGTGCTACTGAAGTTGAAGAGATTGATACTACACAAATAGAAGAGAGCGTAACCCAGGAGCAAGAGCAGACTAATCAGCAGAATGAGGAAGCCGAACCAACTCAAGAAACTCAGCAGAGTGGAGAGCAGCAGACAGATGAGAATCAGCAGGAAGAAGATGATGAAGAAGAGATAATACAAACAGTTACTTGGGAATCTGGCACTATTAATGGAAGCTCTGATCCTACCTTGCCAGCGCTTTCAGTGGAGGAGATGGTTGCTTCCACTCAGGCTACGCCGGCTGAGGAAAATTTGTATACCCTCACAGTTGCAACAGGAATCAAGCCAGGTGATACAGTCCATTACTTTGCTGTTCGCTATACAGATAACAATGGCGCGTCTCGTACAAAATATATTTTCCCACATGAGGATGCCTTCAAGTTGAGCTATGACTACATGAATGAAAAGGGTGGGACTAATGACACTGTAACAAAGCGCCATGAAATTCTTGGAACGCTTGGCTACAAGGTTAATGAACCTGCGGAACCTACAGCACTTGAAGCATGGTCAGTAGATGAGTATCTATTTAAGGCTGACTATGGTTTGACTGGGGTTAATAGCATAGAAGTCTTTATGACTGGTGGCTCATGGGCAGTTCAGGGCATGACTATTAGTCAGGTTACTTCTGTTGCTGGATATGGAGAATATGGATACTATTCAGGAAAGTATTTCTTTGGATTGGGAAAGAAGAGAATTACCGAACTCACAAAAAAGAAGGTAGGTACACTTACACTTTCTGCAACGGGAGATACGCTCATTAATATAGGTGGAGCATATTCTAGTTACTTTGACCTTACACCAGTAAATGATGGTGAGGAGAATACTGATTCTCCATTTGATGATTTGTACTCTATCCGTATGGATTTTGCTGATACTCTTGACGGTGGACTAGAAAGCTATCTTAGAACATCGGCAGATAATTTGAGCCTTGCGTCACCTGATTTGGTGGAGGATATAGCAGTTGAATTAGAATATAAGGATAAAAATGGATGGACGAGAAAGGCGATTATGCCTGTAATCCTGTCTGCAGTTGGACAATCTCTAGAGGCAGGAGATGAAATAAAGTGTTACGGTCTTTGTCAAAGAGGAGATACTATCGCATTTACAGGATGTCTGCCAGATTTATCGACTGTAGTAAGTACTAAGGTTTATTTAGGTAGTGCTGCAAGAGATTTATTGCTTGAATCCGGTGGATTTGATTATGCATCTGAGGACGCTAGGGCCAACAAGGCAGGCATGGAAGAGGCACTGAATAATGATTATGTGTCTATATCTGGTATGTCAATTTATACTGGCACATGCCGAATGTCGAACATTAACGACGGAGTGGATAGTATTACTGGAGAAACCTTTTCTGCAGTTTCTATAGCATACAGTTTTTTAGAGGCAGCACCATTTGAATACTACACGATTTCAAATGAAAGCGGTTATAGAATTAATGCTGGCGGTAATGGGGAAGTCCAGTTAAAAGCCTATGATACGAAGGATCCACTAATTGCTGTTGGAACAAACAAAAACTTTTTAATAAGACTCCATACTGATTCGATGGAGAAAGCCGCAACATCAAACAGTATTTATGTGCGACTTACATATTCTACAGCAGCTGGAAATGAAAGAAAAACAGAAAAATATGATGTAAAAACAGAAGTACAAAACTTTATGGGATATTGGCCGACATCCACAGATGTAAAGGGAGACTTTGCTTATTTGTATGGCGCGAAGGCAGATGGAACCTTGGTATTTCCGGTAGAGTTGACAGATGTTACTGGAATTACAAATGTGGAGGTGGGCATAGGAAGTGGAGAAGAAGGCTGGCAGATGGCAGGTGTTGCTGTTGCATTTGTTCCTGAAATTGGAAATCGCAGAGCTTATTTGAAGACTTGCTCTGGTCAGGGGTTAGCTTCTCCATTCCAAATTGTTAGAAGTATGGAAATGACGGATATTCCACCTTTCCCACTTGGAATCACCAAGTATATTGAACCAAATAAATCTTACAATTGGGATGTTGCGACTGGGGCAAGTACAAGTACTGGGGAGCTGGATTACTCATCTATGCGCTATTCTATGACATATGATCAAACCCAGATGAATCTTGGATTCGTAAATACAGAAAAACGTTATGACGTAACAGTTTCTGTAGCTGATGATTCAGATACATCTAATGCTAATGGAGATTCTGGTTCCCAGAACCAGTTCTATTTCCAGCTTATATTCAAAAATGGAGATTCGGCTGTGGTATTGGCAAACCAACAGCTTTCTTCTGATGGCTTTAGAGCTGGTTGCAAGGAAAACTTTACTATATCTATTAACAGAGATTATGGTGTTCTCACTGGAATTAGAATTATTCCGGAGGATGTTTCTGAGGATAGTGAAATTTTCGATAAATTGAATATTGCCCAAATAGTTGTTACCGAACAATCAAATGGTGGTGCAGCTATGCAGTACATTATTGATTCCGTGGGCTGGATTGGAATTGATTACCATGATAAGGCAGAGGATTCTTCCATCAAGGGTAGAGAAGGAAGATACATGTCTGAACTTGCAAGTAAATACAATGTTTCGTACCAGCGTCATGTTGTCAATCTATTGTGTGAGGTTATGACCTTACCATGGGAAATAGAAGATTATATACAGGTTGAAGCATCAATTTGTTGCGAATTAGTATATATGGATACATCAGGTCAACCGCAGACCTTGAGCTTTGATGCAGTCAGCCGTATGGCTCAATATATGAACAGGTCAGCTTTGTCCTATGAGGCTCCAACGGATCCAAATGATTCGTCGGCTAAATACTACAAGAACATGACCACGATTTCTGATCCAGAATGGATGCTTAGACCAAATCATACGGATAGATTCATTTTGCCATCTATTCCTAATTTACAGAGTATAAAGAGCATTACCTTCTATGCCACTAGCCGTAATAACAAGCCAGGGCAGTGGGTAATAGGAGATGTTGCAATTTCCCAAGTAGTGGACGATGGTGCAGTAATGCTGACTGCTGATAATGAATACTATAGAGATTTGACAACACAGCCTCTTTGCAGGATGGTTACCGACAAAGAAAAGGTTTCTATGTTCTTACCTGCAGGAGCAATGCAGAGTTTGACACTACAGTTTACCGAGAATCAGTTGGTATGGTCTGATGATGAATCATGGGTTACACCAGTAACGAGAATTCCAGATGGTTCTGAGGATACCTTGAATATATATGTTTATCCAACAGCTGATTCACGAATTATAGATGGAACCACTGTGGACTATGCTGTACAGTATGCGATTCCTTTTGAAAATCCACAGCAGCAGAATGGAACACTATTACCTATTGCCAGTGGAACGGAAAGTGCATGTTTCATTGCTAAGGATGTTAGAGCTTTTGACATGGCAACTCTAAACAGTCTGACCCTTAGGTGTATGAACGCTAATATAGGATTTGACCATGCTATAGTTCAGCAGATACGAGAAGGTGTTGTAGTAACCAATTACTATATACTTTTCAATAATTCATCCGCACTTCTTGGTATAACTGCAAAGCCAAGCAGCTTGACAGGCCCATCCGAACCGAGACAGCAAACTATGTATCTGTCATTTGGTTCAGAAACTGGGGAGACAACCTTGTTTGCTGAGGAAAATGATATAGCTGTTTCATTTAAATATCGCACTTCATTGGATATGGGAGCAGGAGAATACTATTCTCCATATGTATATTTGACTGATGCAGGAATAGGAAAGCTGACACCTGGCCTTATGGCGGAGATTCCGTTCGAGATACCTTATGTTACAGATATTACAGGATACAGAATAGTCAGCTTTGGCGGAGTTGAAGCTACAGTTGAAGGTGCAGTAATTGCAAACTATAGCTATTCGTCAAAGACAACTGACGAAACCACCGGAGAAATTATTGCAAATGATATTACAAGGTTAGGCGTATATTCTATGGGTGATATCACCGATGGAAGTGTGATTGTTCCTCTACGTGTAACGAATAATATTGTGGAAAAGCCTGTATCGGGAATGGGAATGGTAGGAGACAATACACTTAATCCATTAGATATTACTTTTACAACTACAGGTGCACTGGCAACAGGAGAAAGTGGAACACAGGCCCCAGTACAAATGACATTTAATTATTATGACTATACTGGAGCTCAAAAAAGCAGGACTCTTTCAGATGCCAGATGTTATATACAGGGCACAGAAAAGACCTTCCGAACTGGAACGGATGCAAGGCTACGACTATTCCTTCCAGAGTGTAGTGAATTACTGTCTATACAAATACATCCGTATGATGATAGTGGAACAGCCAACTGGGCAATCACTTCTATAAGTGGTTCTCTTGGATTTGGAGACACGGTATTTAATCGTATGGTTAACAATACCTTTGTCCAGGGAACGGGTGGAGAAATCTACATCAAGGAAGTTGTTATGACTACATACTATTCAATAAGTGGTAATGCAACTCAGACTGTTACTAACCACCAGAGTAGTGCTGCTGTAAATAGTGGAGAAAAAATAAATGTTTCTGTGGTAATTGCAGACGGTACCGGATTTACTGTTAACACCTATTGGATCGTAAATGATATAGAGACGGATATTACCGGAACTACTGTAAAGGATAAGACATCCACTGGATTCTATCTCTACATACCAGACAACAACACTACATCTCCACAGACCTTCCAGATTGTTGTGGCTTCTGTGGCAAATCCATCTGTAAAGGATGTAATTAGCATAGCTGTCAGTCCAAAGAATCAAGGCACAGCTAATGACATAGTTGAACAGCTAAAGAAGAATAATGAGGAACAGAAGAAGGATGATCCAAGTGGCGGAGGCTCATCAGAAGGAGGCGGCTCATCAGAAGGAGGAGGCTCATCAGAAGGAGGAGGCTCATCAGAAGGAGGCGGTTCTTCAGAAGGTGGAGGTTCTTCTGAGGGAGGAACAACACCAGAAGGTGGTGGTTCTTCAGAGGAGGAAACAGCATCAGAAGGAGAGAGCACAACGCCTGAGGGAGAAGGAACGACAACAGAAGGTGAGTCAACTTCTCCAGAAGGAGAGACTACAACTCCAGAAAGTGAACAGTCAGGCCAAGGAGAAGAAACCAATACTGGTACTGAGACATCAAATGAAACAACGACTGAGACTACTCCAGAGAGTGGTGAATCCTCAGAGGGAGAAACAACTAATCCATAGAGCTCATAGGAGAAAAACATGTTAAAGGAAATTGGAAAGCAAAAAATAATAATGATTGCAATCGGTGTCCTTGCGTTGATTGTAATACTGGTTCTATTAATAACGGATCAGTATAAGTCTACGAGCTATTATGGGCAGGATTATCCAGTAACAGTAAAAAGCCACAAGGGTGGTGGGCTTACTATCACCCTTGATGGTTCAAAAACCTCTGATGTTCCATGGGAGTTAGAGGAAACTGAGGTGGAGAATCCTGTAATAACCTACAGTTCAAAAACAAATGGAGCTAAAATTACATTTACTGTAACCCCGAGTAGAATGGGCTATGAAACTATAAAGGTTGAAAAAAACAGAACTATCAATGAAATCGTTTATCCAGTGGCTAGCATTTACCTAGATATAGTTGTTTCAGAAACAGATGATGGGTTGGTGGCAGCCATGGCACAAGCATCTGAAAAGTCATTGCCGGGAGAGCTTGGAGCTACTGATACTACACAGCCATACTACATTACGGGTAATTATATTTATCTTCCGGCAGAGGGAGATTGGGAGCTTTTGGATGCAAATACCTTGGATCCAGAGGATAGCGAAATTGTTTTGGGGGTTGCTGATAATGGAAGTCTCTATTATAGAGTGAATTCCTTATCTAGTGAGCAAAAGGATTTGATTTTTAAAAGTGAAAGTCTAGGACAGGAATATAAATTAAAGGCTTCTTACAACGAGAATAATCTTATCGTAATCGAAAAGGCGGCGGACTGATGAAAGATTCAAAAGAGAGAAAGCATGAAATAAAAAAAGTTCTATTAAATAATCTTGTTCTTACAGATGATAAAAAGCTTGCAGTGGGACATGATTTGAGAATTACCCTTTGGGGAGTGGGCGATGGGGCAGGAGAAACAATGATGTTTGGAGTAAAAAAGAAAGCCTTTCAGATGGAATCTGATTATTCCAATCATACCCAGGCAATATATAAGGCAGCAGAGGTGATGCGAGACTTGGGACGAATGTTAAAGCTTGAAACGGTTCCAAGTGAGGCATGTGTACTTATCAGGCATTTTTTCTTTAGGCCTGTTGTCCTTGTACTTGAAGAAGAAAAAGAAGAAGAAAACCAAGAACAGGAATCCAAACCAGAGCTTGTTCTTTCGGCATATAGTGGTAGAGCACTTCTCACAGGTTTTTCCATTAAGCATGCAGTATCTGCTCTTGAAAAAATATCTGGTGGGAAAATTAAACGTTATTCTGCACCTAAAGAAAAATAATCAGGGTGTTATTAGCAACAAACTGAAGGAGGAAACACTATGTCAGATGTAAATGATATGGATATTAATAAAATTAATAATCAAGAGGAAAAAGAAGAAGTAAAAAAAGAAAACAATCAGGTACCTCCTGCAGAAGAAAAGAAAGAAGAGGCTATAAAGAATGAAGAGGTTCCAAAGGAAAATGCCCCAAAGGAAGAAGCCCCAAAGGAAGAAGTGAAATCTGAGGAATCCCAATCTTTCCAGAATATTAATGAAATTGTGGAAGAGCCTGAAAAAGAGCCCGAAAAAGAGCCGGCGAAAGAGTCAGAGCCAAAGAAAAAAACATCAGCAGAGCTGGAGGCTGAGTTGGAAGCGGTAAAGGAAGAGGAAAAAAGACTCAAGGCAGAGGCAAAGCTTGAAAAAGAAAAACGTAAGCTAGATCAAAGGAAAGAAAAAGAGAGAAAGGCTGCAGAAAAGAGGGCTAAGGAAGAAGCTGATAAAAGAGCTGGAATTAAGAAGCCAAAGTTTTTTGATAAAGGAATACTGCCGGCCCTTGCAGGTGCGCTAGGTACCTTAATAGGTGCAACTATCGGATACACTTTAGTGGTGGCACCATTTGCAATCGGCACATTAATTGCGACAACAGTAAAAGCGGCAGTATACGTATCAAAGTCAATTGCATATAACAGGGAATCTAAAGAAAACGAGAAGAAGCTTGGTGAGAAGAAGACCGAGGAAAAGGAGAAAGAGGATTCTAAGAAATCACAAAAAGAGCTAGAAAAAACCAAGTCTATAGAAAAGGAAAAGGTAAAAGCACCAGAGCCAAAGGAAAAAGAATTACAGAATAAAGATAAGGCCAAAAAGGATATAGGTAAGAATCAACTACAGTATACACAAGAAGAAAAGGACGGCTTTACAGAGTGGTATGACAAAGAGCGTAATTCAGAATTAAATTTTATTAATCAAAAGCATAGAAATCAGCAGTTGGAACAGAAATTAGGCCAGTTCAAGAAACACATTATTAAATTGACTTGCTTGGCACAGCTCCACCAAGGTGTGAAAGATGGAAATGTTCCACTTAAAAATGATGAGTATCAGCAGCAATATTCTGATACAAATAACATGAATAATTATTCATCTCAGCCTGAAATTAAAAGTATGGTGGATTCTATCAAGACTGAGGGCGATATGGACAAGTTCAGAACCTTGGCCAATGAAAACAATGGCAAGGGGCTTATTGAAGAATTATCTAAGCACTCTAAGAAGATTGAGAGTGCAGAAAAGAATGTACAAAAGCTGGATAAGAACAAGGCTCTAGAAAACCAGATACAGCAGCCACAGCAGCCACAGGTGATGGTACAAAAATAATCATTTAGCTGTTTATTAAGGAGGTATTTAATATGCCTATAGATAATGATAATAAAATTGAAGTTTGGGGTAGTCCCAAGTTTGTTGCAAACTATGTGGCGCAGAATTTATTTAGCAATTACGAGGCAGTACTTCCAGGGCATCTTGAAGATATAGATGAGTATAATGCATTTGAGATTGTAAGCAACAACGCTCCAACTTTTCAAGAGCAAGAGGAGGAATTGGAGGTGTTGAAAAATGTCTATGGAAATGCAGGGGTTGGAGTAGATATTACTATACAATCTAAAAATATAATTAATGATAATGGTGTAGATGCTGTTTCCCGAGTATTAGATGAGCTAGTGAAACAATGTAACAAACAGGCTTCAAGTCGTTCGGATGAGAGAATAAAAAGGTATTATAGTGACTTGGCTTTTGTGGCTGATCGGAGTAAGGGAAATTATACTCAAATGATGTTTTCATCACCATATATGAGTAATTTTTGGTCCCAAACTGTGGCAGCTTTGGTTTCGCCTTTGGGAGTTAGTTCAAGTGAGCTTAAAGCTGGTTTGGGTGTTCCTTTATATGAGGCTACCTTTGATTTTATGCATGCAACGGCTGATGAAGCCAGGACAGAATATCAAAGACAGCAATTGGAACGAAATGGGTGGACACCTGAATCTGAACGTAGATATTTAGCCGAGTTACACAAAACTCATGAGGCCACGCTTAGAGATTATGAAAAGTTTTTAAAGTTTGCGGATGATTCACAGAACAACACAAATCATTATATGGGTAACGATTTAGCCACAGTTCTTGGATTAAAGCCAGACTCAAATCGCCACGTGAATCCAGCAATGGGTATGATTCGCGGTGAGAATAAAGCAATAGAAAATGGATGGGGAAAAGATGAACTGTTCATTTTAGGAATGGTTGGTTGTGTTGAAGAAGAAATAAAAAGGCAGGAGACAAGAAAAGGCTATGCAAATGTTAAGGCTTCATTGCCTGACTTTAAATCATCTTTTGAAAAACTAAAACAGGAGTGTTTTTACACAAATGTAAATTCTGCAGCTCAAAAGCTACAAATAGCTAATAAGGTGTTAGCATTTTATCTAAAACAGGATACTTTGGCTGAAAAGACCGTCTTAGGTACCCCGAATAATCTTAGGAGGAAATTTGTTGAAACATACAATTCAGTAGCTAAAGCTGCTGCAGCGGAAACTGGACTAGACATAGAATTACTATCATTCCAGATGGGAGATAAATATGGAAGAATTTTAAAGGCAGATGGGTTGCCAATTGGGGATGTTAGTGATTTTAATCAGATTGAAGTTCATGAGGCAGATCCTGAAAAACTAGAGCATCCAGAGGATTACCTAAGAAATCTGGTAGGTGACGGATTACGTGACGGCGATTTAGGACGTTTCATGAAAGAATACATCGATATCACGGCCAAGACAGCGGAGCTTGGAGATGACGCAATTGCTAAAGTGGAATTGGCTTCTTTTACTGCGCTTTTCTATAGGACTCAGCCTTCAGAAAGAGTTGAAATTCAAAAAGAGCTAACTCGTTCACTTCTTCAATTATCAATTGCCAGTAAGCAAGCAGAGGACCAGCTTGCAGAGGATATTAGGGCTGGAAGATACGAGATAGATGAAAAATACCAGGCTTTTAAGAATGATTTTACATTTAGCAAGAAGTATGCAAAGCATCTGCTTGCGGATAGTCCAATTAATAAAAAACTAAATGCAGCTCAGGACTTGTATTATCAGTTCTCAGCTAATATTCCAGGTCATGATAATGATATGCAGACTTATAAAGATGAGTTTATTAAGAACTCATCTGAGTGTCTAACGGAATTTGAGGCAAAGCATTATCTAAAAGGTGTATTTGATTTTGTCGATGCAAAAAGGAACGCTGAATTAAATCCAGATAATATCCAGCCTCAAAATAAAGAATTTAAGTTTGAGAATAAGGATATTGCTACATCCATAAGAGGAGAAAAACGCGCTTTAGATGATTTCAAAGATGATTTTAATGCATCAAAAAGAGCGGCAAGTAATCATTTGGAGCAAATAAAAACTCTTGGAAATCATAAACCTACAGCAGTATGGGGTGGACGTGCATATCATAGTGCTAGTGATCCTAACGTGGCAGTAAACCCTAAGAAAGCAAATTCTCAGGCATTTGCAAATATGGTTAATGCTATAGAGGCTGTAGATAGGTTGACTTTGGATAGCACTCCAAAGGAAATGTATGAGGCTTATAGGAATCTAAGGGATGCATCACAAGCCTATGCTAAAAAAATCGATAATCAGTTTATGGCGGGCAAGTCTGAAAATGGTAGTCGAAGACGAAGATATGCTGATACCCTTACTAATTTTGCAGAGGAAAATCTTAGGAGAATTGGTAATCTGCCTGAGAATATAGCAGCCAATGTTTCTGTGAATAAGCAAACAGAGAAGTTGGCTGAGGTTAAGACAGAGGTCAGAAATAATTTTAAGGCTACTATTGAGCAAGACCTTAATACTGAAAAAGATAACTGCATGGAGAGATATTTTAAATACGAAGAAGGTGAAGGAACTTTTAAGGGGAATAAGAATAATTTGACGACAGGAATTTGTCAACTTTTAGTAATCAATACCATGCATACTGATTTAAATTCTCAAAAGGGTAGCCTTATATCCCCT
>JAEEGH010012340.1_pt1 | contig 19197 bp, 14 predicted proteins | sample 9134181 | NCBI WGS metagenome assembly JAEEGH01 (sample SAMN16246544, study PRJNA631951) | gut metagenome | biome: gut microbiome; feature: rumen; material: DP-attached | host: Bos | place: Iran: Karaj | collected 2018-10 | reverse complement strand
AACTATGGAAAAGGTTGACGTCAAAATGACGCCACATTTGAATCGCGCAATAGATACTCTGCTTTATTCGATCGTTGCGCGATTTCACAAGGGGAAGGGCGTCGCCCAGGGGAGTTTAGCCCCCCAATGAGACCGGGGAGGGCATCGCCGGGGCGGAGCCCCGAAAGATTAGGTAAGGCATCGCCTTAGGGCAAAGCCCTATTGAGATCGCCGGCTTTTGATACGAAGTGTCAAAAGTCATAAGGCGTTACTTTCGGAGAAAGTAACAAAGCGCAGGTGGTTCACGCGCAGGAAAGGAGATAATTCATGGGTACAATTTCAATGCCTCAGGGGAGAGGAAACAGACAGCATAATTTAAGAATCTACGGTGAGGGGAAGATGCCGTCAAATATTGACATTACACGGACAGTCGAAAACATTGTCTGGCGAGATGAGACGGCAGTTAGCGCGTACCACCGGATATTTGATGATGCGGTAAAAGATTATAATGCCAAGCAAAAAAGAAGTGACCGGATCGTAAAAGATTACAGGACACACATACTGAATTCGAAAAACGGTGAAAAAGAGTTTTATGAAGATGTCTTACAGTGGGGAAAGCAGGAAGATTTCAAAGAAAACCCTGCCCTTCGTGAAGTTGCCAAAGATTGCCTTGTTGAATACATAGAAGGCTTTGAGGAACGTAATCCCGGGCTTGAACTCATCGGAGCATACATCCACATGGACGAAGCCTCTCCTCATATGCATTTCGATTATATCCCCACTTCCGAAGGCTACAAGACCGGGATCCAAAAGCGGAACTCCCTTGACCGCGCCATGAGAAACCTGATCCATACCCGCACCGGGCATGAATATTCGCCAAGACCGTCGGAAAAAGACCTGAATGGTAAATGCACTGATAATGCCACAAAACAGTGGAAAGAACTGGAACGGGCTCATTTTAGGCGTATCTGTATAAAGCATGGACTGACTGTTGATGAAGAGACAAAAACTCCTGAGCGTGACAGCCTCTCTGTCCTTGAATACAAAGCAGAGATGCAGAAAAAGAACATTGCCAACCTGCAAGCAAAAGAAACGGAACTAAACAACTCTGTTAACAATCTACAATCACTTATCAAACAAGCCCAGGAAAAACTCGAAGCGATCAGACTTGAAGCTACTAACAAGTGGGAAGAAGCTCAGTCCGCCATCAGTGGTCTCTGGGAAAAGATAAACATAAGGCTCGGTCTCATACCCCAAAAGGATATCTATGAGGCAAAGGAACGAGCGACGAAAGACTACCGTAACTGTGCAAAGTATGTGACTCCTGAAATGAAGGCGGCCATTGCAAGTGAAGACATTGACGCCCTCAATGACCTCATCTATACTCTCGTCGTCATTAACCCTGATAATACCATTAAGGAGTGGAAGCCCGGCTATAGCGAGCTGCGTGACTTTTCGCACTCTTACGGAGACTATCTGAATAAAAAGAAAACAAATACAACAACAGAAGAAATACTGAAAGAATTAGAGCATTCTGAGAGGACTCAAACCCACAAAAATGTAAGATAATACAAGAGTAGTCACTTTGACGCCTTTTTTTGACGCCTAAATGACTACTTATTTTTTTCATACTTTTTTTAATTATTTTTTCCCCATTAGCCCTATTCATGTCCCACATACCTAATGAAAGGCAAAAGAATGCCTTTACTTTATGAAGGACAAGGAGAGGCTGCCTATGGCAGAAAATAACGAATTTACTACAACTGAATCCGATATCTGTTCCGAGATCAATGATATAAGGGTACAAATTAACCGCTTGAATGAAATGCAAAAGAAGGGTATCCTTAAAGAAGTTGGTGCTGTAATACAGGAATTGACGAAAAAAGAGTTAAAGCTTAAAGAAGCTAAGGTATTAAGCATCCATAAGAACAACATCACCGAGGTTACGGTAAAGAAAAAAGGTAAAGATGTCACAAGATGGCAGACGCAGTGCGGCGAGTCAAGGCCGAGGTGCTCTTCCTACGAAGCCCTGATCGATAAGCTCTACAGTTTTTACTTTGACACCACCGCCATAACAAGCTATTCATTCAAAACGATCTTTGAGGCTGCTTTGAATGAAAAGATAAGAACGGAGGCACCAAAGGAAAAGACCATAAGAGATTATCACATTTCTTACAGAGCTTTTATAACGGATGAGTTCGGAGCAAGGGATATCCGTCTAATTAAGCCCTCTGAGCTTAAAGAGTATATCCAGACCGTCTCTGCAAGTAAAGCGCCCTCTAAGAAGCGTTTTTACAAGTTTAAAGGGATATTGAACCTGGCATTTGAATATGCCTGCGATCCGGAGAGACGGTTCATAGAGTTCAATCCGGTCCCCTCAAAGAACAAAGCCTATGCCAAAAACTTTACCCCTACAAGCCGTAAACCGGAAGACAAGGCATTCCAGCCTGATGAGGTCGAGCTTATCCGCACTCATCTATGGGAGCGCGTTCACAAGGAAAGATATGATGTCAACGGCTATGCCATACTGTTCTCTTCGGAAACAGGTGTAAGGGAAGGTGAGATACCCTCTCTTAAATGGTCTGACATAACCGGTAACGCCATTCATATCCATTCCCAGCAGAATGATGAGCACAGGGACGGGAAAAAGGTCTTTTACTACAACCCTACCACAAAGAACGAAAAAGGGATCAGCAGTAACGAACGCTACATCCCCATCACGAATCGCATTCGCGCTATCCTTGATGAGCTTAAAGAAAAGCAGAATGATCTCGGGATAATATCAGAATGGGTGTTTTGCAAGGAAGATGGTTCATGGATCACGACGGTATCTTACTACGAGTCACTTTACAGAGTCACAAAGAAGCTCGGGCTTAAGCTCAGCAACAACCACGCATTCAGAATGGCACTGAATTCTTATGTATATGTGCCAATGGGACTGCCGGTCACTGAGAGAGCAAAGCTTTTAGGACACTCCGTAGAGACAAATCTCAAGTATTACACCTTCGCACGGACTGAAGATTATATCGATGAACTGTGCGAGAAAATGAACGCTTATAACGGCGAAATGAACGATTTTACGCCATTTGGCGGGAGGGGTACCTGGGGGTACCCGAAAATTTTCGACTTTAACGCAAAAAAAGAAAGCCTAGAATCCGCTAAAATTCAGGCTTTCTAATAAAAAATCATTGATGCGGAAGAAGGGACTTGAACCCTCACGATGTTGCCATCACAAGATCCTTAGTCTTGCTCGTCTACCAGTTCCGACACTTCCGCGCAACGGTGATATATTACCATCACCGATTATAAATGTCAACAGATTTTCGAAAGTTTTTTAGCAAAAATTCTTTAGCATAAATTGCAGGTTTTCGCTACCCCTGAACCTGTTGATATCAAGGCCGTAACATACGCTTACCTTGAAGCTTGCACCGCCCTTTTCAAAGGCCTCTCCGCTTCCGGCTCCGTACTTTTCATCAAGGAAAGCAAGGAAGTCATCGGGGTGTGCAAAGGAGGTAAGCTCTGCAGTCTTGCCGTTAGGAGTCTTTACCGTATACCTCGCGTACTTTCCTTCGGATCCGAATCTCTTCATTGAAACAAATTCAAGATCCTTCATGGCAAATAAAGGATGGGGATTTCCTGTTCCGAAGGGCTCAAGCTTCTCAAGTTCCTTTGCCAGCTTCATGGTGGCATAATCAACAGGCATGGGAACATCGATTGTAACCTTCGCGACAAAATCATCATCTGAAAGAACCGCATGCTCATTTAAGAACGCATCCAGCTTTTCAATGTTCTCTTCTTTTAAGGATAAGCCTGCAGCCATTGCATGACCGCCAAACTTTTCAAGGAGTTCCGAAGCTGCCATAAGGCTTTCCTGCATGTGGTAGGCTTCTATTGATCGTCCGGAACCCTTTGCTCCCTCTTCACCCTTGGTTAAGACAAAGACAGGGTGATTGTACTTCTCACGGATTTTTCCGGCGATGATTCCGGCGATACTCTCATGAACGTCGGGAAGATATATGATCCAAACCTTTTTATTCAAAAGATCATGGCTCTCAACATACTTAACCGCTTCCTCTATTCCTTCATTGGTAAGATTCTTGCGGCTGTCATTGAGGCCTTTGAGCTCTGTTGCAATAGTAAGCGCCTCTGCCTTTGACGGAGCATTTAAAAGTTCAAATGCACGAAGAGCGGTATCAAGCCTTCCACTGGCATTAATACAAGGGCCGATGACAAATCCAAGATGATATGCGCTAAGTTTGGAAGCATCGATGCTGTTTACTTCGATAATGGCATTAATTCCCACATTCTCGCTGTGGGACATAAGCTTTAAGCCTTCCTTGACAGCGATCCTGTTCTCGTCCTTAAGTTCCATAACGTCGCAGACAGTTCCCAGAGCAGCAAACTCAAGAAGCTCATTCATTGAAGCCTTAAGGGCTTTTACGCATCCATCCTCTATTCCGTCAAATCCATCCGCGCTGCCCTTTTCGCAAAGAGCTAGACAAGCCTGAATGACCTTATAAGCCACCATAGCGCCGCAAATGCCCTTAAAGGGATATTCACAGTCAAGGCGCTTGGGATTGATCACAGCAAGAGCCTTGGGAAGGATCTGAGTCCTGTTTCCGGCTTCATCCTCTTCAAAAGGAACCTCATGGTGATCGGTAACCACAACATCGATTCCAAGCTCATTTGCATGGTCGATCTGAGCCACCGCGGAAATACCGTTATCACAGGTAATGATAAATTCTACTCCGTCAGCCTTTGCATCATCAACAAGGGATTCGCTGAGACCGTAGCCGTCATGGATCCTGTGAGGTATCGCCGTTGAGACATTTCCTCCAAGAAGCTTAATACCCTTTGTAAGGATGTATGAGCTGGTAACGCCGTCCACATCATAGTCGCCGATGACTCTGATGCTCTTCTTATCCGATATGGCCTTTAAAAGGAGCCTTGCCCCCTTGTCCATATCCTTTAGGAGAAAAGGATCATGCATCTCATTAACAGAACCGCCAAGGAAACACTTGGCTTCCTCGGCGGTCATAATATCCCTGTTACGCAGGATCCTGGCAGTGACTACGTCAATGCCAAGTTCCGCGCTCCAACTTTCAAAATCTGCTTTTTTAGTTTGTACAAACCATTTTTCCATAGATTAAATCCGGTTTATGCGTTCTTCTTTCCGGGAAACTTGTTCTTAAGAGTGAACCAAAGTGCACCGGCAAGGCAAACTGATGAGTAGCATCCGCAAGCGATACCAACCATAAGAGGAAGGGCGAAATCACGGATACTTGAAACACCGAATCCAAAGAGGAATGCAACCATGATGAAGGTTGTTAATGAAGTAAAGATACTTCTTGAAAGAGTCTGGGTAACGCTCTTGTTGATAACCTCTTTGAGATCTTCTCTGACCATGATGCTTCTGTTCTCACGGATACGGTCAAAGATAACGATGGTAGCGTTGATCGAGTAACCTACGATAGTAAGCAGGCAGGCAACAAATGTATTGCCGACTGATACTCTTGCTGCTGCGTAGAACGCGATAACAACGAGCACGTCATGCGCAAGGCAGATGATGGAACTGAAACCAAACTTGAAATCCTTGAAACGAATTCTGATGTAGATAAGCATAAGCACGATTGAAACGATAACCGCAATAAGGGTATCTCTCTTCATCTCGGAGCTTATGGTTGAGCTGATGGTCTCGGTAGTGATCTTTGATTCACTGAGTCCGAACTTCTCAACAAACATATCCTGAAGGTCTTCTCTGGTATCAACATCAAGTGAATTGGTCTTGAAGATAACTTCATTGGTTCCGGAAATGGTCTGGATCTGAACATTGCTTCCGGTAACCTTTTCGATCTCAGGTGCAACCTGTGCAGTAAGATCATCAAGATTCCATTCTTTGTCAAAATCAACGGTAGTAGCTGTACCACCCTTAAACTCAAGTGAGTAGTTAAGTTCATCCCTATTAAGGGCAAACTTGTTAACACCCATGATAACAAGGCCTGCAACAATGATTGCAGATGAAATTGCGAAGAAGAGTCCTCTCTTTGAAAGGAAGTTAACTGACTTAGAGCCCTTAACTCTTCCGTAGAACTTCTCGCTCTTCATACCGAGAGTATACATAGCTCTGATAAGAAGTCTGGTAACAACAAGTGCGGTAAACATTGAAAGAACGATACCAAGTACAAGGGTCTGTGCAAATCCCTTAACTGATCCGGGACCAAGTACCCAAAGTACGATGGCAGCGATAAGAGTTGTAATGTTACCATCAAGGATAGCTGAAAGTGCTTTGTTAAATCCGGTCTTGATAGCGCTGTCTACCGAGTAGCCTGCTGCGATCTCTTCACGGATACGTGCGAAAATAACAACGTTAGCGTCAACGGCCATTCCGACTGAAAGGATGATACCTGCAATACCTGCAAGGGTAAGAGTCATATCAAATCCCTTGAGAAGAAGAACGATGAGCGCGATATAAGCAACAAGTGCAAGGACTGCGCATGCACCGGGCATGAAGTATACAGCGATCATGAAGATTGCAACTGCTACAAATCCGAAAAGTCCTGCCTTAAGTGATGTTGAAATAGCATCCTGTCCAAGCTGAGCTCCTACAACCTTTGAGTGGAGTTCTTCGAGTTCAAGTGAAAGACCACCGATACGAATAGTTGAAGCAAGCTTTTCAGCCTCTTCATAAGTAAAGCTTCCGGTGATCTGTGCTTCACCGGTAGTAAGAGCGCCCTGTACGGTGGGAACACTTACGAATGCTCCGTCGTAGTAGATACCAAGGGACTCTCCCTTTCCGTATGCACGAGTGGTGGCTTCTGCGAATTTCTGCTTACCTTCCTCTGTCATGGTAAGTGAAACCGCATAAATGGTGTTCTTATAATTGTCCTGAGTAGAAACTGCTCTTGCATCTGCTACGTCGGTACCCTGAAGTTTAACGGAGCCGTCAGCGATGAGCTCATCAATGGTCTTGTCAAGTTCCCACTGATCCTCACCTACTCTGTGGTAGTTTGCATTTCCTTCGTCATCGGTCTCAGCGATGAAATAAAGCTGTCCGGGACGTCCGAGTTCCTGCAAAATAGTGGTTGCATCGCTTACACCGGGAATCTCGATATTGATACGATTGAGTCCCTCCTGATAAACGATCGCCTCAGTGCTGTATCCTGTAACACGCTGCTGAAGCTTGTAGATAGTATCTGACATATCCTCTGAACTGGGATTCTCATCTCCTACTACCTGATATGTAATGCTGACACCGCCTGCAAGATCAAGTCCAAGCGAAATCTGCTCAGCAATACCTTTTTCATTGTCGCCTACACCTTTGATATCGAGGAATCCGATACCGAGAGTAAGAGCAATGATAAGTACGAGCGTAATAATTGCCGTGCCCTTTTTCATAATAAAGATCCTTTCCCTTACATCTAAAAATAGATAAAAATAAAGTGTACTTTAAATCAATGTGAAATAAATGCACACACTAATCTAAAATACACTCATTTTGAAAATAAATCAACCTTTATGGTATTAATTTATGGTTTTAAATCATAGAAAATATTGGTCAAAGATCAGTCCTGTTCGTCGCTGTATTCTCTGATGGCGGCGTTGATCTCATCAACGGCTTCTTTGCGCTTAAAAGGCTTGGTAATGTAATGAGCCACTCCCAGTTCTTCACAGATCTCGCGGCTTGACTGAGTATCATCTCCGGACACAACAATTATAGGGAACTTTACATCCCATTTTCTGTCACGAAGCTCCATAAGGAACTCGTATCCGTTCATTTCAGGCATCAAAAGATCAAGAAGCACTGCCTTTATTCCTCCCATCTGAATGGAGAGAATATGAAGCGCTTCACGTCCGTTTCTCGCAAAAACCACCTCAAACTGGTCTTCAAGTAGCTCCGCGAGGAGTTCTCTGCTCATTTCGGTATCATCAACTATAAGGATTCTATCCATAGCCAAAGCCTCCGCTTATTCTGCAAAATTTTTCCTAGCCTAATTAAAATATAACATATAGTCAGAAAATTAGCGACTAAATTGTTATATTTTCTTTAATTTTTTGTTAATTCCGCTTCCGCTGCCTTCATCATGATAGCGCACTCGATACGCTTTCTCTGGAGTTCACATCCCACTTCATAAACATCGGTGATCTTTCCGTGGAAGTTGTAGGAATTTGCCGCACATCCGCCGCTGCAATAGAACTTGGCAAAGCACTTGCGACATTTCTCTTTCGCGTAAACATTGCACTGCTTGAACTCGTGCATGATGTCATCGCGCTTAACTCCCTCGTAAACATTACCCATAAGGAAGTCTTCGTTACCTACGAACTGGTGGCAGGGATAAAGGTCACCCCAAGGAGTAACCGCAAGGTACTCGCATCCCGAACCGCATCCTGAAAGTCTCTTTGCAACGCAAGGACCGCCCTGAAGATCGATCATGAAGTGGAAGAAATTGAAAGGTCTTCCTTCCTTCTTTCTCTTGATCATCTCTACGGCAAGCTTATCGTATTCTTCCTTAAGAATAGGAAGATCCTCCTCGCGGATCGCATATTCATCGGTGGGCTGAGCTACAACAGGCTCAACTGAGATCTGCTCAAATCCAAGGTCTGCAAGATGAAGTACATCGTTGGAGAAATCAAGGTTGTAGTGAGTATAGGTACCGCGAACGTAGTAGTTCATCTGGTCTCTGCTCTCTGCAACGTGCTTGAACTTGGGAACGATGGTATCGTAGCTTCCCTGTCCGCCACGGAAAGGACGCATACGATCGTTAACTTCCTTACGTCCGTCGATGGAAAGAACAACATTTCCCATTTCCTTGTTAGCGAACTCAAGGATTTCTTCATTTAAGAGAACACCGTTGGTTGTAAGAGTAAATCTGAACTTCTTGTTGTGATCCTTCTCAAGGCTGCGCCCGTACTCAACGATCTGCTTAACAACATCAAAGTTAAGAGTGGGCTCTCCGCCGAAGAAGTCTACTTCAAGGTTTACACGATTTCCTGAATTTGCAACAAGGAAATCGAGAGCCTTCTTACCTACCTCAGCGCTCATGAGAGCACGACGTCCGTGGTATTCACCCTCTTCTGCAAAGCAATACTTGCAGGCAAGGTTACAATCGTGAGCAATGTGAAGGCAAAGTGCCTTAACAACAGTCTGTCTGTCCTTGAAGGAATCGATATAATTCTCGTAAATATCCTTTGTAAAGAGCTGCTCAGCATTTGCAAGCTCAAGGATCTCTTCTACGGCCTCTTTAACATCGCTTTCGGGATATGAAAGTCCGCCAACGTGAAGAGCTGCGGCGGTAAGAGTATCAACATCCTTAACCCCCTGCTCGTAGAGGGGCTCGATGAGCTGGATCATGTCATAGACGATCTCGTCCACCACATGAACGGAACCGCTGTTTACATCAAGAACAATGTTGTATCCGTTGTTTTTGTAGCAGTGTATCATAGTATTTCTTTAAACCTTTCTATCTTTGTACACCCCCGCAAAAAAAAGCAGCGAATAAATCGCTGCTTAAAGTTTGCATTACGCATTAAAATAGCGAAATAGAATTACTTAAGCTTCTCGCAAGTCTGGTTTCCAACAGTGCAAGAGGTCTTGCATGCTGACTGGCAGGAAGTCTGGCACTCGCCGCATCCGCCCTTCTTCATTGACTCCTTGAGATCTCTGGTGGTTAAAGTCTTGATATGCTTCATGGAAAAGCCTCCTATAAAAATTTAAACATAAAACAATCTGTGGCAATCACAGACTTGATTTATTTTACCATAGAGCCTCTAAAATTTGCAACTGTTATTTTGCAGTTTACATAACTTACAAGAATTAAAGCATGCTCTTTCCCGCAAGTCTCTCGGAAAGTCCGAGGAAATCAAGGGTTGTGGCAGCTATATCCGCGAAGCTGTCCCTTGTTCCCAGGTTCTTTGCAGGGATCTTCTTTCCGTAAAGCAGCATTGGTGTGTACTCTCTCGTATGATCCGTGGTCCTTGTATAGGAAGGATCGCAGCCATGGTCTGCAGTTATCAAAAGGGCGTCGTCATCTTTGAGTTTAGAAAGAATATCCTTAAGCTTTATGTCAAAGAAATTAAGGGCCGCCGCATATCCGACGCTGTCTCTCCTGTGGCCGTAGAGCATATCATAGTCCACAAGGTTGATAAAGCAAAGGCCATCAAAGTCCTTGTCCAGATATTCAAGGGTGCGTTCGATTCCCTCTGCATTTCCGGAAGTATAAACGTACTCGGTAATTCCCTTTCCCGCAAAGATATCATTGATCTTTCCCACTGCGATAACGTCTTTTCCCTTTGCCTTCAAGACATCAAGCATGGTATCTCCGGGGGGAAGAAGTGAAAAGTCATGTCTTCTTGGAGTTCTTGTATAATTTCCGCTTGTTCCAACAAAAGGTCTTGCGATAACGCGGCCTACGCCATGCTCGCCAACAAGGATTTCTCTTGCGATCCTGCAATATTCATATAGTGTCTCGCATGGTACTACATCTTCATGAGCGGCGATCTGGAACACGCTGTCCGCGGAGGTATATACAATTAAGTCACCGGTCTTAACATGTTCATCGCCGTAATCATTGATGACCTCTGTTCCGGAATAAGGCTTGTTACAGAGCACTCCCCTGCCGGTTCTCTTTGAAAACTCATCAAGAACTTCCTTGGGGAATCCGTTAGGGTATGTGGGAAGGGGCTTTTCGGAAACAAGTCCCGCTATCTCCCAATGGCCGATTGTCGTATCCTTTCCTGCGCTCCTCTCGGTCATTCTTGCGATCATTGCGCTGTGACCGATTCCTCTGTCGATACTTCCATCAACATCCACACCCTCGATCTGAAAAAGTCCAAGATCTCTCATATTGGGCACATTAAGGGCTCCGGTTCTTGAAACAGCGCCGATGGTATTAACATCAAAACCCCCGAATTTATCTGCATCAGGCATCTGTCCTATTCCAAAACTGTCCAGTACGATAATGAAGAATCTGCTCATTTTATCAGTCCTTTCAATCCTTTTTGCTCGTCCCTGATCTCTTTTATTGACAAGACAACATTAGAGATTATATCCCTTGCTGTTATAGAATCCTCAGCCATCTTTTCAAGGCACATGGTTCCCGCCATTCCGTGAATATATACAGCATTAAGAACCGCTTCCCAAGAATTCTTATCGCTCTGTCCAAGCAAAGCAGCAATTATACCGCTGAGGACATCTCCGCTTCCTGCTGTTGCCATTCCGTTATTTCCGGAAGCAACATATGCATTGTGATATCCATCGGTTATAAGTGTGGTGGCGTCCTTTGCAACGGTAATGACGCCCATACTTTTTGAGTATTGGGCAGTTGCCGATGAAAGATCCGTTTTCAGGGCCGCTACTGTTTTACCCGTAAGTCTTGAAAGCTCGGCAAGATGAGGAGTAAAAACGGTGGGGACTCTTCTTCTTTTAATTAATCCCTCAAAAGTCCTTGTTGAATCTGCCGCTATCAGATTAAGGGCATCCGCATCAAGGACCATAGGCTTTTCTCTTCCGTAGTTAAGCAGGGCAAGAAGCATTTCTCCCGCGGAATCATCCATTCCGATGCCGGGGCCTGCAACTATAACATCCGCCCAATCTATATCCTTCTTCAGTTTCTCATAATCCGTACTCTTGGCAGGTAGGATCGTTACCATTGCCTCCGGAACTGCTTTTTTAACAATTTCTGCGTTCTCGGGGCTTGTAAAGACCTTTACCATTCCCGCACCGGATTTAAAAGCAGACCAGGTAGAAAGCACACATGCGCCGCTTATTTCCCTTGACCCGGCATAAACCAGTACTTTTCCAAAAGTTCCTTTGTTTCCGTCCTTGGCTCTTCTTGGAAGAGTGTTCACCACATCTTCTTTCTCCCAGACTACGGAAAGGATCTCATCATTTACCGCTTTCAATGACCTGTCCGTAATACCGATATTCGCTATCAGTAAATTGCCCGTATAGTCTTTTCCGGGATATAAAACATGTCCATGCTTCGCATAACCGAAAGTAACAGTAATATCAGCCTTAAAAGCCGCCCCCATGACTGCCCCTGTATCGGCATTGATACCACTTGGAATATCAAGAGCCACGTGATGACCTTTAAACTTATTTATTCTTTTTAAAAAATATTCGTACTCAGTGGAAAGTTTTCTGGACAAGCCGATTCCGAACATGGCGTCCACGATGATATCATATCCGTCATAGATCTCATCTTTTTCTATGGGATTTAATTCATATTTAAGAAGAATGTCCAGCTGCTTATCAAAAAGCTCGCTGTGTTTATCACTGTCAAAGGGAATACAGTAATCAACAGGGTAACCGCCCTCATGAAGGATCCTTGCAAGGGCCAGACCGTCGGCACCGTTGTTACCCGTGCCGCAGATGACAAGAGTCTTGGTATCTTCATACATGATCCCGCAGTTACATATAGAAATAAAAGCAGAAAGAGCAGCCCTCTCCATAAGGACTACAGAGGGAACTCCCAGAATATCCGATGTGTAGCTGTCACATTTTTTCATCTGTCCGGCTTTAAGGATCCTTCTCATTTATACACCCTGTTCCCTTCCAAGGAATGCCTTTAACGGAGTAACTTTTCCTGCTATTTCGGTGATGGTGTCCCTATCATTTTCCACATAAGAAAGCAGACCCTTTATCTCTTCCTCCGTAAAGCCGTTGTTCATAAGGGCTTTGATCTCCCTTCCGGGCTCGGGCAAAAGGATCTCCGCTTTCTTTGTGCCATCCTCAAACAGCACATATATGGACTTTTCCCCGTCTTTCCTAAAAACGGGCGAGACATTCATCTTTATCTGTTCATTCATATAAGTAAGTATACCACAGTGATTTGAAAATAAGAAAGAATTATGGTAATATCTTGCGTTGTACGTGTGCATATGCCCGAAGAGCGCGTCTTTTAAAGATTTTTAAGCGTTCGGGGAACATGGAATGGAGTGAAAGTCTCCGCGAGTCGGTCACTGTGAAGCGCAAATTAAGGAAATTGGTGGAATACCTTAACATATGCGATAAGTCAGACACATGGGTGTTGCATACTTGTTTTTGCCGAAACCGAAAACAAGAAAGGAAATGAAAAAATGAAAAATACTAAGGCAATCATCAGCAAGGCAGTAGCGCTTTGCGCTGTTCTTGTGCTTGCATTCGGTCTTACCGCATGCGGAGCAAAGGGAAAGAAGATCACTATCGAAGTGACCGGTCCCGACGGAGCTACAAGCTCATTCGAAGGCAAAACCACAGATGAGTTCCTTTTCGACGCCATTGATGACGTTGAAGGTGTTACCATCGACGGTTACGATTCTGACTGGGGTTATTATATTACCGCAGTTAACGGTATCGAAGCTAACTACGATACCGACGGCGCTTATTGGTCAATCTACGTTAACGGAAATTATGGCGAGTTTGGTATCTCCCAGCAGCCCGTTACCGAAGGTGATGTATACAGTTTTGTATATACAGTAGATCAGGCTGCAGAATAACATCCATTAACCGCCAATTATAAATGAATTGCTTTCCACCGGCGATTCACCGGAATTTGCCAATGCCGAAGACAGTATCCGCGAATTTAAGACGATGCCTTATTTCACGCAAGATTCTTGCGGGAATGCTCTGCTTTTGTCTTTTTTGCGCTGCTTTCTTCGGCGTTTGCTTTTCATCAGACTCTGATTCTTATGCAAAATCCCTTGACGAACAAGGTTTAAGATCAAACATCTATGACATTTATTCCCGGAAAATAGAGGACGAAAATGCCTCCGATCTCCAGGATCTTATTGATACTTCTTTTTGTAATGACCCCCTTAACGGAACAAATCAGACATATATAATCTCGATAATTCAAAATCCGGAGATTTCTGCGGATTTTACAAAATATATCGGCTGCCTTTCTTATGCACTTGACCAAGCAGTTAATTCAGAGGAAGGAATATTCCCCACATCCCTTCAAAAATCCGTCTCAGTCCTTAATAAATGTGCAGATTACTCAAGAGGTGAAGACACTAAGCTTTCAGAGCTTGTAAGCCCTGAAGTATATGATACAGCCCTTTACCACACCATAGGCGAGAAAGGCATCATGTCCTATATCTACGGACTTTATATGATTGATACATGTAGATTAAGCGAACTTGAATCCTCCAGAGAAGAAATCGTAAATTCTCTTCTTTCCATGCAGTGTTCGGATGGTGGATTCACTCTGGCAGGTAGCGAAGGTGACATTGACGTCACAGCCATGTGCTTGCAATCACTGGCTCCAACATATCTCGCTGTTAAGAATCGTGATGATATGATTCTCTCTCAGGGTACCGGAGAGGCCCTTGAGGGTGCAATAAATGACGCGCTTGTCTTTTTATCAACAAAGCAGCTCTCATCCGGAGACTATGAAAGCTTTGGAAGTGCTACATCTGAGAGCACTTCACAGGTTATTTTATCTTTATGTTCATTAAATCTCTCTTCTGTTTCAAATGATGATTTCATTAAAGAAAACTCTTCTTTGATGGATGGACTTTTGATATATAAAACAGAGGACGGTGGCTTTTCTCACACAGCGAAAATGCCGGTAAACGACATGGCATCTTCTCAGGCTCTTCAAGCTCTCACAAGTATCTATTTTACTGAGTTTGATGATTCTGTAACAACCGTTACCCTTGCCTCGGAAATAGGTAAAAAATCCCTTGACCCCGAGTTCTTCAGACATTTAATACCGGTTGTTTTTGCAATAATTATGTTAACCGCTGGACTGCTTTTGACCATCAAAAGGAAGAAGATCATCCACCTTATTTCCGGCATCATAGTCGCCGCTCTTTTCGCAGGAGTATTTTACGGTCTTGATATAAGATCAAAATCTTCTTTTGAGAATGCCAAGAGTAATGTCATTCTTTCCGAAGATAATGAGAAAGCTATCTCTGTTACTTTCAGGATAAGTGCCGCCACAATTGATTCAGGCGAGATCTATCCCGAAACCGTTTTGTATGTGGCAAAGGACTCAACTGTATTTGAGATCTTAAAGGAAGTATGCAGAACAGAGAACATTCAGCTTGATTATGAAAAATCCTCAGCCTATGGGTTGGCTTATATAAAAGGAATCAATTCCATCTATGAATATGATCACGGAGATCTTTCCGGTTGGATGTACAGAGTAAACGGCGAAATGCCCAACATCGGTGTTGGCTATTATAAAGTCGAAGAAGGCGACATCGTGGAGATCCTTTATTCCACAAATATAGGGAGGGATCTGAATGATTGACAGACTTCATCCTATAACCCTTCTTATATATTTCCTGTACGCAGCCCTCATTCCTGCTTTTTCCAGAAACCCGTTCCTTCACGGGTTAGCTCTTGTAACCGGTTTTGTTATGCTGTTCACCTGGTCCGATCATATAAAGATATTAAAGAAAGTACCCTTCTTCATTCTTTTCTTTATTGTGATCTCACTTTTTAACCCATTCTTTTACCACAACGGCAATACTGTTCTCTTTTATTTAAGTGGCAGGCGAATTACCCTTGAGGCCCTTCTGTTCGGTGCGGATTCAGCCCTTATGGTTGTCGGCGTAATCGTATGGTTCATAAGTCTCTCCCACTATATGACGGGAGAAAAAGTACTTTATCTCTTCGGAAAAGTATCCACAAAACTGGCCACCATCGTGTCCTTGGTAATGCGTCTGATCCCACATTATACAGAGTACATAAGAAAATACAGGGCTCACCAAAGGTTACTTGGTATATACGGAGACGGAAGTTTTCTTGAAGTTGTCAGAGCAGAAGTTAAGATTTTTGCAGGATTCCTTACCTGGATCCTCGAGCATTCCATGACCACAGCAGATTCCTTTATTTCAAGAGGATACGGCGTAACAAGAAGAAAGAGCTACAAACCCTTCAGATTCAGAACTGTAGATACAATAATCATTGTGGGAACATTTGCTGTTCTCGGGATCATGGTAGCCGCCCTTGTAAAAGGAATGTTCTATACAGAATACTATCCAACCATAATTCTACCGGAAACCACAGTACCGGTTATTTGCGCAGAAGGGCTTTATGTCCTTTCTTCCCTTTATTTATCCATTCACCATTTCGCATCAGTAAACAGTCCTCTTTATAGACAGATGGCCCGTTAAGAGGTTTGGAGCACAATATGAATCTTTTGGAAATAAACGATCTTAATTTCATATACGATAGGTATGAGGAGTTCGGAAGCGAAGCCAATTCCAATGATACCAAAGCTCAAGGATTTGCATTAGAAGACATCAATCTGCAGATTCCCCAAGGAAGCATTGTAACTCTTTGCGGCCCTACAGGATGTGGGAAATCCACTCTGTTAAAGCTTTTAAAGCAGGAGATCGCTCCCGCAGGTAAACTGACCGGAAATATAGTCATTGACGGAAAGCCTCTCGGTGAACTGTCTCCCGTAGAACAGGCTTCAAAGATAGCTCTTCTCTTCCAGAATCCCGATGACCAGATCGTTACAGATAAAGTCTGGCATGAAATTGCCTTTGGCCTAGAGAATCTCGGCATGTCCCAGAAGGATATGGAAAACAAGGTTGCCGAAGCCATAGCCTTCTTCCGTCTCGAGCATCTTGCTCTGCAGGATACCGCAAAGCTCTCCGGTGGACAGAAGCAGATACTCTTGCTTGCATCTTTGATCGTCATGTCCCCTAAGCTACTTTTACTGGACGAACCTATTTCAAGACTCGATCCTGAAGCTACCGAACAGTTTTTGGTTACCTTAAAAAGACTTCATGAGCAGCTTGGTCTTACCATAATAATCGCTGAACACAAAACCTGTAGCACCATTCCTCTTTCGGATATGGTAATTGTCATGGACAAGGGAAAAGTAGTGAGCGCGGGAAGCCCCGAAGAGACTGCTCCTGTTTTAAACAAACTTCTTCCTCCACTTGAAAGCGAAAAAGCTCTGCAAGATATGAGCAAGAAAAAGGAGGCCACTTCCGAAGCCGCAAACAATGCGAACAAATCCGACTCAACGGTTTTAGTCAGCGTTAAAGATCTGTATTTCAGATATTCCCTTAAAAGTCCCGATGTCATCAATAATCTGACTGCGGACTTTGAAAGAGGCTGTTTTTATTCAATCTTCGGATGCAATGCCGCCGGAAAAACAACCTTTCTTAATCTCCTTTCAGGACTTTTAAAGCCCCAGGAAGGCAAGATTCGATTTGCTGATAAAAAACCTCGTATCTCTTATATGCCTCAAAACGTTGAATTACTGTTTAGCGAAGAGACCGTTGAAAGGGAACTGGCGGGTGCAGGACTCAAGAAAGAAGCTCTGCCTGAATATACAAAAATACTCGATCCGAAGCGTAGTCCCTTTGACTTAAGCGGTGGTGAAAAACAGTTACTTGCTCTGGCTCTTATCTCTGCAAAGGATCCTGATCTAATTTTACTGGATGAACCCACCAGAGGACTGGACAATAACCTTGCTCTCATCATGGCAAAAGAACTGAATCGGTTTACAGAAAACGGAAAAACCGTGATTATGTCAACGCACGATATACGCTTTGCAGCTTTTGCGTCACACAAATGTTCCATCATGTCAATGGGACGGTTGACAGGTTTCAAAGACTGTGACGATTTCTTTTCGGGTAATAAATTGTACTCATTGTGAGTTTATGTAAACGCTGCATTATTTTATGTCAACGCAAAATGAAGGAGCCCAATGATTTTTGAAAGATTCTATATTTTAATAGCCCTTCTTCTCATCGCAGGTTCACTTGCGGTAGTCTTTTTGCGTCTTGATAAACGTCACACCGGAGTAAGGCGCCTTACTCTTATCGCGGTCATGACCGCTCTTTCCATAGTAAGCAGATTTATCTTTGCAGCTTTCCCCGCTTTTAAGCCCATGAGCGCCATAGTTATCCTGACCGGCATATATTTAGGCGGAGAAGCAGGTTTCTTATGTGGATGCTTAAGCGCCTTCTTATCCAACTTCTATTTTGGTCAGGGTCCCTGGACCCCCTTCCAGATGACGGCTCTCGGACTCATCGGTGTAGTTGCTGCTCTTCTATTCTGCAAAAAGAGGATCGCGCCTACATGGCTTCGCATGCTTTTCATATGCCTTTACGGGCTCTTTACCGGCGTGTTTTACTCTCTGTTCCTTGATACCTGGACCATGCTTTGGACCTATGGGCAGATCGATATTCCGGGATATTTGGCCGTCATAACAGCTGCCCTTCCCTACACAGTACTCTATTCTGTTTCAAATGTGCTCTTTCTTCTTATCTTGGATCCGATCTTTGGCAAAAGACTGGGCAGGATCATCACTAAATACCGTATTTAGCTATTTTTACAATATCCATGAACTGTGGTATAATATCGATGATTTGTTTCCATCGCTTTATCAAAAAATACGATAAGGCGGTGCTCATTTTTATGTATTGATACGAGGAATTAACATGAACATTATTATTGTGGGTTGCGGTAAAGTGGGTCACACCCTTACCGAGCAGCTCGGTGGCGAAAAGCACGATATCGTAGTCGTTGACTTGAACCCCGACAAAGTACACCAGATCACAGACGAATTCGACGCTCAGGGCATCGTCGGAAACGGCGTCAGCTACCAGACACTTCAGGAAGCAGGCGTTGAAGAGGCAGATCTTCTTATCGCAGTTACCGGATCCGATGAGCAGAACCTTCTCTGCTGCTGTATCGCAAGACAGGCAGGTCACTGCAAGACCATCGCCCGTGTTCGTAACCCCATATACAACGAGGAAATCTCATTCCTTCGTGACAAGCTTGGACTTGACCTTATCATTAATCCCGAGCTTATCACTGCAGACGAGATCGCACATATCTTCCAGTTCCCTTCTGCTGTTAAGATTGATACTTTCTCTAAAGGCAGAGTGGAGCTTATTCACTTCCGTGTTACAGGCGACTGTCTCCTTAACGGCACGGAGCTTATCAATTTAAAGAATATTCTGGGCTTTAATGTCTTGATCCCGCTCGTAACAAGAGGCGATGAGGTCATTATTCCCCGTGGTAATTTCGTATTCCAGGAAGGCGATGTGGCTTCTGTAGTTACTACTTCAAGAACAGCATCAATGTTCTTCAGAAAGATCGGATTTACTTCCGGCAGAACAAGAACCGCAATGCTCGTAGGCGGCGGAACCATTTCCTACTACCTTGCAAAAAGGCTTCTTGCAGCAGGTATCAACACCAAGATCATCGACATTAACCCCAAGGTTTGTGCAGAGCTCTCTGAAAAGCTTCCGGAAGCCACCATT
>JAEEGH010012338.1_pt1 | contig 19197 bp, 15 predicted proteins | sample 9134181 | NCBI WGS metagenome assembly JAEEGH01 (sample SAMN16246544, study PRJNA631951) | gut metagenome | biome: gut microbiome; feature: rumen; material: DP-attached | host: Bos | place: Iran: Karaj | collected 2018-10 | reverse complement strand
AATGTAATTTTTTATAATGCGCCAGCTTCTTATGGCAGTCCTCAGATTGGTGCAATGCTTGGCTCTGAGGTTACCAGTTTCGATTTTACAAACGCACAGTTTGGTTACTGGAAAGAAGAGAATGGCAAGAAGGTATTTAAGTACTATCCTGCTGATATGACAATTTCTATGCTTCAGAATTTGGGCGCAGATCCTAAAGATGGTAGAGGTGGTTCTGTTGTAGAGGTGAAACTTCCAAAATCACCTACACAGTATATTATCCCAACGGGATTCCTTGTTAATTCAAAATATATTCATGAGATTTGTATTCCTTCTAACTATACAGAGGTTTATGGATTTGCATTCCTTAATGATAAAAAAGGTATTAGTCGCTATACGACAACTGCTGCCAAGGACGATGAGATGTTAGGTATTCAGAAGGGGCAGGTAATTGACAATGGTCCAAAGACCTTGACTTTGCCTTCAACAATGAAGTTTGTAGCTCGTGGCGCATTTAGCGGTTATGGTGGCGCTGCTCTTCTTGAGGATGTATATGTTCTTGCAGAAGAGGCTCCTGTATGTGAGTTCTATGCTTTTGACCAGAAGACATACGTAGGTGAGGACAGCCACGATCAGGGACACCTTATTAAGAAGGGTAACTATGTGAACCCTAATAATGGTATGGCTATGCTCCATTTCCCAAATACAAAGCATGCAGATGGTACATTGAATCAGAAAGAGATGTTGAACTACTCAGACATGACTCGTAAGTATCGTCTTTGGGATGAGACAGGTGCGTTTGACAACGTTGGTAACATTCTTGTATGGCCAACTCAGGCTCAGTATAACCGTTCATTCAATCAGGCACTTGCTGGTGTGACATGGTTCGCTTGGAAGGAGAATGTTCCTGATCCTAACAATAACCCAACAGGAGCAGATAATCCAGAGTGGTCTTTTTCTGGTAGTAAGAATACTCAGGAAAGTTGGTTAGCAGGTCAAGGTGATGAGAAAGCCAACCATAATGCAATCTTCAAGATGGCAGCACAGAATGATGGCTTCTCTGAGCAGTTTACTACTTCTTTCGATGATGATAATCCAAATTCAAGCTTCAATCCTAATGGTGGTAAGGGACATGGATTCCATAATAATACTATCGATATGGGGTACTGGGATTCTAAATTGCTTGATTATGCAGAGCCAGAATCAGAAAATGACCGTCCGCTCTCATTCGATTTCGTAAAATATGGCGGTTGGCACCAGTTCACTATTGCAGAGCTTTATGACTTCATGCTTGAGAAGCCAGGTCCAAATCCTGATAAGAAAGACTACTTCAACTTTGCAAGATATAACAAGAATATCTGGTATGCTATCTGTTTCCCATTCAATATGACAAAGGCTCAGCTCTTGAAGGCATTTGGTAACACAAAGACAGGTGAGTATCCATTCCTTTCTACTCTTGCAAGTGTTGTACGTGATTCAAGAAATGCAAATATTACAGTTGTAATGAGTAAGAACCTTCTCAAGTACAATCTTCAGTATGAGAGTGGTAAGTCTTCAAATACTGTAAAGTACAAGAACTTCAAGCCTGATTACACAGCTGCTAATTATGGTGATGATGATATCGTGATTGAGGCTAACAAACCTTATTTCATTCTTCCTTGTCTTCCAGAAGAGGAACTTGTCCTTGCTGCTACTGGTCAGAGAAAGAGCGAGATTACTGTTGTAGAGCAGGATGAGAATAATGAGAAGGTTATGTTCCCAGAGCCAACTCATGTTCATGCAGTTAAGGGTACATACGATGCATATGTTAACGATGTGGACGAAGCGGTTAAAGATACAACATTAGCATTTAACTATTACTTCGTAGGTAACTACATTCCTCAGACAATGCCTGAGAATGCTTACTATCTTAAAGAGTACCAGAAGAAGAATGGCGACTACTGGTCTTCATTCTACCGTAATGCTCCTAAGCAGACAGGTTTGATGTGGGAAGATTATGATGCTATCGTAATTGCTAAGATTGACGATAAGGGTGGTTCACGTAGTAAGGGTCATCTTTATCCACAAGAGCAGCACTATGCTGGTAAGACTCATAACTACATCTGGGATGTTAAAGCTTACAATGACTGGGTATTCTTCGAAGGAACAGGTAATGAGGTTTATGCAAAGACAGCATTCGGAATGCAGGTGGAAGACAATTTCACAACAAGCATTCAGCTTCCTGAAGACTTCATGGTAGATGAGGACAGCAAGGTATATAACCTCAATGGTCAGTTTGTTGGTGTTGATGCTGACAATATGGCTAAGGGTGTTTACGTTGTTGGTGGTAAGAAGGTTGTAGTAAAGTAAAAAACAAGACAAAACAAATTCGATATATATTATTAAGCAAGAAGAAATGAAAAAACTTTATTCAGCTCCAATTGCTGATTTAATAGAAACTGAAATGGATAACGTCCTGTCAGGTATTAGTTTCAATGTCATTATTGATCCTGATGATCCAGATGATCCACCAGGTCCAGGATTCGGAGAAGCTAAGTCGGGAGGTTTATTTGAATCGGATTCAAATACGGGAATCTTCGATGAGTAACAGATTTTAGTTTCTTCGTTTAAAAACGGGGAAGTGATTCCCCAAGTAAAATTAACAATAAAGAACACGTAATAAAGATTCTGCGGGTGGCATGTTGTGAGGCATGTCCCCCGCTTTTTTTCGCTTATATCAAGTCTTGCTCATAATTCCAAATATTTGTTTGGAGGTCTCACGAAAAAGTTGTAACTTTGCAAACGGAAATGAGTCGTACAGACAAATTTCACAATAGGAGCTAACGCTCCTTATATTTGGAAAGTAAATTAGGAATAAATTGAATCAGTAAATTAATACAGAAAAACTTAAATTTCTTTGCAACGAATGTTGCTTGGTAATTTATTGCTCTTTTTATAATTTACTTTCAAAAAAACGGAATGTTTTCTATTAGAATTTAGGATAACGCAATATATGGATTTTCAAGTAATAGCAACAACGATGTGTTCGTTGATTATCATCGTTATAGCTGGGTTTATATCTCATAAGCGAGGGATAATTAATGAGGAGTTTGAACGTAAGCTTTCGGGTTTCGTGATAAAGGTGACTTGTCCAGCACTTCTTATATCGTCCACGATGGGCGATAAGATGCCTGACAGGGAGCATATTCCAATGCTTCTCCTTGTCAGTTTCCTGACATACTTCATTCTTATTCCTCTTGCTTATATACAGCCTGTTTTGATGAGAGTGAAGCGAGATCTGAGGGGAATGTATAGTTTTATGCTGACGTATAGTAATGTGGGCTTTATCGGGTATCCAGTTGTGGCATCAATATTTGGTTCGGATGCAGTATTCTATGCCTGTATTTTGAATGTCTTCAATACAATCACGGTATTTATATGGGGTGTGATGTTCATTTCGGGAGAGAACCTGAAGAATGGTTTCCGCTTTCGACTCTTTGTTTCTCCTGCTATGATAGCGACATATATCTCGGTTATTATCGTGATTCTTAATCTTCATACGCCGAAGGCGATAGCTATGCCGCTTTCCATTCTTGGAAATATGACAGTTCCATCTTCTTTGATAGTTATAGGAGCTGCATTGGCAGAGATTCCGACACGTAAGATGGTGGGAACGCCCCATATATTCATTATGTGCTTTCTGAAACTGTTGGTTCTTCCTTTGCTTGTTTATTATGCTATGATTATGATAGGGATAGACACTCGTATATCTTCTATCAACATGATATTGATAGCTATGCCTGTTGCAAGTTTCGGTACTATGTTCTGTATGCAGATGGGAAAGGATGAGACAACTATGTCGCAAGGCACGTTCTGGACGACTCTGTTGTCTGTTGTCAGCATACCGTTATTGGCAATGCTTGTTGCGTAGGAACTGCTACAATGGAGCTTGCGCTTTTGTTGGAAAGTAAATTGGGGGTAAATTAATCCAGTAAATTTGAATCAGTAAATTTTAGATTTTCTTGCGACAAATGTCGCTTTGTAATTTGCTGTTCTTTTTATATTTACTTTCCAAAATACGGCGATACTTTTTTGGGGGAAAGCAAAAGGTCAGCAGATAAGAATCTGCTGACCTAAGATGTTTTTCAGATTGTTTTGTGTGTATTGTATTAAGGAGATTATTATTTGTTCTTTTTCTTTTCCTTACGCATTTCTGTTTTTGCCTTCCGTCTTTCGACCTTGGCATTATGTTTCTCGACTTTTGCATTATGCTTTTCGACCCAGATATTGTGTCGCTTTAATCTATGTGCCTTATGTCTTTCGACTCTGGCATCATGTCTAGCAGCATGAGCTTTGTGTCTTGCATTTCTTGCCTGTATTCTTTCGTAATGTTTTTTGTGCATCTCACTTTCCAACTTGCGGACTTCAACTTCCATCTTGCGGACTTCTTTTTTTGTGAGATGGCATTTTGTGCAGACATCGCGATGCCATTTGTGGTTGCCTTTTAGAATATGGTGACGCAACCGCTTGTTCATTCCGGGATATACCCTTGTGCGATCAGCCACATACTTTCCTCCACATGTCTCGGTATGGATGTGGAAGAGGGTGCATTTCTTCTTTGACCCGACTTCTGTATCCTGTGAAGCCAGATTGTTAGGCAATAGAGTGTTGTCTGTATGGATTACGGCATCTGCCGAAACAGTACCGAAAACCATCATTATGCCGATTAGTAGCGTTCTAAGTATTGTTTTCATTTGGTATCATGTTTTGTGGGCATGCTTGCTATGTAATGCTAAAAACATACCGCATGTTACTGTTTTCGTTTGCAAAGTTATGTAATTTATTGAGAATCCCAAAGAAAAACAGGAAAAAATGTGGGAAAAGGGTATAAATTGCGTTTCTCTGATTGTAATATTAAAAAAATGAAAATTTAGTATTAGATAGAATTGGCATTCAATTATTTTTAGTATTTTTGTAGTCAAATAAATGAAGTCTTGGCTGGCTCAACTTCATTGGTTATAAGGTTTGGAGGTTTTATGGTCATAAGGTCTGCATCGTTAATGGCTCTTCAGGACCTCAGAACCTATAAACCTTAAAACCTGCAATTTGAGCTATGCAAAAAGTTGAAATATATTTAACCTATGAGACAGATATTATTCTCAATCCTTTTAGCGGCAGGCTGCATGACAGCTTCTGCCCAACAGAAATTCATGCTCCCGAATTCAAATCCTCAGGCTAAAGATACAGAGCATGAGATAGAGCAGTATGGTGGCATTTCCATACTCGGTGTTGTTAATCCTTCGGTTGAAGTTTATCTACCAGAAGCATCCAAGGCAAATGGGTGCGCGGTAATCCTTTGTCCTGGTGGCGGTCTTAGGGCTTTGTCATGGACATCAGATGTGATAGAGATGGCTAAACTGCTTAATGCCAACGGCTATGCTGCTATTGGCTTAAAATATCACCTGAATACTGGTACAATGCAAATGCCAAAGGGTATGAAAATGCCGCCTATGGTGGATGTTACGGGATTTGCAAATTTCAAGGATGCAGATTGTAATCCTGCTCATTTCCCTCAAGGTGACAGTATTCTTGCCTTGGCTGCTGATGATGCCAACGCTGCTATGCGTCTTGTTCGTGAACATGCTGCGGAATGGAAGATAAAGAAGGTGGGTTATCTCGGCTTCTCTGCAGGCGGTGGTGTTGCCTTTGCTGCTATGAATATTGCGAAACCAGAAGAGATGCCCGATTTTATATGCACCAACTTCGGTCCTGCGCTTTGTCCAGTTAAGGTTCCAAATCCTGCTCCTCCGTTGCTTATCATGTCACGTGTTGATCATCCTAATGTGGCTGCCGGACTTGTCAGTCTCTTCATGGAATGGAAGAAAGCTGGTGGTAATGCTGAAATCCATCTCTATGGTGACGGTAAAGGTCCTTATCAGCTTATGCCACAGAATGGAACCACCACTACAGAGGCTTGGAGTCAGCAATTCCTCCTATGGCTGAAGGCAAAGGGCTTCTGCGATAATGGGAAATAGTCATAGTAATCTTAAAAAATCGTAACAAATTATTGTATTCAAAGATTTATTAGTACTTTTGTGCTCATATATAAGCGAAATAACTAAAACAAAAGGTAAAAATGAATTTGAAATTTAAGTTGGTCATGGCTCTGACTCTTGGAGTATTCTCCAATAGTTTTGCACAGATGCCAATGAGACCTTACAAATCCACGGTAGTAAATGAAGACGGTACTGTAACATTCCAATATCGTAACAACAATGCGAAGAGTGTGAGTGTTGATGTTCAGTTTGCCGGTAAGAACGAGATGAAGAAGGATGAGAGAACAGGCATGTGGTCGGTTACTCTTGGTCCTGCTGCTGCTGATATGTATCCATACAACTTTGTTGTGGATGGTGTTAGCATAATGGACCCTCAGTGTGAGCAGTATTTTCCTAATGAGGGCTTCAAAAACAGTCTTTTGGAGATTCCTGGAAAGACAGCTCTTCCACACGATATAAAGAATGTGCCTCATGGAAGTATGGAGTATGTGAACTATTTCTCTAAGAGCCTGAACTATACAAACAATGCTCTTGTTTATCTTCCACCATCATATTACAAGGATACAAACAAGACATACCCAGTATTCTATCTCATCAGCGGAACGACTGATACTGAGGAGGTTTACTATAAGGTAGGTCGTGTAAACTATATCCTTGACAACCTTATTGCCGAGGGTAAGGCTAAGGAGATGATTGTTGTATTGCCATACGGTAATCCTAACAAGCTCCTTCCTGTTATGCCAGCTAATGGTATGCCTGCTATGGGCTTCGGTAATGATGTGTTCAGCAATGACCTTATAGGCGATCTCATGCCATATATTGAGCAGACATATCGCACTATTAACGACCGTGAGCATCGTGCCATAGGTGGATTCTCACGTGGTGGTAATCAGGGACTCTACAATGGATTGAGTAACCTCGATAAGTTCTCTTATCTCTGCTCTTACAGTTCGTTTACATCTACCGATATTCCTAACGTTTATGACAAGGCAAAGGACACTAACAGTAAGATTAACCTCTTCTGGCTTGGTGTGGGAACTGATGATTTCCTCTATGGTAATGCTCGTGACTATACGGAGTTCCTTGATAAGAAAGGTATACGTAGCGTTAAGGAATATACCCATGACAAGTTCGGTCATACTTGGATGAATGCCAAGTATTTCCTCGACAAAACCCTTCAGCTTCTCTTTAATCCAGAAGCATCAAAGAAGGCAATGGAGAATGCAAAGCCTACGCTTGCCAAGACAGGAAAGGAACAGCAGTTCACCCCAACGGTTATGGCTCGTCTCTTCCCAAAGCAGATAGTATCTCCGGAATACGGCTCTTCTGACGTGACATATAACTTCAAGGCTCCAGAGGCAACGACCGTTCTTTTTGAGAGTGAGCTTCTTTCAGAGCCTCTGGCTATGCAAAAAGATGCAGATGGAGTATGGAGTGTGAAGGTGAGTGGTGTGGCAAACACTACGTTCAAATACTGCTTTATTGCAGACGGAACAAAGGTTGCTGACCCTAACAATATGTATCTCTCACCTGACAAGGGCTTCAAATACAGCATTTCAAAGGCACAAACCAAGGATCTTGGTAATGTGAAGCATGGTATCATTACCTATAACTATGGTGAAGGTACTGCAGTATATCATTCTGCAGGTTGTAAGGATGCTCCTACAATTTCCCTTATTATTGGCAGGAATGATACAGAGGAAAGTTGGTTTAAGGTTGGAGGTGCTGATGATATTGCTGATCGTCTCGTAGCAGAAGGAAAGATTAAGTCATGCTCATTCTTCGTTGGTGAGACTCCGCTTCTTGGCACTAAGATTCTTCGTGCTGATGACTTTAATACATGGGATAAGCGTAGTAAGGCCTTTGAGGAACTTCTTCTTGGCAAGACCGTTATCCCAATGGTAGATGCCTCTGCATTCAAGGCAACAATCGACGGTAAGGCTGTTGACCTCTATACTCTCACAAATGGCAAGGTAACGGTTCAAATTACCAATTACGGAGGATTTATTGTATCTATGCTTGCTCCTGATCGCGCAGGTAACTATACCAATATCGTAACCCACTATAATTCTATTGGTGAGTATCAGAAGTATAACCTCGGTATGGTAGGTCCTGCTCTTGGTCGTTTTGCAAATCGTATTGCTAATGCTAAGTTCACTCTAGATGGCAAGGAACACAACCTCACAAAGAATAGTCGTGAGCATATTCTCCATGGTGGAAACAAGGGATTTGACCATGTCGTATGGGATGTTGTAAGTAGCGACAGCAAGAAACTTGTTTTGAAGTGTGTGCTTCCTGATGGTGCTGACGGTTTCCCTGGTAATCTCACAACAACTCTCACATACTCTCTTACAGATGATAACGGACTCTCTATTGCCTACGAGGCAACTACAGATAAGCCAACAGTTGTGAATCTCTCTAACCATTCATACTTCAACCTCAACGGAACTGGGGTAGGGGATATTATGGATCACACACTCTATGTGGAGGCTGACAAAATTACAGAGACAACTCAGGATGGTATTCCTACTGGTAAGTTCATTGATGTTGTTGGAACTCCATACGACTTCAAGAGCGGATGCCGCATAGGTGATCGTCAGATGCAGTTCAAGGGCGGTTTCTTCCCATTCGGTCAGAGAATGGAGATTCCTGAAGGAAAGGTTATGCAGTATGACAATAACTTCTGCGTAACACATAAGGGAAAGGCTGTAGAGAAGGTGGCAACTCTCTATTCTCCAGAATCAGGTCGTGTTCTTGAGGTATGGAATGATCATCCTGGTCTTCAGGTATATACTGGTGCTCGTACAGCTATCGCTCTTGAGTCTCAGATGTATCCTGACTCTCCAAACCATAAGGAGTTCCCTTCAACGGTTCTTCGTCCAAAACAGAAATACACCCATACATGTATTTATAAGATGGGGGTGAAGTAAAAAAGACCCACCCCCAGCCCCTCCCGTAGAGGGAGGGGAGTGGTTACATATAATGTTAAAACGCAAAGTCGCAAAGTCACAAAGTATATGTATCTCTGTGTCTTTGCGACTTTGCGTTATAAGAATTTTTAAGCAGAATGTTCTATATACTCCTCTCCCTTTATGGGAGGGGTAAGGGGGAGGGTCTTTAAGAAATACTCATGTATCCTCGTGTCATCATTCAGTTCCGGGTGGAATGAAGTGACGAGTTGTTTGCCCTGTCTTGCTGCAACGATATTACCGTCAACCTCTGCAAGAACCTCTACACCATCCTTAACAGCTGTGATATAAGGGGCGCGGATAAAGGTCATAGGAACTTTGCCAATACCTTTCACCTCGTATGTTGTAAAGAAACTACCGAGTTGTCTGCCATAGGCGTTTCTCTTTACCTCTATATCCATAGTTCCGAGGTGTTCAGAGTCGAGCATGATGAGACCTGCACAAGTACCGAATACAGGCATTCCGTCAAGAATTGCCTTCCTGATAGGTTCAAGAAGATTCTCGTCACGTATTATCCTCATCATAGCCGTACTTTCACCCCCAGGGATGATAAGTCCACGCTTGTCCGTATTCTCGATAAAATCATTCCAATCGTCAAGATTGCGAATCAGAACGCTTTCTTCTCCTAATGTATGGAGCATCTGCTGATGTTCGGCAAATGCTCCCTGTAATGCTAATATTGCGATCATAGAAGATATTTACTATTTTACAATGTACTATTGACTATTTATTTACTATTTAACAAATTTACTATTTACAATTTGCCTATGACTTAGCTAAAAATAGTACATCAACCAAATAGTACATAAATAGTAATTAGTAAATAGTTAAATAGTAAATCAACATTACTTTCCTCTCTCCGCCATCAGCAGTTCAATCTCACTTTCGTTGATACCTACCATAGCTTCACCAAGATCTTCGCTGAGTTCTGCGATAATCTTTGGATTGTTATAGTTGGTAACAGCCTTTACTATAGCCTGAGCACGCTTAACAGGATTACCACTCTTGAAGATACCGCTACCTACGAACACACCCTCAGCACCCAACTGCATCATCAGGGCTGCATCGGCTGGAGTTGCAACACCACCAGCAGCAAAGTTTACAACTGGGAGTTTGCCGTTCTCATGAACATACTGCACAAGGTCGAAAGGCACACGCAACTGCTTTGCAGCCTCGTAAAGCTCATCCTCACTCATAGATACAAGACGGCGGATCTCGCTCTGCATCATTCTCATGTGACGGACAGCCTGAATAACATCACCAGTACCAGGCTCACCCTTTGTACGAATCATAGTAGCACCCTCGTTGATACGACGGAGAGCCTCACCAAGATCTTTTGCACCACAAACGAAAGGAACGTTGAATTTACGCTTGTCAATATGATAAACATCATCAGCAGGACTAAGTACCTCACTCTCATCAATATAGTCAATCTCGATAGCCTCAAGAATCTGTGCCTCTACGAAATGTCCGATACGTACCTTTGCCATTACAGGGATTGATACAGCCTCCTGAATACCCTTGATCATCTTTGGGTCGCTCATGCGTGAAACGCCACCAGCAGCACGAATATCAGCTGGGATACGCTCTAAAGCCATTACAGCACATGCACCTGCAGCCTCTGCTATCTTTGCCTGTTCAGGAGTTGTAACGTCCATAATAACACCGCCCTTAAGCATCTGTGCAAGGTTGCGGTTGAGAATAGTTCTATTTTCCATACTTTTAATACTGATTTTTTTGTTATTCCTTGAATTTTGGCTGCAAAGGTAGCTCCTTAAAAAGGAATAGCCAATAATTAGTTCTCAAAAGATGGAATTGTGTTCCGAAATATGCAGATTGCCAACGCCTAACACCCATCACCTTCTGTATTCTGTAGGTGTATCTCCTTCTTGTCCCTTGAAGAACTTGCTAAATATTGTCTGAGAGGAGAAGCCGAGACGGTCGGAGATTTCCTGAATAGTGAGTCTTGAATTGTTGAGAAGCAATTTGGCCTCATTAATAAGGTAGTTTGAAATAACCTGTTTGGGAGATATTCCGACGGTCTTGTCCGTTACCTGAGACAGATACCTCGTCGTGATGTTTAGTTTGTCGGCATAGAAAGCAACGCTATGCTCTTTCTGATAAAACTCAGCTACAATACTAATGAACTCATTATAAATGTCTTTCGCTCGAAGACTCTGTTTCTCATTACTAACGGCATATACCACACGACTATGAACATATTCGTGGGCGTTTCTTATGGCTGTAGGAACGTCATCGCCCATACCAAGTCTTGTGGTGATAGCTGCTGACAAGGCACTACCAACACCATGTTTTTTCCATCCTTGAATGTTGTATGACGTAAAGAAATGCTTGGTGTTTTCGCCGTAGAGTAGGGCAGTAAGGCGACCTTCTGATAGCTGTCCTCCACGTAGCATAACCCATTCTGCCCCCATGTTTTTCAGTTCTTGAGCAGCTATGAGCATGTCATCGTCAGAAGTTATCTTTTTGTTAAGAATTTTCTCAGCCTCATTACATCTGAGCATCAGCAAAGTTGATTCTGGTATAAGATAGGTGGTGATAGCGCGAATTGATTCATCGTCAATAAGTTGCGAACCGTCAGAAGAGAATATACCAGGGGCGCATACAATTCTTTTGCAACCGATTACTTCATCCCTTACAGCCTTTATTGTCTGGGGATTCTGTATGAGTCCTATTTTAGCAGCCTTTGGGTGCATAGTGTCCATTATCGTCCTTGCCTGATCCACTATGACATCCTTGTGAAGCGTATGCCATTTCATGCCTTTGCCGTCGTTAAGAGCCATACAGGTGATAACGGTCATAGCATCTCCACCAAGACTTGTGATAGTCTTGATGTCTGCCTGAATGCCTGAAGAACCAATGCCATCAGAACCAGAAATTGTCAATATCGGGGTTATTATCTTCACGTCGGGCAAAGTTACGCAAAAAATATGACAACTCCAAATGTCCCATGTTTTTTTGCGTTTTTCCTTTGTTATGTTAGGATTTTTGTGTATTTTTGTCGTCAGAAAGAAAATAATGTGCTTATGAAACAGAAAAGAATCTATTTTTTTGCTTTCTTGATTGCATTTGTATTTAATAGTTTATATTGTAATGCTGATAATGTTGAGAAAATCATAGTTACTTTTGGTAGCGTTGTTGGTTATGGTGTTCAAATACATAAAGCAAAATTTAATAATAAAGGCAGAATATTCAAATTGGAAGAAGGACGTGGATATGGTACAAACGATGTTCCTTCTGTAATTCAAAGTGAAGATGTATATAATTTGTTGGATTCAATAAACGCAAGGAAATGTGCAAGTGCAAAAGGCCTTTGGGGCTTCTCTGATGATGACATTTCAAAATGTATTACGTGGTTAAAAGATACAACCATAGATGATGCAGACCTTGAAATTGCAATATACCGCATTAGTAAATCGGATTGTTTAAAATTTCTTGCTCGTCCAGATGCCAAAGAGATTCTTAATGAAAAATGTATCAATATAAGATTTTATCATGGTACCCATTTTGATATAACCTTTATTTTCTCAGACGGAAACGAGCTTGTCATTAAACCTCAAAGCTTATATAAAGGTGCTTATTGGTTGGTTGGAAAAGACAATTATGTTCGTAATGATGTTGTTACTCCGTTTTTAGAAAAGATGCAATTATATTCTTTAAATTGGTATGGATATGAAGACTATGAAGCTATAATAGGTGTTATCGGTCGTAACAAAGAACAATTACTAAATTTGAAGTGATAGTCTTGTCTTTCCAGAGAAAATAGGCTAATCCTTCGCTCATCCTCCTAACCAAACTCGATGAACCTCCCTTTTTGTTCGCTATAGGAACGGACTTTCATCGAGTTTGGTTAGGAGAAACAAGGGAATAACAACGTAAGGACAACGGCAAAGAATAATATGAAGATTTTAGATTACATTTATTATAGGCTCTTTTTGGCAAACTATAGATATTGGGGCGGTTTAGAAACATCTCGTAGTATCACAGGCTTGTCATTATGGCTTTGGTTTTTACAATTACCACTTCTTGTTTGGAGTGAGATAATGTGTAAGGCTAGTAATATAGTGCCAGTTATTTTGTATTTATTGTATGGCGTATTTATTTTTGCATTCATAACGATTAGATATCTTAATAGATCATGGGATTTGAAAGATACTTTCTCTAATTGTAGAGCGGATAAATTAATTCCTCTATGGCTTTTTGAGTTGATAATAATAATAAGTTCGCTTTCGGTATTACCTGTAACTCTCTGTTCGAGATATATAATTGATCGTTACAATCTTTCTGGGGTAGGATATAATTACCTTGTTAATCTTTTCGGAAACTAACTTGTCTTTCCGAAGAAAGTAAGCTCATCCTTCGTACAAAACTCGCTCTTCCTTCGCTTCTTCACCGACTTTGCACCGACTTTGCACCGACTTTGGTACGGAGGATCAACGGAGGAAGAACGGAGGTATAAGGGAAGAACATACGAAGAACAACGGTTAGAAAAAACGTTTACGTTTGGCTACTGACAGGAAAAAGTAGCGGTTTTTCTTTGAATATTCAATTTTTTTCATTACTTTTGCATCTAATATGCGAGTTTGGCAAACTCCATTTGTACTCCTTTAACTGCTTGAAACATAAAAAATAAAACATAATGACAAAAGTAAAGATAAATACATCAGAGGGCGAGATAATCGTTCGCCTTTATGACGAGACCCCAAAACATCGTGATAACTTCATTAAACTTGCAAAGAAAGGCTATTATGACGGTACTCTCTTTCATCGTGTAATCAAGGACTTTATGATTCAGGGTGGGGATCCTAACAGTAAGGATGCACCTGCTGGAAAGATGCTCGGAACTGGTGGCCCTGGCTATACCGTTCCTGCTGAGTTCGTATATCCACAGCTCTTCCATAAGCGTGGTGCCCTTTCGGCTGCACGTCAGGGAGATGAGGTGAATCCAAAGCGTGAGAGCAGCGGTTCGCAGTTCTATATCGTATGGGGAAAGACCTATAAGCCACAGGAACTCAAGCAGATAGAGCGTCAGATGGCTATGCAGCAGGAGCAGATGGTCTTTAACAAACTTGTGGCTGAGAATCGTGCTAAGATAATGGACCTCCGTCGCAATCGCGATCAGGCAGGCTTGCAGGAATTACAGGACGAGCTTATCGCTCAGACAAAGGCTACTTGTTCAGAGATGCCAAAGCCAGAGTTCACTCCTGAGCAGGTTGAGGCATATACAACAGTTGGCGGAACTCCATTCCTCGATAACCAATATACCGTATTCGGTGAGGTGGAAAGCGGTCTTGAGGTAGTTGAGAAGATTCAGAATACCGCAACAGCATCAGGAGACAGGCCAAAGACCGATATTTCTATGACAATGGAAGTCGTACAATGTTAAATAATGCTTAAACATACTTTCATTCTACTTTTTTTATTATCTTTGCATTCAAAATGGCTTGAGGCTTTTGCCTTTTGACTTTAATTTATTACACAGAAGAAATGAAAAAGTTTATAGCATTCATATTCATCTTTGCAACAACACTTTCTGTTAGTGCCCAGGGTACAGCCGATGGGGGGAAGCCCAAGCGTCATGCCCTTTTCGAGCGTAAAGACAAGGAAATACCTGCTAAGTATATGCAGGGTGGGGTACCAGAGGTTAATGGCAAGGTGACGTGGGAAAAGACTTATAATATAGAAGGCCTGCCTGCTGATAAGGTTTACGAAATGGCTCTTTCGTACTTCAGTTCACTTGTAACGGGTGAAAATCAGACAGATAAATCTACTCTTGCTGTTGTTGACCGTGTTGGTCACAAGATTATTGCCCGTGCACAGGAATGGCTCGTGTTCAGCAATACGATAATATCTCTTGATAGGGCAAAGATGAACTACGCTGTGTCTGTTGAGTGTTCTGATGGCGTATGTAAGGTGCTGATTACGAATATCAGCTACATCTACGAGGAAGGACGCCCTTCAGAAGCACGTTACACAGCTGAGGAAATGATATCTGATAAGGTGGCATTCAATAAGAAGGGAACTGGCTTTACCAAAGGCGGTACAAAGAAGTTCCGTATCTGTACAATAGATCGTATGGAGCAGATTCTTACACAATTTGAACGCTCGCTTAAATAAATACTTTAATGGAAGAAATAGATAAAATCGCAGTAGAAGAAGAGGAGGTAACTCTTGCCAAGCGTCCGGAACGCCATCATCGTAAGCCGGATGATGGTAGAGGCTCGTTCTTTATGCTTCGCCAGATTTTCAACATCCTGTTTATGGTCGTAGGCGTAATAGGTGCCTATATGTACTTCAAGGGAAATGAGGCTATGGGAATTGTGGTGTTTATCATCGCTATGGCCTTTAAGATGGCAGAATGCGCTCTGCGATTTGTGAAGAAATAATTAAGAGGTTATAAGGTTATGAGGTTAGAAGGTTAGAGGTCTGTATCGCTAATAGGCATTACGACCTTAGAACCTGAAAACTTAAAAACCTGCAACTTGAGTTGTGCGAAAGTTGAATTAATACTTATTGATGAAGAGATATCTCTCAGTCATAATTCTCCATATCATGGCATTGGCTCTTGTCCATGCTCAGGGTACATATAGGGGTTTGGATGATAGAAACACTAATCCGACGGAGGATCCGTACGGAAATCAGTTTGATACAAGTTCCAATACCTTCAACCCAAATAAACAGAAAGGAGAAAAACATGAGAAGAAGGAAATACCTAAAGGAATGTATGTCTGGACGGTGGATCCTCTTTTCGGCGACCGCATCCCTGTGGAGAAGGATACACTTCAGCATCTCTTCATGAATACGGTGTTCACTTCAGGAATGCATGGAGAGTATAACACCACGGGAAACCTAGGAGCACCACGACAGAACCGCATCTTCATGGACCGCTCCCACATACCGTCGTTCCTGTTTACCGATAACTACGACTTCTTCCTCACACCCATCGAGGACCTCCGCTTCACCAACACGCTCTCGCCAATTACAAGACTCGATTTCTATTCCTGTGGCGACCGTACCGATGGTGAGGACTATCTCAAGGTGCTTTTCGCGTCCAACGTGAACAAGCGACTGGGATTCGGAATGAAGTTCAACTATATGTACGGACGCGGCTACTACAACTCACAGTCCACAGCCCTGTTCGACTATACCTTATGGACATCATACATCGGCGAGCGCTATCAGGCACATTTCGCGTTCTCTACCGACCATATGAAGAATGCCGAGAATGGCGGCATAACCGAGGACAAGTATGTCACCAACCCCGAGCAGCAGTTAGACTCCTACACATCGTTGGAGATACCTACTAACCTGATGTCAAACTGGAATAAGAACAACGCCCTCCATTTCTACCTCTCCCATCGCTACAACGTGGGCTTCTACCGCAAGGTGCCTATGACCAAGCAGGAGATAGAGGCAAAGAAATTCGCTATGGCTTCACGCAAGGAGGCTGAGGACCGCGAGAAAATGGAGAATGGCGATGTTGACGCCAAGGGAAGAGTCAACGAGACTCTTGCCGGCCGTCCTAAGGATGCGAAGATCGAAGGCGACCTGCCTACCGACTCCCTCTCAAAGGCTGCCAGCACCCGCATAAGCGTTGGAAACGAGGCTGTTGCCGATTCCCTCCTTGCTGAAAAGGCAAAGGCGGCAGAGGATACATCGTGGATGAAAAACGAATACGTGCCAGTCACAAGCTTCATCCATACCGCTACCGTTGACCGTTACACCCGTAACTACATAGCCTACCGAAAACCCGCCAACTACTATCCTGCCATGTCAAAGGCGGACAGTCTGTATTGGGCGGATCTCAAGTGTGCTGACGATACCATTAACGATATTGCCAACTATACAAAGATCGACAACACCTTCGCCCTGGCCCTGCTCGAAGGCTTCAACAAGTATGTGCCCACAGGCCTCAAGGCGTATATCACACACGATATCGGCGTATATGAGCTCTTTGACAAGAAGTATCCCGAGCATAGCACGTATATTGGCGGACAGCTCACCAAGACACTTGGCTCTGTCTTCCACTATAATGCCACGGCCGACTACTGTTTCGCAGGAGAGATGTCTCAGGACTTCATGCTCGATGCCACGGCCGATGTCAACGTGCCAATCTTCGGCGATACCGTCCGCATAGACATGGACGGATTCTATCACTCGCTCGATCCCGACTTCTTCCTGTGCAACTATCATTCCAAGCACTATTGGTGGGATAATGAAGATTTCAACAAGCAGAAGCACACTCACTTCGGAGGAGCCGTCTCCTTCCCTAAGACAAAGACATCCGTCCGTGTAGGGTGGGACTTCATAAGCGACTACACATATCTGGCTACATGGCACGAGCTCTCTGCTGTCAATCTCCAGATAAACCATAGGGCAGATGTCCTTCAGGCAAAGAATGACGTGCATGTCTTCACAGCCGAACTCGCACAGGACTTCAAGGCGGGAATCCTCAACTGGGAGAACCGCATCACATACCAGCTTTGCGAGCAGGATAATGTCCTGCCGCTGCCAAAGCTCAACGTCTGGAGCAACCTCTATATCGATTTCAAGATAGCAAAGGTGCTGAAATGCCATTTCGGAGCTGATGTGTCATACTTCACCCGATACTATGCTCCCGAATATGTGCCTGCCCTCGGGCAGTTCGCCGTTCAGACCAATGGGGCGGTAAAGACAAAGGTAGGCAACTACCCGTTCGTCAATGTCTATGCCAACTTCGTTCTCAAGGGATGTCGCTTCTTCGTAATGATGAGCCACGTCAACATGGGGCAGAAACCCTATCAGTACTTCACCGTACCGCATTATCCTATGAACGAAAGGGTATTCCGCTTCGGTATTTCATGGAATTTTAATAATTAACTTTTATTTATACAACCTTTTAACAATAAACTTAATATGGCAACAAGCGAAAACATCTGTGGTCTGAAGCGTGAAGACTTCATGACCACCGTCCAGGGAAAGCAGACAGATCTCTACGTACTCCGTAACTCTAACGGTGCAGAGATTGCAGTAACAAACTTTGGTGGTGCTATTGCAGCTATCATGGTTCCTGACAAGGACGGCAACATGGCCAACGTAATCCAGGGACATGATAACATCAATGACTATATCAACACAACTGAGCCGTTCCTCTCTACCCTTATCGGCCGCTTCGGCAACCGCATCAAGGAGGGTAAGTTCATCCTCAACGGCAAGGAGTACAATGTAGCCCTCAACGATGGTCCTAACCACCTCCACGGCGGTCCTACAGGTTATCATGCTCGTGTATGGGATGCCCTTCAGATGAACGACAGCACCCTCGTGCTCAACTATGTAAGCTCTTACGGTGAGGAAGGCTTCTCTGGTGAGGTTCACGTAACCGTTGTCTATACATGGACAAACGACAACGAGCTCATCATCGAGTATCTTGCTACAACAAACAAGAAGACCATCATCAACCTCACACACCACGCATTCTTCTCACTCAGCGGTATTGCTAAGCCAACACCAACAATCGAGGATTGGGATCTTGAGCTTAACGCTGACTTCTATCTCCCTATCGATGCTGTCAGCATCCCAACAGGTGAGATTCTCAAGGTTGAGGGTACTCCATTCGATTTCCGCAAGCCAAAGCCAATAGGTCAGGACATCAACGCAGACAATGAGCAGATTAAGTTCGGCTCTGGTTATGACCACAACTATGTATGTAACAAGAAGGAGGTTGGCGAGTTGACTCTTGCTGCACGTTTGACAGACCCTAAGTCTGGACGTGTGCTTGAGACTTACACAACTGAGCCAGGTCTCCAGCTCTATACAGGTAACTTCCTTTCTGGTTTCAAGATTCAGAACGGTTGCACAGCACCACGTCGTTCAGCTGTATGCTTCGAGGCTCAGCACTTCCCTGATTCTCCAAACCGTCCTTACTTCCCTTCTACTGTACTTAATCCAGGCGAGAAGTACACTCAGAAGACAATCTACAAGTTTGACACAATCTAAACATAATATTTCCTGAGGGTTCTCAGCCATGGCGGCTGGGAATTCTTGGGATTCTTGTCAAATAATAACAACCGTAGTAAAAAGTAGTAAACAGAAGTAAAATGGAGTAAAGAGACGTTACTTAAATTAGGAATTAGAAATTAGGAATGAGGAATGACAAGCACCACCGTTGGATATTCTGTCCCGAATGGCTATTACTCATTACGCATTGCTCATTA
>JAEEGH010012337.1_pt1 | contig 19197 bp, 21 predicted proteins | sample 9134181 | NCBI WGS metagenome assembly JAEEGH01 (sample SAMN16246544, study PRJNA631951) | gut metagenome | biome: gut microbiome; feature: rumen; material: DP-attached | host: Bos | place: Iran: Karaj | collected 2018-10 | reverse complement strand
TTAGGCCCTTCTTCAAGCGTTTTGTAAAAAACGTCGAGCGGATAACATCCGGAAACACGTCCGTGACGCGGGGCGTTTGTGCATTCGCCAAATGTGCGGCAAATGCGCCGCCGGTCGAATTTGCCGCCCGCCAGATGGTCGGCGCAGTATTCGGGGTAGGACAGCGCCATTCGCCCGAGGCCTGCGAAATCCGCAGCTGCGGATTTCGCAGGGCCTGGGCGAATGGCGCTGCAAGTAGTTAGTTGCGAGTTGTCAGTTGTTAGTTGGCACCCGGAACTAGGAACTAGGAACTTGGAACTAGGAACTGCGCCGGCAGCGCGGCTGAGGCCGCCAACGGCGGCTTCGGCCGCGCAGCCGGCGTATTCCTGGAGGCATGTGATGCCTGACAGGACGATCTTCGCCCAGGGGCAGCATTCCTTGAGGCGGCGCGCGGCGGCGATGTGGAGGGCAACTGAGCGAAGCGGGTCCTGCGGCGGCAGGTAGCCGTCGCATACCGGGTAGTAGGCCGGCCGTTGGATGTGGACGGAATAATACGGACTGCCTATCGTGCCGCAGACCAGCTCCACGCCGTATTCCCGCATCATCTCAAGAAACGCCTTCGGCTCCTCCAGATCCGGATCCATCGTAAGGCAATCCTCCGCCGCACCAAATGGCCGCGGAATCCGAGATTTGAGATCTGAGATCTGAGATTTGAGATCTGAGATCTGAGATTTGAGATCTGAGGTATGAGATTTGAGATCTGAGATCTGAGATCCTTCACTCAGACTTTCGCTTTGGCCGGCCATTGGCCGTCCCAGACCGTCCGATCCCTTCTCAAACGGCAATATGTCGAATATGCTGAGGCGCATGGCGATTGGCAGATCCGGGCACGCCTCCTTGACGCACTCCGCCATTTCCCGCGAGAAGCGCGTGCGGTTCTCGAAGGATCCTCCGTATGGACCTGGACGGCCGTATGCCGTCAAAAAGTCATGGGCGAGATAGCCGTGTGCGTGCTTGAGGTCGATAAAGTCGAATCCGGCCTCGCGCGCCACGCGCGCCGCCTCACCGTAGGCGCGTACGATTTCTCCGACTTCATTGTCCGTGACGACACGCGGCGCGCCGAATTTGCGGTCGAGCAGGGGATGCGTCCAAGCGACGGCCGATTCGAGCTTGTCGTCGCGGTTCGGGTGGGCGAAGCGCCCCGAGTGCGTCAACTGGAGGCCGACGAGGAAGTCGCCGGCCGTGCCGTATCGTCCGGCGTGCGCCTTGCGCATCGCCGCCACGGCTGCCTTGAGCTCCGTAATGTTTTCACGCGTTACAAGGAGCTGGCGCGGATTGCTGCGTCCTTCGTGCATGACGGCGCCGGCCTCGGTGCCGCATATCAGGGCGGCACCCGATTCGCCGAAGTGCGTCCAGCGTCGCAAAGTCAGCTCCGACGGCGCGCCGCCCGCCGTGCAGTCCCATCCCTCCATCGGGAGGAGCGCCCATCTGTTCGGGAGTGTGCGCCCGAAGAGCTCCGCCGGCTGCGCCATTGCCGCGTGTTCGGCCTCTTCCGCCAATGGGATGTCGATGTTGTTCGCCGCGAGATATTCGCGCAGTTCCGCCACCGAGCGGAACGTGCCTGCTTTTCTGTATGTGTCCATTTCAAATAGTTTATCATAACTTTTCGCTTGTAATCTCTTCGATTTTCAATTATCATTTTTACATTGATTTCCGTGGCGGTTTAGCTCAGTTGGTAGAGCAGCGGAATCATAATCCGCTTGTCAGGGGTCCGAGTCCCTTAGCCGCCACCACTTTTTCAACGGGCCCTTGAAGTTATCGCTTCAGGGGCCCGAAGTGTCAGGGGGTCCGCTGTAATGTCGAAAAAACTGCTTTCAGCCGTTGCGCGCCACGTGCGTCCGTTCGCGCTTCTCGCAGCGCTGTCGCTATCTGCGACGGCTGCCACGCCGCAGCCTGATGCCGCGGCTTCGCCTGAGGCCTCGGATGGCGCCGTCGCTCCCGACCTCGCCGCATCGTCGGGCGCCCCAACCTCGGCTTCCGACGTTTCTGTGCCGGGAACGGACTCCGACGGCGATTTAATCCCGGACGTCCTCGACCCGCGCCCGCTCATTGCCGACGTTCCCGTCTACTGGTCCGTCCAGTCTTTCTCCCTCTCCCGTCCCAGTGAAGCTGGCAGCTCACCGAGCGGTCAGGCTGCAAATGGCCCCAGTGGAGATGGCCGAACTGTGTTCGGCCAATCCTGGTCAAGCGCTTCGTCTCTTTTGATCGCGCAGGTCACCACGAACCCGCCTTCACCCTTGGCCATGTCCGGGTTGACCGTCATGCCTCTCACCTCGCGCAAGCCGGTACGCGAACTAGGCGTCCACCCATTCGCGCATCTCGCCGTCTTCGGCAACGACACCATCCGCCTCGGCGCCCTTGAGCGCGCGCGGGTCTCCGCCTTCCTGCGTGGCTGGAGCGCCGACGGGGCATACACGCCCATCCAGCTGACCTTCACCGTGCGCTTCTTGAATTTTGCCAGACAAAACTGGGAAATGGAGCATCTTGAAGTCCCAGTCTCTCTTGGCGGCAAAACCTGGACGATGGCAAAAGTGGTGCAAAAAAAACCTGGCGACAACGGTTTGTGCCTGTTTGTCGGCAACAAGGTGGTCAAACAGGACTTCGTCGCGGAAATCGATTCCTCCTCTGCGAAGGCCTTCCTCTCGCGTCTGGCCTCGGCCGACGCCACTCCCGCCTTCGACTTCGCCGCGGCTTCGGGACTTGATCCGGAAGTCCCGTCCGACAATCCGCCGCAGTCTGGCGTCTATTCGCTTTCAGCGGCCTTCCAGTCGATTCTCCACAAGACATGCTTGATTCACATCGAAGGGCCCGAAGGTCTATCCTGGACATGGCGCGTCGCCACCAAAGACCGGAGTTTGGGCAGCCACGTCACTTTCGGCCGGCTGGCCGAGGACATCAAGGCCATTTCAGAACAAGTCTACGGAGCCCCCCTCTTCGTCTTCGACGGCGCCTATCCGATTTCAATAGCCGGATGGGACAACGGTTTTTGGGACCTCTATTGGAAGGTTTCCCGAAAAGGGAGCGACATCGATCCGGCGAAACTCCTCTCCTCGCGCCTAAACGACGACTTGGTCCTTCATCTCTCCTCCGCTCCGCCAACATCGCTTCCCCCGGCAAGCTCCACGCCGATTCTCTCGCATTTGCGAGGCGTTTTGTACTACCATGCCGACAGGGATGACTTGGCGCGGGAATGCTTTTTTGCCGCCGGGCGCGAAGGCGCCCCGCAGGGATACAGCTGGTGTGGCCACAGCGTGGCGCGCATGCAAGATTCCGCCTCCAATGGTGATGGCCCCAGTGGAGATGGCCGAACTGAGTTCGGCCAAAACAAGGCGGAGGCCGCGCGTCTCTATAAGCTTTCAGCCGACGCCGGCTACGCTCCCGGTCTCGCCTGGTACGGGCGAACCAAAATGCAGAATGCGGAAGGCGGAATGCAGAGCCCCAGTGGAGATGGACGAACTGCGTTCGGCCAGAACAAAGACAGCCAGGAAGCCGCCGACGCCTTTAGGAAGGCCGCCGACCAGGGCTTGGCCGAAGGCCGTTTCCTCTACGGCCTTCTCCTCAGAAATGGCGTCGGCGTCAAGGCGAACAAAGCCGAGGCCATGAAGCTCCTTGAAAAGGCCGCGTGGCAGGGATGCGTTCCCGCCATGGCCGCCTACGGCGACGGCCTCCTCGAATCCGGATCGCCTGAGGGGCGCGACTGGATCGAACTCGCGGCAAAGGACGGCGACGGCAAGGCCGCCGCGCGCCTCGCACGCCTGCTGCGCGACGGCGAGCTCGGCGCAACGGCCGATCCCGTTGCCGCCGCCAAGTGGCTCCAGATTGCCGCCGACGCCGGCGACGCCACGTCGCTCGTCTCCCTCGGCGAGGCCCTTCGCGCCGGGGCCGGCGTCCGCCGCAATCCCAAGAAGGCCGCCGAATACTTCCGCCGCGCCTCCGAAGCCGGCGACGTCGACGGCAAGACGTGGTACGCCCTCTGCCTCCTCGAGGGCAACGGCGTCCGCCGCGATGTCCCGAAGGCCCTCGACCTCCTCTCCCAGGCCGCCGACGCCGGCAATGCGAACGCCAAGTTCTTCCACGGCGTCTGTCTCTTCGGCGGCTACGGCGGCACCGAGCCCGACAAGGCCGCCGCAATGGTCCGCTTCTTGTCCGCCGCCGCCGAACAGCCCGCCGCCAATGTCTTCCTCGGCGTCGGCTACCTCAACGGCCTCGGCCTCAAAAAAGACGAGAAAAAGGCCTTCGAATGCTTCAAGGCCGCGGCAGACCGCGATCTGCCCGCAGGCATCCTGTGGCTCGCCCATTGCCACGCCAACGGCATAGGCGTCAAGAAGGATCTCGAAGAGGCGCGCAAATGGGCGCGGAAGGCCGCCAGTCTCGGCATCCCCGCCGGCCGCCAGATGCTTCTGTCGATTCAGGAATAACTCCCAAGGGAAAGGATCTCACCATGGCCGAAAGGAAAACGACGAAGAACAAGAAATCCGCCAGCAAAGGCAGGATGTCGCTTGCCGAAGTTCGCGCCGCCGCCGCCGCCAAGGCCGCCGCGGAGAAGGCCGCCGGACGCCGCGCGAAGTCGAAGAAGACGCCCGCCGAACGCATGGCCGCGCCCGTGCGCAAGCAGGCCGCCAAGGTGAAGCAGCGCCCCACGATCCGCAAGAAGATCGCCGCCCAGATGGCCGATGCCGCGGCCGAACGCGCCGCCGAGGCCCAGAAGGCCCCGGAACCTTTCTTCAAGCCGCCGGCCAAGAAGACCGTCCGCTTCAGCGCCGCCGACCTCGAGGACTTCCGCAAGGAACTCCTCTACATGCGCGGCCGCATCGCCGCCAAGATCAAGAGCGACAACCAGGCCTCCTTCAAGCGCGAGGACGAGTCCCACCACGCCGAGGAAAGCACCGAGGCCTACGAGCGCTTCTTCGCCATCGAGACGAGCGGCTCCTTCCAGGAGATCATCTACCACATCGACGAGGCCCTGAACTCCATCAAGGAAGGCACCTACGGCATCTGCAAGAACTGCGGCGGCCTCATCCAGAAGCCCCGCCTCCAGGCCCTTCCCTTCGCGAAGAACTGCATCCGCTGCCAGTCGCTTCACGAGAGGCGCAAATAGCGCCTCTCGTGAAGAGTTCCTAGTTCCTAGTTCCCGGTTCTTGGTTCTCAGTTCCTAGTTTATCTCATGCAGAGCAGGCCAAAATATCTGTTATCTGTTATCTGTTATCTATTATCTATTATCTCTTTAGTCTCTCTCGATCAACTCACCAAGCTGCAGATCCGTCGCCACTTCTCCCTCCACGAGTCCCGCCCCGTCATCCGCGGCTTCTTCAGCCTCACGTATGTTCAAAACCGCGGCGCGGCCTGGGGCATACTCGCGGGCTGGCGCGTCGCGCTTGTCGCCCTCGCGGCCGTGATGCTCTTTGTCCTCGCGCGCTACCGTGAGAAGATTTTCGGCACCCGCGCAATCGGCCACGCCTCCTTCGTGCTGCTCGTCGCCGGAATCATCGGCAATGTCATCGACCGCGTCTGGCTCGGCTACGTCGTCGACTTCCTCGATTTCTACGTCGGCACGAGCCACTTCCCCGCCTTCAACGTCGCGGACAGCTGCATTTGCATCGGCGTCGGCCTCCATATGCTCGCTTCGCTCATTTTCCCACAGGGGGGCAAATGAGTTTTCCCAGCGGAGATGGCCGAACTGTGTTCGGCCAAGCCGGCGGCGGAACAAGCGAAGCGCGTGAGCCGTCCGGCCCCCCACCCAGTGGAGGTGGCCGCGCACAGCGCGGCCACATGGCCGTCCTCGTCGGGCCCACAGCCGTGGGCAAGTCCGCCGTCGCGCAGTGGATTGCCGAGCGCACGGGCGCGGCGATTCTTTCGGCAGATTCCATGCTGGTCTATCACGGCATGGATATCGGCACGGCCAAGCCCACCCCGGCCGAGCGCGGTTCCGTTCCCTACTTCGGCATCGACTGCGTCGACCCCGGCCAGCCCTTCAGCACCGGCGACTGGCTCTCCTTCGTGCGCCGCCAGCTGGAAGGGCAAAACTTTAGCGGTGGGGGTTCGGGGGTTGAACCCCCGTCGGTTGTAGCCCCCAGTGAAGGAGGCCGCGCACTGCGCGGCCTCATAGTCGCCGGCGGCACCGGCCTCTATGTGAAGGCCCTTCTCTATGGCCTCGACGCCACCCCTTCCGATCCCGCCGCGCGCGCCCGATGGACCGCCCTCTTCGAATCTGGCGGCCTTCCAGCCCTCCGCGCCGCCGTCGATGCCAATCCCGCTGCGCGCGCGCTGCTTCCAGACAGTGATCTCTCCAACCCCCGCCGCCTCATCCGCGCCCTCGAGCGCGCCGAAGCTGGAGACACCCCCAGTGAAGGTGGCCGCGCACTGCGCGGCCACAACGGCGGCGGAACAAGCGAAGCGCGTGAGCCGCCAGCCTCGCCCCCTCCACTCGGCCGTTCCTTCGGTCCCGAGGGTTCGGGGGTGGAACCCCCGTTGGTCGTTGCCCCTAGTGGAGCTGGTCGCTCACCGAGCGACCAGGTGGTCAGCCCCGCGATCGCGGGGCTGACCATGCCGCGCGCGATGCTTGCGGCCCGCATCGAGCGGCGAATCGACAAGATGTTCGCCGACGGCCTCGTCGAAGAGGCCGTCGCCGTCCGTGAGGCTTCTGGCGGCCTTTCCTCGACGGCTTGCGGCGCGATTGGCTACGCCGAGGCTCTCGCGGTCGCAGATGGCAAGATGTCGCGCGCCGAGGCCGCCGAGCGCATTGCCGCCCGCACACGTCAGCTCGCCAAGCGGCAGTTCACCTGGTTCCGCCACCAGCTCAATGTCGAATGGGTCGAGGTCGGCGAAACCGACACCCCCGCCACCCTCGGCCCGAAGGTAATGGAGGTGTGGAAGCGCAATGGCTACCTTGAAATCTGAAATTGGAAATCTGAAATTTTCTCTTCCGTCTTCCAGCGGCTCCGGGAGTTCGGGGGTGGAACCCCCGTCGGTCGTAGCCCCTAGTGAAGGTGGCCGCGCACAGCGCGGCCACATCGGCGGCGGAACAAGCGAAGCGCGTGAGCCGCCCAACTTCGCCGCGTCAGCGGCGCAACCTCGCGCGGAAGCGGCCGACAGCCGCCGCATCCGCGACATCCCCACCGAACTGCGGCCGCGCGAGGAGCTGAAGCGGCGAGGTGCCGGCGCGATGGATCTCGAGAAGCTTCTCGCCATCGTGATGCGCAGCGGGCTGCCCGGACAGAACGTCACCGACCTCGCCCGCGAGCTCATCGTGCGCGCCGGGGGCATAGAGGTGCTTGCGCGCATGAACTACCTCGACATTCAGGGCCTCAAGGTGCCAGGCGTGGGCGAGGTCAAGGCGATGGAGCTTGAGGCCGCATTCGAGATAGGACGCCGCGCCGTTTCCGGCGCGGCCACTGCGGCCCCGCGCAAGATTGGGGGCCCCGATGCCGTCTTCGAGATAATCGAGCCTCTGGTGCGCTGGAAGCAGCAGGAGTTCTTCTACGTGCTTTTGCTCGATGCCAAGAACCGTCTCGTGGGGCAGCCGATCCATGTGGCCACCGGCTCGCACGACCGCTGCCCGGCAAGCCCGACCGAGATTTTCGGCCCCGTGATAAAGCGCGGCTGCACGGCGGCGATTATCGCGCACAATCATCCCTCGGGCGATCCGACCCCCTCCCGCGAAGACATCGCAATCACGATCCGCCTCGTCGACGCCGCGAAGATCCTTGGTGTCAGGCTCCTCGACCACATCGTCGTCGGCCGCCGCACCGACGCCCATCCCGACGGCTTCGCCAGCCTCTCCCGCGAAAAGCTCGTCTCCTTCTAGCCGCACACCTTTGAAATCTGAAATCTGAGATCTGAGATTCGAAATCCGAGATTTGAGATCTGAAATTTGAAATCCCAACTACTTCTTACTTCCATTTCCTGACATTGTCTGATATAATCTTATGTAATCGCACACATTGGGCCTGTAGCTCAGTTGGTCAGAGCAGGGGACTCATAATCCCTTGGTCGAAGGTTCGAGTCCTTCCAGGCCCACCAATATGCAGACAGCGGTGCTCCCCTTGTTGTTGTACGCTTGCTGTTTGAAATCTGAAATCTGAGATTTGAGATCTTAAATTTGAAATTCCAAAAAAAATATTTGCACCCGCAAAAAAAATGTTGACACACCTCTTCCATTCGGTTATTATGATAGTGTTTCAATGTGCCATCGGGTCCATTCGTAAGGGTCGGGTGTGTACGGAGAAACTTCGGTTTCGGCCTTTATTCATGCGGGTCAAACGCGAATCGGCTGGTTTTCGCCGGCCGGTTTTCGGGCAAGCCTCAGGGATTATGGGCTGAAAGGTTTGAAATTACCATGGTTGCCGCAGACCATGTTAACTTTCGGGGAGTCCGGTAGGAACGGACGAACCGGTGGCCCGCCTCGGCGGGTTGGCTGTCATGACCGATTGCGGCGTAGGTCACGGTGGAAATGGAGTCGCACAGGGCGGCCTCATGACTCTACCGGCCGGGAGCTTGGCTCCTGCGGGCGGCGGACGGAACGAAGATCGAAAGGTGATCGGTACGGTTACTAGCCGGTAACAAACTGATCAGTACGGTGAAAGCCGCGGCGAAAGCCCTTCGAGACTCAGACCGGAAGCCAACCAACGGAATCGGGTTCCGCCTCACTTCAACCTGCCAGAAGGCAGTAACGAAGAAAGGTCAAAAACATGAAGAAGTTAGTAACAGCAGCTTGCGCGCTCGTGGCGGCATCAGCATTCGCCGTCGAAAGCGCCAACATCGTCGGCTACCAGGATAAACCTTGTGCGGCTGGTGAGTTTACATGGACTTGCCCAACCTTCTCAGCAATTGGAGGGCAGGCTCTTAGTTTTTCTCTCGCGGACATTCTTCCAAACGCCAATTTTGCAGGATTTGAAGATACTATCGAGTTCTGCGACGAGGGCGGTAACTGGGAAGGCCAACTCACTTATGTTTCAGCGGCTTGGTTGAAAGGTAATGACCTGGATGAAAGCCTCGCTGGTTGGTACTCCGTCGATGACGAAGAACTCGAAAGCAACTTGAATAATACGCCGGTTCCTTTTGGAAAAGCCTTTTGTGCGCAGACGGGCTATGATGATGTCACCATCACCATTCCAACGGCCATGCCCTCTGCCAACTAATCTTTTAGGAGGAGAACTACAACATGAAAAAGTCACTCATCATGATTGCGACGATAGCCCTTGCGGGTTATGCGTCCGCTGCAACCATCACATGGCAGTCTGGGACGTTGTATAAGCCGAATACAACGGACAAAGTCAAGGACGCGGCAAATGCTGCTTATTACTTGATTACTGCTGAACAGTACGCAACTCTCAGCGCACCAGGTAAGACCAGTGCTGATATTGTAGCTGCTGTAAAAGGCAAGACAGCTGACTATGAGACAGCTTCCTCGTCTACTACTAGTGCGGCTAACTGGAAGATGACTACGGCTACTGCTGGCACCACCTATTATGTTGCGGCAATTTACAGTGTGGACGGATATAATCTAGGTAAGGTCGCAACTGGCACTGCTTCAACGTCTGGGGCTGGGGTTAATGTTTCAAATATTACTGGCAGTTCTGGAACTGGTGGCACGCCTTGGGTTGCCGTTCCCGAACCCACGACTGTCGCCCTCCTCGCCCTCGGTCTTGCGGCCCTCGGCCTGAAGCGCAAGATTGCCTAACAGTATGGCAATCAAGAACTAGTTCATTAACCGAGACTCCCAAGGTGCGCACCTTGGGAGTTTCACTTTCTAAAACCGATTCCATATAACAGGGCGTGTTCATGTCCCCCATCGTTACAACATCGTCAAAAAAGGAGAAGACAAGAATCAATCCGCTTGTCCCCGTCATTGCGGTTGTCATTTCCGTCCTTGTGTTCCTTTTGGTTCGCAAGCCCTCTTCCAATCCGACTCCTCCGGCCATTACATCTCCTGGAACTGAAGAGACCAAACCAACCCCTTCGACTCCGACGCCTTCCAAGACAACGGACAATTCCAAAGCGTCGCCAACTCCAGCAGACAAGGTCAATGATGTCGCCGTTGTTGCCGGTGAACCGATAATGCAAGATGGTCAGGATGCCGAGCCTAAAGCAACTGAAACGAACGCGATTCCCGAAAAGGTGGCAGTTGAAGAAAACAAACCGAAACCGATGCCGTTCGGTGTTCTTTCCAAGCAGTATTTTGACAATCCGGTCGAAAACCGCCTCGAAAAACTTGGCATTCCGGGAAGGGGCGTGGCAATGGTTCTGCCAAACAAACTATCCCAGGAAGAGATACTGGCTATTCTCCGCCGACCAATCCAAATCAACGAGGACGATGACGAGGAGACGGTCGCCGCCAAGGAGCGCACGGCGGAGATGAAGACCGCCGCGCTTGAATACATCGAGGCTGGTGGAACATACGATGAGTTTGTCGCGGAAATGGTCAAGACATCCAACGAAGAGGCGGAGATGAAGAAGACGGCCCGCACGGAGATGATGCGGATTCTCAGGCAAGAGGGCTACGAGGCCGCCGAAGCATATTTGGAGCAGGTCAATCCCACGCTGAAGGAGGCGGGTCTCAAGGAAATGAAGATTCCGCTCCCGTTCCGCGTAAAGCACCAGAAAGAACTTGAACGCGCCGCTCAAGGTAACTAGCGTCAGAAAGGAACATGAACATGAAGAACTCGACTATCCTCGCCGCCATTCTCGCAACCGCAATGTCGTTTGCTCAGGATGCATCCCAGACCGCAACCCCAAAAGAGGCCGCACCGCACAAGTCCCTGAAGGAGGCCATAGGCGGATTTGTCATTCAGCCGCTCACCACGGATGCAAAATACATCACCGTCGTCGATACGCGAAAGGAAAAGGATGATGGCGCGGACAAGTTCGTCGCCAAGGTTTCCGCACTAATGCATCTGGCCACGCGCATTGGCGAGGCCAAGGAGGGGGATATTGTCATCAGGCTTGTTGACGAGGGCGATTCAGTCGTCTTTCTTGACAAGGCCGAGGCAACAGTTGTCGCGGGAGACAATGCGGAAGCGACGGCCTCGAAGTTGATGGCCGCTCTCATCCGCATCATTGGAATTAAAGAGGACAAGTTCGGTCCGCAGGTCATGGGCACGGCGATGTCCCAGGCCAAGGCAATGGGTATTGGTTTGGTGCGCCGCACCACTTACAAGAAGGCCTGTGAAGAAGGCTGGGCACCGCCCCCCGCCGATGAATTTCAAAAGGCAGTGGCTGAAAAGGTCACGGCAAAGAAGGCCGCCACCAACGCCCCAGCGGCCACTCCCCCGGCGAAGTAGCGCGTTGAATTGCTTCGTCGTCCGCCACTCCAAAAAACAATTGTCGGCAAAGCATTTTTGTTGAAGGGCAATCAAGGGGAAAATCCTGATCGGGAGCAATACTTGCTCCCGATTCTTTATTTCTTCCCTCTCCGATTGAATGGAAAGATTGCCGATGTCTTCCCGTCAGCGGCTCGGATGAACGCATGTGACAACGCGCCAACGATTCATTTTCCATATCGGAAAGTCTTGTTTTTCACGGCGCGTTATGCAATCAAGCTTGAGACACCAGAACCCGGCACCTTATCGCTTGTTTTGGTCGGCATCGCAGGGTTGTTGCTTAAACGGCGTCATCTGGATAGAAGGGAACCAGTCACGGGTAATGAAGACCAAGTCTTATCCCGCGCCTGATTTCCGACCATGAAAAACGCCTTATGGCCGAAAAAGCCTCCGTCACAAAAGCCCCGGCCACTCCCCCGACTAAGTAGGTGTGAACGGCTGGCCTGTACGGTTTGCCATCACAACTTGTTAGAGCAAAACGAGCGGTACGGAAACGATTAGGCCGTTCCTGAAAAAACTTATCCTTGCCACGGCCTTCCCGCCCGTGGTATCATCATTGACATGGAAGAGAAACAGACAGAAGACGGAAATGCCCTGATTCCCGCTATGGGAGGCGACGAGGCGATACGGTCACGCATCTTTACGGTGCGTGGCAGACAAGTTATGCTCGCACCCGACTTGGCCGACCTCTACCAAGTTCCGACCAGCGCCTTCAACCAAGCCGTCAAGCGCAACATTGAGAGATTCCCTGAAGGATTCCGCTTCCAGTTGACCAAAAAGGAACTGGAAGAGGTTATCACAATTTGTGACAACCCCGACCGCCTCCGTTTTTCGCCTCGGACGCCATTCGCATTCACGGAACAGGGTGTCGCCATGTTGTCCGGCATCCTGAACAGCGCCGTAGCCGTACAGGCAAGCATCCGAATAATGAACGCCTTTGTCGCCATGCGCCATGCACTTCTTTCAATGGCTCCCATGCTGGCGAGAATTGAGTCTGCGGAAAGGCGTCAGATAACGGACCAGGCTCGTAACGAAAAGCGCTTCGACACCATCTTCAAGGCGATGGCGGGAGGCGAGTTCCCTCCTCAAAAAATCTTCTTCGAGGGCGAGGTTTTCGACGCCGACGCATTTATATCCAAGCACATTCTCTCGGCGACCAAATCCATCCTACTCATAGACAACTGGGTAGACATCGGGACTCTGGAGAAACTGTCGCGAAAGGCATCCGGCGTGACCCTTGAAATCGTAACCTCGAAAAAGGGCAACAAGATAAAGACCACCGACATCGCCTCATTCACCAAGCAGTACGGGGGTCTTACGATACGGGAGACGAAAGCTTTCCATGACCGGTTCCTCATCATCGACGGCGCGAAGCTCTACCATGTCGGCGCGTCACTGAAAGATTTGGGAAACAAGTGCTTTGCCATCACCACCCTAGATGCCACTCTCATTCCCGACATTCTTGCCCATCTGTAGCGCATAGACGGAACAGTTTTGGCAGAGACTTCGGTCCGAGTCACCCATAGGCGGGGATAGTTCCCCGCCATTTTTGTGCTGAAAAAAAGTAATGGCGGGAATCGCTTCCCGCCATCAGCGGAGACTTCTCCGCTTGCCGGTGACTCCGGTTGTTTGCCTTTGTCACTTAATATTCTCTCAAATTACGCTTCCCGTTGCAAGCGTTATTTTCGAAGTGCAATTGGTGTAGAACCTAGTATCAGACACCCCTAGCGCACCGCGATGTCTGCGGAGCTGGTCCAGAGGCCGTGGATGTTGCAGTAGGCGACGGCGTGAAGAGTGCCGGACTTCGCCAGCTTGACACGGAAGCGCGCGGAAGGGGCCGTGTGCGCGGGACCCTCGTTCGCGACGGCCCCTTGGCCGTGCGCGCCGAACTCGACCTTGCCGAGCTCTATAGAGAGTGGCGACCCCTCCGGGGCGTAGTGCAGAGCTATCCAGACGATGTGGTGCTCGACGGTGTTGGGGTGCGGGATCTCCTGCCCTACGGACACGTCGACGTCGATCCACTCCCCGGCCTTCGCCTCCGCGGGGGCCGTGATGGCGGGCACATGCTTCTCCAGCTTCCAGTCCGCCGACCTTACCAGTTCGCTCAAATCCTTAGCCATGTCGTATTCTCCTTTTCCTCTCAATGGTACCAGACACCCGAACCGCAGTCAAGCTCATAACAACGGGAACCAGAAGCCGGTGCCCGACACCTAATGAGGCGAGTGTCTGACACCGGCAAAATGACCGGAAAAGATGTGAAATTGTAGGGTTTTTGTAGGGTTCAGACCCTACAAAAACCCTACAATTTTAAAAAACCTCTTCACCCATTCCGCGCAACCTCAGCATTCTACACCATTTCGCTAGCGGAAAGAAGTTAGTAACAGCAGCTTGCGCGCTAGTGGCGGCATCAGCGATGGCCGTCGAGAGTGCAAACATTGTCGGATACTACGAGCGTGAAACAACTGGGGCCTATGCCGGTTTTTCCGCAGGCTTTCAGAAAGTAGGCGGTGGCACAACGCATCTTAGCGATGTCATCGACACTTCCTTGCTGGGGGCCTATGCCAGCGATGTCATGGTATACGACAATGACGATGGAACATTCACCCAGTGGATATGGGACGGGTCGGCCTTTACGGATTGGACGGATACCACGGATCCAGTTCTCGCCCCTGGAACGGGTTATCTCTCCATGATTGACGCCGATGTGCAGGTTAGTGGTGAAGTGGTCAATCCTACCACACTTACATTTGATCATGTAGTTCCTGCTGGCTACTCTTTCATAGGGAGTGCTTTTCCCGTCGCACTTCTCCAGAGCAATTGCAACTTTGGGACGGTCTTAGCCCCATACGGCAATGACATTCAGGTTTATGATCCCGATGACGGTTCGTTCACGCAATGGATCTGGGATGGTACTGGTTTTACAGATTGGACTGACTATCTTCCAGACACTATCGCACAGCAAGGGGAGGCCGTCCTCTTCGGCAATATGTCGGGCGATGATCAGACGATCACCGAGGACATTAACCCCAAGAACTAGGGCAACAACTTACTTAAGGAGTACAAACAATGAACAAGACCCTGCTAACTGCATTCGCGGCGACCATAATGGCTTCCGCTAGTTTTGCTACGCAACTCAACTGGGCGATTACCGCCGCCAACAAAGGTCCTGACGGAAATGCCCTTTCGGGAGCCGCCGTAGCCCTTGTGAAGGCAACTGGAGATGCTTCCGCCATTTCCTATTCAGCCGACTCGGGTCTCTCCGGTGCCGAACTGATTACAGTTGGGACATTGAACAGTGATGGCAAGTTCGCCTCCCCAATGGCAGTCATGCTGAGTGGCGATGGCGAATGGGGAACCGATACCTATGTGGGTACGGATTTTGATGGCCACTCCACATCCGTAACTTCGCAAGGTACTGGTGCTTCCAACAAGACCACATACTATACGCTTGTTTTCGACTCGTCTGATCCTTCAACGGGTAATTACACGGTACTTGCGGCGTCTGCCGCCACGCAGGTCGCAACAACCACTACGAAAACGGCGGCAACGGCGTTTGGTACTGCTACTTCTGCGAGTTCCACTTGGCTACCAGTTTCACCTGTTCCCGAACCCACAACGGTTGCCCTTCTCGCCCTTGGCCTCGCGGCTTTCGGCCTGAAGCGTAAGGTTGCCTGATCGCATGGTGAACCTGTAAACTAGTTTACTAACCCAGAAGCCCCGGAACTGCGCATTCCGGGGCTTCATTCTTAAAAAGCAAATGACCGTAATTACAACCTCAAATAAACAACGCCGCTCACCTCGCAACGGCATTCTGATTGCGTTGCTGGCAGTGGTCGCAATCATAGGCACCGTGCTTTTCATGGTGTCCCGTACTTCCAAACCGCATCAGCCCGCTCCACCCCCTGTCTCTGACGGTGGAACAAGCGAAACTCGTAAGCCGGGAAAAGCCCCCGCAAAGAGTCCTGAAGAAACGGCCAAACCACCAACTACGGAAAATCAGTTGGACGCACCTATAACCGAACAACCGATAACGGAATCCGACAAGACTTCTGTATCACCTCAAAACACTAGACCGAAGACGCCTGAGGAACTCGGACTTCCCATCTATAATAAAGAGGAAAAGCAGAAGATTCGGAAGTCTTTTGACACAAACACCGAACGAATCATTTCTGGATATGCCAATACGAAACGAGGATATGCCCCACCACCCTTGCTGAATCTTCCAATAGGGGAGAACCTCATGGAAATTCTTGACCGGGACATTGTAATCTACGACGACGACGACGAGAAAGTCCAGAAGGCCAAAGAGAACTGCGCCGCGCTGAAGGAGGAGCTTAAGAAGTACATTGCCGATGGAGGGACACCCGAAAACTTCCTTTCTTGGTATCACAACGAGCTTTCAAAGGACTTCAACACATGGAAGGAATCCCAGATGTACATCGTTGACCTCATGAAGCAGGGCATGGTAACGGAGGCGGAAGAGTACATGGCAAAGGCGAACGAGGCGCTTGAAAAGGCCGGGATTCGCACTGTGACGATACCAGAGAATCTTCGCAAACTCGGAGAGAGCAAACTCAGGGAACTACAGGAGAGGGGACAATGAAGAACGGAATCGAACTACGCATTGTGGCGCTGGCGGTCGGACTGCTTGCCATTGAGATGGTTAAAGGCGCGGAACCGCCGAAACCCATACCAATGACCACCGAACAGCGGGAGAAAATGCTTCGTGAAACCGGTGGCCCGATTATGACGCCTGAAAAGGGGCCGTGGATAGCGGTTGTGAACGCCCAGTCGAAAATTGGCCGGGAAACCTATGACAAAGAGATTGAACACGCGAAGAATGTTTTCAAGTTCTCCTTCCACACATCCTCCACGACAAACGAGTGGCGCAAATCCGCCCGTTCGGAAGTTATGTCGGGAGCGGCCTTCGCTGTTGTCGTCGGGGACATAGAGGGAGAATCCTCCCTTGTTGTGCTTCCGACAGAGCAGATCGCCCTTGTCAATGTGGCCGCTCTTGCCTCACCTGACGAGGGAGTCTTCAACGACCGATTCCACAAGGAGTTCCTTCGCGGTCTTGCCTATTTGTTCGGGATTGGAAACTCCGCCTCGCCCATGAGCATAATGAAGCCGGTCAAATCGGTCGCGGAACTGGACACTCTTCCAGCCAAGCATCTTGGCCCGGACTCCCTTTCCCTTTCAATGCGTCTGGCGCAGGATCGTGGAATGACCGTCCTTCGCAAAGTGCCTTATATTCTAGCCGTGAAGCAGGGCTGGGCACCAGCTCCGACCAATGACATTCAGCAAGCCGTCTGGGACCGCGTCATGGCGGAAAAGGCCAGTGCCACAAACGCCACATCCAAGGCATCTGCACCGGCGAAGTAAGGGGCTTTTGGGGCTTTGCCTTCCCTTTTTATGGTATTTTGGCCATGCGAAAAGCCCCTATAGTTTTCCTTGCGATTTGTCTTCCATTTGCTGGACTTGGCACTAGTATCTTTTGGGATACCGGTTCCTTGTCACATCAAGGAAGCAGTTGGGACGGCACCAAGGAAAGTTATTTCTGGTCTCTTTACATGGGCGACTGGGATGGTGGCGGGGAAGCGGCCTACATGAGCATTGGGTTTCATGTGGCGAATCAGGACGGTCTTCTCACCATTTCCGCCGGTGACATGGATTTGGCTTTCGGTAAATGGGCGAAACGATGTTCAAGTGATGACCTAATCACCATAGACACCGTAAAGCAAGGCTACTTCCAGACGAACACGGGGGAAGGGGACAATCACGATTCCAGTTTCCTGATTTCAAAGAATGGGCGTTGCACATTCGGCTACGCGGTGGAAAGTTATGGCGATGAAAATGGCGTCGGGGCCGGTGAGTGGGTCTATGGATGGGTGACATTCATCTTCTCCGACGGCATTCCATATCCAAGTAGTGGATGCTATGTTTTCGGCGCGGACGGCATATACGCTAGGTCATCTGCTTACATCCCCCGCACACTACAGCCAGCCCAGACGCCTGAACCCGGCACATTTTCCCTCTTTTTGGTCGGCATCGTCGGCTTGATGCTTAAAAGGAGATGCCGACCATGAGCGCCGCCTATCATATTTCTGGCTGGTGGTTGCTCTTCATGGTCGTTGTTTTTGCCGTTCCTCTTTGCATCTTCCTCCATGAGCGGCGCTGGTTATTGCCAGAATATCAGGAGGAACGATGAGAAAAGGTCTGTACATTCTTATCGGCTTGTTGCTTGCCTCTTGTTTTTTGTTTGACGAAGTATAACGAATCTGTTATTTTCTTCCTATGAGTAAGAAAAGGGAAAAACTGGAGAAGGCCGGTATCGTAGTGACCGATGCCTCCGAATGGCTTGGTCTCTCAAAGGAAGAAGAGGCACTTGTTGAAATCCGGGTGAATCTTGCGAGAGAGGTTGAAAGGCTCAGGCGCGAGAATGGATTGACTCAAAAGGCGCTTGCGGAACAAATTGGAACAAAACAACCGGCTGTAGCGAGGATGGTGAGCAATCCTTCTTCAACCACCATAGACTCTTTGATGAAGGCGTTGCTGTCTTTAGGTTCGACTCCAAGAAAGATTGCGGCCCTTCTGTAATCCCTTCGTCCGTTTTAACCTATTCAAAAAGGTCGGAATAAATGCCGGTTCTCTGGAGGATTATTGCGGTAGGAGTCACCTTGTAGATTTTTGTGAGTGAGATGAGACGCCCAGTTGGTTGAACATGTCCTCTGCGTTCTTGCCAAGGTCGCCCCAGAAGTCGAGGCAATCTCCAACGACGCCGAAGCCGTGGAATATGTGGAATCGGTCAACGAAGCCCTCAAGAAGGAAGACATCCCCCCAATCAAGCTTGAGGAAGTCGGCTTCGAGGTCGAGGAACTGTCCGGGGTATAATCGGCCAAGCGGCGATTCTTCCGGGCGCTACCTTAAGGCGGAGGAGGACGCATGTCCGTCGTCACCACATCCCGCCGCTGCCCGCGCAGCTCCCGGCCCCACCGCCGGATGGGGTTTTCTTGACAAGATATAAGTTTTAGCTTATACTATTCCACGTTGGTTTTACAAGGGGATTGTTTAACATGGCTGGCAAAACCGTAATCCAGACGTCGTATGCGTTGGAGTTCGCGGGGACGATGGACGAGGCGTCCGTCCTCCGCTACAACGCAATTCTTGACGTGCTGGAAGAGCGAGGCCGCCTTGAAGCCCCCTTGGGCGAGAAAATAGAGGCGGAGGAAAACCTATTCGCAATCCGAGTGATGACAGGCGGAAACTATCGGTTCTTCTACTGCTATGACACCGGTACGATCATCTACGTTCTAAACGGCTATCAGAAGAAGTCGCGGCTAATTCCAAAACGCGAACTCAAGCGCGCCAAGCAGATAAGAAAGGAGCTGGGACTATGACGGACATCGACTTGCAGGAAATGAAAGCCCGGAGCGACGCGGCACGGGCTAAAGCCAGAAAGCACCCCGATTACGCACGGGTGCTGGCGGAGGTTCGCTCCGAAGCGGAGGCCGCCGAGCTGACCGCATCGCTCATTAGTGGCTCAAAGCTGACTCAGAAGGAAATCGCGAGGCGGATGAACGTCTCTCAGCCTTTCATCTCTCAGCTTAAGGCCGGAGACGCCATCACTCTGCCGACCTTGTTTAGATTGGCTAAGGCCTGCGGTGCCACATTGAAGATTTCAGCCTGCTTCTGACAAGGCTTGTTCCAGGTGTCTGGTACCATTGAGAGGAAAAGGAGAACACGACATGGCAAAGGATTTGAGCGAACTGGTAAGGTCGGCGGACTGGAAGCTGGAGAAGCATGTGCCCGCCATCACGGCCCCCGCGGAGGCGAAGGCCGG
>JAEEGH010012335.1_pt1 | contig 19201 bp, 9 predicted proteins | sample 9134181 | NCBI WGS metagenome assembly JAEEGH01 (sample SAMN16246544, study PRJNA631951) | gut metagenome | biome: gut microbiome; feature: rumen; material: DP-attached | host: Bos | place: Iran: Karaj | collected 2018-10 | reverse complement strand
AACAGCAGAGGTTTCATCATGGGCGATGGTACCGGATATGTTTATTACTACAACAATGGCGCAGTTAGCCAATCCATTGGCGACATGGTCACCGTGTCCGGCATTACGGGCCCCTACGGCCATATCATCCAATTCACCAACACGGCTACCATATCCGTGGCAACTTCTTCCAATTACAATGGCACACCTGCCGCCACCCTCATCACCGAAATCCCCGATTATACAGAAGGTTTTCATATTAGCGACTATTTCGAATTTGAAGGTGAATTGAGCAAAACCGGCAACAACTATTTTATCGCTCTCGGAGAGGGACAAATCCAGATTTCTTATCCTACAACAGCTCAAGGGAACACTTTAACCAGTATGGTTGGCAACATCGTTCATGTGAAAGGTTATTTCTCCGGAATCAACAGCAGTGACAAGTTCACCATCATGCTTGAAAGTGTTGAGGCAGAGGCTGTGCCTTCCATCACCGTTACGCCGGCTACCATCAACTCCATTGCTGAAGGCTCTGATGGTTACCTTACCGTGACTTACGAAAACATCCCTGACCTGATCAGTTTCGACATCCAGTTCTGTGATGCCAACGGTGGTGAACTCACGGTGGATCCGGATTGGATTTCTGCCGAAATCAACGAGCCGACTGAAACGGAAGGTTATACTGTTTTTTACATCGTTAACACGAATGAAGGCGATGCCCGCACGGCTTACTTCAAAGTATATGCTGATGATGTCTATTCCAACATCGTCACGGTTAACCAAGATGGATACGTGGCTCCTACTGTTGCCACTCTCCCGTTCCAGTTCAATGCAGGCAAAGCTGCTATTGATACTACCGATGGCTTGACTCAGGAAGGTCTTGGTTCCGACTATGCTATCAGCACGAATCCTACCACTCTACTGAAATTTGACGGCACAGGCGATTGGTTGGAGCTCTATTTCGATGGTACACCCGGCAAGTTGTCTTTTGACATTAAGGGCAACGGTTTCTCCGGTGGCACTTTCACGGTGCAGACCTCCGAAGACGGCGTGACGTATAGCGATTTAAAGACTTACACTACCCTTGGAAACACTCAAACGGAAGAATTCAACACTCTGGGTGCCGATGTCCGTTACATTAAATGGATTTACACGGAAAAAGCCAATGGCAACGTGGGTCTTGGCAACATTGTGCTTGAAGAACCCTCCACCGCCCCGGCCATCATAGTTGGCGAGGACGAGGTTGAAGTTAGCTACGAAGGTGGCAACGGCACCATCACGGTGACCTATCTGAACATGGGAGACAGCCCTGTTGCAGAGGTTGAGTTCTATGCAGAAGACGGTGAGAGTTTTGCTACTTATGACTGGATTGTGGCTGAAATTGATGGCGATAACAACCTGTATTATGTTGTGGAAGCCAATGAGGGCGAAGCCCGCACGGCTTATCTGAGAGTTTACGGCATCACCACAGCTGAAGATGACGAAGCTTATTCCAATCTTGTCACGATTTCACAGGCTGCCGCTCCGCAACAATACGAATTGACGGTCAGTGAGTTCGAAAATCTTGAAATCTTCACATTCGTTGACAATATGGATGAGCTTGCACTCGAAGGTGCCGGTACCATCACCTTGAATGAAGGCGCTTCTGTTTCTTTAAGTGTCAGTGCAAACGAAGGTTATGTTCTCAGCACGTTAGTCGTGGATGGCCAAAGTGTCCTCTCACAACTCGACGAGTCGGGATTATATACGTTCACGATGCCTGGCCATGACGTGACCGTCACGGCAACTGCTATTGAATATGTTCCCGGTAACTGGGTGTTGACCTCTCTTGCCGACCTTACCGAAGATGATGTGTTTGTCATTGTGGAGACGAAAGACGGTGTTTCCAAAGCCCTGCCGAGCGACAATGGAGCAAACGCTGCTCCTGCTGCAGTGGATGTCACCGTGGTGGGTGATACTCTGTCAGGTGAACCGGCTGCCAACCTCCAATGGAACCTCAGTGTTTCTAACGATGGCTACACTTTCTATCCGAACGGCACTACCGAGAGTTGGCTGTATTGTAACAACACCAACAATGGTGTTCGTGTAGGTGGTACTGAGGACAACAACGTGTTCACTGTCTCTGAAGAAGGTTATCTTTACAACATAGGTACGGAACGTTATATCGGTGTTTACAACAACCAAGACTGGAGATGCTATACTTCAATCAACAACAACATTGCCGGACAGACTTTCGCTTTCTACAAGAAAGTCGCTTCTTCAACGGATCTTCCTCAGACTATTGCCCTGAATAATGGTACGAACTGGGTGTCGTTCAATGTGGAAATCACCTTGAACGACCTGAAGGCCGCCTTGATTGAAGCTGCTCCCAACACCACCATCAAGATCATTGGTCAGAACAATTACACCACTTACAACCCCAGCAATCACCGTTGGTCAGGGACCTTGTCTTGGGATTTGTCCAAAATGTACAAGATTCAAGTCACCACCAACTGCGAAATCTCGCTGGAAGGCACGCCGATTGATCCCGCCGACTACACTGTCACCATCGTGAATGGAAACAATTACCTCGGATTCCCGTTCAACCAAAACATGACGCTCACCGACGCCTTCGCAGGGTTTGCCGCCAATGGCGACAAGGTCCTTAGCCAGACCGGCTACGCCACTTATAACCGTGGCAGATGGCAGGGAACTACCTTGACCCAACTGCAACCCGGAAAGGGCTATATCTACAAATCAGCTGCATCGGAAAGCAGACCGTTTGTTTTCCCTAATAGCGCAAGATAGCAACCGAATTGTAACAAAAAATTAAGTTAAATAAAAAATCAAAAAAAATGAAAAAATTATTATTAACATTGATTGTATCCCTCGCCATGTGCGGGTCAATCTTCGCTCAGTACGAGTCCCACTGGCCGGATTTCTATTATCCAGCCTTTGAGTCCCAGACTCCTATTGTTGCCGCCATCGAAATTGACGGTGTAATGATTACCGCGGACTATCCTGGCTGGGATGCTTTGGAAGTCGCTTTCTTTGTCGGCGACGAATGCAGAGGTGCTGGCGTCGCTTTTGGTGACTACATGCCCGAAGTGAATTACCTCTTCAATGATTATGTGGAAGAGTACGGAGACCCGTACCCGGTCATTGCCGGTGCCCCTGTCTATTACGACAATCCAGGCGAAGAGTTCACAGTAAGAATGTATGACCACATTAACGGCATTGAGTACACATCATGCACGGTCACACTCTTGGACGAACCTTTTGTCCTCCTTACCGGAGTGTTCAACGACCAGGGTTTCGATGATCCCGAGAACCCCCTCATCCTGCACTTCACCTCTCCTGCTACAGACTGCAAGATTCTTGTGGACGCCAGCAACACGGAATGGAGCGAAGACTTCGAGGCCGAAGGAGCCGCTGCTTACACGGGTGATCTTTATACGGGAGTGTTGCCTGAATGCTGGACGGTTGCCGAACAGTACACAGGCGCATCCATGAACGAAATCGGCGAGCAGACAGACACGCTGCCTCAGATTTATCGCAGCTTCAACACCACCGAGGGCGGCCATTACAGCTTGCGCATGCATTTCAACTCCCTGCTTGTCATGCCGGAGCTTGACGAGACTGTTGACTTGAGCAAAGTCCGTATGAGCATGTATGTCCGTCAGCCGTATTGGCGCTACAAACTGCAAGTCGGTATCATCACCGACATGGACAATCCAGAAGAATCCTTCGTGCCGGTTGCCGTGGTGAACAACCCCAACAAGAGCAAGACCTATGTTGAATTCGGATTCTGGGCAGTTAGGGATCTCGTTGGACCGGGCCGTCACATTGCCTTCAAGAACATCGGCAACGTCGGGACAGACCTGTATAGTGTCAACTACATGGACGACGTCACGTTGACCTATGTTGATGATTGTGAGGGTATTTCTATCTCTGATCTGCCATATAGCGAGAACTTCGAGGGCGACTATGACGGGCTTCCTACCGCAACGGGTGTTGAGCCTATGTGCTGGGATGTGATAGCCGAGGATGCCGCTCTACAGTCGAACACGAGACCTCAGATCTACCGTGGCTTCAACAAAACAACAGGTGGCAGTTACTCATTGCGCATGATGAACCGCTGCATCTATGCCATGCCGGTGTTGAATGACGACATCAATGTTGCTGACCTGTCGATGACGTTCCAATTGCGTCAGCCCAACTCTTTGTACCGTTTGCAAGTGGGTGTTGTTGACGAAGAGGGTAACTTCACGCTTGTGAAGACGCTCAAGTGCAACGGCACGGGCATGGAGCCGAAGGAGGTTAACTTCGCCAGCCTTGCATCAGCGGTAGCATCACCGGGTAACCGCATCGCTTTCCGCAACACGTTGGTTCCGGGCACGGGCATGAGCACCGACTATTTCGACTACAGCTACAACTACATTGACGATGTCGTACTTTCTATCACCAACATTGCAAAGAAAGATGAGAGCGGCATGGACGCCGACGCCGATTTGGAGAGCATTGATGTGTATCCGAACCCGACGACGGGCAACCTGTACATCGACGCCATGGGCATCCAGAAGGTTGAATGCTACAACCAGATGGGCCAGCTCGTGCGCGTGTATGACAATGTTGTCAACAGCATTGATCTCAACAACCTCTCAGAGGGTGTCTATACGCTTCGTATCACCGTTCCGCAAGGTGTGACCATGCGGAAAGTGGTGAAGAGATAGAGGATGAGAGAATTAGATGATTAGATGATTAAGGGCGGGGAGAAATCCTCGCCCTTTTTGGTTTCAAGTTTCAAGCAACCGATTTACGGCAAGAAATAATTATCGGAAAGAGCGGTGAAAACGGGTCTGAGCGTGTGGAGTCCTGCTTCATACGCTTTTTTATCTCAAAAAATGAAATTAAAAAAACGGCCAAATACATTTCATGACAAAAAAAATGTATTTTTGCAATTTTTGTAAAATTGATTATTTTATTTATTTATTTGACAATATTTCTATGAAAAAGAATTTTTATTTGGTCGCCTTGCTGCTGATATCGATAGGTACTATGCATGGGCAACACAACTATTACCAACTCCCTAACAATAATTTTGATTGGTGGGGAGGGAGTTCCGAAATGCCCGTTCCCGTTTTCTGGTACTCCTTCAGCAACACATCTTGTTTGTTAAGCACCTCCACCTGCGATCTGGTCAACGCAGCAGGTGGATTTGACAATCAGCACGCAAAAGTGACAGGTTACAATGGTACTGGCAATGCCTGTCAACTCTACGCTGTGGAAAAAGCCGGTAGGACGGTGAATGGCCTTCTCACCACAGGCAAGTCCATCCTCGCCTCCGAGAATTTGTCAGACCCGGCCAACTACATATACACACAAAGAAATGGGGGCTGCAAATGGGCTTTCTGGGGACGACCCGATTCTATTTCCCTATGGGCCCGCTTCAGCTTTTTACAAAACGAATACCCAACTGCCTTGATGAGGGTTCATATTCATGGAGATGTGGATTACAGGGACGTTGTAAACTACACGGCCAGCACGGCCCAACAAGGAAAAATCGCCAATGCTTACTGTGAGATGACCAACCCTGCCACAACTGCAGTCAACGGCGTATATAAATCGCAATGGAAACGATTCGCTTTCAAGTTCCGTTATTGGAAACCAAACAACCAGCCTATCTCCACCCCTTCTTTATCAAACACTCAACAGCCCAGTTACATTCTGGCCTCTTTCAGCTCCAACAAACGTGGCAGTGTCGGTCTGAACGACAGCGTAGCCTACGATGCAATCTATTGTATTTACGACAAAAGTCTGGCTTCATTGAAACTCAATGGAGTGGAAAACACCGACATCAAAGCATTCTTCAACGATCACGAATACCTCACTCATGAGAAGAGCACCAACAGTGGTGCCATCACCTACGACTACAATCAACAGATATGCTACCATAGCGAGTCAGACCTCCCGCATATCACTGCTACCGCCAAATCGTCACTTATCCTCAACCTCACAGTGACACAAGCTACCTTAGCCGATCCAAGAGCTGTCATCACCGTCATGCATAACGACTCTTCCACATACGTTTACACCATTCATTTCTCCAACGTGCATCCGGCAGTCTCTTTGTCACTCAACAACCCCAGCGGCATTTATACGGCGTGCGAAGGGGAAAACGTCACCGTGACTGCCTCTGGAGCCGACAGCTACTTATGGAACAACGGAATGGGCACAAGCCCCACCATACACCCAACAACAAGCGGCAATTATACAGTGGTTGCCACCAATGAGGGAGGTTGCAATGATGTAGCAACGGCCTATGTGGTTTTCAACCCTATCCCAACGGTAAACATATCCGGGACCACCACCATTTGTGAAGGCACCAACTCCAATTTGACGGCCAGTGGCGCATACTCATACTTATGGTCCACCGGTGCGACAACCGCCTCCATCAATGTGTCCACTGAAGGCACCTACTCCGTCACTGGCACCTCCAGTGAGGGCTGTTCCCAGTCAAGTTCTGTCTATATCACCGTTCAAGAGGCACCCATCATTGCTATTGATGGTCCAACCACAATCTGCAACGGTACAGAACATACCTTAACAGCATCAGGTGCAAGCAACTATACATGGAACAACGGAACTGAGACAGGTTCCACCCTGACCATTACTACTGGCGGCATTTACACCGTCACAGGCAGCACTTCTGGAGGATGTGCTGGGACATCATCCATAACAATTCAAGGCAAGCCCACTCCGAGTGTCACCATCACCGGTCCATCCCTGATCTGTGGCAACACCCCCGCCACCCTTGTCGCTTCGAGCAACTTGCCTGGTGTTGAATTCGTATGGTCAACTGGCGAGACAAGCAACACTCTGACTGCCTACTATCCCGGATACTACTCTGTCACAGCATCGCTTAACGGTTGCACAAGCTCTATAACGCACCCGTTATCCATAACCGATGCACCCACTCCCCCGACTGTGACCCCTGCCTTCCGATGCGGTCCCGGTTCAGTAACCCTGACAGCCTCTTCGGTGGAGGGCACCAGCTGCTACTGGTACGCCAGCAGTACCTCTCAGGATGTTCTGGCCACAGGCGACACCTACACCACACCTTCGCTTTCCGTTTCCAACACCTACTATGTAAGTGCCCAGAACTCAACAGGCTGCGTATCCACCAGAGTACCTGTGACAGCAAGCATCTATCCCATGCCCGCCGCTCCGACAATTTCCAGTTTCTCACAATGTGGCGAGGGAGACATTACACTAACCGCAACCTCCACGGCCCCCGTTCAATGGTACTCTGACGCGCAAGGAGAAAACACCATATCCCCCACGCAACATATTACACAAACAACCACATACTACGCAGCTGCAGTAAGTGACAACAACTGCCACAGCGCCATTGTACCCATGACCGTCACTATCAATCCAAAGCCGCAACCCCCTGTCGTTACCGAACCGGATCCTATATGCTCCAACAGTAACGTCAACGTGACACTCAGTGCCACCTCTGCCAGCGGAACCAATGTCAGATGGTATGACAGCGAGATGAACTATAAAGGACAAGGAAACACCTATCTGTTGAGGGGCGTCAGCAGCAGCACCACCTACTATGCCACTGCATATAACAGCGATTGTGAAAGCGACCCTGTGGCCGTCAACATCATCAAGAATTCGTTGCCGGCACCGCCCACGGTGAATTGTGAACCACTGTGTGCCCCTGGCGAGGCCACCCTTGTTGCTGTTGACGAAGGTTTAACGGTGAAATGGTTCGATGCCAACAACAATTTTTTGGCGGAAGGCCTCACTTTTACCACCAACATTTCTTCCACCACAATTTTTAAAGCAACCGCATACAACAACGAAACCCTCTGCGAAAGCTCCCCAGTCAGTATTACCGCCTTGGTTGGCCAAACCTATCAACAAGACATTAATGTCAACACCTGCGACCCATACGTCTGGAACGGAGTAACCTATTCTCAGAGCGGCGATTACACCAACTCTCTGCAAACTATTCTCGGCTGCGACAGTGTTGTGACCCTGCACTTGCAAATCAACCCGTCATTTAGCCAGACCATCGACACCACCGTGTGTGGCGAATTTGTCTGGGATGGCCAAACGTACACCACTTCCCAAACTATCACCAACGAATTCACCACTGCCACAGGTTGCGACAGCTCGGTCACCATCAATCTGACCGTTCTCCAAAACGTCCAACTCTCCAAAACCGTCACATTGTGCACCAATCAGCTTCCCTACCATTATGCTGGAAGGATTTTTAATTCGGCAGGAACTACTACATTCACCACAACCAGCGAAGCCGGATGTGACAGTACTATCACGCTGACCCTCATCGTCAATCCGCAACCCAGCCTTCCCACCATCAATCCGACCAGCATCACGCATTGTGGTGAAGACAACATTTCCCTAAACGGATCCCCTGGTTCCAATGGTACCGTTTGCCGCTGGTATGCCTCTTCTACCGATGACGATCCATTTATGACATCCAACAGCTTCCAGCATCTGTTCTCGGAAAGTACTACCCTTTATGCCTCTAGCTATAACGCCAACACGGGATGCGAGAGTGACAAAGTGCCTCTTCAGATCACTATCAACCCATTACCATCAGAGCCTGAAGTAAGTCCTGTCACACGATGCGGAGCAGGTTCTGTGACCTTCACTGCTGTCATCGATGAAACTGCCACTACCTGCCGTTGGTACTCCAACCAAGTCACCAGCAACATTTTGAACGCCGGACTTGAATTCACCAGAAATATCGTGGCCAGCACCACATTCTATGTAGAAAGTTACAATAACAGCACTAACTGTAAAAGTTCAAGGGTACCTGCCGTGGCCACGGTAAATATTCCGCCTGTCAGTCCACAGACCACCCCTGTCTCAAACTGCGGCCCTCTTACTACAGATCTTGCCAACTACGTGTCCTCCGGCAATATGCAATATCGCTGGTATGACCAAAACGGCAACTTCCTCACCGAGAACAACCATTACAACACCACTATCAACGAGAGCAGCACCTACTATGTCAGCTTTTTCAACGACCTCACCACCTGCGAAAGTAATCTTTCACCTCTGACGGTTACCATCAACGAAAACTATACCCCTCAAGACATCTATGACACGATCTGTCAGAATGCCCGTTATCAAAACCACAACATCGACCAAGTCTTTGCCACCCCAGGCGAGACCAACATCGTCGTCAACACTCTCTCTTCCAACGGATGTGACAGTCTGGTTACATTACATCTGTTTGTGAGACCTCAAATCACCAACGAGATTGAAATCTCTACATGTGGACAATACTTCTGGGGGGACAGCATCTACACCAATTCGGGGATCGACACCAGAACTTTCACTGCTGTGAACGGATGCGACAGCGTGGTCACCCTTAACCTGAACCTCACGCCATCCGACTCAGTAAATATCTATGTCGTCGCATGCGAAGAATATGTTTGGAATGATGTTCCTTACACACAAACCGGAACATACCAGCAAACCTACTCCAATATTTTCAACTGCGATTCCGTCATCACCTTGCATCTGACCATCAACCCTGCTTACCATGAAAACCTCGTGGTCTCCGCCTGCGAAGAATATACGCTGAACTCAGAGACCTACCACGAATCGGGAGATTATACTCAACAATACACCACAGCAAGCGGTTGTGACAGCATCATCCACCTGCATCTGACCATCCATAACAGTCAAGATGTGGTCCTTCAAGATGAGGTCTGCGCAGGCTTTGCCTACACGTTGAACGGTTTTGACACCACTTTTGCAGAAGTTGGAGAATACACTCTGACACACACTGGAACTACTGTTCACGGATGCGACAGCACCACTGTCCTTCATCTTACCGTCAACCCTGTTTTCAACACCGTGTTGGAGAGTGCCATTTGTTTTAATGAGGAATACGAATTTAATGAACAGACACTTACAGAGTCTGGCACCTATACGGCCAACCTGTCGTCCATTACAGGATGCGACAGCATCATCACGCTCCATCTGACAGTATTCCCGCAACAGATCGACACCATCACTGCCCACACCTGCTACAACGTCTCCTATCATGACATAGGATTCGACATCTACAATCCGACGGAGAGCGGTTTCCATTACAGTTACAATTATGACATGCACGACTGTGACAGCACCACAGTGCTTCACCTTATCGTTCACCATCCTGACACCACCACGCTGAATGCCACGCTCTGTGTCGGGGAGACCTATACAGAAAACGGCTTTGAAGTGACAGCCACGGAGTCAGGCGTGTTCACATACATTCAGGAGTTTCAAAATATTTTCAGCTGTGACAGCATTGTAATGCTAAATGTCACTGTAAATCCACCACATCATCTGGAACTTTACGACACCGTCTGCACTGGAGTCGCATACACCCAATTCGGATTTGACACCTTGTGCGCAATAGCCGGCGAATACACACTGACGCATCACGACAACAACATCTATGGATGCGACAGCACGACCTTACTCCATCTTACTGTTCGCCAGTCATACTCGAAGACCATTGCCAGCACCATCTGTGAAAGCGGAAGCTACCTGTTTAACGGACAAACACTCACAGAAACAGGAACCTATATTGCAAATCTCAGTACTATCCAAGGTTGTGACAGTATCGTGACCTTGAACCTTACCGTGGGAGCCGAATACCGCGACACCATCATCGCCCATATTTGTGCCGGAGAGTCCTATCATCTGAACGGATTCAACATCAATCAACCGACAGTAACTCAGTATTATCAGCACGACACTGTTGCACAGAATGGATGTGATAGTTCCGTCGTCCTTCTCCTTTACGTTCACGAACTGAATACCACGGATATCTATGGAACAATCTGTTTGAATGAAATATACATCCAAGATGGATTCAACATCACACCGGAAAGAGTAGGTGACACCACCTATACCAGAGTGATACCTACAGCTTACAACTGCGACAGCACTGTAATTCTCCATCTGACCGTCTATCCCGTCCAAGAGATTACTCTCACAGATGAGGTGTGCGCTGGCAGTCGATACTTCGCCAACAGCTTCGACACGCTGTTCACGCAGCCTGGCACCTATACTTTGACCAACGTCACCCCGAACGTTTATGGCTGCGACAGTATAATCACACTGATCCTCACTGTTCACCCCGTCATGCAAACGGAACTCTCTGCAGCCATCTGCTTTAACGAAAGCTATAACTTCAATGGACGCACCCTCACTGAAACGGGTATCTATACCGACTCGCTGAACACCTATCTCGGTTGTGACAGCATCGTTTCTCTTTATTTAACCGTCTATCCGGAAAAACGTGACACAATCGTCGCACACATTTGTGCCGGTAGCTCTTATCAAGATTACGGATTCAACATCGAGACTCCTTCTGAGAGTGGTTACTATTCGCAGACATTACCTGACATCAACAGCTGCGATAGCACAACTGTGTTGCACCTTTTCGTTGAGAACCCTGCAGAAACCAATATCCTGGCAACAATCTGCTTTGGGGAAAGCTATACAGACAACGGATTTGCCATCCCGAATCCGGAAATCGGTGAACACATATACACCCAATTGTTGCAAACCTCTTTCGGCTGTGACAGTCTGGTTAATTTGTATCTGACAGTAAATCCGACATACTACCTTACCGACACCCTGACGGTCTGCCAATCCCTCATCCCTTACCTCTACGAACCCACTAACGAATATATCAATATCTCTAATGTTGGTCAATTTGACACTGTTCTTGCCCACACCACCACCAGTGGATGCGACAGCCTTATCGTGCTCAATCTTTATGTCTTGCCTTCCGTTATCCACGAAGAATTTGTGACATTATGCAGCAACAGCGAACTGCTACCCTACTCTTTCGGAGACATGAACCTTACTGAGTCAGGAGACTATTCCTACACTGTTCCCGCCTCCTACGACTGTGACAGCACCGTCGTCCTGCATCTGACGGTGAACCAGACTGACACCGTGGAGCTGACAGTGACTGCTTGTGGGGAATTCTCTTGGAATGATGTGCTTTACACAGAATCCGGCGATCACATCCAATCCTTTAACAACATGTCTGGATGTGACAGCACCGTGATTGTTCACTTGACCATATTCCCGCTTTATCAGAATGAGATTTCGGAAACCGCTTGTGGCAGCTACACTTGGAACGAAGAAACCTACACTGAATCCGGCGATTATACGCAGCATTTCTCCTCTGTGAACGAATGCGATAGCGCTGTGACCCTCCATCTCACAATACTTCCTGTCTCTAACGTTGATTATGCCGTCTCCCTTTGCCAAGACGAGCCCATGAACCTTTACGGTTTCGACACACTGGTATCAACGGCAGGAACACACATTTTGACCCATAACGACCTGAACATCTATGGTTGCGACAGCACGACCACGATCACGTTGACCGTCCTGCCCACATTCTCCATGGATACGCTCGTCAATGTCTGTGATATGGATCTTCCTTTCGCTTGGGACAATAACGAGTATTTCAGCTTCACTGAAACCGGCAACTATGACATTCACTTCCAAACCATCCACGGATGTGACAGCGTCATTCATCTGCATCTGCAGGTGAATTCCTCATTCGAAAAGGATACCACTGTAAATGTATGCGCCGGTGCTTTGCCTTATAATTTCTGCGAGGGATACACCTTCAACGAATCCGGCAATTATACAGTTAATCTCCAAAGTGTTAACGGTTGTGACAGCGTATGGAATCTTCACATGTTTGTCACCCCGAATGCAGAACACGATGTTTCCTTGAACATCTGTGACAATGAGCTTCCTTATGCCTATAATGACGAAGTGGTTCTCACAGAAGCTGGAAGCTACGACATCGAAGAGACGGATCTTGACAACTGCATCACCATTATCCACCTTACACTTAACGTCAATCCCACTTATCACGGATATGATACAGTTACGGTCTGTGAAGAGACTCTGCCGTATATCTACGGCACCACGCCTTTATATGCCGCCGGCGAACATGACGTACATCTGAATGCCAGCACCTTGTGCGACAGTATGATTACCGTAATGCTCACGGTAATCCCCTCCGCCCGAGGCGAAGAAGAACAGTATGTTTGTCCCAGCGATCTCCCCGTCAGCTTTGGAGGAAGTCTTTTCGAGGCGGAAGGTATCTATGAGGTGGCGTTCCCTCGCGAAGGCCTTTGCGACAGTATTGTCACCTTCACCCTTCACGAATGGCCGGAATATCTAATTAATGAAGAACAAGCACTTAGCCTTCAGGAACTGCCCTATCTGTGGCATGGTATGGAAATCAGCCAATCCGGTGTCTATTTCGACTCCCTGACCACCCTGCAGGGCTGCGACAGCATCTATCGTCTGCACTTTATCGCCTATGAGGCACAAATTATTGAGAGCGATCCCATCATCCTGTGCGAAGGGGAAACAGCTGAATGGCACAACATGACCCTTTCACAATCCGGAATCTATTTTGACACCATCACAAATGTGTCCACAGGTTTCTCTGAAATCCATCAAGTTTCTGTCACGGTGAATCCGTCTTACTTGTTTATAGACTCGGTCACAATCTGCAGCAGCGAACTGCCTTACATCTGGCACGACCTCATCATTAATGACGCTGGTGTCCGTGAGCTCTATTTCCAGACCGAAGAGAACTATTGCGACAGCATCTATCGCCTTGTCCTCAATGTCAACCAGTCATATCACGTCACCGAATCGGCCACCGTCTGCGAATACGAGCTGCCTTACGAATGGCGTGGCATGTCGCTCACAGAGAGTGGCGACTTCCACGACACGTTGATTACCGTAAATGGTTGTGACAGTATCTTCTCCATCAGCTTCGTGGTGAATCCTGCGGTGGATTCCTTGCTTATTGACACCGTCTGCACCAATGAGCTGCCATATCTGTGGCGCGGTCACCAGTTCTCGGTTTCCGGAAGCTACTCCGACACGATTCCAAATGCTTTCGGATGCTTAGACATTTACAAGCTGCAACTCACCATCCGCCAATCCACTGACACCACAATTCAGGATGTCATCTGTGCTGGAGAAACTTATACGCTGAACGGATTCAACATCCCCACGGATCATCCGAGCATTATTTATGAGCAACGGACCACTGTAAACAGCCAAGGCTGCGACAGCACTATCTTCATTATGCTGGAGGTTCTCCCCTCCTATCTGAATGTAACCAACGGAGAGACCTGTAAGTATGTCCCATTTGAATGGCGCGGACGTGAATACTACACTGATGGCACTTACTATGACAGCCTTGTCACGGTGTCTGGCTGCGACAGTATCTTTGTTCTGAATCTCACAGTTAATCCAGTGTATGAAATTTACGTGAACGACACGGCCATCCGCGAACATGAATATACATACGGAACTCTTGTCATCACCCCAGCAGACAGCGGCACCTTCCTTTATGATATGCAATACTACACGATTTTCGGCTGCGACAGCATTATACACTTGACGCTCTACGTGGCTAACAACGATGGTCTTGATGACCTCTCGCTGCAATCCTTCTCGTTCTACCCGAACCCGACAAGCGCTCAATTGGTCATCAGAGGAGAGCAGATGAGACTAGTGGAAGTCTTCGATATCAACGGCAAACTGGTCCGTCGTGAAGATGCCGAAACACCTGAATTCACAACGATTGACGTGACAACGTTCCCAACCGGCAATTATTTGGTGAGAATCACCCTTAATGACGGCAATACCGTTACACGGAAGATCGTAGTGAACAGACGATAATCGGACTGAGGACTTGAGACTGAGGACTTGAGACTGAGGACTTGAGAAGTGAGACGTAAGACGATTAACCCTTGATCTCTTACGTCTCATTTCAAAATCAATAATCAAGTAATCCAATACACATCAAAAAATGAAACTGCAAGAAAAACCTTATTGGATCCAACTTTTGGTTCTAGCATTGTTTATGTTAGGCGGCATGTTGTTATTTTCCTCTTTGGCGTCACTTGTTTTATTGTTGATTTATCACACTCCCTCTATGCTGGAGGCTTCGGATCCTGTCACGGCCATCCGCATCAGCCAAACGTTCGCCACTATCGGAGCGTTTTTACTGCCGGCATTGCTGTTCGCATACTGTCAGAACCGTCAGTGCTTTGACTATAACGCTGCCAACCGCCGGCCAAATTCCTCCATGACCAACATCGTACTACTTCTGTCCATCACACTGCTTCCCGTAGTCGGCGTGCTTTCTGCGTTCAACATGCACATTATGCCTCAAGAGGGAGCCGTTGCGGAGTTCATGCGCGATTTGGAGGATGCCGCCAATCACATCCTGGAATTGCTTACCAGTCAGCGCAGCTCTTGGGACTTGATTTCCAACATATTGGTGCTTGCCGTTTTAGCCGGCATTTGCGAAGAGTTTTTATTCCAAGGAACCCTTCAACCGCTGATGACACGATGGACCCAAAATCCGCATATTGGGATCCTCATCACGGCCTTCATATTCAGTGTCCTTCACTTTCAGTTTTACGGGTTTATTCCACGGGTTGCGTTAGGCGTTTATTTGGGATACCTTTTCTACTGGAGCCGTTCGCTATGGCTGCCGATTCTGGCTCACGTGATGCACAACACTCTCTCCATTCTGGTGGATTTCACACTGCAGGGAAGAGGCATCGACACCGACAACTTGCAATTCACCGACATCCACGGTTCCATCCCCGTGATCATTTCGTGCGCCTTGGTCAGTGCCATGGGAATCGTGTTCCTGTGGAGGACGCACCGGGACTCCTCAGCAACGGAGATGTAGGAGTAAGGTATTATAGTAGAAGGTTAGCCAATAAGTGCCGCTGCTAATAGCCAAAGCCAGAAGTTACAAGCCAACAGCCAAAAGCGAGTCTCACGGCACCGGATCATACCCGCTGCCACCCCACGGATTGCAGGAAAGCACGCGTTTCAGAGTCAGCCAGGAACCTTTAATCGGCCCATATTTCCGGATGGCCTCAATGCCATAGTTGGAACAGGTCGGGGTATAACGGCAAGCACGCCCTATCAATGGTGAAAGGGTCATCTGATATAGCTTGATCAGCCCAATCAAAAGTTTGGAAAACAGCGAACGAATGAACAAGCAGAATTTCTTCATTTTTCAGCTTCTTTGAGAACAACAGACTGCAATTCCTCGAAGATATGCTCTGCAGCCGTATGCATCTGCGCGAATGTCGGCAATTCCGCTCCCACATACATCCAGCACATCTCCACACCACATTGGTCTGGCAGAATCAACTGACGACGATTTAAGCGGTACGCCTCCCGCATCAATCGCTTCACACGATTGCGGTCGGTGGCATGTGCGAATCGCTTTTTAGAGACAATCATCGCCACCTTGGCCCCTTCTTCGATTCCAAGTGCATAAAAACATTTGATAGGGAAAGCAGATACGCAATGACGTTGCTGCACAATATTTTTGATGCGCAACGAAGACTTCAGGCGAAATGATTTCGGGAAAACCGGTGAATTAACGTCTGCGGCCGGCATATTCCTTCAAAAAGGCATCCAAAGCTTCCGTCAAGGACGGATAATCCTTGGTGGGAGCCATGACGTGCAATTTCCAGCCAGCCTCTTCCACAGCCCGCTTAGCGGCATTTCCAAGCGCGGCAAAGGCGAGTTCACCCTGCTGGAAATCCGGATAGTTGGCTTGTAAAGATTTCACACCGTTAGGGCTGAAAAAGACAATCATGTCATATTTTTCAATATTGACATCATGCACCAAATCAGCGGGAGCAATCACAAAGACAACTGCTTGCGCGAACTTGATTTCGTTTTCCACCAGCACTTGTTCCAACTGTGAGGGAATACCGTCCTGACTGCAAGGAATCAACATGCTGACTTCCTTGTTCTTAATCAAAAGTTCATAAAAACTGCTGACCCGAGCGTCCTTTGCGGCAAAAACGCGACGCTTGCGGTAAGGGACATATTTCTGCAAATAGAGCGCGATGGACTCCGTGGCGCAAAAATATTTCATCGATTCAGGCATCTCCACCCGCAATTCCTTGCATAATTCAAAGAATTTGTCGATAGTGTTTGTACTGGAGAACACGATGGACTCATAATCCAAAATATTGATATGTGTTTTACGAAAATCCAGAGCCGTAGTGCAATTGATCTTGAAAAACTTATAGAAGTCAACGTTGATGCTATACTTTCTTATCAGTTCTGCGTAGGGTGATCTTTCAATATCTTCCGGCGCATTTTGGGAAACTAATATGTTTTTTATCTTCATTTTAACGTATTAATATTCTCAATAATTTTCAATTTATCTCACTTGTTATCAAGTATTTAACAATACCTTTAGAAATAAAACCCAAGGTAAAATTTCAAGGGTGCAAAAATAGAGAAAAAAATGAAACCTGTGGCCACTCATAGAATTTATTTTCAACATTCTGTATATCCAAACGGCGAACAGTGCCACAAAAACAATAGCAATCAAGTAATAGACAGCACGTAATCCAGAATAATGCGTCAGTATAAGCATCGGGAACAAGAAAACGGAGAAGTCCGTCATGAATATGAATTTATATTGGTTGATGGTTGTACGTTCTCTGTCTCGATCGAAAAGGTGCGCATAAACCTCGTTAGAGAACAGTTTTAACAAATATGCCGTGAGCAATAATGCCAAAAACAATCCAACACAAGCAATATAAGGCCATTTGGACACAGCGTGCGGAGTAAATGTGCCACAGAACATAACCAAGCCTATTGTGATGGTGATCAGGTCAAAAGCCAACACAAAGATGGAGCTTCTGTCCTCTATGATTTTGCCTTCACGCTGTAAAAGAGAAAAATGACGCTGGGAAAACAATGCCCTGAAGATGAGCGTCAATTTCCGGCGGAAAGTGAGGAACGTCATCGTGAAAATGAACAACAACAGACAGAATATCAAGGTGATCCAGCTGTTCGGATGCGCAACAGTATCCCACTGGAATTGAGTTACAGAAAGCCAATGCCGCGTGAACATGGCACTAATCAAAGGATAGATAAAGAGAATGATTATGGACTACTTGATTAACAGCTTCTTAGTGCAGAGCATCTTGCCATCGGATTCCAAACCGTAGAAATACATGCCTGCATAGAATTTGGAAACATCCACCTGTTTCTTGCCGCTGTGTGTCACAGGGGTACGATAAACCTCCTTGCCGGCAAGGTTTTTGATCACCAAGCTCGTATGACTGTCTGGAGCAACATAGTCGATGCTCACCATGTTTACGGCCGGATTCGGGTAAGCGCGCAACGACATCCGCATCTCACTCTCGCGAAGGCCGGTCCCTTCGGCAGCGTATTGGATATAAAACGAAACCTTGTCGGACTCGTTTTCCGTGTTGTAAAACGTGTATTTGACCAACGCTGCATCTTTGCATCCTGTATAAGTCGCATGGAACGCGTTCTCGGAATTTGTCGGAACAGTTTCGTTGGCACCCAATGAAATAGGTTGGGAAAGGTTACCAGTGTAGCACTCCCCGAGGCAGAACAGAATGTCCGTCGTCTCCGCATTGAGAATCAGAGCCTCTTTTTGTACGCGGAACACTATTGGACTCCCTGTCATATTCTGATAACCCACAAATGTGTTGACTTCATTCTCGTCATCATACAGAATCTCAAGAATCGTGTCGTTGTCATTCAACACTTGTGATCCATAAAAAAGCTTGATTGACTGAGCGTTAAGTATCACCACAGACATCAGCAACGCAAGGGTAAGTATTCTTTTCTTCATATTTCTATTCCATTTTAATTAATGCTGCAAAAATACATTTTCTTGACTTCCCTCCGTTTAAGATGTTTAATTTTTTTTTGTGTGAATAGTGATTAGTGAATGGTGATTACTGTTTATTTTCAAATCACAAGTCACAAATCACAAATCACTATCCACAAATCACAAGAAAGGCGTACCGTTCGGCACGCCTTTCTTCGGAACTATACAAGAAGCAAATTATTTTTTGCGTCTTTTGGGTTTCAGATTGTGTTTTGCAACGAAATCGTCGAGGACTTCCTTCAAAGTAGGAGTTCCGATCTCTTGCAACTCGTAACCGACCTTCACAACGGGTTGTTTGATCTTGATGAAGCGAGGCAGGTCGATAGGAGTACCGACGACAACGGCATCGCAAGGAGTGTTGGCGATGGTCTTCTCGAGGTCCTTCATCTGCTCTTTGCCGTAACCCATAGCGGGCAGCAAGGTACCGATGTTCGG
>JAEEGH010012334.1_pt1 | contig 19202 bp, 16 predicted proteins | sample 9134181 | NCBI WGS metagenome assembly JAEEGH01 (sample SAMN16246544, study PRJNA631951) | gut metagenome | biome: gut microbiome; feature: rumen; material: DP-attached | host: Bos | place: Iran: Karaj | collected 2018-10 | reverse complement strand
CATGCTCCTCATGGTGTCGGCCACCTTTACGGGCCTCATCATCAGCAGCTTCGAGGAAGCGCTGGCCGCCCAGCTGGTGCTGACCGCCTACATCCCCATGCTTATGGACACGGGCGGCAACTCCGGCAGCCAGGCCTCCGTCACCATCATCCGCGGTCTCTCCCTGAACGAGATCCACTTCAAGGACATCCTGACCGTCATCTGGAAGGAAGTGCGGGTGGCCGTTCTCTGCGGCCTCAGCCTGTCCGCCATCAGCTTTTTGAAGCTGATGGTCCTCGACAAGGTGGGGATGCTGGTGAGCCTTTCCGTGTCGCTCACCCTTGTGGTGACCGTGACCATCGCCAAGTTCATCGGCTGCACGCTGCCCATGTTCGCCAAAAAGCTGGGCTTCGACCCGGCGGTCATGGCCAGCCCCTTCATCACCACAGTGGTGGACGCCCTGTCCCTGTTGACCTTCTTCAGCATCGCCAAGGCCATCATCGGCCTGTAAAGAGATATGGAAACCGTTGCAAATCGCCCCCTGGACGTGTCCGTGGTCCCCTGCGACGCTTATGAGCATGAACGGTGCAAGGCTGCGCTGCAGGCCCTGTTGGAGCCCCTGGGCGGGCTGACATTCGTCAAACCCGGCGACCGGGTGGTCATCAAAGCCAACCTCATCACCTTTTTGAAGCCGGACAAGGCGGCCACCACCCATCCGGTGTTGTTGAGCGCGCTCACGGAGCTGCTGCGGGAACGGGGCGCCACAGTTATCATCGGCGACAGCCCCGGCGGCCCCTTCAGCCTGCCGTATTTAAAACGTGTCTACGCCGCCACCGGTCTAATCGACTGCGAAAAGGCGGGGGCCGCGCTGAACCAGAACACCGCCATCAAGCAGGGAACCTTCCCCGAGGCGAAGGTGATGCGGGAGTTCACCTACACGGCGTACCTGGACGACTGCGATTACATCATCGACTTCTGCAAGCTGAAGACCCACGGCATGATGGGCCTCACCGGCGGCTGCAAGAACATGTTCGGGGCCATCCCCGGCACGGACAAGCCGGAGTATCACTACCGCTATCCCAACCCCACGGACTTCTCCCGGATGTTGGTGGACATCAACGCCTATTTCAAGCCCGTATTGACCATTTGCGACGGGATCATGGCCATGGAAGGCAACGGCCCCTCCATGGGCAAACCTCGGAAAATGGGGCTCCTGGCGGCCTCAAAATCGCCTCACAAGCTGGATTTGGCCTTGGCCTCCCTCATCCATATGAACCGGGAGGACGTGCCCACCCTGGAGGCCGCCTACGAGCGGGGGCTCATCCCCGGTACAGTGGCGGAGCTAAACGTTACCAAGGGCTGGGAGCAGTTCATCTGTCCAGACTTTGAAACCATAGGCGTGAAGCGAGGCCTGCTGTTCACCAACGAAGCCGCCGGGATCGTGGGCAAGCTCTGGTCCAGGATCCTCAAGGCCGCCGTCCAGCCCCGGCCCCAGGTGAAGAAGGAGGACTGCATCGGCTGCGGCGAGTGCAGCAAGGTCTGTCCCGCCAAGGCCATCACCATGATCGATAAGAAACCTTCCATCGACTATACGAAGTGCATCCGCTGCTTCTGCTGCCAGGAGTTCTGTCCTATCGGCGCCATGAAGGTGCGCCGCACGGGCATCAGCAAGTTTTTGGAAAAGATCAGATAACAAATCATTGTATGAAGGAGAGACCTATGCGCGAGCTGTTGTGGACCCCCAGTGAAGAGGTGCAGAAGGCGTCCAACATGTACGCCTTCATGGAGCTGGTGAACCGGGAGAAGGGCCGTAACTATCGGAACTACAGGGAGCTCTATCGCTTCTCCGTGGACGAGCCGGAGGCTTTTTGGGACATCCTGTTCCGGTATCTGGACATCGTCCATTCCGTGGGCTACGAGAGGACCGTGGACGACATCCACAGATTCCCCGGAGCCAAGTGGTTCCCCGGCTGCCGGCTGAACTATGCGGAGAACCTGCTGCGCCATGAAGCCAACGACGAAGCGTGCCTGATCTTCCGGGGCGAGGACAAGGTCCGCCGGGTGCTCACCTGGAAAGACGTGAAGGAGCAGACCTTCCGCCTGGCTACGGCCCTCCGGGAGCTGGGCGTGGGGGCCGGGGACGCGGTGTCCGCCTATCTTCCGAACCTCCCTGAGACCATCATCGCCATGCTGGCCACCGCGGCCGTGGGCGGGGTCTGGTGCTCCTGCGCCACGGATATCGGCCCCGGCGCCGCCTTCGACCGGCTGGGTCAGGTATCCCCCAAAGTCCTGTTTACCACGGACGGGTACTACTACAAGGGCAAGGAATTCGATACCCTGCCCAACGCCGCCCAGGTGGCGGCCCGCATGGAGGGGCTCAAGAAGGTAGTGGTGGTCCACTACGCGGGCAAGCCGGAGGATATCGCCACCGTGCCCAACGCTGTGCTCTACGAGGATTTCCTCGCCAAGGCCGTACCAGAGCCCTTCGTGTACGAGCAGCGGGAGTTCAACGACCCCACCGTGGTCATGTTCTCCTCCGGCACCACCGGCAAGCCCAAGTGCATGGTCCAGTCCGTGGGCGGGCTCCTGATCAACCAGCTGAAGGAGCTGGTACTGCACCACGATATGAAGCCCTCGGACCGGATGCTGTACATCACCACCTGCAGCTGGATGATGTGGAACTGGCAGGCTGCCACCCTGGGGGCGGGCAGCAGCATCGTCCTCTACGACGGGAACCCGTCCTATCCCGATCTCGACGCCATCTGGAAGGTGCTGGAGGAGGAGGGGGTCACCGTCTTCGGCCTCTCCGCCAGCTATATCCACGCCCTGATGGCTGCGGGCTTCAACCCCAGGGAGCATGCGGACCTACGGAAGCTTCGCATGATTTCCCAGACCGGCTCCGCCCTCAGCGAGGAGGGGTTCCGATTCGTGTATCGGGAGATCAAGCAGGACCTGCATTTCAACTCCATCGCCGGCGGCACGGACATCAACGGCTGCTTCTGCATCGGGAACCTGCTGAGCCCCGTGTACGTGGGCGAGCTGCAGGCCCCGGGCCTGGGCATGAAGATCGAATGCTACGACGAGAACGGCAAGCCTGTCCGGGACACGCAGGGCGAGCTGGTCTGCGAGATCCCGGAGCCCAGCATGCCCATATGGTTCGCCAATGATCCCGACGGCGAGCGGTACATGAACGCCTACTTCCGGGTGTACCCCGGCATCTGGCACCACGGGGACTACGTCCAGTTCAACAGCGAGACCGGCGGCGTCACCTACTTCGGCCGGTCCGACTCCGTGCTGAAGCCCTCCGGCGTGCGCATCGGCACCGCAGAGATCTACAATATCGTGGAGAAGCTCCCGGAGGTCCAGGACAGCCTGGCCATCGGGCAGATGTACCACGACGACCAGCGGATCCTGCTCTTCGTACAGCTTGCCCCCGGAGCCGAGCTCACCGAGGAGCTGAAGAAGCGGATCAAGAAGGACCTTAGGACCAAGGCGTCCCCCCGGCACGTGCCGGCCCTGATCTACGCCGTGCCGGACCTCCCTAAGACCTTCAACGGGAAGAAGGTGGAGTCCGCCGTGACCAACCTGGTGAACGGACGGAGGATCACCAACCGGGAGGCCCTGGGCAACCCGGAGTCCTTGGACTACTTCGAGGCTCTGCTGCCGGAGCTGCAGAAATAAAACGGGTACGGGTCGCCGCCTTTAGGGCAGCGGCCCATTTTTTCAAGGAGGACCCTATGATACGGATCGGCTGCCATCTTTCCCCCTCCAAGGGGCTGCTGCGCATGGGCCAGGACGCATTGAGCATCCGGGCCAACACCTTCCAGTTCTTTCTTCGCAACCCTCGGGGCAGCAAGGCGAAGGCCCTGGACCAGGAGGATGCTGCGGCCCTCATGGCGCTGCTGCGGGAGAGGGACATGCTGCCCATCGTGGCCCACGCCCCCTATACCCTGAACCCCTGCGCCGCCGATCCTAGGGTCCAGGAGTTCGCCGCCATGGCCATGGGCGACGATCTGGTCCGCATGGGATCGTTCCCCGGCAACCTCTACAATTTCCATCCCGGCAGCCACGTGGGGCAGGGGAGCGAGGCGGGCATCGAGAAGACGGCGGCCCTCCTCAACACCCTGCTGAAGCCGAACACGGCCGCTACCGTCCTCATCGAGACCATGGCGGGGCAGGGGAGCGAGATCGGCGGCACCTTTGAGGAGATGGGAGAGATACTTCGCCGGGTGGAGCTACAGGAGAAGGTGGGCGTGTGCCTGGATACCTGCCACGTGTTCGCCGCGGGGTACGACATCGTCCACGATCTCAATGGGGTGCTGGAGCAGTTCGACCGGCATATCGGCCTCGATCGGCTCAAAGCCCTCCACGTCAACGATTCCCTGTTCCCCCTGGGGAGTCACAAGGACCGCCACGCTCCCATCGGCAAGGGGTGCATCGGCCTCGACGCCCTGCTGGCGCTGGTGAACCATCCGGCCCTTACCCAGCTCCCCATGATCCTGGAGACGCCCCAGGAGGACCTTTCCGGCTACGCCCGGGAGATCGGGCTCCTGCTGGGCGAAGCCGTGGACAATTTGTAACAAATCGGGCCGAAACTTGCTTTTAGGCGGCAGATTTGCTACTATGACATCGAATATGGGGAAGGAGTCGAAACGGGAAAGCCAATGGATCAGGGAACTTCCTATCGCACCGTGAAGGGGCCCGCCAGCGTGGAGCTGGTGATCAACAAGTCCCGGTTCATCGGCCAGTGCTTTCCCATCACGACAGAGAGCGAAGCCTTGGAAAAGCTGGCGGCCCTCCGCAAGCAGTATTGGGACGCCACCCACAATTGCTACGCCTACTCGGTGGGCAAGAAGGGGGAGATCGCCCGCTTCTCCGACGACGGGGAGCCGGGCGGCACGGCGGGCATGCCCATGATGGACGCCCTTCGGGGCGCAGGCGTGACTGACGTACTGTGCGTGGTGACCCGGTATTTCGGCGGCATCCTCCTTGGCACCGGCGGCCTGGTGCGGGCCTATTCCAAGAGCTGTTCGGAGGCCATCCGGGCGGCAGGGGTCGTGCGCATGACGCCCTGCGATCTCGTGGAGTTCCACGTTCCCTACCATCAGTGGGCCATGTTCCAGCAGGAGGCGCGCAAACAGGGCGCGACGCTGGGACCGGAGTACGGGGAGATGGTCCGCTGTATCGCTGCCATCGAGGCGGAGAAGACGAAATCATTTATGGATGCTGTTTACGATCAAAGCGCCGGTTCCCTGACAGGACAGGTCATCGGCCGGGAGTATCGACCTTTGGAGGATCATGAGGAAGGGTAAAGGGTTCCAATTCTATATGCTGCTGCTGGCGGTCGTCCTGCTGTTGACGGCCTTTCCAGCGTGGGCAGAGAACGAGGAGCCATTGACGCTGACCGTGGAAGCGGACCCGGACTGCCTGCTCAGCGAGGCCGGGGACATGACCTTCTTCCGCTTCACCCTGAAAAATACTTTGGAGGAGGACTACGTCCTCGATGCCCTGACGCTCCAGGGGGATCTTTTGGAGGAGCCCAAGCTCATAGCGGACACCCTCACCATTTCCGCCAACGACGTGCTGGAATTCACCCTGGAGAAGGTGCGCATCGAGGAGGACGAATTCGACCGGGAGCTGTCCTTCCAGCTGACCTGGCAGACCGTATCCTTCGCAGAGGAGGACGAGGCCCACGAGGAGCCCATCCTCACGGATCACGTCCTGTCTATCCCCATCCGCATCGAACGGTTTATAGAGCCCGTCATGGGGGTGAGCATGGAGCCGGACGTGCTGCTGGCAAGGGAAGGGGATCCCGTCACGGTGACCTATACCCTCGTGAACGACACCAAGTTCGACATGACCAACCTGACGCTGCAGGATATGGGCATCTCTCAGACCAGCGTGACGCTGCCCAAGAACAGCCTGAACGCCGGGGAAAAGATGGAGGCCAAGGCCACCTTCACCATGGGGAACAGCGCCCTGGAGCTGAACCCAACGGCCCAGTACACGGTGCGGGGCGTGGAATCCAAATCGTCCGCATCCCAGACGGTGACCGTGGAGTACGTGCAGGTGGAGCTTTCCATGGTGGTGGAGAAGTATCCCGCCACCGCTGAGGGCACCCTGTTTAGGATCACGCTCATCAACGACGGCACCCATCCCATGACCGATATCCGGCTGACGGACGAGATCGGCACCTTGATCGAGGACGGGATCGCCCTGGACGCCAAGGAGGAGAAGACCGTTTCCTGCACGGTGCCGTCAGCCGTTTCCTCGGGGTCCGTCCGCTATATCTCCTTCGAAGCCACCGGCGTGGACTGCGTGGGCGGCACCTTTACCGTCAAGAGCCCCTCCGCCTACGAGGTCCTGCCCTTCGTGGATTCCGATCAGGTGCGGCTGAAGCTGTCCGTCACCCTGGAGGATTCCGTGCAGAACGACGACGGGTCCAACCGGATGAAGGTGCTGTTCGAGATACGCAACGATTCCAAGGTCCCCATCCGAAACGCTGTGGTCACTGAGGGCGACTATTTCAAAGGAGTGGTCAACGAATACGACTTTTTGGCAACCGGCGCCACGACCTTCGAAAAGGAGTTCGTGGTCCCCGCCGGCACCCGGTCGTTGACATTCGTGCTGACCGCCATGGACCCGGCCCAGAACCAGTACGCTTCGGTCCCCATGACGCTGGACCTTTCCCCCTTGACGGCGCCCAAGCCCACCAGCCTGCCGCCCATCCAGCCGGGGGAGCGGGTGGACGTGACGGGCACCATCTACGACACGGAGCTGTACATCCGGCTCTTTCGAATGGTGTCCCTGATCGTGTTCGCCCTGCTGCTGGTGTTCCTGCTCCTTGCCGTCATCTTCCATGTGGCGGAGCTGAACGTGCGGCGCTGGCTCCCCAAGGAATCCGCTCTGCGCCCCTTCGGCCCCCGCAAGACGCCCACCGGTCCCATACCGGTCAAGGCAGGGGGCGACGCGGTCCACGATCAGTTCGGGTATCTGCAGCCCGCCAAGCTCCGGTATATGGATCGGACGGATCGGATGCCCGCCGTGGGGCAGGAGGAGGAACCCGCTAAAGCTGTTTCATCCGTGACGATCATATCCAACACGGCCGCCAGGACCCTGGCACCCGCCCAGACCACGGGGGTCAAGCCGGCCCGTCGGACGGGGGAGATCACGGCGGTGCCCATCCATAAAACCCATACACGGCCGGTCATGATGTCCTCGGACGACACCATGCCCTTCGCGCCGGTCCATGAGGGTCAGGCGGCGGAGCCTGCCCCGGCGGAGCAGTCGGCAGGACGTACCGAGGCCGCCGCCCATGAGAGCGGCAGCAAGCAGCCCCGGGTGATCGAAACGAAGGCCAAGCCTCGGATCATCCCCCGCAAGAAGCTGGAGATCGTCCGCGTTTCTCAGCCATGATTGAAACCTATATCTTTGACCTCTACGGAACGCTGGTGGATATCCGCACCGACGAATCCATGCCCACCCTGTGGCGGCGCATGGCTTTGTTTCTGTCTTTGCAGGGGGCGTCCTATGGCCCGAAGGAGCTGCGCCGGGTGTATCAGGAAGCCGTGGCGGGGGAGATCGACCGATGCGCGGCCCGGCGGCCCGGCGTGCCCAGGGAGCATATCGAGCCCGATATCCTGCAGGTTTTCGAAAGCTTGTACGCCCGCAAGGGCGTGTCGGCCAGCCCGGAGCGGGTGGCGGATGCCGCACTGCTCTTTCGCACCCTGTCCCTTCGTCACATCCGGCTGTACCCCCAGGCGGGAGAAGTGCTGCGCACCCTGCGAGCCCGAGGAAAGGGCGTATACCTGCTGTCCAACGCCCAGGCGGCCTTCACGGTGCCGGAGCTGAACAAGCTGGGCTTGACCCCGCTTTTCGACGGCATCCTCCTCTCCTCCGACGCGGGCGTCAAAAAACCGGACCAAGCCATCTTCCAGCAGCTGCTGAAAAAGTATGGGCTTCGTCCGGAAAGCTGTTTGATGATCGGAAACGACGGGACGGCGGATATCCAGGGCGCCGCGGCAGTGGGCATGGAGAGCCGATATATCCACACGAGCATCTCCCCGGATCGCCCGGCGTCCTTGCCGAAGACATGCCGGGAGATCATCAGCCTGCAGGAACTTCTATAGCTTCACGGCTGGTCAGTCGCCGCAACCAGGAACCGACCGTCGAAGACGGTGGCGAACCGGCCCCAGTCCTTCCAGCCGCTGGCGCCCTTGCTGGTCCAGGCCAGGGTCAGCTCCTTGACGCCCGAGATGGGCAGGGAGAAGGGAAGGGGCGCGGAGGCGTCGTCCATATCCTTGAATTCAGCCAACAGAATGCCATCGCCGAATATCTGCAAGGTGGCCGAGGCGCGGTACAAGTCCGCCTTCTCCCCCTGGGGAAAGGCCACCGTCCCGGTGAAGGTGGTGAAATCCTCGTCCAGGGCGAAGGTGACGGACCCCACGTCCGCCCAGAGGCTGTGGGCGTATTCATTTGCCTGAACGTCCGACAGGACTTGATCCCGGGCCACGGTGCTTATGGCGCCGGTCCGGGGGCTGGTTGTTTCGTCTCGCAGGATGGGGCGGTCCACCAGATAGAAGATCATGGCGGTCCTTATCTCGGCACGCAGAGCCTTTACCTGCTCGGAATCGATCCACAGAAGCGCTTCCTCCAGCAGGGCGCAGGCACCGTCCAGGTCCTCCACCTCCCGCATCGACTGAGCGCGGGATAAGATATCTGCCTCGTATTCATGGCGGATCAGCTGATCGAGATACTCCAGTTCATAGGAATCGGGCGATTGCTCCCGTAGGTCCGCCACAAAGGCGAAGGCCTTTTCTGGGTCCTCCGCGGTGAGGAGCCGCCGTGCTTCCTCAGTCCAGCCGTGGTAGATCTGCCCGGCCTTCAGCTTGCCCACGTCCGCCAGCGCGGTGGAAAGATCCATATCCCCTTCCAAAATAGATAAGCATGCCGACAGCACGGCTTCAGCGTCATCGTACCGGCCGTCCGCCATGTCGGCCTCCGCCTGGTCCAGGGTCGTGTTTTTATAGAGGGCTTCCGCCTGCATCAGCCGGTACGGAGCGCCCTCGTCGGCGATCAGCGACTTGCGGTAAAGGGGTATAGCAGAGCCGTAATCGCCCTGCTGATACAGGGCGTCCGCTTGGGCAAGGTCCGTCCGAGCTTGCTCCATTTTCTCCGCATCATGGCGGCAGCGGGACACATCCTGCTGGGGAAGGCCGGTTTTAGACAGGGCGGACAGGATGCCCATGATACGATCAAAGCTGATCTCCTTTGCGTAATACCGCTGTAGCTGATCCTCCACGTACGCCTTCAATTGGGCCGCTGACTCCCGACGGCGCGTTTCGGAGGCAGCAAGGTGCGCGGCATAGACGGCGCCCGCGTCCGTAAACTGTTCCCGATGCAGGTCCATGGTAAAGCGAAACAGGGGGTCCAGCAGCACCGCCCCCGCCAGCAGCAACAACAGCAGCGATATGAGGATGATCCACTTGGCTGTCTTCATTTGAGTTCGATCACCTGGATGCCGTCCTGATCGTAGAGGAGGGCGCCGCTGGTCAGGAAGTAATCCATGTCGACGGCGTAGCTGGAGCGCTCCGACGATCCGATGTATATATACTGAACTCCGTATTTTTCGAACAGCTCCTGGTTGTCCGCCGGAGCTTCGAACATGGCGGAGATGTCCGCCTTGCGCTCGCTGGTGTCGATGCCGTGATAGTAGAGGAACAGGTCCGGCCCGCAGACGATGCTCCGCCCCGTCAGCACCGACACGGGGTTCAGGTGCCAGTTGCAGTCTGCCAGGAAGACGCCGTGGGCGTCCGTATTCTCGCGGATATAGTCGGCCGCCTGGATGTCCGCCCGGTTGAAGATCATGTAGGAGCTGCGCCACTCCCGCAGGATGGTCATGGGCCCGGAGATAAAGAGGGAGAAGCCCAGCAGGAAGGCGAGCAGCCCACGGCTGGCGTAAACGCCCCTGTTTTTGCCACTGGCGTCCCGGGTGGATAGATACAGGGACGCGAACAAAAGCGCCATACCGAGGCCCACAAAGCCCAACAACAGCGCAAAGGAGAGGGACACGGGCAGGGTGGAGCTGCTGCTGTCCCCCAGCAAGCGATACAAAAGGTATGCCGCGACGGCGGAGGAAAGCAGGAGCAGCAGGGCGGCCCAGCCGTCGCTTTCCCTGGTGGCGTGGGCTTTATAAATCTGCACGGAAAGGTAGATCAAAAAGGCCAGCAGGAACAGCTCCGTGACCACGCCGAAGGCAGGCAGGTCCACGGTGCTGTCGTAGCGGTGGGATATGAGAGCCGACAGGAGCAGCAACAGCCCCAGGTCGGCGGCGGCGATCCCCAGCGCGGACAGGGCGGCGACCCGCGCCTTGGGGGCGGTTCTATACCGGTGGGACAGCCGATGATCGAGGACGCTCAACAGCTTGGCCGTCAAAGCGCACAAACAGAAGAACCAGGCGAACAGGAGCTTGTTGTTGTCGTAGATGTTGGGCTGGAAAACCACTACCTCGGAGACGAGCCACAGGACCAGGAAGCCTCGGGCGATCCGCCGATCCCGCCGGGACAGCAGGAGCAACCCGAAGGGCAGCAGGATGAACAGCCACCCCAGGTTCTTCACGTAGAACCACAGGAAGGAATCCACCTCGTTGGCCCAGTTGAAGTGGAGGCGCACCATGCCGCTTTCCGACGCCTGCTGAAAGGCGAACCCAAAGAGCTGAGGCGCGGCCAGGAGCACCGCAAGGCACCCGTAACAGCCCCACTGAACCAGCCGCTGCCTGTCGAAATGGCGCACCAGGTCCTCCACGCAGTAGGTGGCGCTGACGATGCCCAGAGCCAGGAAGGAATGGGTGTGGATAAGGGGCAGGCCACCGGCAAAGAGGATTAGGGGCGGAAGGGCCGCCTTCCGGTTTTCAAAGGCAAACCGGATCAAAAGGTACAGGCAGGGAAACAGGAACGCCCAGCCAAAGAGGGTGGCCCGCTGGGGGATCAGCATGTCCACGATGGGGTTGACCCAGCGGAGCCCGATCCGGGGCAGGTTGGTGGGGGTCACGTAGAAGTCGTTAAGCAAGTATGCAAGGTTGTTGGCGTAGCTGCTTTCCCCGATGAGGGCGCCCACGGTGGAGGCGCCGTTCAGCCGGTCGAAGAAGTAGATGAACCCGAAGCCGCCGCCGATGAAGAAAAGGTAGGTGGCGAACCGGGCTCGATCCGCCCGCTTGAGCCAGGCCTGGAAGGCGAAGTACACGCCCAGGATCACCAGCGCATAGGCGTACAGGGCGGGCAGCAGGTAGGCCCAGCGGAGGCTCGATCCGAACTGGAACAGGGAGGCGCTGGGCACCTCGCAGAGGAAGGGGTAGTTGACGGTGTGGCCGGGGAAGATGCTGTATTCCGGCGGGAAGAAGCCCTGCTCCGCCAGGCTGGAGATGAACCCCAGGTGCATGGCAAGATCCCCGTAGGTGGTCTGGCCCACGTAGTAGCCGTCCGACTTGGGCTCGAGGATATGGGTGGAGAAGAGATAGGCCCCGATAAGGAAGATCGGCATAAGCCACAGGAGGGGCAGGAGGGAGCGAAGTTCAGCCGCTGTAGCTGCATGCGCTTTTTTCTTTTGCAGCAGGCACAGGACGGTGAGGGCCGCCATGAGCACAGCCCCCAGGATATGGCTCACCGTGCCGAAGCCCAGGACGAAGGAAAAGAGGCTGGGGAGCCAGATGCTGCCGAACAGGCCCAGCGTCAAACCCATCCACAGGCGGCGGGGGAAGGATTCGGTTGAAAACAGGTATCTGCCGATGAGGACGCCGGCCGCGGCGTAAAACAGCAGATACAGGATGGACAGGATCATAGGACCTCCGTAAGACTTTGTTTGATTATAGCATGCTTCGATCCCTTTTGGAAACAGAAAACCCTCCCAAAAGGAGGGTCAGAACGTTGAAATTCTGTAAATCTTTTATTTCGTCAGAAACAGCACGCCGATGCAGCCGGGGCCGCAGTGGGAGGAGATGGTGCAGCCAGCGGTGGTAATGATGATCTCGCCCCAGGGGCCATACTTTTCCACCTCCGCCTTCATCCACTCGATGTCCTCCGCGGGGAAGCCAGAATGGGTGATGAAGATCCGGTCCCGCACGATGTCGGTCCGCCCGTCCAGCTGATCATGGATGTAGGCGATGATGCACTTCTTCAGCTTTCCGAAGTACTTCTTGCCCACGGTCATACCGCCGTTCTGGTCGTTGAGCACCCGGATGCTGGGCTTGATGCTCATGAGGTTCGCCCCCATATGGGCCAGGGAGGAGCAGCGGCCGCCTGCGTGGAGGAAGGCCAGGGTGTCCAGGATGAAGCTGGCGGAGTTCTTCTGATTCAGGGCTTTCACTTCCTCGTAGATGGTGGCGGCGTCCATGCCCTTCTTCACCCGTTCCCCGGATTCGCAGACCAAAAGGCCGGTGCCGGTGGACAGGCAGCAGGAGTCGATCACGTATACGCCGGGGACCTCCTCGGCCGCCATGACCGCGTTCTGATGGGTCACGGACAGGCCGGAGCCCAGGGAGATATGGACCACATCGTAACCCTGGCCGGTGAGGCGCTGGAAGACCTCCTCGTATTCGCCCACGCTGACCGCGCTGGTCTTGGGCAGGGAGCCAGTCTTCTCCCAGTTGTCGTAGATCATCTCGTTGGTTATGTTGACGCCGTCCAGGTACTCCTGCCCGTTCATGGTCACATGCAGGGGGATGAGCTCCACGTCGTAGCGCTCCGTCAGCATGGGGCCGATGTCGCAGGGGGTGTCGGCGGTGATCTTCACAGGTCTTGCCATAGGATGTTCCTCCTTAGTTGTTAAAAACCATAGTATCAGATTATGGCGGGGTCGTCAAATGGGAAAGGGGAAAGGGCATTATTTCGTGTACACGTACACGTTGCCGCTCATGGTATCGATGTCGAACAGGGCGTCGCCGTCCCCCAAGGTCAGCTGCTTGGCGCCCACGGCGGTGTCGTTGAGGAACAGCTTGCCGGATATAGCGTCCAGCTCTATGGCGCAGGAGGCGTCCGTGGGCAGGGCGAGGCGGACCTCGCCGGAGGTGGTGTCGACCTTCAGCTCCTTGGGCGTGCTGCGGAGCACGAAGGTGACCTGCCCGGAAACGGTATTGGCGCGGACATCCCGGCACTCGTCCATATTACATTCGATGGGCCCGGAGACGGAGGAGACCTTGACCTTCCTCGAGGTGCCGGAGACGTTGATGCGCCCAGAGACGCTGTCGATCCGAAGGGACTCCACGTGAGAATCCAGCAGTGCCACGGCCCCGGACACGCTGTCGATGCCCGCTTCCTCCGCGATCATGTTGCTGGCCTCCACCTTTCCAGAGACCGTGTTGAGCTCCAGCTCCTTCACCTGAAGATCAGCTGCCGAGATGGAGGCGGAGACGGTGTCGATCTCGAGCTCCTGCAGCCGGTCCGCCAAGGCGCGGGGGAGGGACAGGACCAGATCCTTCCGGGGGAGCTTCCCCACGTGGTTCTTCTTGCAGGCCTGGATGCGGAGCTTGCCGCCGCTAACGCCGTAGCGCAGGGCGTCCTTCTCGCTGATGGTTCGATCGGCGGTCTCCTGGAAGCGGATCACATCCCCGTCCGTCAGCTCCACCTTCACCGACCCGCTGATCCAGTCGATATCCAGCTCCTTCAAATCGTCCGCCTTGACGGAATAAGCCCCGTCGGCCGAATAGGGGTTCTTCAGGTCCTTGTACTTCTGGGTGACGTTGCTGTGATCGCTGCTGCTCTCCCGGCCGGAAAACAGGGAGTTGGCCACTCTGCCGGCCAAGAACAGCCCGGCGCAGATGCAGAGCACCAGGCACAGACACACGATCAGGATGATCCATCCGGTCCTACTCATCGTTCTTCGCTCCATTCCTGTAGATACGGTTCAGTGAACCTGCTGGAGAACAGTATACGGTCATTTCCCTGAAAAAGCAATCCTAAAGGCTGCATTTTGCGACGCTCCTATTGCTTTTTACCGCGGGATTTAGTACAATGCACAGTGCTTTTGACAGGAGAATCATGCTATGACCATATTCGAATTGTTCATCTTGGCGGTGGGCCTTTCCATGGATGCCTTCGCCGTGGCGGTCTGCAAGGGCCTGGCCATCGGCAGGATACGGTGGAAGCACGTGCTGATCGTGGGCCTCTGGTTCGGGGGTTTCCAGGCGTTGATGCCCCTCATCGGATATCTCTTGGGCAGCAGCTTCGCCGAATACATCGCCGCCGTGGATCACTGGATCGCCATGATCCTGCTGGTCCTCATCGGGGCCAACATGGTCCGGGAATCCTTGGACAAGGACCCGGAGCACGTGAACCCCTCCCTGGGCTTCAAGACCATGCTGATCATGGCCATCGCCACCAGCATCGACGCCCTGGCCGTGGGCGTGACCTTCGCCTTTCTCGAAGTCCGCATCCTGCCCGCCGTCACCTTCATCGGCGTCATCACCTTTCTACTTTCCGCCCTGGGGGTGAAGATCGGCAGCATCTTCGGCACCAAGTACAAGAGCAAGGCGGAGCTGGCCGGGGGCGTGATCCTGATCCTCCTGGGCATCAAGATACTGCTGGAGCATCTGGGGCTGCTGCCGTTCTGAACGGACAAAAAACGAGGGCCGCGTCAAGCGGCCCTTTTGCGTGTGGTTTATTCCCGATATCCGAAGTGGAGCAGGGCTTCCAGAACGCCGCCGCCCACGGAGAGAGCCTTGTCGGAGGCGCAGCGGCAGTGGTCCGGCTGGCAGCGGGGATCCACGTCGCCGCTCTTCATGCCCTCATGGACCCGAATGCCATCCGGCAGGATGCCCCGGAGGGTGCCGCCGATGAGGCAAGTGACGGGCATGTCGCCCACATAGGCCACGATCTCATTGGCCTTGACCTGGTCGCCGATGGCGCGGAGGGGATGGAAGATCCCGGCCTTAGGGGCGCGGATGATCCGTTCCACGGTATAGCCGCCGATGTTCCCCGGTACGCCTGTATTGGGGGCCGCGGCGCCCGTGTAGATGGCCCGGCCCAGGTAGTGGCCCCGCTGGGTCTCCACTACGGCATGGCAGTCCTGCCCGGCGGTGAAACCGGGGCCCACGGCCACCACGATGGGGGCGTCGGTGATGGACGTGTCCAAATTCACCTTGGCCAGGCGGGCGTCCACCACGGCATCAGGTCGAAGCAGAGACAGGGCCGTGCCCTCGTCGTCAGTGAACACGGGGATATGGCCTCGGGCCCAAATCTGGTCGGCGTCGGCTTTCGTCTCGGCCCGTTCCGCCGCTATGTCCTCCACGGTACAGGTACCATGGAGGATGGCTTCGGAAAAGCAGACCGTCCGCCGGATGGAGGTGGGCTTTGCAAGGTCGGTCATGGCCAGGGTAAACCCGCATCGAAAGAGGCGGACGGCGATGCCGCTGGCGATATCGCCCGCGCCGCGGATCAGGATCATGGCAGTACACTCCTGTTTTTTCTGTCAGTATACTCCCCGAACCGCCCGCCGTCAAATGATCCTTATCGGTACAAGTCCGCGGACACGTACACCAGCCCCTCGATGGAGGGGTAGCTGTCCTCGTAGGCGGTCTCCTTTTTGATGAGCTTGCCTTGGGCGTCGTAGTATTCCTTGTAGGTCACGGAGGTCCGGCCCCGGCGCTCCTTCCGCTCCTCCACCCGGGACCCATGGGACAGGCTTTCGTCCAGCTTCACCTTGGTGCCCTTGGCGGGCAGGGAGCCGGTGCGCTTGGAGGTGATCTGTATATGGTCGAAGTCCGTGCTGTGGATGCCGTAGAGGCGGATGGAGATGGTCTTGGCCTTCTTGTCCAGATGGGCGAAGATCACCAGCTCCCCCTCCGTGGAGTTGACGAACTTGAAATCCTTGTAGCCGGTGGCGATGGTAGCGTCCCGGCCGATGGGCACGTAGTGCATGGGCCAGCTGTGGTGGTGGCGCTCCGTGATGGTCAGATCCGCCATCATGACGGCGTTGAACAGGGTGGAGGACACCTGGCAGACCCCGCCGCCGTACTCCTTCTCATAGGCGCCGTTGCGGATGGCCGGGGCCAGATAGTAGCCGTTCTCCTTGGTCCGATCCAAAATAGTCTTGTTCATGCTGAACTCCTCGCCGGGTTCCAGAACTACGGCGTTGATCCTGGATACGGCCAGGGCCATGTTGTTCACCCGGTTCTTTCGCCCCAGGGTGGAGCCCTTGAAGGAGGTGGTGAAGGTGGAGAGCAGCGCATAGCGCGCCTTGAGCTCCGCCTCGGTCAGGTCAGCCTTGACCGGCAGCAGGTCCACCGTAAAAGAACCGGCGGTGGATTCGTCCGTCAGGGCGCGCAACAGGGAACCTTCGTCGATCCGCTGGCCCTCTGTCTCCGGGATGAAGGCCAGCGGCGACGACGGGTCCTCCGAATAGAGGATCTGAGCGTCCTGTGCCGGGGACCCATATAGATCGTTCAGCTGCTGATAGAAGGCCTCGAACACCTTCTCATCGATGACCAGCCCGCCGGCGCTGCCCACCATCACGCCCATGTCGGACAGCCGGTAGCTGACCACGTCGTTGCCTACGCACAGGTCCAGCGTTTTTTGCGCCGGGTCCAGGGGCGTAGGGGAGGGCGAGGCGGTCCGGGACTGCCCCAGAATGCTGGTTTTCTTAGGTTCCTTGGCCCCTTCCGCCCGCTTGTCGGTACAGCCCCACAGCAGGCAGAACAGCAGCATCAAAAGCAATACATGTCTCATGGAGGGTAGTATGCGCGATAAAAAGATTTTTACACGAAGGATTGACAAATGCCACCGCCTCCATTATAATCCATAAATGCGCGGTGGTGCTGGAATTGGCAGACAGGCACGTTTGAGGTGCGTGTGCTTCGCGCGTACGAGTTCAAGTCTCGTCCACCGCACCAGCGGAAAAGAGCATCCGTGAAGGGATGCTCTTTTCTATTACTTAATGGAAAGAGGACAAAAGATGGCCAAGGCGCTGCTGTTCAACATCACCGGCGAGAAGAGGATGAAGCTGCTGTTCCTGCTGATGCAGTATGGGATAGTTGCTATCGAGGGGAAGTCGGAGGACTGTGATCGGCCCTTGGGAGAGATATTGGGCAAAAATGGCTATTCTGTCATGCTCGCCATGGACGATCCCTTTACGGACGAGATGTTGGTGCTGGACGGGCTCAGCGCCGAGCAGTTCCATGGTCTCCTGAACGGGATGCAGATGCTTCAGGCGACGGTGACCTATAAGGCCGTTACCACGGAGCATAACCTCGGCTGGACGCCCAGTCGGCTCCATCGGGAACTGGTGGCGGAGCATGCCGCCATGAATCCATAAGAAAACAGGTCCTGCTTCTGGCGGGACCTGTTATTGTTTTTGGTTATTCCTTTACCTCCGGTAGGGCGAAATTCACGCCGCCGGGGACCACCTCCACGGTGAACCGCTTTCGTTCGATGACCTCCCCGTCCAGGGACACGGGCAGCAGCCCCTTGGCGCTCTCCACGGTCAGCTTCCTTCCCTGGGTGTACAGGACGATGTCCTTCATCCGCGGGTCCTCCAGATGGGTGCCGTTGGTGTAGGTGCCGATCAGGTTCACGAAGGAAAGGCGGGAGATGGGCTTCACCAGGCAGACTTCGATGAGACCGTCGTCCACCTTGGCCCGCGGCGCGCATTTGAAGGAGCCGCCCACGTACTGGGCGTTGGCGAAGGTGCAGAGGAGGATGTCGCCGCTATAGAAGGACTCCCCGTCCACGGTGATGGTGCAGCTTGTCTTCATGGACTTCATGAGGGCATGGACGATGCCCACGTAGTAGGCCCGCTGGCCGCCCATGAGGGGCTTGCGCTTCACGTTGTTCATGGTCTTCAATACGCCGGTGTCGAAGCCGAAGCTGAACACGTTGATGCACCAACGGTCGTCCACCTTCAGGATGTCGATGGGGGCCGGCTCCGCCGCCAGCAGGGCGTCCATATCCAGGAAGCGCTCCCGGCCGCCGTAGATCTTCACGAAGTCGTTGCCGCTGCCGCAGGGGTAGACGGTGAAGCAGGCGTTTTCGTGACCGGCCACGGCCGAAGCCACCTCGTTGATGGTCCCGTCGCCGCCGCAGGCCACAAAGCAGAGTTTTTCATCAAGGGATGAGGCGATGCGCTTCTCCGTGTAGCGGGTGGCGTCTCGGGGCTCTCGGGTCACATAGAGTTCGCAGTCCGGGTGCTGGGCTACGGTCGCTTCGATACGGGCTTTCGCGTCGCCCTGTCCGGCGGCTGGGTTATAGAGGAAGATGTGTTTCATGCATTCGCCTTCTTTCGATAGTGTACGTTACGGCAAAACGGAGAAGCTCAGCGCCACCAGCATCATCCCGAGAAAGTAGCAGGAGGTGTTGATGCGCAGCGCCCGCTTGTTTTTGGTTCTGAACTTATAGATCGCCAGGAAGTGGTCGGCGATCATAAAGAGACACAGGCCCACGCCCAACAGGATGGTATGGGCGCTGGGCAGCAGGACGGCGGCGGCGACGCCCAGGATGCCGTGGAGGGCTACGGTCAGCATATAGAAAAACGCCAGGCTGGTCTTTTCGCCAAGATCGATCCACTTGCTCCTCGTGGCGCCGAAGAAGATGCCGAAAAACGCCAGCAGCCCTACCGTCAAAAAGATCAGCGCCTGGGGGAACGCGCCGCCGAAAAAGAGGGTGCAAAAGGTGTAGCCGATGAAGCAGAGGTTGCAGACGGCGAAGGCAGCGCCGCCGGCGCCGAAGCTGAACAGCAGCAGGGCGTCGCCCATGCAGGCGTAGAACATGCCTACCAGGGCCATGAACTGCCAGCCCCGGGCATAGCCGTTGGTCCAGAACCAGAACTGCCCGAAGAACAGGAACAGGGAGGACAGGAGGATCTTGTTCACCGCCCGCCGCCGAAGGCTGTCCCCGGTCTCTACGAACAGATATAGGCCCAGCAAGGATAGATAGAGGATGATGAAAACCGGTCTCATGGAGAGGACTCCTTATATTTTCATCAGTATAGCATGTTGGAATGGGAAAGAAAAGTGGTATACTGTAGATTCGTGGAGGGAATGAAGCATGAAGCGGGTGTTGGATTTGGATCTCGATTTCTTTCTGGCGGACTGCTGTCCCCTGGCGGAACCGGGGCAGCGGCCCTCCCTGATCGGCCATGAACCATGGACGGGGGAGGCGGTGCGCGCATTTTTGGAGACCCGATGCCTGCTGTCCAAAGAGCGCCCCATACCGGGACGCGTTTTCGAGACCCACGATGGA
>JAEEGH010012326.1_pt1 | contig 19210 bp, 18 predicted proteins | sample 9134181 | NCBI WGS metagenome assembly JAEEGH01 (sample SAMN16246544, study PRJNA631951) | gut metagenome | biome: gut microbiome; feature: rumen; material: DP-attached | host: Bos | place: Iran: Karaj | collected 2018-10 | reverse complement strand
GGAACAGGAGGAACTTGCGCACCGTCTTCCCAGTAAACTTTATAACCATTATATTCTTTTGGATTATGAGAAGCGGTTATCATGATTCCAGCAATACATTTAAAATGCCTTGTGGCAAAAGATAATGCCGGAACAGGGTGAAGTTCATTGAACATATATACTTTTATATTGTTTGCAACAAGTACACCTGCAGTCTTTTCTGCAAATAATCTAGAATTATTCCTGCTATCGTAAGAGATTACAACGCCTCTATCTTCAGCTTTTTCTTCATGAATTACTTTGGCTAAACCTTGAGTCGCTTGCATTACGGTATGAACATTCATACCATTAGTACCAGGTTGCATAATTCCACGAAGACCGGCAGTTCCAAAAGATAGATTTGAGTAAAAATAATTTTTAAGTTTATTTTCATCGTCTAAAGATTTTTCTAATTCACTTCTTATAGTACTATCTAGTTTTGGACTATCTAGCCATTTCTTTGCTTGTTCTAAATAAATTGACATATATATTCCTCCTTTTTTACTTTCATCTAGATTCTATCATATTTTTTTAATATTTGTTTAGTATTTTAATTAATATATTTTTTTAATTAACTATTAAATATATTTTACAAAAAGTCGAAGAAATATGAGGAAGAATGAAAGTGGAGGATTTTCATGAAAAAAATAATATTATTTTTAAGTTTATTTATATTAACATCTACGTCATTTGCTTTTACAGATGTAAAGCCTAATTATTGGGCAAGCAGAGCTATTACAAAGTGGAGTAATAGTGGATATCTATCTGGATATCCTGATGGAACTTTTAGAGGAAACAATAATATAACTAGAGCAGAAATGGTTTCGGTAATAAATAGATTAAACAATTCAAAAGTAGAAACTTCTAAAAGAGAAGCAAAAGATATAAAAAGTGCTGATTGGTTTTTTAATGATATGAATAAAGCTGCTAAACTAGGACTTATTTTTGTAAATGAAGATGGAAAATTAAGGCCTAAAGATAAAGCAACTAGGGAAGAAACGATAGTGGTTTTAGCAAGATTATTAAATATTTCTTATTCTGGCAATCTTAGTAATGCTAAAATTAATAATTTTTCAGATAAAAATGATATAAGCCCTGAAAACTATAGATATATTGCAGGGATGGTAGAGGAAGGTTTTGTTAATGGATATGAAGATAATACATTAAGAACAAAAAGAAATGTAACTAGAGCAGAGTTTATAGCTATGATAGACAATACAATAGAGTATATTTATTCAAGTGGTATTTATGATAATAAAAATTTAGTGGGAAATGTATTAATAAACGGATCTAATGTTAAGTTATCTAATTCTCAAATATTAGGTCATGTTTTTGTAACTGATGGGGCAAAAGAAGATCCGCCAATTCTTATAAATACGAAAGTGTCTAAAGGAGTAAACTCAAGAGTAGGCAAGTTTTTAATAAAAGATACTGATGAGTATAATACTGTTTCTAATTATAATTTTGAATATCCGGAAGAGTATTTTGATCCAATTTTTGCTACTATAAAATACGATGAGAATGGTTGGAATGATGAAAATATAAAAGTGAAAGTGACCTTTAGTGATAAAGATACAACAGTAGAAAGTTCTAGAAATAATACAGTATATGTAGATAAGAATGGTAGACATGAAATAAAATATGAGCAAAACGGGAAAATACGAACTACCACAATAGACGTAAATAATATAGATAAAATAAGCCCACAATTTAATGCTTCATCAGAGGTTAAGAATGGATACGCAATAATAAAAGTTGAAATTCAAGATGATGGGTTAAGTAAAATATCTAAAATAAGCTTATCTAATGGAGCGATAAATAAACTTAATGAAGAAACAGGAGAAATTAATAAAGAATTTATAGTAGGCGGAAATGGAAAATATACCATTTCAGTAGAAGATGAAGCAGGAAATATTTCAAAAAAGGATATTACAATTGAAGGTATAGTAAGAAGTATAAAAGCTAATACGGCACATGAAGGAAGTAATGTGGTTATTACAGTTGTTTTGGACGATGAAGGACTTGATAATATAAAAGAAATACGATGCTCAAACGGAGAAGTGAATAAGAAAGATGAAAATGGCAATGTAAAAAATACGTTTGATATAGATACATCTGGCGAATATATAATAACATTAACAGATGAACTTGGAAATATTGCTACGGCTACAGTTAATGTGACTATATAATTTAAAGTATGAAAAGATTCTAATAATATTTTTCAAAATCTATTGCAAAAATATTATTAAAAATTTAGAATATACATTGAAAGGGTGGGGTTTTTATGCTTGCTACGGTAGATAAAATAAGTGAAAATACTAAAGAAGATAATGTACTTACTTTTTATGAGAAAATAAAAATCAAAAATAATTTGGAGTCTATATTTAGCCACTATACTGGATCTTACGTTTTTATTGAAATTAATCCATGGAAAGAGGAGTATATAATTCGTGGTAAGTTTCATGTGAAACTTGGCATTTTTGCTAAATTTGAAATGACGTTTGATGGTATTGAAAAGCTTAGAAAATATTCAGACTATATTGAGTCCTTAGCATTTTTAAAAAATGCGTGTGATGAAAAAATTAGTCCTATATTAAATGACAAAAATGAGCTTGCATTTTTATATTCTGATGAGTATATAACTGAAGAAAATATAGGCGACGTGCTAGATGAGGTGAGAGAAGCAAAAGCTTCAGAATATAAAAATATTAATGAGGAAATAAAAAGATTATATGAAGATATAGAAGAAACAGATAATAAAATAAAAGATAGAAAACAACAGATAAAGAATATGGAGATAAAAATAAGAGAAGCACAAGATGCATCTAAAAATATTTTTTCTGCGATTCATTATTTAACGGTAACGCATAATAATTCTATAGCTAATAGGATTAAGAGAATCTTTAAGAAAGAACAATTAAAGTTAAATTCTTAGAGAAAGGATGAATACATACATGAAAAACAAAAGAAACGAAATTTACGAATTAAAAGAAAATATATATTCTTCCAATATTGAAAAAAGTAAGCTTAATGAAAAATTGTTTTCATTAAAAGAGAATGCTAAGAAAGTTGAAGAAGGATATAATTCATATAAAGAAATTTCAGATAAAGTAGATAATATAAAAACAATAAAAGACGTTATGAGTTTCAAAAACATCACATTAAAAACAAAAATTCCTGGAAAGAGAGCTTCTAATTCAAAGGCTGTAACAATAAAATCTGAAAATCCTCCAACACCCGAATTTATTGCATTAAGCGAATTAAAAGATTCTTTTAACAAGCTTCATTATAACGATAAAACTACTTTGGAAGAAAATAAAGCTTATACAGCTACAGATTGCAAGGAACTTATGTCTAAAAATGTTTCAAATTCTAATATTACTTTATATGCAGCTTTGTCAGATGATGACAAATATCAACTTCAAACTTCTTTTTGTGAAAATATGATAATAGGCTATCCTACATTAGAAAAATTAAGAGAAAAAACTCCTATAGATAATGATATTATGGTTATTGACGTTATGAAAAATGCACATTACATACCTACTATGACGAACGATGGTGGATTTTGTGCTTTGCTTGGTGGAGATATGGAGATAATTTATAAAGAAAAAGTTAATACTGGTGATAAAAAAATAGATGTTTGGCATATTAGAAAAAAATCATAAAGAATAGAGAATGTCTTAAGGTAGAGCTTAAGGCATTTTTTTTATGTATAAAGTAAAAAAATCAAAAATTTTTCCGATATACTCTTTGCAAACATAAGTGTAATGAAATTTTAAATTAACATTGAGGTATATTTATTAAGGGATTAGTTAGGGGGATTAAAATGAAAGAAATTTTAAATAAGGGAGTAGGTTTTTTATTAGTATTCTTATTAGTGATTGGAAATATTTCTTTTGCAGAAGGACTTGATTTAGAGGCTCTTAAGAATGCACCGCTTCCTGATGCGCAAAAAGCAGCTTACCTTACCCAATATGGCTATGATGCAAACGCAGTTATGGCAGGATGGAATAATCCAGCAGGTGAAGAAATTCCAGGAGAAGATATAGTTCCAGAAGAACTTCCAGCAGAAGCCACAGCGGAGCCTCCAGCTGAAGTTCCAACAGAAAAAGATGATCAAGCAGAGATGAATTATTATGTAAATTTTGGAAAACCATTAATGGGATTTAAAAGTGGCATGAGTGATGAGGATAAGGAGAAATGGGAAAATATCGGTGGCAAGTATGAAAAAGGGGATATAAGTTGGAATAAGGATACTAATTCATTTAGACAGACAGGAAATTTTTCTAGTTACATTGATGAAGATGGAAACCTTAATGGATGGTTATATGCTGCTAATGGAATAGGTGGATATGTTGCAGTATTTAATGGGGAAGTTATGGAATCAGATCTTAGACCTGATACGGTTTACTATGATCCTAGTGGTAAAGCTTATGTTATAGGTGAAGATGGGAAATTGAAATTAGATGGAGAAGTATTATGGGTTAGATATGGAGAGTATATTGGCCCAAAAATGGGTTACTATCATGATGGAGACTTTTTTTGGAGTACAGATGAAAATGGAAAATTTATGAAATATGACTATGCGACAGCTCCTGATTCTGTATTAGAAAGGGCTGGGTATTATCGGGGAGAAAAGAATGGGATTTGGCCTATAGATGATCAATATAGAATGGCTCAAGCGTTTGAAAATGGAGATATTACTGCAGAAGAGTTTAGCAGAATTCAAGCATTAAAAAATATAGAGGCAATACAACAACGTGCAGAAGAAAAGGTAGAATATCCTTTAACGAAGGAAACGCCAGAAGTATTGAGAGTTGGAAAAGATATTACTGTTGCAGAAGCAGATCAAATGGTATTTAAAAATAGAAGGGATAAAGCAGGAAATATTGATTTTGATCGAGTACAGGATATGATAGAAGAAGGAGAAATTACTTTAGAGGTGGTTAATGGAGCAGACGGAAAAGTAATAAGGGTGGAGATACCACTAAAAGCAATAAGTAAATTGGCTAAATTGTTGGTACAAATCCGAATAGCCGAATAAGATATTTGAGACAATTAACACAAAAAGAGCGGTTTACAACCGTTCTTTTTTGTGCTAAAATATTCCAGATGGTGAGAAGTATGAAAAAAGTTGCCTTTTATACATTAGGCTGTAAAGTAAATCAATATGAAACAGACTCTATGAAAGCTATTTTTACTAAAAATAGCTTTATTGTTGTTGATTTTAATGAAAATGCAGATATTTATGTTATAAATACTTGTACAGTAACAGCTATGGGAGATAAAAAATCTAGACAAACTATTAATAACGCAAAGAAAAATAATCCTAATGCGATAGTAGTTGTTACGGGATGTATGGCGCAAGATAGCAAAGGAAAAATAGAAGGAGCAGATATAATTATAGGAAATAATGATAGAAAAAATATAGTGAATATTATAAATAAATATAATGGAGAAAAATTAGTTGAGATTGATGATATAAAGAACGATAGAATGTTTTGGAGTGTAGAAGATAATGTGCCTGAAGATAGGACTAGAGCATATATAAAAATACAAGATGGATGCGATAGATATTGTTCGTATTGTATAATTCCTTATGTTAGAGGTCCAGTTCGTAGCAGAAAATTAGAAGATATAATAATGGAAGTAAATGAAAAGGTGCAAAATGGTTTTAAAGAAATTGTATTGATAGGAATACACCTTGCTTCGTATGGCAAAGATCTTAAAAATATAACTTTAATAGACGTTTTAGAAAAGTTAGATAAGATAGAAGGATTACAAAGAATTAGATTAGGCTCTCTTGAACCATTATTTATAAATGAAGAAAATATAGAAAGATTAAAAAAAATGGATAAAGTTTGTAAACATTTTCATTTGTCGCTTCAAAGTGGGTGTACAGAAACTTTAAAACGTATGAATAGAAGATATACAGCAGAAGAATATGAGGAAAGAGTAAATATGATAAGAAAAGCTTTCCCTTATGCTTCTATAACTACAGATATAATTGTGGGTTTTCCGGGCGAAACGGAAGAAGAGTTTTTAAAGACTTATGAGTATCTAAAAAGAATAAAACTAAACAGGATGCATGTTTTCCCTTATTCTATACGCAAGGGTACATTGGCTGAGAAGATGCCGATGCAAATTGAGAAAAATATTAAAAATGAAAGAGCTAAAAGCCTTATTGAATTATCTTTAAAAAATGAAATTGAATTTGCAAATAAATTTATAAACAAAGAAGTAGATGTATTACTTGAGAAGGGAAAAAAGGGGAAATATAGACAAGGTTATACAAGAGAGTATGTAAAAGTTTTGTTTGAAGGTGGAAAAGCTGGAGAGCAGTTTATAGGAATAGGGAAAAATGTTACTGATGAAGGAGAGCTTGTAGTTGAAAAAAGTTAGGACCTATGATAAAATAACCACGTAAATTTTTGAAAGGATGATAACATGTATAATAAGTTAAAGGCAGTTGAAGAGAGATATGAGGAATTAACGGAGAAGATAAGCGATCCAGCCATTATTGAACAACAATCATTGTGGCAAAAACTTATGAAAGAAAGAGCAGAAATAGAAGAAATTGTTGAAAAATATAGAGAATTTAAGCAAATTAGAACAGATATAGATAGCGCGAAAGAGTTACTTAATGACAGAGAACTTCATGAGCTCGCTCAAATGGAAATATTAACAGGAGAGGAAAAACTTATAAAAATTGAAGAAGAATTAAAAATATTATTATTACCGAAAGATCCTAATGATGAGAAAAACGTTATAGTTGAAATTCGAGGTGGAGCTGGTGGAGAAGAAGCTGCATTGTTTGCTGGTACTTTATTTAGAATGTACACAATGTATGCAGAAAGAAAAAGATGGAAAGTTGAAATATTAAACGAAAATCCTACTGGTCTTGGCGGATATAAAGAAATTAGTTTTATGATTACTGGTAAAGGTGCATATAGTAGATTAAAATTTGAAAGTGGCGTTCATAGGGTTCAAAGAGTGCCTGAAACTGAAACTAATGGTAGAATACATACTTCTACAGTTACAGTTGCAGTTTTACCTGAATTAGAAGATGTGGATATTGAGATAAATCCAACTGATTTAAAAGTAGATACATATCGTTCTAGTGGAGCAGGCGGACAACATGTAAATAAAACAGAATCTGCAATTAGAATTACACATATTCCAACTGGAATAGTTGTTGCTTGCCAAGAAGAACGTTCTCAAATTCAAAATAGAGAACGAGCTATGACTATGCTTAGAGCAAAATTATTTGAAAAGCAAGAAGAAGAAAGAATGAAAAAGCAGGCAAGCGATAGAAAAATGCAAGTTGGAACGGGAGATAGAAGCGAAAAAATTCGTACCTATAACTATCCACAAGGTAGAATTACAGACCATAGAATAAACTTTAGTATGTTTCAAATGGATAGTTTTATGAACGGAGATTTAGATGAGATGATAGATGCATTAATTACAGCAGATAGAGCAATTAAACTATCTTCGGAAAATGCATAGAAAGAAGGATTTATGAAATTTAAATATTTGTTTTTAATATTAGTACTTTTTGCCGTAGGATGTACTAATAAAGTAGAAGTAGCAGAAGATAATACTTTTAATATTGTTACTTCTTTTTATCCTATTTATATATTTACTGAAAATGTTGTTAAAGATATACCGGGCGTCAGTGTTACAAACATGACCCAAAATCACGTAGGTTGTATTCATGACTATAGTTTAACGACAACAGACATGAAGCTAATTAGTAGGGCGGATGCTTTTATTATAAATGGAGTTGGGCTTGAAAGTTTTTTAGAAAAAGCATATGAGACTAAAAATGATTTGGAAGTTATTGATTCAAGCAAAGGAATAGAAATACTAAAAGAGAATTTTTCAGATGGAGATAATGAACATATTTGGCTTAGTATTTCTAATGCAATTTCCCAAGTAAGAAACATTTGTGATAGTTTAGTAAAATTAGATGAGAAAAACGCGGATAGATATATTGAAAATACTAATGCATATGTAGAAAGATTAGAGAATTTAAGAAACGAGTTAAGAGAAGAATTATATGGATGTACTGATGTAAAAATGATTACTTCTCATGATGCTTTTTCTTATTTGGCAGGTGATTTTGGATTTGAAATTGTTGCCGTTATTGAGAAAGAAGAAGGAGTTTCACCTACATCTAAAGAAATACAAGAAATACTAGATATTATAAAGGAATATGAAATAAAAAGTATATTTATAGAAGAAGATACTTCTACAAAAATTATTGATACTATTTCAAATGAAAGTGGAGCAAAGGTCACAATATTAGATGCTATTACTAGTGGAAGTGGCGATAGCTTAGATTATGAAAATAGAATGAGAAAAAATATAAAGGCTATAAAGGAGAGTTTATAAGTGAAATTAGTACTAAGAAAATGTAATTTGTGTTGTACTAAAATAAATAATTTCTCTGTTAAAAAAGGAGACCTAGTCATATTAGAAGATATAAATCTACATATTCATTGTGGAGATTTAACTGCTATAATAGGGCCTAATGGAGCAGGCAAAAGCACGTTGCTTAAGGCTATTTTAGGAGAAATTCCTCATGACGGGACATTATCTTTTGTTGATGAAAAAGATAAAAAAACAAGAGAACCCAATATTGGCTATGTTCCGCAGACTTTGGAATTTGATAAAACAGCACCCATTACAGTTAGGGATTTATTTAATGTTACTTATTCTAAGTTTCCAATATGGGTTAATCGAGATAAAGAAGTAAATAATATTGCAAACGAGGCACTTAACAAGGTAGAAGCGAAGGATTTATTAGATAAAAAATTAGGCAATTTGTCAGGAGGAGAACTTCAAAGAGTAATGCTTGCACTTTCATTAAATCCGATGCCAGATATATTACTCTTAGATGAACCTGTATCTGGGGTAGATAGACGAGGTATGAATTTATTTTACGAAACGGTTTCAAAACTAAGAAAGGATTATGATCTTACAATTATTTTAATTTCTCATGATTTTGATGCAGTAAAAAAATATGCTAATAAAGTTATATTGTTAGATAGAAAAATTCTAAAACAAGGAAAACCAGATGAAGTTTTTAACAGTAAAGAGTTTAAAGATACTTTTTAAGGAGATGAATTAATTTGAAAAAACCAATTACTTTAGCAATAGTCACAGTTTGTTTAATTTCTTTATCAGTTATATTTTATTATAAAAAGACAGATTTCTCTAATGGAAATACAGAAGTAATTTCTAGAGAAAAAAACATAGAAATTGAGGAAAGCACGGAAAAGAATAATTGGTTTAGTTTTTTAAAAAAGGACAAAAATGAAGAAAGTAAGGAAACGAGTGATACAATAGAGGTAGATGTGACTCCTCAAAAAGATTTATCAATATGTAATGAAAATGGGAATATTATGGTTTTGATGTATCATAAATTTGCAGAAAAATCCACAGACGCATGGACAAGGAGCTTTTCGGATTTCAAAAAAGATTTAAAAACTTTATATGAGAAAAATTACTATCCAATAAATATGAATGATTATATAGAGGGAAATATAGATGTCCCTTATGGAAAAACGCCAGTCATTCTTACTTTTGATGACGGCACAGCAGGACAACTTAGCTTTGAATGGGTTGATGAAAAGTTTTCTGTAAAAGAAAATACAGCGGTAAAAATATATCAAGATTTTGTTGATGAACATCCAGATTTTCCGATGAAGGGAACTTTTTATATAATGTCTACAAATTTCTTTGGAGCAAAAGGTACCTTTAGACAAAGGCTAGAAAAGTTGGTTTCTTTTGGATTTGAAATTGGAAATCAAACTCAAAATCATTATCCACTACAAAAAGCAGGATCGGCAGAAAAAGTAATAGAAGAGGTTGGAGGACTTGCAAAATTTGTTGATGAGCAAATACCTGGATATAAAATAAGTTCATTTTCAATACCTGGTGGAACAATGACCCAAAAATATGCTAATCAGGTATATGCGGGTGAATATAAAGGTTTTAAATATGAAAACAAAGGGATTGTATTATTATATAGTTCAAAACCAGCATTATCGCCTATAAATAAAGACCTTGATTTAAAAAAAATTCCTAGAATAAGAGTTGCCGGGAACGAAAAAATTAATAATGATTTTGAATATTGGATAAATTATTTTGATGAACATCCTGAAGAAAGATATATAAGTGATGGAGATGTGAATACTTTTGTTATAAATTCAGCAGATAAAGATAAAGTAATAGATAATGGAAAGATTATCATAAAATAATTTTGCGTAACAAAAAAATGTGGAGCTCGTCCACATTTTTTTACTTTTTTATGCGCATAAAAAATTAGTCGCAGTATATTGTATAGTTATTGCCATTATTATTATCCCAATTATTACAAGTATCTTTGAAACAAAGATTAAGTGCTGAGTTATAAGCTGTGATTGTTGTTGAAAAGCCTGTCTTAGTTTTTGACATTTTGATGTCATTTACATTTTCCCAAGAATCTCCCCAACCAATATGTGCATAAATCTCGTTAGCACCAGATTGAGAAAGCAAGCCGTTGTAAGTTACTTTGATTTTGTCACCAGAAGAAAAATTAGTAGGTGAAATTGTTATTCCGTTGTTTTTATATCTGTTAGCAGCAGAAGAACGTGTGGTATTTTTCTTTGATGAAGCAGCCTTTGAAACAGCTTTAGAAGCAGCTTTTGGAGCGGCTTTAGAAGCAGTTTTAGAAGCGGCTTTTGAAGTAGCTTTTTTTGCTATTGCCATGTCGAACACTCCTTTCCTGAATAGATAAATACAATTTATTTTCTTTTTTTTATTTAGATTGTGCAATGGTTATTTTTGCCGTTTTCCTTTGATTTTATTCATTTTTGTCGAAAAAACTTTAATTTTCTTCAAATTGCTAAAAAATAGTATTAAAAATATGTTACAATTTTGTTTCTAGTATAGACTTTTTTATAAATGTGTTATAAAATCTAATATGGTATATTAGAGAATTTTAGTGGAGGAAATACATATGAAAAAAATTTTGATTTTAATAATTACTTTTTTTACGTTAATAAGTACAAGCTCTTTTGCTGCTAATTATATTACAGATATCAAAGTAACTGCGAAACCTCTTGCAACTAAAATAGAAATAAAAACTTCCTCAGAAATTGAATATACAGTTGGAAAATTACCTGCAAATAAAAAAATATATTTTGATTTTCAAGATACAATTATCAGAGAAAAGAAAAATATACCAGTTGATGATGATAGAATTACAACAGTAAGAGCTGCTCAAAATGCTACGAATCCTAAATATATTAGTAGGGTTGTGTTAGATATGAAAAAAATGGAGGAATTTTCTTCAATTCTTTCTGAAGACAAAAAAACCCTTACGCTTATATTTGGTGCGGCATCTGCTTTTAATGAAGAATATACTGGACCTAAAAAAGTAATAGTGTTAGATGCTGGTCACGGTGGAAAAGATCCAGGTGCAGTTATTTCAGATTTAACAGAAAAAACTTTAAATTTAGATATTTCAAAAAGAGTTCAAAAACTGCTTAAAAACGATCCAAGATTTGAGGTTTATATGACAAGAGAAAATGATACTTTTGTTGAGCTAGTAGATAGAGCTAAGTTTGCAAACGAAAAGAAAGCAGATTTATTTGTTTGCATTCACCATAACTCTATGCCTAAGAATTACTCGGGGGCGATGTTATTGTATAATTCTACGAAAGACCCTAAAAATAAAGAAATTGCCGATAGTTTTCAAGAAATTATTCAAAAAGCAAGTGGCTTGCCTGGGATAGGATCTCGCGTAAGAGAAAATTTAGTAGTGTTGAAAAATATTGAAATGCCAGGAGTTCTAGTTGAAGTAGCATGTATGAGTAATATAAAGGATAGAAGAGAAATACGAAAAGAAAGTTTTAAAAATAATATTGCTCAAGCAATATATGACTCTATAGTAAAAAATACTTTTTAGTATATAAAATTTTTCATAGCATAATATTTTATATGAAAAATTTTATTAGAGTGTTTTTAATTTTTGTAATATTTTTTTTGATAATAAATTTAATGGGCTTTTTTATAATAAAAAATAATGAAATAGGGATTGCTTTAATAGGTAAAGGAATCCCTATTGTGCGTGCAGTAAATGAAGAAATTGTTGGCATAAATTTAATTTCGTATGTAGATATAATAAAAGACAAGTTTATGAGCGAAAGGGTTTTTATAGAACTGCCAGAGGACACAGTAGAATTAGAGCAAGAAAATGTTAAGGATAATGTAATTGAAGAAATTTATAATGAAGAAGAAAATATATCAAAGTTAAAAAGCGTTACATTAGATTGGAAAAATGAATTTAAAAATAATACAAAATATAATATAGATGTAGATGCATTAAAAAGAGAGAAATTATCTTTTGATTTGAAAAAAAGTGGAACAGAGATTATAATATATCATACACATACAACAGAAGCTTATACTAAAGGCGAAAAGGATAAGTTTAATTATAGTGGCGAGTATAGAACTTTAGATAAGAAATATAATGTTGTAAATGTTGGTGAAAGAATAAAGGATATTTTAATAAAAAAAGGGTATGGAGTATATCATGAGCAAGAAATATATGATTATCCATCATATAATTTATCTTATAGCAAAGCTGGCAAAGCAATAGAAGCTCTTGCTAAAAAGTATAATAAAGCAAATGTTGTTTTAGATATTCATAGAGATGCCCTAGGGAGTGGTGACGAAGTTTATAGGCCAATTATAAATATTGATGGGAAAGATGTTGCTCAGATTTTATTAGTTGCTGGTAGTAATGAAGGTGGGCTTAATCATAGTAATTGGAGAGAAAACTTAAAATTTGCTTTAAAAATTCAACAAATTGCGAATGAAAAATATCCAGGGTTAATGAGATATGTAATTTTAAGAAAAGAACGTTTTAATCAACATGTTGCACCAGGTGCAATTATTGTAGAGATGGGTGCTACAGGTAATACTATGGAAGAGGTTTTAAGATCAGCAGATTTATTTGCGGAAATTTTGGTAGAGATTATTGAATAAGGAGGGAGTTAAGTGGCAAGAAGATTTTTTATAGAAAAAGATATTAAAGTTGGAGAAAAAATTGAAATAACGGGAGAAGAAGCAAAGCATATTATGGTTTTACGTCACAATATAGGAGAAAAAATTTTAATTAATGATAAAATTTGTGAAATAAAAAATATATCTAAACAAGGGATAGAAGTAGAAGCTATAGAAGAAGAAAAAAAGATAGGTATACCAAGTGTTAATATTACATTATTTCAAGCATTATTAAAATCGGACAAGCTAGAATTTGTAATTCAAAAAGCTGTAGAATTAGGTGTATGTAAAATAAAACCGTTTATTAGTAAAAATGTAATTGTTAAATTGAATGATAGTGATAAAATTAAAAAAATTGATAGATGGAACAAAATAAGTAAAGAAGCTTCAAAGCAATGTGGTAGAAGTGATATAGTTTTAGTTGAAAATATAATATCATTTAATGCTATGCTTGAAGAATTGCAAGGATATGATTTAGTATTAATTGCTTATGAAAATGAAGTACAAAGTTTAAAGGAAGTTATACAAAAAAATATTAATGCTAAAAACATTGCTATTATTATTGGAGCAGAAGGCGGATTTGAAAAAGATGAGGTTTTAGAAATATTAAAACAAGAAAATGCCAAGTCAGTAAGTTTAGGCTCTAGAATTTTAAGGGCAGAAACGGCAAGCCTTAATTTAATTTCGATATTGATGTATGAATTTGATGGGGGTACTAGCAATTTTGCTCATAATATGATAAAATAAGCCGAAAGGTGTGATTTTGTGGAAGAGTTAAGAAGCTTTTTAATAGAAGGAAGTACAGTAAAAACTAAATTAGAAAAATCAACAGAATGGATCCCTAATGTAGCATATAAAGTTAGTTATGAAAGAAAAGAGATAGAAATCGCATTAGATGATAGATATATATCAGATTTGGTTATGGCTGGAGACAAAATGAGGGTAACACAAACCGTTGATGGTTATGAATACATACTTGATTGTATAATTATTCAAATTTGTATTGAGCCGAGAAGATTAATTCAATTAAGAGTCGAAAACATTACTAAAACGCAGAATTTAAGAAAAGATGAAAGATATTCTGTTAATTATGCAACAACAATTCAAAGCTTTTCTGAAGAGGGCGGAGTATTTGGAGTTGTAGTAGATATAAGCGTATCAGGACTAGCATTTGTATGTAGAAATAGTTTTGTGCCTGGAGAGATGGTCAGACTTTCTATTATGCTACCATCAAGCACCTTTACAATCGATGCCGAGATTATGCGAGTAACTGACGGAGCTAAAGGGAATGAATATGGAGTTAGATTTTTAAGAACAGATGATGAAGCAATAAGAGATATAAAAAAGTTAATAGAAGATATTAAAGAAAGAGAGGATAGGCTTTCACATATTGTGGGGTTTAAGATGTTTTAATGGAAAAGACGAAATTAAGTGATTATTTTTATGAACTACCAGAGGAACTTATTGCACAAGATCCTTTAAGTAAAAGAGATGAATCAAGGTTACTTGTTTTAAATAGGAAAACTGGAGAGGTACAACATAAATTTTTTAAAAATATTATTGAATTTCTAAAACCAAATGATTGTCTAGTTATAAATAATACAAGAGTTATTCCTGCTAGACTTTTGGGTAAAAAAGAAAAAACAGAAGGAAAAATTGAAATTTTTTTGTTAAATAATTTAGGAAATGATATATGGGAAACTCTCGCTAAACCTGGTAAAAAAGCAATACCAGGTTCGCGTTTTGTTTTTGGGGATAAAGAGCAATTAATAGCAGAAGTTGTTGAAGTTAAAGAGGATGGCAATAGAATAGTTAAGTTTTTTTATGAAGGAGTATTTCAATCTGTATTAGATGAAGTTGGTACAGTTCCATTACCACCATATATTCATAAAAAGTTAGAAGATGGAGAAAGGTATCAAACCGTTTATTCTAAAATAAAAGGTTCTTCTGCTGCACCTACTGCTGGGTTACATTTTACTAAAGAATTGCTTGGTGAAATAAAAGAAAAGGGAATATCTGTTGCAGAACTTACTTTGCATGTGGGCCTTGGGACATTTAGACCCGTAAAGGAAGAAAATATTTTAGATCACAAAATGCATTCTGAATGGTATAAAATCGATCAAGATGCGTGTGATAAAATAAATAATGCACGAAAGAATGGTGGAAGAGTTATTGCGGTAGGGACTACTTCATGTAGGGTTTTAGAAAGCGTAGCTGAAAAAGGGAAAGATATTTGCCCTAAAGAAGGAAATACAGATATTTTTATATATCCGGGTTATGAATTTAAAATATTAGATGGACTTATAACAAATTTCCATTTGCCAGAATCTACTTTAATTATGTTAGTCTCTGCTTTTGCCGGGTATGAAAATACTATGAATGCATATAAAATTGCAGTTAATGAAAAATATAGATTTTTTAGTTTTGGAGATGCAATGTTTATTAGTTAATTTTATTATTGAGAGGTTTTTAACATGTTTGAATATGAATTAATAAAAAAAGATGGAAATGCAAGATTGGGCAAATTACATACTCCTCATGGCGTTATAGACACTCCTGTTTTTATGCCGGTTGGCACACAAGCAACTGTAAAGTCAATGACGCCAGATGAACTTAAAAGTATAGGAGCTCAAATTATACTTGGCAATACTTATCACTTATATTTAAGACCGGGTCATGAATTAATTCGTGAAATGGGAGGACTCCATTCTTTTATGAATTGGGATGGCGCAATACTTACAGATAGCGGAGGATTTCAAATTTTTAGTTTAGCAAAACTTAGAGATATAAAAGAAGAAGGTGTTACATTCCATTCGCATATTGATGGTTCAGCACATTTTATATCTCCAGAAAAAGCTATTGAGATTGAAAATGCTCTAGGTTCAGATATTATGATGTGTTTTGACGAATGCGCGCCATATCCTTGCGATTATGATTATGCTAAAAAATCAATGGAATTAACAATGAGATGGGCAAGAAGATGTAAGGACGCTCATAATAATACAGAGAAACAAGCTTTATTTGGAATAGTTCAAGGTAGTGTATATAAAGATTTAAGAGAAGATAGTGTAAAGAAATTACTAGATATAGATTTCCCGGGGTATGCTATAGGGGGGCTTAGTGTTGGAGAGCCATCTGAGATGATGTGCTTGATTTTACAGTACCGCTTTTACCTGAAAATAAGCCTAGGTATAATATGGGAGTAGGTAGCCCAGATTATCTTATAGAATCTGTATATAGAGGAATAGATATGTGTGACTGTGTATTACCTACTCGTATCGCTAGAAATGGTACAGCAATGGTCTCCACAGGGAAAATTGTTGTTAGAAATGCTGAATATGCATATGATACCAGACCTCTTGATTTGGAATGCGATTGTTATACATGCAAAAATTATACCAGAGCATATATTAGACACTTAGTTAAAGCAGGAGAGATTTTGGGTGCTAGACTAATTTCCTTACATAATTTATACTTCTTAATAAATTTAATGAAAAATATAAGAGAATCTATAAAAGAAGAAAGATTTTTACAATTTAGGGAAGAATTTTATAAGAAATGGAAAAAGTAATACTAAGGAGGATTTATTTTGAGAGTTTTAGCTTTTGTAGGTGCGAGTGGTACAGGTAAAAGTTATAGAGCACAATGGATAGCTCGTGAGAATAAATTGGAATGTATTATTGATGATGGGCTGCTTATAAATGGAAATAGAATATTGGCTGGAAAATCTGCTAAAAAAGAGTCTACTAAGATGGCTTCAGTTAAAAGGGCTATTTTTAGTGATGAAAAACATGTAGACGAAGTGAAAAAAGCTATTTTAAAAGCTAACCCAAGTGGGATTTTAATATTAGGAACTTCTGATGAAATGGTAAATAGAATTAGAGAAAGACTAGAATTGCCTGAATTAGAAAAAACTATATATATAGAAGATGTCGCTTCTGAAAAAGAAATAGAGAAGGCAAAATATTTAAGACATCAATTAGGTAAACATGTCATACCAGTACCTACGATTGAGATAAAAAACCAATTTTCAGGGTATTTCTTGAACCCACTAAAGATATTTTCTAGAAAGGAAAATACATCAGAAACAACTGCATTTGAAAAGACAATAGTTAGACCAGCATTTAGCTATATGGGCGAATATACTATTGCTGATACTGTTATAAATTCTTTAGTATATAATATAGGAAGAGATATAGAAGGATTAAAGAAAATTTTAAAAGTGAAAAATAAAAACACAGATGATGGATTAATAATAGACGTTGAAATAATAGGAATTTATGGATATAAGGCTTCTGAGGTAATGGATAAATTGTCTGAAAAAGTTTTAAATGAAATTGATAGAATAACAGCACTTAATGTTAAAAAATTAAATATTATTATGAAGAGTATATATATGGAGAAAGAGTTAGAAAAAGTTGATAAATAATCAACTTTTTTCTTTTTTTAAAAAACTTTACAAAAAGTGTTGACTTACATAAAAAGTGGTGATAATATTAGGAACGTTGTCGAAAAAGTTAACACTAAAAAAATTATTAAAATTTATTAAAAAAAGTGTTGACAAAAGATTGCTTGTGATGTATGATATAAGACGTCGCAAGTATGCGACAAGTACCTTGAAAATTAAACAAAGCAAACAGAGTTCAATCGTTGCGTTATATATAACGTACGAAAAACAAAAAGTAAAACCGAAAGTTTTACGCAAACTAATAAAAAAGTAAGAGCTAAACAAGCTATTATATTGAAATTAATTCGAAAGAATTAAAATATTTAATATGAGAGTTTGATCCTGGCTCAGGATGAACGCTGGCGGCGCGCTTAAGACATGCAAGTCGAACGGAACTTAGTTGAATGTTTACATGATACGAAAGTTTAGTGGCGGACGGGTGAGTAACACGTGAGCAACCTGCCTTCAAGACTGGGACAACAGAGGGAAACTTCTGCTAATACCGGATATGACCACGCTACCGCATGGTAGAGGGGTGAAAGGAGTAATCCGCTTGAAGATGGGCTCGCGGCTGATTAGATAGTTGGTGAGGTAACGGCCCACCAAGTCGACGATCAGTAGCCGGATTGAGAGATTGATCGGCCACATTGGGACTGAGACACGGCCCAGACTCCTACGGGAGGCAGCAGTCGGGAATATTGCACAATGGGGGAAACCCTGATGCAGCGACGCCGCGTAAAGGAAGAAGGTCTTCGGATTGTAAACTTTTGTCGACAGGGAAGAAGAAAGTGACAGTACCTGTGGAGGAAGCCCCGGCTAACTACGTGCCAGCAGCCGCGGTAATACGTAGGGGGCGAGCGTTATCCGGAATTACTGGGTGTAAAGGGTGCGTAGACGGGACATTAAGTCTGATGTGAAATACCAAGGCTCAACTTTGGAACTGCATCGGAAACTGGTGACCTAGAGTGCGGGAGAGGAAAGCGGAATTCTCAGTGTAGCGGTGAAATGCGTAGATATTGAGAGGAACACCGGTGGCGAAGGCGGCTTTCTGGACCGTAACTGACGTTGAGGCACGAAAGCGTGGGTAGCAAACAGGATTAGATACCCTGGTAGTCCACGCCGTAAACGATGGATACTAGGTGTAGGGGGTATCGACTCCCTCTGTGCCGCAGTTAACACAATAAGTATCCCACCTGGGGAGTACGGCCGCAAGGTTGAAACTCAAAGGAATTGACGGGGGCCCGCACAAGCAGTGGAGTATGTGGTTTAATTCGAAGCAACGCGAAGAACCTTACCAGGGCTTGACATATACAGGAATAACTAAGAGATTAGTTAGTTCTTCGGAACCTGTATACAGGTGGTGCATGGTTGTCGTCAGCTCGTGTCGTGAGATGTTGGGTTAAGTCCCGCAACGAGCGCAACCCCTGTTTCTAGTTACCAGCGAGTAATGTCGGGGACTCTAGAGAGACTGCCGGTGAGAAATCGGAGGAAGGTGGGGACGACGTCAAATCATCATGCCCTTTATGTCCTGGGCTACACACGTACTACAATGGCCGTAACAGAAAGAGACGAACCAGCGATGGGGAGTAAAACTTAGAAAAGCGGTCTCAGTTCGGATTGAAGGCTGAAATTCGCCTTTATGAAGTCGGAATTGCTAGTAATGGCAGGTCAGCATACTGCCGT
>JAEEGH010012325.1_pt1 | contig 19211 bp, 16 predicted proteins | sample 9134181 | NCBI WGS metagenome assembly JAEEGH01 (sample SAMN16246544, study PRJNA631951) | gut metagenome | biome: gut microbiome; feature: rumen; material: DP-attached | host: Bos | place: Iran: Karaj | collected 2018-10 | reverse complement strand
GATTACGTGGATAGTCTTTGTGGGTTATATGGCAGGTATCTTGACCTACTGGCTCGAAAAGACGTTCTTGTTCTAACTACCCTACGGCTAAAAGCATAAAAAAGCCCTGTAGAATCCATCTACAGGGCTTTCTCTTTGTAGCGGGAGGGGGACCCGAACCCTCGACCTCCGGATTATGAATCCGACGCTCTAACCAGCTGAGCTACCCCGCCATTTGCGATTTGCGGGTGCAAAGGTAACACTTTTTTTCGTACTTCCAAAACTTTTCTGCAAAAAAATGATTGTTTTACGGATATTTTTTGTATTTTTGCACTGTCATTAGACAACATTACTAATCTATAATAGAAATATCTATGCAAAAACTTACCTTAGAATACCCGCTGAGTACCAAGTCGACTAAATTGGTATGGGAAATGATTGGCAATGCAGCAGGACTGCAAAAATGGCTGGCCGACCAAGTTATTGAAGACGAAGATTCCATGACATTCACCTGGGGTCATCCTTGGACTGAGCGCGACACAAAGACCTCACGCATCTTAGAAAAAGAAAAGATGAACTATATACGTATGCTGTGGGATTATCATGAAGACACGCCCGACGCCTATTGGGAAATGAGAATCGAGCAAAGCGACCTGACTGGGATGATAAACCTCCTAATCACCGACTTTGCTGCCGACGCAGAGGAAGAGGAAGACTTAAGAGGCATCTGGGACGACAACTTCGAACGGCTGCACCGCGTTAGCGGATTTTAGAAAAGAAACCGCCACGAATTACACGAATTACACGAATTGAAATAAAAAGAAAGAAGAAATAGTTCGTAAAATTCGTGTAATTCGTGGTTTTTTATTACTTTTGCAGGCTGAAACATGTTTCGAATAAAGAAATTAGACATATTTATAGCTAAACAGTTCGGTCTGCTGTTTATTGCCACCTTCTTCATCTGCCAGTTTGTGCTGATGATGCAGTTTTTGTGGCGTTACGTTGACGAACTGATAGGTAAAGGTCTATCACTTGAGGTGTTAGCTCAGTTCTTTTGGTATATGGGTATCATGCTGATGCCTCAGGCTTTTCCGTTGGCTATCCTTCTGAGTTCGCTAATAGCTTTCGGTAACCTGGGTGAGAGTTCGGAGCTGACAGCCATCAAGGCAGCAGGCATCTCGTTGTTGCAATCAATGCGTTCATTGATAGTCATCACGATAGGTATCACACTGATGTCATTCTACTTTCAGGAAGTGATAGGACCAAAGGCTTTCGTCTCATTCCGTCAACTGCTGATATCGATGAAGCAGAAGAACCCCGAGGTAGAGATTCCCGAAGGCATTTTCTATGACGGCATCCCTGGTTCAAACCTCTATGTCCAGAAGAAAGATGTAGAGAAAGGTATGCTTTATGGTATTATGATTTACCGTATGAATGGTGGATATGAAGATGCTGCCGTCATTTTGGCCGACTCAGGAAGCATTCAGTCAACAGAGGAGAAGAAGCACATGATTCTAACACTGTATAGCGGTGAATGGTTTGAAAACATGCGGCAGGGAGGCATGGGAGTTGCCGCCAACGTCCCCTATCGTCGCGAAACCTTCTCCACTAAACGTATTGTGCTTGACTTTGATAGCGGATTCGATATGGCCGAAGTGGGCGGTATTGCCTCCGATGCGCGTTCAAAAGGATTGAGTAAGATTCTACACGACCTTGACTCCATACGCGAATTCAACGACTCGGTAGGTCACCAATACTTCAAAGAGGCAACCTACACTACTTTCTACATACCACAAATCGGAGAAAAAGACTCATTGAAGGTGCTGAAAGAAGTTGCAAAGGCCAATTGTGACTTCGACAGTATATATGACCGATTGTCCGGCGAAACGAAACAGGCAGTACTACAGATGGCTTCGAACGATGCCAAAGCCGCTATAAACGACCTGGAATTCAAGTCTGACTATTCAGACTATCTGAATCGCGAAGAGCGTCTGCACCAGATTGAGGCTATCAACAAGTTTACGCTATCGCTGAGTTGCCTGATATTCTTCTTTATCGGCGCACCATTGGGAGCCATCATTCGCAAAGGTGGTTTAGGTGTACCTGTTATTATATCGGTATTCGTATTCATTGTATTCTATATCTTAGACAATACGGGTATGAAGATGGCCCGTGACGACAACTGGACGGTATGGTTTGGTAAGCTATTAGGTACTTTCGTGCTTTCGCCTATTGCCATCTTCTTCACCTACAAGGCCAACAACGACTCGGTGGTGTTTAATATCGACCTCTACAAGTCACTGGTAATGCGCATGTTAGGTCTGCGCCAAAAGCGTCCGACTATCGGCAAGGAGGTCATCATCGAGACTCCCGACTACACAGAGGACGCCGTACGACTCAGACAGATTACCGAGGACATCGAGCAATATACCCTCGAACACTCGCTACGCCGCTGGCCCAACCCCATCAAAGTCTTCTTCCGTCCTGGTGACGATCAGACCATCAGTCAAATTAGCGAGCGTTTGGAAGAAGTGATAGAAGACCTGTCGAACACTCGCGACAAGATTATCCTGAACGAGGTAAACACCTACCCCATCTTGGCCACCCATGCGCATACGCGTCCTTTCCGCCAAAAGTGGATGAACATCATCACCGGGCTGGTAGTGCCCGCAGGAATCTTTTTCTATCTGCGCATGCTGCGTTTCCGTCTGCGCCTGCATCGCGACCTGAAGGTTATCTGCAAGGCCAACAGGACTATTACGGAACGCATTGACACCAAATTTGCATCATAAAACAAGCTACATTATATATAATAAGGTATTAGGAATGGAACAATTAAAACTGAATACTATCGACGAAGCGCTCGACGACTTCCGTGAAGGCAAGTTCGTCATCGTGGTGGATGACGAAGACCGCGAGAACGAGGGTGACCTCATCTGTGCTGCTGAGAAGATAACCCCCGAGATGGTGAACTTCATGCTGAAGAATGCGCGTGGTGTGTTGTGCGCACCAGTCACAATCAGCAGGGCACAGGAACTGGAACTACCCCATCAGGTTCAAGACAACACCTCGTTGCTGGGTACACCGTTTACCGTCACTGTAGATAAGATAGAAGGCTGTACGACGGGTGTCTCTGCCCACGACCGTGCTGCCACCATCCGTGCATTGGCCGACCCCAAGTCGACAGCCCAGTCGTTTGGTCGTCCAGGCCATATCAGTCCGCTGTATGCTCAGGACAACGGCGTGCTGCGCCGCTCCGGTCATACCGAGGCTGCCATCGACCTGTGTAAGCTATGCGGCTTGTACCCTGCCGGTGCTCTGATAGAGATTATGAATGATGATGGTACAATGGCACGCATGCCGCAACTGGTGGCGTTTGCCCAAGAACACAATTTAAAGATCATCACGATCAAGGATATGATCGCTTACCGTCTGAAGAAGGAAAGTATTGTGGAACAGGGTGTCGAGGTGGACATGCCCACTGAATACGGACATTTCCGCATCATTCCCTTCAAGCAGAAGAGCAACGGATTGGAACACTTTGCCCTCATCAAAGGCGAATGGAAGGACGACGAGCCTATTCTAGTGCGTGTTCATTCCTCGTGTGCCACAGGAGATATCCTTGGTTCAAAGCGCTGCGATTGTGGGGAACAGCTACATAAGGCCATGCAGATGATAGAGAAAGAAGGCAAAGGCGTCATCGTCTATATGCAGCAGGAAGGTCGCGGCATCGGACTCATGAATAAGCTTGCCGCCTACAAATTGCAGGAAGAAGGCTACGACACCGTAGATGCCAACCTCTGTTTAGGTTTCAAGGCCGACGAGCGCGACTATGGCTGTGGTGCACAAATACTACGTCTGTTGGGTGTTCAGAAAATGCGTCTGATGACCAACAATCCTGTAAAACGCGTGGGACTGGAAGCCTACGGACTGGAAATCGTAGAGAATGTCGGTATCGAGATTACGCCCAACGAGTATAATTTACGTTATCTGAAAACAAAGAAAGATCGCATGGGTCACCAGTTACATTTAAAGTAAAAAGTGAAAAGTGAAGAGTGAAAGTGAAAAAAGTGGCACGATTATTCGTTTTTAAAGAATAAAATGCTTACTTTTGCAGTTCAAAATATACAATAAGCATCATTATGGCACAATTATCTGACCGTTTGCAAAGACTGGCACCATCAGCAACGCTGGCCATGTCGCAGAAAAGTTCTGAAATGAAAGCTCAGGGCATCGATGTCATCAACATGAGCGTCGGCGAGCCCGATTTCAATACGCCAGACCATATCAAGCAGGCTGCAAAGCTGGCTATCGACGAGAATTACTCACGCTATTCTCCCGTTCCCGGCTATCCCGATTTGCGTCAAGCTATTGCCCGCAAACTGGAACGTGAGAACCAGTTGCACTACTCGCCTGCAGAGATATTGGTATCGAATGGTGCTAAGCAGAGTGTCTGCAATACCGTATTGGCACTGGTGAATCCTGGCGACGAAGTTATCATCCCCGCTCCCTATTGGGTAAGCTACCCACAGATGGTGCTGTTGGCAGGCGGCAACCCCGTCATTGTTGAGGCAGGATTCGATCAGAATTTCAAGATGACTGCCGAACAGCTGGAGACCGCAATCACGCCAAAGACACGTCTGATTATCCTCTGTTCACCCAGCAATCCAACTGGAAGCGTGTATTCTAAGGACGAGTTGGAGTCGCTGGCAAAGGTCATTTTGGCTCACGAAAACCTGTTTGTACTCGCCGACGAAATCTACGAGCACATCAACTACATCGGCAAGCATCAGTCCATTGCCCAGTTCCCAGGCATGAAGGAGCGTTCAATCATTGTCAATGGTGTTTCGAAAGCTTACGCCATGACGGGCTGGCGTATCGGCTATATTGCTGCTCCGGAATGGATTGTCAAGGGCTGCAACAAGTTGCAGGGACAATATACCAGCGGACCATGCAGTGTCAGTCAGAAAGCCGCTGAATTCGCATATACCAGCAGTCAGGACTGCGTTGAGGAGATGCGTCAGGCCTTTGAGCGCCGTCGCGACCTCATCGTCAAGCTGGCAAAAGATATTCCCGGCTTGGAAGTCAATGTACCCGAGGGGGCTTTCTACCTGTTCCCCAAGTGTTCATCGTTCTATGGAAAGACTGCCCCCGATGGCAAAACCATCGAGAACAGTACCGACTTGGCCATGTATCTTTTGGAAAAAGGACACGTGGCAACAGTGGGTGGTGATGCCTTCGGTGACCCAGCTTGTTTCCGCATGAGCTACGCTACCAGTGACGAGAATATTATCGAGGCAATGCGTCGAATTAAAGACGTATTAGGGCAGTTAAAATAAAAAAATTGAGAAATATCAAGTTAAAAGTTCTTAATTGGGCGGTAAATACGCCCTAAATTGCTATCTTTGCCGAGAAATACAAAACAAGAAACATATTACAAACTTAATTTCTTTAATAACTAAAAAAATTATTTATTTTATGGCAACAACAACAAAGGCTGCAGCCCCAGCTAAAAAGAATTCGGGCTTCAAGGGAATGAAGGACGCTTGGATCATCCTCGTTATCTGTGCTATTGCTGGTTACAGCGTGTGGTATTTCGTTATGGGTAACCCCGACAACTTCATTGGTGGCGACCGCAGCGGACACCCTGCAAACCTGCTGGGTACAGTGTATAAGGGCGGTTTCGTAGTAGGTCTGATCCTGACTCTGCTGTTCACTGTTATCTGCCTCGGTTTCGAGCGTTTCTTCGCTATCAAGGCTGCTTCTGGTAAGATGAACCTCGCTAAGTTCACTGCTCAGGTAAAGGCTGCCATCAAAGAGCAGAAGTTCGACGAAGCAAAGAGTCTCTGCGACAAGATGCAGGGTTCTGTAGGTAACGTTGTATTGGCTTCTATCAACATGTATCAGACTGTTGAGACTGACAACACTCTGAAGAAGGCCGCTAAGATTGCTAAGATCTCTCAGGCTCACGAGGAAGCTACTCAGCTGGAGATGCCTACCCTTCAGATGAACATGCCTATGGTTGCTACCATCGTATCTCTGGGTACCCTGACCGCTCTGTTCGGTACTGTGCTCGGTATGATCGGATCGTTCCAGGCTCTGTCTGCTGGTGGTGGTGCTGACTCTATGGCTCTGTCTGCCGGTATTTCTGAGGCTCTTGTGAACACGGCATCTGGTATTTTGACCTCTTGGGTTGCTACCGTTGTTTACAACTTCTTCTCAAACAAGATCGATAAGCTGACCTACGCTCTCGACGAAATCGGTTTCACAATCGCAGCTACTTACGATTCAACTCACAACGAGGCTTAATTTCCGTCCATTCGTTTAAAACCTTAAATACCGTTTTAGAATGGCTAAAATTAAGATACAGAAAAAAGACATCTGGATTGACATGACCCCCATGTCAGACGTGATGACGCTGCTTCTGTGTTTCTTCATGTTGACCTCTACTTTCCTCACACCAGAGCCCATTCAGGTGACCACACCAAGCTCTGTATCTGAGGCAAAGATTCCGGAGAGCGACGTTCTGAACATTCTGGTCAGCCCAGAAGGCAGAATTTACGTGGGTACGGAGAACAAGAACAACATGCAGGCAATGCTGGATGCAGTGACCGACAAGTTCGGCATCACGCTCAATGCCAAGCAGATCAAGGCATTCCGTGAGGATGCCATGATTGGTGCTCCTCTCGCCAAGATGGGTGATTACCTGAATCTTGAGCCTGAGAAGATGGCAGAAGTTGTCCAGACGTTAGGCATCCCCACCGATAGTATCGATGGTGGAAAGAGTGAGTTCCAGGAGTGGGTAAAGGCCGCTCGTGACGCTAATCCTGATATCAAGCTCTGCATCAAGTGCGATGCTACGACACCGTACAAGACCATCAAGGCCATGATGTCTGAGCTTCAGGACATGAACGAGAACCGTTACCAGTTGATTACTAATCTTAAAACTGCATCGGAGGAATAAGATATGGCAAAAAAGAATCTATCCAAGCAGAAGAAGATGGATACCCGCGTGAACTTCACGCCAATGGTAGACATGATGATGCTGTTGATCACTTTCTTCATGCTGTGTACGACTCTGGCTAAGCCACAGGCTATGCAGTTGACGATGCCAAGTAACGACGACAACGTAGAAAAGGAAGACAAGTCTGTGACCAAGGCTTCACACACCCTCACATTCTATCTGGGTGCTGACAATAAGATTTGGTACATTGCCGGACTTCCCAACTACGAAGATCCCTCTTGTGTGAAGGAGACCACCTACGGTGCCAAGGGTATCCGTGACGTGCTGATTCACCACACCACTGAGGAGGGCATCAACCCCGTTGCACGCATCATGAAGGCCAAGCAGGAGCTCGACGCCAAGAAGAGTGCCTATGGCAGCACGATGACCGACAAGCAGTATCAGGACAAACTGTCAGAACTGAAGAAGGGTGTTGTGGACGGACAGAAGATTCCTACTCTGACCGTTATCATCCGCCCCTTGGACACTGCAACGTACGAGAACATGATTACAGCTCTTGATGAGATGCTGATATGTAGTATTGATAAGTATGTCATTGATAAGATTGGCCCTGAGGACAAGGCTCTGATCGAAAAGGCAGGTGTCAAGTAATCAATGAAATCATTAAAACGTAAGAACTATGTCAAAAATAGATCTAATAGACAACAGATGGGCTGACCTCGTATTCGAGGGCAAGAACCAGGCTTACGGTGCTTATCAGCTGCGCAGAGAGACTGGCAAGCGTAACATGAAAGCTTTGCTGGTAATGGCTCTCATCGGTATCGCTATTGCAGCCTTCGTAGCCATTAAAGGTGTCGTAGAAAACGCCATGAAACAGGACGTTGCTATCGAGGCCGATGTCGAGCTGACAAAACTGGCAGAGAAGAAGGAAGCAAAAGTTGAACGCAAAGAGCAACCGAAGTTAGAAAAAGTTGAAGTCGAGAAAGTGAAGAGTTCGGTAAAATTCACCGCTCCTGAAATTAAGAAGGACGATGAAGTAAAGCCCGAAGAAGAAATCAAGTCTCAGGAAGACCTGAGCAAGACCAACACCGCAATCGGTGCCTTCGACGTGAAGGGTAACGACGAAGCTGCAGGCGAAGTGCTGAAGGCTAAGGAAGTTATCGCACAGCCGGAGCCCCCGAAGGAAGAGGAAACCAAGGTATTCGACGTTGTAGAACAGATGCCTTCGTTCCCCGGTGGTCAGGCTGCTCTGTTCCAGTGGCTGTCTAACAACATCAAGTACCCGGTAGTCGCCGAGGAAAATGGTGTTCAGGGCCGCGTTATCGTGACTTTCGTGGTTGAGCGCGATGGTTCGATTACTGACGTACGAGTTGTAAAGTCAGTTGACCCGTCACTCGACAAGGAGGCCGTCCGCGTCACCAAGGCTATGCCTCACTGGATTCCTGGTAAGCAGAATGGTTCGGCTGTACGTGTAAAGTACACCCTCCCTGTAACCTTCCGTCTTCAGTAATTGATTCGACATGAATAGAAACGCATTCAATTTAATTGGATTAACACTCATTTTAGGCTTGTTCCTCGCTTGTGGGAACAAGCCTAAAAATACAAAAGAGGAGCAGGACTATCAGCGTGCCGCCCGATATTTCGTGGCCGACGCCAGTTTCCAGCCTATCCTTGACGAAGAGTTGGACATCTTCCTCTATCAGAACCTGCTCGACACCCTCGAAGCACAGTACACCAACGAACAGGAGGCTGTGCAGAAACTGATGCGCCTTGAGACATGGCTCGCCTTTACCACCCGCCGACTGACGGAGAAGGAAGAGCAGAACCTGAAAGACCGCCGCTACCTGCCCCGCACTTATGCCCTTGCCTACGACGGTCTGGCCATCATCACCAACAACAGCAATCCCGACACCTGCATCACCGTCAAGGATTTCAAACGTATCCTCAAAGGTGAGCTCGTCAATTGGAAAGACCTCTACCCCACTTCGAAACTGGGCACCATCGATGTTGTCTTTGACAACCCGTTGTCAAGCACTGTCCGTTGGTGTGTCGATTCCCTGTTGGACGGCAAGGAATTCAAAGCTCCCAATATCGGAGCCGTTAAGACCAGTAAGGCCGTCGTCGACTATGTGGAACAACATCCCAATGCCATGGGCATTATTGGTTCCAACTGGCTCAACGACAGCCGTGACACCACCAATGTCACCTTTAAGAAGAATATTCAGGTCATGAAGGTCAGCCGCATGGACTCTGCTACCGCAGCTAACAGTTGGCGACCCTATCAGTACTATCTCTATAATGGCAACTATCCGTTGGTGCGCACCATCTATGCCCTGCTCAACGAGCCTCGCACGGGTCTACCCTCGAATTTTGCCCATTTCTGTCGCCTGCCCAAAGGACAGAAAATCATCCTCCAGTCTGGACTTCTGCCTATTCAGGCAGCTATGAACCAGCGCGAGATAATTGTGAATAATCAATAAAAAGATAAACTTTTTAAGGCGTCAAACGTCATAAAAGCAAACGTGAGAATTAACAAGAAGTATCATTTAATTAAATAAACGATTATGAAAGCAATTAAATATTTATTCATCGCAGCGCTGACCGCAGGTTACAGCGCCACTGCACTGGCACAGGACGGCTCAAAGGCCGACATCGATGCCGTTAAGAAGATTATTAGTAGCAAACCCGCCGATCTCGACAAGCAGATGAAGCCATTCTTCAAGGCCAACAAGAAGAATGCTGAGAATCTTGTAGCCTTCGGTCGTGCCTTCTACGAGGCAAAGGACACCGCCAATGCCAAGGTCTATGCCAACTACGCCCTTCAGGCTTCTAAGAACAAGTGCGCTCCCGCCTTCATTCTGTTGGGTGACATCGCAGCTGTTGCCGACGATGGTGGTGGTGCTGCAGCCCAGTACGAGCAGGCCATCTATGTGGATCCCAAGAATCCCGATGCCTACTACAAGTATGCTAACGTCTATCGTAAGATTAGCCCCAGCGGTGCTGTTGCAAAACTGAATGATTTGCGTGCACAGCGTCCCGACGTTGCAGTAGATGCTCTGGCTGGTCGAATCTACTACATGTCTAACGAGTTCGACAAGGCTCTGGCTGCCTACGACAAGGCCGATAAGAGCAAGATGGAAGAGCGCGACCTCAGCGACTATGCCATGTCAGCTTTCTTCAAGCAGAAGTATGATAAGGCTCTTGAGGTTGCCCAGTTTGGTCTCAGCAAGAATCCCCGTCATGCTGCTTTCAACCGTTTGGCTTTCTTTAACCTTACTGAGCTCAAGCGCTACGACGAGGCTCTGCAGTATGCCGATGCCCTGTTCCATAAGAGTGATTCTGCTAAGTTCTCTTACTATGACTACACTTACTATGGCAACGCATACGCTGGTGCCAAGCAGCCCGAGAAGGCTATTGAGATGTACGAGTTAGCTCTCGCTCAGGAAGATATGGACAACAAAGCTAAGCGTGCCGGTGTCGTTAAGCAGCTCTCTGACGCCTACAAGGCCAAGGAAGACTATCCCAACGCCATCAAGAACTACAAAGACTATTTGAACAATCAAGAGAAGCCCACTGCCAACGACATGGCTGGTCTGGCTACTCTGCACATGCAACATGGTAGCACCTTGCAGGATGCCGAGGCTAAGAAAGCAGCCTTCATCGAAGCCGACGCTGTTTATGCTGACCTTGCTAACAAATATGAGAATGCCGTTGAGTATGCAAACTTCATGCGTGCCCGTGTCAATGGTCAGATGGACCCCGACTCTAAGCTCGGTTTGGCTAAGCCTTACTACGAGAAACTCATCGAGCTTATCGAGCCCCGTGCTGAGAAAGACGCTACAGAGCGTGCTCGCATCATTGAGGCTTACCGTTACATGATTGGTTACAACTTCGTCGTGAAGGAAGACAAGGATGCTGCAAAGGCTTTCGCCACCAAGCTGCAGGCCATCGATCCTGAGAACGAGATTGCCAAGCAGGTTCTTGAGGCCAAGTAAACTATTAATGATAATACAAAGAATAAGCCTGCCGTTGTGGCAGGCTTATTTTATTGTACTGCTGACAGCAAGATTTCGCCGAGCGTGGGATGAATATGAACCATGTCGCGCAGTTGGTCGATGGTGGTATCACGACACATAAGGGCACTGACCTCTTGGACGATGTCGGCACTATGGGCACCATAGGCATGACAGCCGAGGATGCGGCCGTCGGCGGCATCGGAGAAGAGTTTCAGCATTCCATCGGTCTCGTTCATGGCGAGAGCCTTGCCATTGGCACGCCAGAAAGCTTTGTGGCAGGTGTAACCCGCCGCTGACTCGACGGGAGTATTGGTGGATTTGAGGGCGTCTTCGGTGGGACCGACACAAGCAGCTTCGGGGTCGGTGAAGATGGCAGCCGGCATGATGTCGAAACGGATGCCGTCACTCTTGCCGAGGATATGGTTGACGGCTCGAATAGCTTGCATCTCAGCAGCATGAGCCAGCATTTGTCGGCCGTTGACGTCGCCGATGGCGTAGATACCCGACGGAGAACCGTCGGACACACCAACTACTCGGAAATTGTCATCGACGTTGGTATAACCCGGAGTTCGCGGACGGCGGCCCGTAGCCATGAGGATTACGTCAGCATCGATATCGGCGATGTCCTCGACAGCTGTCTTCATCTTAAAGGTGATGCCACGTTTCTCCATCGTTTTACGCAGTCGCTTGGCAATATCGCTGTCAAGGGCAGGCAGACATTCCTTCAAGTACTCGATGACCGTCACCTCGGAGCCAAAACGGTTGAAAACGCTGGCGAATTCCATACCTATGACACCCGCACCGATGATGCAGAGACGCTTGGGGAGGGTTTCGAGGTTTAAAAGGCCCGTAGAGTCAACCACACGCGGATCATCGATGCCCTTAATGGGTAGCCACTTCGTCTCGGAGCCCGTGGCGATGATGATGTTGGGAGCGGAGTATTCACAGTCTGTTGCAACTGAGTCGCAACAAACCGTGGAGGAATCAAGCAATTGGGCGCGGCCACGAACCAACGTAATGTTAGGATGAGAGAGGATGCCCTCTACGCCTGCACGGAGCTGGGGAACGACCTGCGCCATACGCTCACGGGCCTCAGCGAACGAAGCACTATGAACGTAGGTCTTGGTAGGAATGCAGCCTACATTGAGGCAGGTTCCACCAACCCTGTCTTCTTCGAAGATAACGACCTTCAAGCCTTGCTTGGCAGCATATTCAGCGGCGCGGTAGCCACCTGGCCCCGCACCGATGATGATAAGATCAGATTTTTCCATTGAACATTGAACATTGACCATTGAACATTGAACATTGACCATTGAACATTGAACATTGACCATTAGGCTTCCGCCTTGAGTTGACGATAGGTGGTAACGGGATGCTTAGCAGCCAGCACGTCATCGACACGACCGATGGGTGTAGTATGAGGAGCTGTTTTTACCAGTTCAGGATCATTCTTCGCCTCTTCGGCAATCTTGCGCATAACGGCGATAAAGCCATCCAGTGTCTCCTTCGATTCGTTCTCCGTAGGTTCAATCATGAGACTCTCATGGAACAGCAAGGGGAAGTAGATGGTCGGTGCATGATAGCCGTAGTCCAACAAGCGCTTGGCGACATCCATCGTGGTGACACCCGTGGACTTATCCTTCAGACCGTCGAACACGAACTCATGACAGCACAGACCGTCGATGGGCAGTTCATAGACATCCTTCAATGATTCCTTGATATAGTTGGCATTGAGTACGGCCAACGGGCCGACCTTCTTCACCTGTTCACGACCCAACGAGAGAATATAGGCATAGGCACGCATCATCACTGCGAAGTTGCCATGATAGGGCGACACCACAGGGAAGAACTCCTGTAAGCCCTCACGAACACCGACAGGACCTGAGCCAGGGCCACCGCCACCATGAGGTGTCGAGAAAGTCTTGTGCAGATTGATGTGCATCACGTCGAACCCCATGTCACCAGGGCGGCAAGCACCCAGCATGGGGTTCAGATTCGCACCATCGTAGTACATCAGGCCACCACAGTCGTGAATAAGGCGGGCAATCTCGGGGATGCTGGTCTCGAAGAGGCCGAGCGTATTGGGATTGGTCATCATCATCGCGGCGATATTGGCGCCTTCTAGATTTACAAGACGTTCTAGATCTTCAAGATCAACGAGACCTTCTGGGGTCGACTTGACCTCAAGAATCTCAAGGCCACAGACGGCAGCCGAAGCGGGATTGGTGCCGTGAGCCGAGTCGGGCACGATAACCTTTTTACGCTGCATATCGCCACGCGAGCGATGGTAGTTATCAATAACCATCAGTCCCGTCAGTTCACCATGTGCACCAGCATAGGGTTTGAAGGTGAAATGCGCCAGTCCCGTCAAGGCACAGAGTGAACGTTCTAACAAAGCAACTACAGCACGCGCACCTTCAACGGTATTGTCGGGCTGCAAGGGATGGAGGTTCTGGAACTGCGGCATAGCGGCCATCTCTTCATTGATCTTGGGATTGTACTTCATCGTACAGGAGCCCAGCGGATAGAAACCCGTATCAACGCCAAAGTTATCGTTTGAGAGATTGGTATAATGGCGCACCACCGTCAGTTCGTCGCACTCGGGGAGATTAGCTTCTGTCTGACGATGGAGATGTGGTGGCAGTTCATAATTGCCATAATTATTACGTGGCAGGCTATAGCCTTTGCGTCCTTTCTTCGACAGTTCGAAGATCAGCTTTCCGTATAATTGATTATTCATATATGTATCTCTTTACCCTACACCTTTATATAACGGTATTATTTCAACTATCCTGTCTATTTCTTCTTTGGAACGCTTCTCCGTTACGGCAAACATAATCTGGTCTTCGGCGATTTTGACACCACCCTGAATACCATTCAGGAGCCAGAAATTCTGAAGTTCATCCACATCACCATCGAATCGTACAACAAACTCGTTGAAGAACGGTTTTTCGTAAACTAACGCAAAACTACCCGTCTTCAGCAGTTCATCGCAGAGATAGTGGGCACCGGCATACGACAGCTCTGCAGCCTCCTTGATACCCTGCTTACCCATCAGTGACATGTAGATGGTCACCCACAGTGCCATCAAACTTTGGTTCGAACAGATGTTCGACGTAGCCTTCTGACGACGGATATGCTGTTCACGAGCCTGCAGCGTCAGCACAAAGGCACGCTGACCACGATTGTCGACCGTCTTACCGACGATACGTCCAGGCATTTTACGGATCAGTTTCTCAGTGCAACACATATAACCCACGTAGGGACCACCCCACTGCATGGGGATGCCTAACGACTGACCGTCGCCCACGGCGATGTCAGCCCCCCACTCTCCCGGTGTCTTCAGCACGGCGAGGTCGGCTGCCACACTATCCATGATGAACAATGCCTTTTGCTCATGACAAGCCTCAGCAAAACCTGTAAAGTCCTCGACGATGCCATAAACATTGGGTTGTTGGACGATGACGCCAGCGACGCCGCCCTTTACCAACTGTTCCTCAATATCTTGCCTTGAGGTCACACCATCCTTGATGGGCAACACCTCCAACTCGATGCCATGATGCAAGGCGTATGTCTGCAGTACTTCGATAGTCTTGGGATTGACACAGCCCGACACCAGCACACGATTCTGCTTCTTGCCAGCAGCCACTGCCATCATCATAGCCTCGGCACAGGCCGTAGTACCATCGTACATAGATGCATTCGAGATGTCCATACCCGTCAATTCAGCCATCATCGACTGGTATTCGAAGATATAGTGTAGTGTACCCTGTGAGATTTCTGCCTGATACGGGGTATAAGACGTCAGGAACTCAGAGCGTTGCAGCAATTGGGGGATGACACTGGGGGTATAATGGTCGTAGACGCCCATACCGGCGAAACACGTCAGCTGTCTGTTGCGCGAGCCCAACAGTTTAAAAGCTTGACGTACCTCCATCTCGCTGGCTGCCAGCGGCAGGTCATAGTCACCTTTGAAGCGTATGCTGTCAGGAATCTGCGCATATAGGGCGTCAAGAGAATCGACGCCTACACTGGCGAGCATCGCCTGCAGGTCATCATCAGTGTGCGGAAAGTATTTAAACATTAAAGATTAAACATTAAAGATTAAACATTATTTCTCGCAGAAAGCAGCATAGGCCTTGGCATCCATCAGGCTGTCGAGTTCAGACTTGTCGGCAATAGAAACCTTGATAATCCAGTTCTCATAAGCATCCTGGTTGATGAGTTCTGGCTGATCCTCCAAAGCCTCGTTGACCTCAACGACGACACCCGTAACAGGTGACATCAGGTCGCTGGCGGCCTTGACACTCTCGACAGCGCCAAACTCCTCGCCTGCCGATACCTCATCATCGACATCAGGCATATCTACATACACCACATTGCCCAGCGCATTCTGAGCATAGTCTGTAATACCAATGTAACCGAAGTCACCTTCAACACGTACATACTCGTGTGACTCACTGTAGTAGAGTCCTTCCAATACTTTTGCCATAATACTTATTTTTTATAGTTTTTGTTATAGAATTGTTTCTTAACGACTCGACCTGGGAAGGTCTTCTTGCGGATTTGTATCTGTACCTCAGTGTCAAGGGCAGCATAATGGCTGTCGATGAGAGCCATACAGACACTTTTGTCGGTAGAAATGGTGTGATAGCCAGTGGTTACCTCGCCAATGGGCGTTCCTTCTGGTGAAAGCACGGTATAGCCATGACGAGGAATGGCCTTGTCCTGCAACTCGATGCCCACCAGTTTCTTGGCAGGGCCCTCTGCTTTCTGCTTAGCCAGTGCCTCCTTGCCAATGAACTCAGCCTTGTCGAGTTTGACGAAGATGCCTAAGCCAGCCATTATCGGTGTAATATTGGCAGACAGTTCGTCGCCATAGAGAGGCAGTCCCACCTCGAAGCGGAGCGTATCGCGACAGCCCAGTCCACAGGGTTTGCAGCGTCCCGAAGCTATGAGCTTATCCCAGCACTCATTGATATAGTCAGGTGCTGCATAGATTTCAAAACCATCCTCGCCCGTATATCCTGTACGAGAGACGATCACATCACCCATCACTTTGAAGGTATAGAACGTCAGGTCAGAGCCATCGATACCCAACACCTCTTTCATAACCTGTTCAGCATCAGGGCCCTGCACAGCTAATTCTCCGTACTCGTCGCTCTGGTGTTCCAACTGCACATCATAGCCCTGAGCCTGTTCCTGTATCCAAGCCCAGTCCTTATCGATGTTAGCCGCATTGATGACGAGGAAGAAGCGTTGGTCAGCCACTTTATAAACCAGCAGGTCGTCCACCACACCCCCATCTTCATAGCACATCATGCCATACAGAATTTTGCCGTCAGGCATCCCCACGACATCGTTGGTAAAGATGTGGTTCACGTAGCGTTCCGCATCACAGCCAGTGATGAGCACCTCACCCATGTGGCTCACATCGAACACACCACAGGCCGTACGAACCGCCTGATGTTCGTCCACGATACCAGAATACTGGATAGGCATGTCGAAGCCTCCAAAAGGCGACATTAGTGCCCCCAAGGCCACGTGTTTGTCATAGAGACAGGTTCTCTTATTTTCCATTTTGTATTATATTGTTTTATAGTTTATTGATAAAATCCTTTAGCAAATATTCTTGTTCCATCTGTTCTATCGCTTTCACCTGTTGCTCTGTCAGCACCAGTTCTCCAGTGCAGAGCGTCTCGCGAATCATCGTCTTCACCTCCTCGAGCGACAGCGTCACATGGTTTTTCAGCAGGGTGATGCGCTGACGAACGCTTTGAATACCCTTCGACTGAAGTTTCTCCTGACTGGGTGTGATGGCCTGTAACATGTTGTCCATGTTTGTGTCGTAGAGCAGCGTGCTATGAACGATGTTTCGTCCGTCGAGGTGGTAACAGGCCGTACCGCACACCTTCCGGTCGCCTATCAGCACATCATTATGTTGGGTTCCCACGGCCTCAACACCCATCTTGCGAAATACCAGCAATACCATCTGGATAAACTGGTTGAATGCCATCCCCACACTGTCGTCCTCAGAAATATACGACAGCATCACATTGTCACTGTCAGCATATACGCAGCCTCCCCCACTCTTCCGTCGGTACACTTGGATGTCGTGCTTCCGACAGAAGTCCAGATTCACCTCATTCTCTATCATCTGATTGCGTCCGAAGATGACTGTCGGTTCCACCTGCCACATAAAAAAGCACTCACGTTCAGCCACATATCGAGCCACATACTCCTCCATAGCCAAATAGAACGACAATCTTTTGAATTGTCCTTTATGGATAGTTCCTGGTAAAGAAATATATCTCATTCTGGGTCGTAGTGAATAACTTTCTGCAAAAGTATGAAGAAAATATGTAATATGCAAGTTTTTTGAAGAAATAATTTATTGAAAAGAAAAAGGTCGAAAAACTTTTGGAAATATGCTTACTAATTTGTACCTTTGCCAAAAATTTGCATTAATGTGAAACTTTTAGAGAGCATCAAATACCCTGAAGACCTGAGACGCTTGTCGGTAGACGAGTTGCCACAAGTGTGTCAGGAACTGCGCGAAGACATCGTACAGGAGTTGAGTGTCAACCCTGGTCATCTGGCATCGAGTTTAGGTGTTGCCGAGATTACCGTGGCACTCCACTATGTGTACAACACCCCAGAGGATCGGATTGTATGGGACGTGGGCCATCAGGCCTACGGTCATAAGATTCTGACTGGTCGTCGCGAGCAGTTCTTCACCAACAGAAAGCTGGGGGGTATCCGTCCCTTCCCCACTCCACAGGAGAGTGAATACGACACCTTTATGTGTGGTCATGCCTCGAACAGCATCAGTGCAGCGTTGGGCATGGCCGTAGCCGACAAAGGTAAGAAGCGCCATGTGGTAGCCGTGATTGGTGACGGTGCGATGAGCGGTGGTCTGGCCTACGAAGGACTGAACAACGTAGCATCGAGCGACAACGATCTGCTGATTATTCTGAACGACAACAACATGTCGATAGATCGTGCAGTAGGTGGCATGCAGGAGTACCTGCTGTCGCTGAATACGAATGAGACCTATAATGCCATGCGCTTCAAGGTATCGAGTTGGTTGCACAAAAAAGGCATGTTAGAGGATGACCGTCGTCGTGGTCTGATTCGCCTGACCAATGCCTTGAAGTCTGCCATTTCCCACCAGCAGAACGTGTTCGAGGGTATGGACATCCGCTACTTCGGTCCCTTCAACGGCCATAATGTGAAGGAGCTGGTAAGAATTCTGAAACAGTTGAAGGAGATGAAAGGTCCGAAACTGTTACACCTACACACCCAGAAAGGTCACGGCTATGCCCCCGCCGAGGAGGATGTCACCGTCTGGCACGCCCCTGGTAAGTTTAATGCCGAGACCGGTGAGCGCATTGTGAAAGATACCAGTAACCAGCCCCCCCGTTTCCAGGACGTGTTTGGTGAGACTCTGTTGGAACTGGCTCGTCAGAACGACAAGATCGTCGGCGTGACCCCTGCTATGCCCAGTGGCTGTTCAATGAATATCATGATGAAGGAGATGCCTGAGCGCACCTTCGACGTCGGTATAGCCGAAGGCCATGCCGTCACCTTTAGCGGTGGTATGGCCAAAGAGGGGTTGGTGCCTTTCTGTAATATCTATAGTGCTTTTGCCCAGCGTGCTTACGACAATATCATCCATGATGTCGCTATTCTAAAATTGAACGTCGTGCTTTGTCTGGACCGTGCCGGACTGGTTGGTGAAGACGGTCCGACCCACCATGGTGCTTTTGATATGGCTTCGTTGCGCATCATTCCTAATATCACCATTGCCTCGCCTATGGACGAGTGTGAGCTCCGTCGACTGATGTACACGGCCCAGTTGCCTGACATGGGGCCTTTCGTCATCCGCTATCCACGAGGTAACGGCAGCGTGGTTGACTGGCGCTGTCCGTTGGAAGCCGTACCTGTCGGTAAGGGACGGAAACTGAGAGACGGCGAAGATGTGGCCGTCATCAGCATTGGGCCGATAGGTAAGACGGTGGAAGAAGCCATTAGTGACGTATGTGGCTGTGGCACAGCCACGCATTCGACAGTAGCACATTACGATCTGCGATTCCTGAAGCCGTTAGACGAAGAAATGCTGACGGAGATTGGTCAGAAGTTCAAGAAGATTATCACAGTGGAGGATGGTGTCCGTAAGGGCGGCATGGGTACTGCTGTGATGGAATGGATGAGCGACCATGGTTTCTCGCCCATTATCCGCAGGTTAGGCC
>JAEEGH010012323.1_pt1 | contig 19216 bp, 11 predicted proteins | sample 9134181 | NCBI WGS metagenome assembly JAEEGH01 (sample SAMN16246544, study PRJNA631951) | gut metagenome | biome: gut microbiome; feature: rumen; material: DP-attached | host: Bos | place: Iran: Karaj | collected 2018-10 | reverse complement strand
TCAATGCCGTCCATGTCGGGCATCATCACATCCAATATTATCAAGTGGGGCAGGTGCTGCTTCGCCAACTTGATGGCGTCTCTGCCGTTGTTGGCGGTCAAAACGCTGTAGCCCGACTTTTTGAGGTTGTACGAGAGGAACTCGAGGATGTCGGCCTCGTCGTCCACCAACAGGATTTTGTAATTTTCCATAATCAATTAATATTTGCTTTTTTGAGTGTTATCGAGAAGGTGGTGCCCACCCCAATCTTGCTTTTTACTGTAATGAGCTCGTTGTGCGCCTCCATGATGTGCTTCACGATGGCGAGGCCGAGGCCCGTGCCGCCGAGCTTGCGGCTGCGGCCCTTGTCGATGCGATAGAAACGCTCGAAGAGGTGTTCCAGGTGCTGCGGCTCCACACCAGGCCCGTTGTCGCTCACGCTGAACTCGTAGAAATGGCGGCCATCGACTTCCAATTCACGACAGGTGATGTCGAGGCGCGAAGCCCCGTTGGCATAGACAATAGCATTGTCGATGAGATTGCGGAAGATGCTGTAGATGAGGCTCTGGTCGCCCAGCACCTCAACACGCTGCGGCACCTGAATCCGGGGGATGATACCCCTGTCTTGAAGTTGCAGGGAGGTATCATCGAGCACGCTTTGTATCACCTGCACCACGTTGACCTGACGGTATTCCATCTTCGCCTTGCTGCCATCCATCTCGTCCAGCTTGGTCAGCGCACTCATGTCGAACAGCAGCTTGTTCATGCGCTCGCTTTGGGCAAAACAACGCTGCAGGAAGTGGTTCCTCTTCTCTTCGGGCATGTCGGGATGGTCGAGGATGCTCTCCAAATAGCCGTGGATGCTGGCGGCGGGCGTCTTCAGTTCGTGAGCGGCGTTCTGCGTGAGTTGGCGCTTGATGCGCACCTTGTCCTCCTCAGAATGGCGCAACTTCCAATAGAGCATGATGATGGTGTGGCTGATGTCGCCCAACTCGTCGTCGGGCAGTCGGCGCACCAGCTCGTGGTCGAAAGCCTCGTCCTCCATTTCCGAGCTTTCTTGCGCTCCGTTGGTGCTCAGGCGCTTCGCGGAGGACTCGCCTACCTGTAGCCTTTCGGCCTTCACGGCAAACTCGCGCAGATGGCCGATATGGCGGCTGATGCGGCGCGTGCTCAGGAAGAGCACCACTCCCAGCAGGAGCGTCAGGGCTATGGCAAAGTAGATGTAGGTGTTGTCGGCCTGCAGCGAACGGGTCAATTCGGCTGAATAGGGTACGGCTGTGCGTACCACCACATCGCCCAGCCGTGTGGCAGAATAGAAGTAGGTCTCGTGGGTCGATTGCGACAGGCGCTTGATGTCGTAGCCGTTGCCATCGTGAAGAGCCTGCTGTATTTCCTTTCGCTGCAGATGGTTGCCCAGCCCCCTGGCATCGGCATCATGGCTGTCGAGCACCACCCGGCCCTGCAGGTCGATAATCGACACGCGGAGGCCCTCCATGCTGTGCCGCTTCACATAGTCGCGAAACAGGCGGTCGTTCATCAGGCTGTCCTCGCCCAGCGTCTGCGCCATCTCGTAGTTGTACATCTGCAGGCGCGAGTGGAGTATGTCTATCTTATAGTCCTTCTCGCGCTGGTACTGGTAGATGCTGAAGCAGACGGCGAAGAGCACGAACACGCCTCCTATGCTGAGCAGCAGCGTACGCTGAAACGACTTACTTCTCAAAACAGTAGCCATACCCCACACGCGTCTTTATCTGTTTGCCGTAGCGGCCTATCTTCTTGCGCAGCCGCGTGATGTTCACGTCCACCGTGCGGTCAAGCACCAGCACGTCGCGCGGCCAGCAGTTCTTCAGCAGGTCCTCGCGCGAGAACACCCTGTCGGGATGCTGCAGGAAGAACGACAGCAGCTCAAACTCCAGCTTAGTGCACACCAGCAGCTGGCCGTCCAGCGTCACCGTCTTGGCCTTCAGGTCGATCACGATGCCCTCATAGGTGAGCACCTCGTCATCGTCTCCCTCCGTCCCTCCTCTGGCAGCTTGTGCGCCGTGGGGCAGGGCAGGAGCCCCCAGCTGGGCTGCCGACCGTCTGAGCACGGCCCTCACCCTTGCCTTCACCTCCTTCATGCTCAGCGGCTTGGCGATATAGTCGTCAGCGCCTATGTTCAGACCTTTCACCAGATTGTCCTCGCCGTCGAGAGCCGTGATAAAGATGATGGGTATCAGCGCCGTGGCAGCATTGTCCTTCATCCTCCGGGCCATCTGAAATCCCGACATCTCGCCCATCATCACATCCAGCAGCACGAGCGAATAGTCCTCCAGCGGCAGCAGCAGCGCTTCCTCTGCCGAGTTGGCTGTCGTCACCTCAAACCCTTCCGTCTCCAGGTTATATTGCAGTATCTCACAAATGTCCTGCTCGTCGTCTACAACAAGTATTTTCATAATCCATCAGCATTTCCGCCTGCAAAATTACCACTTTTCCCTGAGAACCACTCATGATTCGTGTTACAATCTTATGACATCTGTCGCCTCGCTCAGTCAAACTTCTGCCCGTCCCACCTCAGCGTCTTCTGCGACGTCGTGCCGTTGTCGTTCCATATCGTGGCGACGATGTCCTTGCCCGTGCGTGGCAGCGTATAAGTCCTGGTGCCCGACCCCACGTCGAGGCCTCTCATGTAGTAAGGTGTCATCATCTTCGTGGCGTTGTCGTAGCGGTAGAAGCTCAAGCCGTCGTACTGGCCGATGATAGGCTTGCCGCTGCTGAAGGCCCATCTGTTTTCGGCAAAGAGCTTGTGCTTGCCGTCGGCCTCGTTCCAGAAGCACATCTCGATCCTGTTGAGGTAGCCGTCCTCACTCTTCTCGTATATCAGGTAGCCGTTGCGCGAGTCTACGGTGAGCGTCTCGCCGTCGGCGAGCGGAAGCCCCTTCGCCTGGCGCTTCATGGCCTGGTGCAGATCCCTGTACAGCATGACGCCCTCCATGCAGTCGTCGTCAGAATCGATCATGTCCGTGAGGTAGCTGCCGGCAAAGTCGCTGATGCCGGGCTTCTCGCCCTGATAGCTCACACGGAACCCTCCGTCGAGATCCTGCGGAGCCTCCTCCTCGTCATCATCTTCCTCCTCCTCCTCAAACTCCTCAAACGGTTCAGCCAGGTAGTGCGTCATCTCCTCCAGCATGTCGATGTGCATCTCATCACCGTCATCGTATTCATTGATCCTGATGATGTCGTGCACCCGCCAGTCGCCTTCCTCCTGGCATAGCCTGAACTTCTGGTGAACGGTCTGGATCGGACTCCAGAGCACGAAGTCCACCAGCGCCGTGCCCTCCTCCACGTCCAGCTCCTCAAACAGCACGTCGCGCACCTCAAACTCGTCGGGGTTGGTGTCCTGCATCTGCGTCCACAGGTCATCGTTGAAGAAGCCTATCTCCTCCAGCTCGGCATCCCTCTCTTCCACGGCTTCCACTGCGTCCCACCATGTCTGGCATGCAAACCGCTTGAGGCTTCTCTCCGGGTGCTTGGCTATGGTCTCGTACAGCTTTTCGATATGGTCCACGATGCTCTCCATCGCTTCCATCTCCTTCTGCAGCTTTGCGTCATCCGCCTCCGCCTGTTTCTTCTTCTCTCCTCCGCAAGCCGACAGCATCAGCAGCCCGACGACTGACAGTAACAATACTAGATGTCTCATAAGCATAATATTAAATTGAAAATTACCTTTTTGCGAGAGCCTTCCGCTAAGTGCTCTCCACTATTTTGTTGCAAAGATACAAATAAGTTAGCATTTCACCAAATGAATCCGCTTTTTTCGCAAACAATCTTCTGACAACGAGTCATTTCAGTGCTCATGTAACCCCGCCACTCAAAGCTCCCTCCCCAATTGTGGCGGGGAGCTGCTGCGCACGAAGGCCCCACAACGAAAAAAAAACTCCCGCACCAAAGCACGGAAGGGGCTTTTCTACACTAAGAGTCAATGTGCGGTAGTCAGCGCGGTAGCAAACTCTAAACTCTACACTCTACACTTTGAGCTGGGGGTGGGTCTAAGGTCTTGGCTCGTCATCCCCACCGCCGCCGTCACCGCCACCTGAGTCATCACCACTCGGGGTGATCCCTGAGCCGGTGGCATTGTGTGCCAGCTCGAAACGGATGTCCTTGAGCATGGTGGCGGGGTGATTGTAGGTGGTCACCTCGTAGTCGACCAGCGTAGGCACACCGTTCACCAGGGCAGGACGCTGCACCGTGGCCGTCTCACCCGTGGGCGACGAGGTGGTCTCGGGGGCGAAGAGCACGCGGCTCTTCTTCACGTTGGCAGCCGTGCAGCCTTCCTCGGTGTCGGAGGGAGCACTGGTGATGCCCACCTTGAAGATGCCGATGCCATCGATCCTGATCTTCTGGCCCAGCTCGAAGTAGTGCTTCATGGCTGCTCCCAGCTCGTCGAGCACGGCCTTGCAGTCGCTTCGCTTCACCGAGGCCTGCATCTGGATGAAGTCGGCCAGCTCGGAGGTAGTGATGAACTTCTCGTCGTAGACGGCGCGTACATAGTACTTGCCGAACATCTTCGACAGCTCATTCGTGTTGCGATACTTTTGAACTTTTTGAGACATGGTTGTAAAAGTTTATTAAGGTTAATAACTTTGGTGCTTGGTGAGTCTTTTTACCTCACACCGTTAACACTTCACTGGGGTCCTCCGACGGCCTTCTTGTTGTACTTCTGCAGCCTCCTTGCTGTGCTCCTACGGCACTCTTCTTGTACTTCGACAGCCTCTAAGCACTACTCCGAAGCCGCTGTTGCACTATTCTCAGGCCCTCTCGGCAGACCCCTTGAGACACGAGCGCTCTCGTTCTCTTTTCCAGGTACAAAGGTACGAAAAATTTCTGAAATATGCAAATATTTTGGCAATTATTTTCAATGATTTATCACTTTTTTTGCCTTCAAAAACGCCCCTACGCTAACGCCCCATTCCGACGCTCCCCATCAACTTTTCAGCCCTGATGCTTGCAGGGAAGAAAGAAAATGCATACCTTTGCAGACATGAAGCGCGAGGTCTATGAGAGTCAGAAAGCGTTCGCCGGCGAGAAGAAGCCGTCGATGCAGCGCCGCTGCGTAGGTCACGACTATACCGGGCGCATGATCTACATGGTGACGATGGTCGTCGAGGGCCGTCGCCCTCTCTTCGGCACGGTCGCAGGTCGCAGCGATGCCCCTCCCGGCAGTCCCGACGCTCCGCGTGTGGAGCTCAGCGAGCTGGGGAGAAGGGTGCGTGATGAATGGTGGGGCATTCCCCGCTACTATCCTCAGGTGGAAATCCTCGCATTGCAGATGATGCCCGACCACCTGCATGGCATTCTCTTCGTCAAGGAAAAGATGGAGAAAGACCTCAGCCGCATCATCCGCGGCTTTAAGACTGGCTGCAACCGCCATTACCGCGAGCTCTTCCCCTCTGTCCCGCCTGCCGTCCTGTCTGTTGCGACTGAGTCGCAACAAACGGAACGACCGCGCCCCAAGGACGACCGCGAGCGCGGCCTGCTCTTCGCCCGGGGCTACAACGACAAGCTACTCCTGCGCGAAGGCCAGCTGCAGCGATGGCTCGAATACCTCAGCGACAACCCACGACGCCTGCTCATGAAGCGCGAGCGCCCCGACCTCTTCCGCGTACAGCGAGGACTGACGGTGGCAGGACAGCCGTTCTCTGCCATCGGCAACCGCTTCCTGCTCGAGCGCCCCCTGAAGCTGCAGGTGCAATGCTCGCGCAGCCTCACCGACGACCAGATAGCCGAGCGACAGGCTTGGTGGCTCAGTCAGGCCCGCTCAGGCGCCGTGCTCGTCTCGCCCTGCATCTCCAAGGGTGAGAAGGCGGTCATGCGTGCCGCCTTCGACGAAGGCCTGCCCCTCATCATCCTCCTCGAGAACGGCTTCACCGACCTTGCCAAGCCCGGCGGCCAGCGCATGGAGGCCTGCTCCCGCGGCCAGCTGCTGCTCCTCGCTCCCTGGGACCATCACAACGAGCGCCTCACCATCCGTCGCGACTAATGCCTGGCGCTCAATGATATGAGCAGGCTGATTTGTGAGCGCCGAGAACCATAGGATTTTAAGCACCCTGAGGACTCATCCAGCCACCCGATTGGCCGTTTTGCCATATGTTTCCTTCTAAATGAGGTCAGGATACTGAAATTCTTCGCCGCTGATATGTGCGCCAAGAATAGGGAAAAACATCGGAACCAAGGGTTCGTGCATGTCTTTTGAGGCCTGCGAGAGCAGGATTTTGATGCATTCTGTGCCCTTACCGAGGTTCGGCATTGTGGGGGCAGAGTTTTTACTAATGTCGTATTTCATTGTAATACAGCTTTTTAGATGAATTAGCGATAACCTGTCATTCCAATTCCAGTTATTCCAATTAATTTTTTGACGTTCCAATTCCTCCATACTTATATATAACTATCTATATATTAATTAGTTATATATCTTTATAAGGACATTTTGTCCCTCGTATTTTAACTGGAATAACTGGAAACTGGAATAGCAGGCCTGTTTACTGCTTACCCTTCTTCTACAAGGCCTGTGAGTGCCATGCAAAGTTCGTTGTACACTCCGAGGGCATAGCGCTCGACGCTGAAACCGTCGCCTGTCGGCATTGTGGTCTCTACGAACGCGTAATGCCTCTCCACGATGCTCAAATGTGCGGGTCGTTTTTCCGCCAAACTAGCGAAACTCCAAATAAAACGGGAATTTTTTGCGAAAAAAACGGGCAAGGTCTCCGAGCATTGTGGGGGCCTTGCCTGTTTGCGGATGATATGCTTCCGTTCTTACTTCAGCGGGAGATACCAGTTGGAGGTGTCCATGAGGAGGGCGCGGACGGCGGGGTCGGAGGTGCCGTTGCGACGGCTCACGGGATCGGCTAGGTAGGAGGGGTCGCCACGACGCAGGGCTATGCGCATGAGGTCGTAGAAACGATATCCCTCGAAGGCTCCCTCCAGGGCCATCTCTGTCACGATGCGGTCCTCGACGAGGGGTATCTGATAGGCGATGGTGTCCTGACGCGAGGCCAGCGGCGTGGAGGGCTGGGGCATGTCGTAGTAGGCGTTGCACTCGCTGTCGCCCGATCCGATGGAGTGGATGCCGATGACGGTCTCGCGGGTGAAGGCTGTCTCGTCGAAGGTGATGAGGTCGCCTGCAGCTACCTGCTCGAGGCTGTCGATGTGTGTCCTGTTGTTCTCGGCGCAGAGTCCGTACTTCAGCACGGCGAAGGCCGACTGGGGCAGTCCGGAGCGGTTGAGTGCCTCGGCATAGCGCAGGTAGACCATCGTGCGGCGGTAGGTGGTGATGCTGTTGGCGGTGTGCTTGCCGATGGTCTGTCGCAGGGTGGAGTACTCGGAGTACTCGTCCTGTCCGCCCTGTGAGGTCTTCTTGTAGTTGGAGGAGAGCCGCAGGTCACCCACGAGGATATTGTCGGTGAATCCTGAGCGGGGTACGTAGACGGTGTCGGTGGTCGTCTCGGTCTTGTACTCCATGCAGTAGACCTGGTCGGCTGAGAGCTGTCGCATGCCTGCCGAGGGCGTGACCTGGAAGAAGTAGTTGTTCTCGCGTGTGGATGAGAAGACGTTGAGCAGGTCGCTGACGATGCCGTCGAAGACTCGCTGCTCCATAGGTATGCGGCTGATGACTTCGTTGCCCTGTGTGCTATAGGCGTCGGAGGGACGCTGGAAGTCGGTGACGCTGGTCCAGCGCACGCGGTTGCTGCTGTTGAGGGTGATGAAGCGCTCCTTGTCGTTGAGGTAGTCGTGATACCATCGTGCTGCCTCCTGATAGCGTCCTGCCCAGAGGCAGAGGTCGCCGAGCAGGGCTCGCATGGGGATGAAGAACTCGGTGGAGGTGTAGCTGTTGATCTCGCCGTACTGCGGCAGCTCTACGAGTGCGTAGGGGGTGAGGTCGGCTATGAAGTAGTCGCAGACCTCCTTGATGGTGGCCACGCGCTTGGTGAGCGCCTCCTCGGCCTCGCGCTCGGTCATGACGGGCTCGGTGACGAGTGGCACTTGTCCGTAGTTCTTCACCAGCTCGAGGTAGGTCCATGCTCGGAAGGCCTTGACGGCAGCATACTCATAGCGGAAGAGGGTGCGTCCGCGTCGCTGGAGTGTGGTGTCGACGTTGGCGAGGTAGTAGTTGCAGTTGTTGATGACTGCGTAGTAGTCGCTCACCTGGCAGTACTTGTTGGGCTCTGCGAAGTCGAAGGCTGCGAGGCGCTTGAGGTCGGCAGATGCTGCCTCCGTGGGCGTGACGAGGTCGCTGCGTATTTCGCCCAGGAGCACCGAGCGGTCGGCGATGAGCTGCATGCGGTTGACGATGCCCATGACGCTGTAGACGGAGTCGGTGGGATGGTCGAGGGTGTTGTCTTCCTGGAACTCTACTAGCTCTGACGATGTGTCGAGGATGTCGGAGCAGGAAGAGAGAAGCAACACACCAAGGACCCACCCCCATCCCCTCCCGAGGGGGAGGGGAGCTAGGATAGCACTTAGTCTGGCCAGCTGCTTTTTCGTTTTATTGATAAAATTCACTTTATTCATAGCTGTTTGTTTTATTTCGTTTATGATGGTCACTCCACTCCCCTCCCGGACGGGAGGGGCTGTGGGTGGGTTTTACAGGTTGATGTTGACACCCAGCGAGAAGGAACGTCCTGCTCCCAGTAGTCCGCGGTCGATGCCCTGCGTGAGGATGCCTCCGTTCATGGCGCAGTCGGGATCGCTGCCGAGGTAGGGCGTGATGGTGAAGAGGTTCTGAGCCGAGCCCCAGATGGTGATGCCCTGCAGGTAGGTGCTCTGTATGGGCATGTGCCACGAGAGGGTGACATTGCTCAGGCGCAGGTAGCTGCCGTCCTCTATCCAGCGGTCGCTGAAGCGTGAGTTGCCGATGGGGTCGGTATAGGCCACGCGGGGGATGTCGGTCTGCTGTCCCTCGGTGTTCCAGCGGTTCTCGACGGCTGTGGTCTGGTTGAGGAAGAGGCTTCCACCCTCGAGCAGCGAGCGCTGATAGTTGTAGACGTCGTTGCCCAGCGAGTAGGTCATCGTGGCCTGCAGCTGGAGGTTCTTGTAGGTGAGGGTGGTGAAGATGTTGCCGTAGATGTCGGGATTGGGATCGCCGATGACGGTGCGGTCGCGGTCGTCGATGAGCTTGTTGCCGTCGAGATCGGCGAAGCGCATGTCGCCAGCCTCGAAGTACTGGTGGTCGCCGTTCTGCTTGAGGACGTAGTGTGCGTCGGCCTTTGCCTCGGCTGTGGTGGCATAGACACCGTCGGACTTATGGCCGTAGAAGAGTCCCACGGGCTGGCCTACCTGCGTGAGGATGGTGGCTCCGTAGATGGCGGTCTCGATGGCGCGGTCGTTGTCGGGCAGGGCTGTCACCTCGTTCTTATAGTGACCTGCCGATGCTCCCATCTCCCAGCTGAAGTCCTTCAGGGCGAGCAGCTTGGCATCGATGCTGACGTCGAAGCCCATGTTCTGCAGACGGCCGTCGTTGCTCCAGTTCTGGTCGAGACCTGAGGTCCAGGCGAGCTGTCGCAGGGAGAGGAGGTTGGATGTCCATCCCTTGAACACGTTGAGGCGCACGTTGAGGCGGTTGTTGAGGAAGTTGCCCGTGAGGCCTGCCGTCAGCCGGCGTGTGGTCTCCCATTGCAGGTCGGTATTGCCGATGTTGCCAATGACCTTGCCGCTGACGCTCTCGCCGAGCATGCGCTTGGCAATGAAGTAGGAGCGTGAGGCTGTGTAGTCGATGTCGTCGTTGCCCGAGACGTCGAAGCCCAGGTTCAGGCGCAGGTAGTTGATGCCAGGTGCGGCAGCGAGCCAGCGCTCATTGGAGAGCACCCATGCTCCCTGAATGCTGGGGAAGAGTCCCCATACGGCATCGAAGAGCTTGAGGCCCGAGGCATCGTCGCCGAAGCGTGAGGAGGATTGTGCCGAAAGCCCTGCGTCGAGGTAGAAGCGGTCGGCATAGCTGTAGTTGGCCAGCGCATACCAGGTGATTTCGCGTGTCTTGTCGTCGGCACCATTGGTGCTCTTGAACTGCAGCGATCCCGACATGTTGGGTGTCTTGTCGTTGCCCGAGTTGTAGCCCTGCTGCGAGGTGAGCTTATACTCATTGCTGAGATAGCGCACGCCGGCGATGACCTTGAGGTCGGAGCCGGGCAGGCTGATCTTGGGACTCCAGGTGAGACGCGTGTCGCTCTGGATGGAGGTCTGGCGCGATGCCTGGCTGCGGGCTATGTTCTGCAGGGTGGTGGCATCGTCGAGTCCCTCGACATAGAACGTGGGCACGCCCTTGATGGGGAGGTAGTAGTTCTCGTTGGCATTGACCAGTCCCAGCGTGAAGTGCTCGCTGAGGGAGAGACGGCGGTTGAATTCGAACTTGGGCGTGATGGCAAACATGATGAGACGGTTGCCGAATGAGTTGCGGTTCTTGCCGTCGCCATACTCGAGGATGCTGACGGGGTTGGCCAGTCGTCCGCGTCCCTGGAACTTGCCCTCCAGATAGTCGTCGGCCTCGGCGAGGTAGTGACTTACCTTTCCGAACTTGTCGAAGGCGTAGGGCGAGAGGAAGGGAGCCTTGGCCAGGGCGATGAAGCCCGGCGAGGTGATGACCGTGCCGAGGGCGTCGGCAGGTGCTCCGTCGTCGCGCAGGGAGCGGTCGACATCGCTGTAGGAGGCGTCGAAGCGCACGTTGAGCTTGCGGCTGATGTTGATGTCGCTGTTCAGTCGCATGTTGAAGCGCGAGTAGTCGTTCTCCTTCAGGGTGCTGTTGCCCAGGGAATAGCCTACGGAGAGGTTGTAGGATGCGACGTCGTCACCACCTTGCACGTTGATGCCGTAGTTCTGCGAGAAGGCATTCTTGTAGACCTGGTCCACCCAGTCGGTCTGGTTGTGGTACTGGTTGTAATAATAATAGGTGGGGTCGCTGTTGAGGTACTTCATCTTGCCGAGCAGGATGGGGTTGGTCTTGCCTGCCAGCAGCTCGGTGGAGTAGAGCCGGTAGGCATCGGCATCCATCATCTCGGGCTGGCGTGGTATGAGCTCGTAGCGTCCGTTGATGGTGACGTCGATCTTCGTAGCCATCGACTTGTTGCGCTTGGTCTTGATGAGCACTACGCCGTTGGCACCCTTGGCTCCGTAGAGTGCGGTACCGTTCTTGAGCACCTGCACGCTCTCGATGTCGTTGACGTTGAGGTTGGCCAGGATATTGTTGAAGTAGCCGTCGTGCAGCATCTGGCGCCCATACTGCATGTCCATGATGACATCGTCGACGACGACGAGGGGCTGGGCATTGATGTTGAGCGAGTTGATGCCGCTGATGAGCATCGTGTTGCCCATGCCGGGAATGCCTCCGCGGCTGACGCTGCGCACGTGGGCTGCCAGCTGCTGCGAGATAAGCGGGTCGATGTTCATCTCGGAGGTGTTGCTGAAGTTGCCGGCCTCGGCCGAGAGGTTGGCAGTAGTGGTGGCGTTGTAGTCCTGGCTGAAGACATCGCGATAGAGCTTAGCGTCGGCACGCCCGTCGCTGATGGCTGCCTGCTGCATGTTGTAGCCGTCGACGCGCATGGCGATAGAGCGCACGTGCCCGGGTACGTTGAGCTCATAGCATCCGTCGTCGCCGGTCATCGTGGTCTGGCGCAGGTTGCCGTAGGCTGAGACGATGACACCGGCCAAGGGCTGTCCTGTAGCGGCATCGACGACGCGTCCCTTGACGGTCTGCGAATTGTCGTTGCTCACCACCGCTTTCTCCTGTGCTGACAATGAGAGTGCTGTCAGCATCAATATTGCAGTTAATATATGCTTCTTCATGGCTTATTCGGATTTAGAGGTTCTAGGACGGAGATAGATGCAGTCGAGATACATCTCACGGGCGTAGCGTGCCGTCTCGCGTGCCAGTATGTTGCATTGCAGCGTCAGGCTGACCTTGATGTCGTTCTGGTCGTAGTTGCAGGCAGGCAGGTGGAAGGCCTCTGCCAGGACTACGGTGTCGACCTGCTCGGGATTGCTCTGGAACTGCTTGTTGTCGAAGTTGAACGACAGCTCCTTGCCCTGCTCGTCGACATAGTTGAGCGTAGCCTTGAACTTACAGGGACGCATGTCGGGATCGTTCTGGTTGCTCACCGACTTGGGCAGTATGATGACGCAGATGTCGTAGTCGCCCGAGAGGGTGTTGTTCAGACGGAAGGTGAGGTTCCAGTTCGAAGTCGTGGTGCGCGGCAGCACCTGCAGGTAGGCATTCTCGGAAATGCTGTCGGCCACCTGGCGACGTCCGTTGAACGAGCAGTCCTTGTCGGCGGTGATGAGCCACGTGCTCTCACCCTCAGCCCAGATCTCCTTGAAGTAGGTCTTGGTGGGGTCGAAGGGCCACTCTCTGGACTTGTAGAGCACACCATTGCTGCATGCCACAGGCTCGGCGCCGTAGAGGATGCCACCTGCGGCGAAGGGCTTCTGGAAGACGTGATAGATGGGCTTTCCGCTGACCCATCCTGTGCGCCAGCTGAGGTAGGGCACCGACCACAGCGAATCCTGCGTGGAGTGCTGGTCGGTCATGTTGAAGACGGCATCGTCGAGCAGGGCGCGGTTGGTCCAGTACTGCTGGATGGAGTCGCGCTTGAGGACGGTAGCGTCGTAGACGAAATACTTCGTGGCCTCGTCCCAGGCACGGTTCCAACCGTCGGTAGTGGGCACCACGATCCAGTAGGTGGAGTCCTCGGCATTGATGAGTCCGATGCGCTGGAGCATGCGGTTGCGCTCGATGACGACAGAGTCGACATAGACGGGCACACCCTCGACGATGCCGCTCGACACAGAGGCGTCGGCATCGAAGTAGTCCTCGTCGTACTGGCGCAGGAAATTGCCGATGGCACTCAGGTCGGCCATATCGCACAGGGCCTCGTAGAGGTTGTACTCATAGGGCAGGGGACGCTCGGCAATGTGCAGCACTCCGTTCTTGGCGTGCAGGTTGGATGCCTTGAGGGCGACACCCTCGATGGTGCCTGCCGAGAGCGTCATGTGCTTGGAGTTGAGCATGAGCATCGACTGTTCGTAGTCCTTCATCGAGCTGGTGGAGCGCGAGATGTGGTTGAGCACGAAGAACTTCTCAGCTACCGAGTCGCCCTGATGTGTCTGGGTCAGACGGATGAGGGAGTCGCGGTTGAAGGTACCGTTGACAGGTGCCACTACCGTGAACGACTGTCCTCCGTCGAGCAGCTGAGCATAGCTCACGGGAGTCTTCTTGTGCATGCGGAACACCTTTGTCTGCTCGAGCACCTGACAGAAGTCGCTCAGTTCAGGATGCTGCTGCAGCTGCTGCCAGAGCGTCAGGCTGGTGCCTGTCTGCGCTCCTTCGTAGTGGTCGTCCCATTCGGAACAGGAGGTGAGCGCTATGCTAAATGATAAATGACAAATGATAAATGAAAAACCTATCAGATGCCTTTTGGTTATCTTGTTAATCATAATCATATTATTTCAATTGTCAGTTAATGTGTATCTTCGCCCTCAGGGCTGCCATAGACACTCTTGGGACAAAGCTCGATATAGTCGAACGACCAGTAGCGGTTGGGGTCGTCGAGCACCTGACGCATGCGCAGACGGTACTCTTTGTTGGAATCGAGGTACTGAGTGGTCAGGATGCGGCGCAGGGGGCTGAGCTGGCGCATGGAATCGTCGCCGCCACCAGGATGCCAGCAGTCAGGACCTTTCATGTAGCCACGATTGTGCATGGCCTTGTCGTTGGCAATGTTCTCTTCCTCATCCTCGGTATCGTCTGTGGCACCGATGGTCGGGTCGCCACCCCATACACGCAAGTCAATGGGAATGCCACAGGGAACGTTGTTCAGATAGGCCTGAACCACACCGCGTTCCTCGCCTGGTGTGTAGCCTAGGCGCACCTCATAAGTGCCTGACGGCACGGGAGGCAGCTTGAAAGAGACGTCGAACACACCGCTGACGCAGACGGCATTGGCCTGATAGGAATGCCAATAGTCAACATCGCTGTGCACGCCGACGAAAGTCTCGGGACTGCATTCCCAGTCGGTGATGTATTTGTTCTTGAATCCCGTCAGGATGTCCTCGCCGTAGCGTCCGCGGCCGTTACAGTTCATGAAGTCGGGGCTGAGCACGGTGGCGTCGATACGTATGCGGCGGTTGAGCACGACGTCGCGCACCTCAGTAGTGTAGGCAAGGATATCGTCGAGATAGTGATAGACGCCGTTGAGGGCATTCTGGTCGGTCTGGCCCGACTCTGACGGTGAGAGCACCCTCACGCCTTTGACGAAGGCGCCACGCTCGGCTCTGTTCTGCACGCCGCGACGGTTGATGAAGAGTCCGGCCGACGGTCCTGCGAAGCGCATGATGGTGCCGGGACACATCGTCTCGTAGTATTCCTCAGGATCGATGAGCTTGGTGTCGAGACAGCGCTCGCGGATGGTGCCTGAGGGTACCCAGCTGTTGTACTGTCCAATGCGGTTGAGCAGATGATAGCTGACGAAGCGGTTGAGGGGGTTGCGACGGTCCTTGGGATTGTCGTCGTAGAGTCCTGCATCCTCGGGATAGGTCTTGTCGTAGACGCTCTTGGCATAGGCCTTGAGGTCGTCGATGTTGTGGATGCCATTGCGATGGAACACGGAGTCGGGCTCGACGAAGGCGGTGTACTTGAAGTAGCGCTTGCCCACCCAGAAGGTGCGTGTGTACTGGGCACTACCGCTGGTGCATCGCTCCATCGTGCCGGTATATACCGAGTCGTCGCTGCAGTAATAGTTCTCGTCGATGTAGCGCGTGAGTGAGTCGGCCATACCCGTCATCCGCAGCGCCTCGCTGAAGAGCGTCAGCGTGGAGTCCTCCTCGATCTTGTCGGCCAGGAGCATGCTGCTCGAGGTGATGGTGTTGTTGATGACGTGCACCACACCGTTGGTGACCGAGTCGTTGAACTCGAGCATGCGGGAGTTCTTGTTGATGTAGTAGACCAGTTTGTTGTTGTTGGTCACATCGCTGTCGGACGACAGTACGATGTAGGCATCGTCCATGTTCAGTTCGGGCAGGGCGCCTTCGCTGATATCGGTGGTGAAGAACGCACCTTTCTTAATAATGTGCGTGCGTGCGAGGGTGTCGCAGGTCTCCGTAGGTATCTGCTCGATGCTGCCGTAGCCGTTGCGCTTGAGGTAGCGCTCGATGCCCTCGTTGGTGGGGGCGAAGAGTGTGTACTTCAGCAATCCGGCGCTGCTGTAGGTGCCGTAGGTGGAGAGCATAGAGAAATAGGGCGTGCGCTTGAGGATGCCGATGAACTCGCTGAAGAGCTCGGGGCGCTCCTCGAGGAACGCAGCTGCCGTGAGCTTAGTGGCCTCGTAGTAGTTCTCGGGCACGTCATCGTCGTTGTCGACGCAGGAGGTCAGGGCAGTATTTGCGACACAACCTATCACGCCACAGACGAGGAGATATTTGATGTTTTTTGTAATCATATCCTTTTTCGTTTTATTGAGTTGACTATCTGTTGAGCTCGGAGTCCTCGCCAGTGGTGAAGGCCGGGTTCTGCTTGAGCAGCGGATTGACCTTCAGCTCGCTCTTGGCGTATGGGAAGTAGATGATGTTGGGATCGGCCAGCTTGATCTTGATGGCGTTCACGTTCTCGAGGTATTTGCGCGAAGCAAGGTTGATGAGGCGCGAGTTGTCGCCATCGCGACGGGCGAAGCGCACCAGGTCGAACCAGCGCTTGCCTTCGAAGAGGAACTCACGCTGACGCTCCTCGAGCACGAGACCTTCCATTGCAGCCTTCGAGTCGGCGTAGTCGGCCTTGTTGAGGGTGCTGGAGCGTGTGCCGTTGACGGCATCGTTGGCTCGCTTGTTGACTATGTCGATGAGTGCGAAGGCAGCGTCGAAGTCACCTTCCTGAGCGCGTTCGATGAGAGCCTCGGCCTTGATGAGAATCATATCGCTGAGGCGGTAGAAGATCCAGTTGGCATCTTCGCTGGCACGTCGTGATGACGAGAGGTTGAGGTCCTTCTCGGTAGTGACGTTGCGCGTGGAATAGCTGACGGTGCGGCGAGCGTACTTCGTGATAGCGTAGCGTGAGCTGGAGAGCTCGCTGGCCTCGTAGGCGCGTCCGTCGGTGCGCTTGAACACGTTGTTGGAGCCCGTAGCCACATCCTTGAAGAGGAAGTCGGGAGCCGAGAGTTGTCCCACCACGTTATTGTTGTTGCCGTAGAAGCTGCTCACCCAGGTGTTCTTCTGGCTCTGCGTAGAGTTGAAGTAGAGCTCGAAGATGCTCTCGAAGGAGTTGCCCGTGCCGAAGATCTCGTTGTAGGCATTGCCGCAGTCGGTCGTTCCTATGGGTTTGGTGAGGATCATGGGAATGCTGTCGATGAGGTCGATGTTGTTGACATTGCCCTCACGCTCGAGCATTTCCTGGTACTGCTGCCGCTTGAAGTCGATGACGAGGTCGCAGTAGCGTATGGCCTGATCCCAGTCGCCGCGCCAGAGGTAGAGGTCGGCCAGGAGTGCATAGACGGCCCATCGGGTGATGCGGCAGGAGTTCTGGTAGGCATTGCTGCTGTCGTCGGTGTAGTAGCGCCTGACGGCATCGCCCTTCACACGCTCGAGGTCGCTGATGAGCGAGTCGAGAACGTCGTTGAATGGTGTGGCTGGCAGCACATACTGCTGGGTGTCGTCGATGCTGGGTTCAGAGGTGTAGGGCACATCGCGGAAGGTGCGGATGAGGTAGAAGTAAGCCAGCGACCTCAGCGTGGTGGCTTCGGCGATATTGGCTCTCATCTCGTCCTCGGTATAGTTGGGGTCGAGTGCCTGCACGATGGGTGCATAGTGGCAGAGGATGTTGCAACGGTTGATGCACTCATAGATCTTTGCCCAGTTGCAATAGGGATTGGAAGGCAGCAGGTTCTCCTTGAGAATCTCGTTGATGTCGTTGGGCACGCTGGCTCCCATGCGGATGTTGTCGCTGCGCATCTCTCCCCAGACGGCCATACGAGTGAGCGCGTCGCTATGTTCGAGTGTCTCATAGCAGCTGTTCATCTCGCTGGTGACATCGGCCTTCTCCGTCCAGTAGTTCTCCAGCACCACGTCGTTCATGGGCAGGATATCGAGGAAGTCGGAGCAGCTGGTGAGTGCTGTGCCCAGTGCCAGGCTCATCACAATTCTGCTGATGTTATATTTCTTGGTAGTCATAATACTTGATGTCTTTGTTCTCAGTTAAAAACGTATGGTGATACCGCCGGTGAAGGACTTGGCGCGTGGGGTCTTCGCACCATCGGTGACGATGCCCATCGATCCGTAGCCCACCTCGGGGTCGGCGCCTGAGTACTTGGTCAGCACGAAGAGGTTGTTGGCCGAGACGTGGAAGGAGAGCTGTGTGAGTCCCCACTTCTTGATGGTCTTCGAGGGCAGTGAATAGCTGAGCTGTGAGTAGTTCAGACGGATGAACGATCCGTCCTCCACGAAGCGGTCGCTGCCCAGCCAGTTGTAACCTGTCTGACGCAGAGCGCGAGGAATCTCAGTGATGTCGCCCTCGACGCGCCAGCGCCAGTTGACGGCGCGGCTCTGGTTGTTGTTGTCGTACATCTTCTCGACCTCCATGCGTGCCTGGTTGATGATCTTGTTGCCGTAGCGGAAGTTAAACTGGTTGTTCCAGGTGAGGCGTCCCCAGTGGAACTTGAATCCGAAACCGCCGGTGAACTTTGGCAGCGAGGAACCCAGGTAGACGATGTCGAGCTCGTTGATCTGTCCGTCGGCGTTGATATCCTCGTAGATGGCGTCGCCGCCTCGGAACTCATAGTTCACGCTTCCTGCGCAGAACATCATGGGCTTGGTCATGCGGTTCTCGTCGAGGATGACATTCCCCTCCTTGTCGCGTGCCACAGGGGCATTGGGACCGCTGACGCCGTGAATCTCCTCGGGCGAGTAGTCGCTGTACTGATAGACGCCCTTGTAGCGGAATCCGTAGATGCTTCCGAGTGCGGTGTTGAGCTCTACGCGGGTGAGGTAGGAGCCGTTGGAGCGGTTGAACTCCTTGTTGAGGCTTGCCAGACAGGTCTCGTCCATCGCCGTGATCTGGTTCTTGTTGTTGGCGAAGGTGATGTTGAAGTCGGCTGAGAACTTGCCGGCCTTGATGATCTGGTTGCCGTTGAGGTTGAACTCCCAGCCGACGTTCTTCATGTCGCCCACATTCTGGTAAGCCAGCGTCTCATAGCCGGATGATGTGGGAATGCCTCGTGAGGACATCAGCAGGTCGGTGGTGTACTGCCAGTACAGCTCGACGTTACCCGTGATGCGCTCGTTGAAGAAACCGAAGTCGGCACCGATGTTGTAGGTCTCCTTCTGCTCCCACTTCAGATTGTTGAGCTGGATGTTCTGGGGATAGACGCTACCTTCGCCCAGGTATCCTGCGCCGTTGCGGTACTTACTGTAGTAGAGAGCTTCGGCTCCCGGCTGCTTACCCACGATACCCCAACCCGGACGGATGGAGAGCATCGAGATGAAGGGCAGGGCCTTCTGGAACCAGGGCTCGCGGCTGATGTTCCATCGCAGCGATAGTGCAGGGAAGTTACCCCAGCGCTGGTCGTCGCCGAACTTGGTGCTTCCGTCGCGGCGTACTGAGAAGTCGGCCATGTAGCGTCCCTTGTACGCATAGTGGGCGGAGTAGGTGAAATACATGCTGCGCCACTGGCCGCTGCCAGTCGACATGTTGTTGATGATGCCCTCGGCGGCTGTGCTCTGGATGGTTCCGCTGGGCAATCCCCATGCTGAGGTGTTCTGCGACGAAGAGGTGCCGCTGGTGAGCTGTCCGCGCAGCATCATCGTCAGCGAGTGGTCGCGGTTGCGGAACACCGGCGTGAAGGTCAGCGTGTGGGTGGTGGTGACGCCCAGGCTCTTCGACATATCCGACGAAGTGCTGTTGCTGCCTGTGTCGTTCCATCCCGTCGTGCTGAGCGAGAGGGGCATGAAATTATCGTTGTACCTATTGAAGATGTTGAATACTACCTTGCCTTCGTAGTTGAGGCGTGAGTGGTCGTTGTCGATGCCCAGCAGGTCGTAGCGCAGCTTGAACTCAGGCGTGATGTTGTAGCTGGTCTCATTGCTCTTGGCGAGCTTGGCCAGTGCCACGGGGTTCTTGTGGTTGAGCTGGTCGCGCAGCGATGAGCTGACCGTTGGCAGCATCGAGTAGTAGTCGTCCTGGTCGATGCCCATCTTGTCCTGCTCGAAGATCGAGAGGGTGGGCATGCGGACG
>JAEEGH010012322.1_pt1 | contig 19216 bp, 13 predicted proteins | sample 9134181 | NCBI WGS metagenome assembly JAEEGH01 (sample SAMN16246544, study PRJNA631951) | gut metagenome | biome: gut microbiome; feature: rumen; material: DP-attached | host: Bos | place: Iran: Karaj | collected 2018-10 | reverse complement strand
CAACGCCCTACCAACTCCTACCACGGTAGGAGTTGGTAGGGCGTTGGTAGGGTATTGGTAGGGCGATGCAACCAAGAGGGTGGCAAGGGGGCGGGAGGGAGGTGCAGGGAGGATGGCTCGAGAAAAAAAATCTCAATTAACATAAAAAAATTAACATTCGATACAATAAAATGCAATTTTTTGTGTTATCTCAATACAAAAGAATAAAGTCTTAAAATATATAAGGATTATGAATTTGGGAATAAAACTTTTGGTGGCTGAAGACGACCCCAACCTGGGTACCATTCTGAAAGCCTATCTCACACAGAAGGGTTATACCGTTGTCTGGGCCAAGGACGGCGAAGAGGCTCTTGCATCTTTCGACGCGGAGGATGTGGACGCTTGCATTTTCGATGTGATGATGCCGTTGAAGGACGGTTTCGCCGTTGCCAAGGAAATCAGGAAGGTGGATAAAAAGATACCCATCATTTTCCTGACCGCCAAGAACCTGGAGGAAGACAAGCTGAAGGGTTTCGAGGTGGGAGCCGACGACTACATCACCAAACCGTTCTCGATGGAAGAGCTGCTGGCACGTCTGAACGCCACGATGCGCCGCAGTTTCAACGAGGACCGTCCTGACAAGAATGTATTCAAGATTGGCGGCTTCGTGTTCGACTATGTGCATCAGACCCTTACGATTGGGGACGAGGTGCAGCGTCTGACCGCCAAGGAGTGCGACCTCCTGAGAATCTTCGCAGTAAATTTCAACCAGCTGGTTGACCGCAACACGACGTTGCAGAAGATTTGGAAGGACGACAGCTATTTCGCGGCGCGCTCGATGGATGTGTATATCACGAAGTTAAGAAAATACCTGAAGGCTGACCCGTCGGTGGAGATTGTCAACGTGCACGGAGTTGGGTTCAAACTGTCGCACAAGGAGTAGTGAGACTGACTTTTTTGGGCACGGGGACATCGCAGGGTGTGCCGGTGATAGCATGCCATTGCAAGGTGTGCAGCTCGGTCGACGAAAGGGACCGTAGGCTGCGCACTTCGGCATTGTTGACTTTGGATAACGGCGCAAACATCCTGTTCGACATCGGTCCGGATTTCAGGCAGCAGATGTTAAAGCAGAAGGTGGAACGGTTGGACGCGATACTTGTAACGCATGCACACCGTGACCATGTTGCGGGATTGGATGATGTGAGATCATTCAATTATGTGCAACACAAGAAGATGGATGTCTACCTGAATGGCGAGGCAAAGCACGCTCTGGAGCGCGACTATGGCTATATCTTCGCTCATCACGAATTTCCGGGGCTGCCCGAGGCCGACCTTCACAGGGTGGAGGGCGCTTTCGTGGCAGCAGGGGTGGAGGTGGAGCCAATACAGGCGATGCACAAGGACCTGCCCATTTTGGGATACCGCATCGGGGAGATGGCCTACATCACGGATGCGAACCATATAGAGCCTCATGAGTTGGATAAGATAAAAGGATTAAAAGTGTTGGTTGTCAATGCGCTCAGGAAAGAGAAACACTTCTCGCATTTCTCGCTTCCCGAGGCATTGGAACTAATAAAAACGGTGAACCCCGGCCGCGCCTATCTGACGCATATCAGCCACGAGATGGGGCTGCATGCCGAGGTGGAAAAGATGCTCCCGGAGGGAGTTTTTCTGGCATACGACAATCTGGAGGTTGAGGTATGATTTCGATTTGTATACCGATATATAATTTTTATGCCTATCCGTTGGTGCGTCGGCTGAGGACCCAGATAGAGCAGATGCACGGGGAGGATGACTTCGAGATTGTGTGCATCGACGACCACTCGTCGGGCTACTATCTGACCCAGAACAACGGTATCTGCGATCTGGCGCACTATCTGCGTCTGGGCGAAAACATCGGCCGTGCCAGGATACGCAATATTTTCCTGAAACACACGAAAGGGGAATGGCTTCTGTTTCTGGACAACGATTCGGTGGTGCCGGACAATTTCTTGAAGGTGTACAGGAAACATGTGTCGGACAAGTGCGACGTGATTGTCGGCGGGCGGGAGTATGACCAGCGTGGCGACGACCAGCAGCACCGCCTGCGCTACCTCTATGGGACGAAGGTGGAGAGCCGGTGTGTGGAGGAGAGGAAGAAGACCCCCTACAAGTCGTTCATGACGAACAACTTCATGATACGCCGTTCGGTGTTTGAAAAGATAAAGTTCGACCCGCGCATCAGCCAGTATGGGCACGAGGACACACTCTTCGGCTACAGGCTGGAGGAAAACAAGATACCGATACTCCACATCGACAATCCTGTGGTGAACGGCGACGTGGAGAGCAATGCCGAATTCCTCCACAAGACGGTGCAGGGAGTGGAGAGCCTGGTGGGGATATACAAGTTCATGTGGGAGGACCAGCGGTTCTGCCGCACGGTGAAGTTGCTGAACACCTATGCCACAGTGAGGAGGATGGGATTGACGAAGGTGACCTACTGGGTGTTCAAGATGTTCAAGTCGCCGATGGAGAGCCATTTTGTGAGCGGAAAGGCAATCTCGATGAAGCAATTCAGCTTTTACAAATTGGGTCTTTTTATCGAGAAATTAAATGAAAAAGACTGATATTATAAACATTACACATACAAAATAAAAGGATACGGCTATGAAAATGAGACAGACAATTGTTCTGATGATGGTGCTGATGGCGGGCAGTTCCTGCTGGGCACAGGTCAGAGAGACGACGACCTACAAGGATGGTTCCTACTATACCGGAGAGCGCGACGCCAAGGGGCGCCGACACGGCAACGGCCTGATGGTGTTTGCCAACGGCGACCGCTATGAGGGCGACTGGAAGAAGGGCGACATCGACGGCGAGGGTACGTTCACCTACGCCGCTGCCGGCTACTCCTACACGGGCCATTTCAAGAAAGGCAACATATTGGGCCACGGTACATTCCGTTTCAACAACGGCAATGTGATGGAAGGCGATTGGACAGACATGGGCACTGGTACGGGCTACCTCTTGTTTCCCGACGGGTCGCGCTATGAGGGACCGTTCCTCAACGGATTGTTCCATGGACAAGGTGTGCGCACCTGGCCCAACGGCGACCGCTATGTGGGCAGTTTTGTCCAGGGCCACATGACGGGTCAGGGAAAGATGACGTCGAGCGACGGCGCCTCGTATGAAGGCGGCTGGCTCAACGACCAGTATGAAGGCGAGGGTACCTATATCAGCACTGACGGCGAGTTGATAAAAGGCCGTTTTCATGCCGGACAATTGGTTGAGAATTAAGAATTAAGAATAATAAAATACAATTTGAAAGATGAGATTCACGGTTCATAGCTCCCTGGGGGTTGTTGCGCTGGTGTCGCTGCTTTTTGCCGGATGCTGGGGCAGCCGATATGTGTCGGCCGATGCCGACCTGGAGTCCATTTATATGGGCAAGTCGTATTACGAGATAGTTGACGAATTCGGCCGACCCGATGCGACGATGCAGGACGAGGAGGGAGGCACGCGTATAGCCTACAACTATGCCACCCTCAACGGTACCGCGGCAGCACCTCTCTACAAGCAGTTCAACATACGTAACCGCAAAACCAAAGAGACGGGGACTCCCGGTGGCGGCATGACTTTCTCGTTCAATGCAAGGATGAAGTGCTATGCCGTGGAGTCGGACTTCCAGCGCGAGAAGGCAGAGAAAGTAGCCTCCAAGCCAAAGGATGCGCACACCCCTGGTGCTTGGGCCAAACCCAGGGTACCACGGTCGCTGGATTTCCCCTATGTGGAACGCCGCTCGCCTTATGCACAGGTGGTGAGCATTGAAAAAATCGAGATTGAGAGAGAAAATACCAAGGTGTATTTTTCCTATTGTGCCCGCACCCCCGAGCACCGTCCGCTCTATGACAAAGGTCTCGCCATCAATCCCGACGTCTTCATTCGCGACAACGCCACCGGCAGACATTTCAAACTGGTGAAAACCGATGGAATCTCGGTGTATCCAGAATATACTGACTTTGCCCACAACCGTGGCGGATACGATGTGCTTGTCTACTCGCTCACTTTCCAGGCATTGCCGCTGAACACCCAGAATATCGACATTGTTGAGCCTGGTCCCGAGGGATTCAACTTTTATGGTGTCGACATCCGCACCCCGATGACATTCCGCGAAAGCAAGGCGGCAAATCCTATCTCGGAGAATTAAAATAAAAAAGACAGAATATGAAGAAAACACTATTTTCTTTGGCCGCTGCCGCCCTTTGCATGGCAGCGTGTAACCAGAAACAGGATACCGATGAGCAGAATGTCATCGAGAAACAGCCGATAACGGTTGCCGACGGCCGCTTCACCCCCGAAGTGATGTGGAGCCTGGGGCAGTTGGCCGGCTATGACGTGAGTCCCGACGGCAGCCAGCTGGTCTATGGCATGAAAGCCATCAGCTTGGAAGAGAACAAGGGCAATGTGGAGCTCTATCTGATGTCGACCGATGGTGGCGAACCATCGCGACTGACCACCACCGCCGCCTCCGAGTTCAATCCCGTGTGGTTCAACGATGAGACTGTTATGTTCTGCCGTGGGAACCAGATCCTTTCCATAAATGTCAACAACCATCAGGAAACAGTGGTTGCCGAGTGCGAGCGCGGCTTCGAAGGCTTCAAGATAGCTCCCGACGGCTCCTCGCTGGTATATATCAGCACCATCCCTGTTGAACGTCCCGAGCATCTGGAAAAACTCTTTGCCGGCCTCGACAAGACCACAGGACGCATCAACGAGGACCTGATGTACCGCCATTGGGACAACTGGGTGGATGAGATTCCCCACATCTATTATGTCACGCTGACCAATGGCAAGGCCGATATGGACAAGGCTGTCGACATTCTCGACGGCGAACCCTACGAGAGCCCCATGCGCCCCTGGGGTGGCACGGAGCAGTACGACTACAGTCCCGACAGCAAGCTGATTGCTTACACCTGCCGTAAGAAGACCGGCTACGACTATGCCCATTCCACCAACAGTGACATTTATATTTATGACATCGCCACCCGCGAGACCCGCAACATCAGCGAGGACATCATGGGCTACGACCAGAACCCCGTCTTCTCCCACGATGGCAAGATGATTGCTTGGGAGAGCATGGAACGTGACGGTTATGAGGCCGACAAACAGCGCCTCATGGTCATGGATCTCGTTACCGGCAAGAAAACCGACCTCACCGAAGGATTCGACTACGGTGTAAGCAACATCCGCTGGTCGGCCGACGACAAGAGTCTTGCCGCAGTTGTCATGTATCGTGGCACTCTGGAAATCTTCGACTTCAAGTACGAGAGCGGCGATCAACCGCGCCAGATTACCGCCGGTGTACACGACATCAATGGTTTTGAGATGAACGGTGACCGCATCTTTGCCAACCAGGTCTCCATGCAGTATCCCGCTACCGTCTACGCCTACAACTTCACCGACGACAAGGCCGAGGGCAAACAGCTCACCACCTTCAACGACGACATCCTCTCGCAGGTGCGCATGGGCAAGGTCGAACCTTACTGGGTGAAGACTGTCGACGGCAAGGAGATGCTCACCTGGCTTATCTATCCCTACGACTACGATTCCACCAAGACCTATCCCGCACTGCTCTTCTGCGAAGGCGGTCCCCAGAGCATCGTCAGCCAGTTCTGGAGCACTCGCTGGAACTTCGAGGTGATGTCGGGTGCTGGCTACTTCATCATCGCCCCCAACCGCCGTGGCGTTCCCGGCTTCGGTATGGAGTGGCTTGAGGAAATCTCCGGCGACTACGGCGGACTCTGCATGCAGGATTACATGAGCGCCACCGACTATTTCGCCAACAACTTCAAGCAGATCGACCGTGAGCGCATCGGTGCCTGCGGCGCCTCTTTCGGTGGCTACAGTGTCTATTGGCTCGCCGGCCACAACCACGATGTCAAGGGCTACAACGAAGGCCGTCGCTTCAAAGCATTCCTGGCTCATAACGGCATGTTCAACTTCGAACAGCAGTACCTCGAGACCGAGGAAATGTGGTTCGAAAATTGGGAAATAGGCGGCCCCTACTGGGAACGCGACAAGAACCCCAAAATCAAGAAAGGCTTCTCCAACTCGCCCCACCTCTTTGTTGGCGAATGGAACACCCCCATCTGTGTCATCCACTCCGAATTCGACTTCCGCATCGTCGCTTCGCAGGGTATGGCAGCCTACAATGCCGCACAGCTGCGCCGCATTCCAAGCCGCTACCTCTACTTCCCCGACGAGACTCACTGGGTGCTCCGTCCACAGAACAGCCTCCTTTGGCATCGTAACTTCATCGACTGGTTCGACCAGTGGCTGAAAAAATAACATCACCTCTATAGCATATATCAAATCTATAGCACACCATTCATCACTCATACTTTAGCCCGCCATTCCGGCGGGCTTTTTTATTTCATAACAATCTATTTGTCAAACATATATATTATATTTTATTAATATTGTGCGTGCGAATCAATATTTTTGTGTAAATTTGCATCTTCAAATTAACCCCAAAGGAAATCTACCCCAAAAGGGAACAGAACACATTATGAAAAAAGAAAATCTCGTCAACAAAGTCAAAGTTGGAATCGCCCAGATGAGTTGCGTGGCCGACAAAGCCGCCAACATCGAGCGCTACACAGAGAAAGTTCGTCAGCTTGCCGCCGACGGTGCGCAAATCATTTGCCTCCAGGAGCTTTTTGCCTCCCTTTATTTCTGCGACGAAGAGCGCTATGAGAACTTCGCCCTTGCCGAACCCATCCCCGAGGGACCCACCACTCAGCACTTCATGGCTCTCGCCAAAGAATTGGGGGTGGTCATCGTCTGCTCCATGTTTGAAAAGCGTGCCGAAGGGCTCTACCACAACACCACCGCCGTCATCGATGCCGACGGCTCCTACCTCGGCAAATACCGCAAGATGCACATCCCCGACGACCCCGGCTATTACGAGAAGTTCTATTTCACCCCTGGAGACCTCGGCTACAAAGTCTTTCATACCCGCTTTGCCACCCTCGGCGTTCTCATCTGCTGGGACCAATGGTATCCCGAGGCTTCTCGCATCACAGCCCTCATGGGTGCCCAGATACTCTTCTATCCCACCGCCATTGGCTGGGATGTCCGTCAGAACGAGCACGACAACCGCGAACAGTACGATGCCTGGCAGACTATTCAGCGCTCCCATGCTGTTGCCAACGGCGTCCCCGTCGTCTCCGTCAACCGTACGGGTAGGGAAGGGGGGATGCAGTTCTGGGGCGGCAGTTTCATCACCAACGCCTTCGGCCGCATCCTCTATCAGGCTCCCCACCTCGAGGAAGCACTCCATGTCGAAGAACTCGACCTCAACCAAACCGACCACTACCGTCGCCATTGGCCCTATCTCCGCGACCGCCGCATTGACAGCTATGGCGACATCACAAAACGCTATATCGACTAACTATTAACTTTTAACTATTAACTGAAAATGAGCACCCCCCAAAAACAAGGCTATTTCATGCCCGCAGAATGGGCCCGCCACGAGGCCACCTGGCTCACCTATCCCAAGAACCCCGACTCCTGGCCCGGAAAGATAGAAACCATCTATCCCTCCTATCACCTCTTCGTCAAAACCCTCGCCGAAAGCGAACAAGTCCATATCAACGTCGACGACCAACCCATGGCCGACCATGTCGCCCACGAACTTCAGGCCATCGGCACCAACATGGACAACGTCCGTCTCCACCTCATACCCAGCAACGACGCCTGGTGTCGCGACCACGGCCCCGCCTTCCTCCTCAACAAAGACGGCAAATCCCGCGCCATTGTCAATTGGAACCATAACGCCTGGGGCGGAAAATACCCCTACGAGCTTGACACCGAGGTGCCTGTGCGCATCCACGACCTCATGCCCGACATGTCCATCTTCTCGTCCGGTATTGTGATGGAGGGCGGCAGCATCGATGTCAACGGCTGCGGCGACCTCCTCACCACCACCTCGTGCCTCCTCAACCCCAACCGCAACCCCAACCTCAACCAGGATCAGATTGAAGACTACCTCCGCAACTACTACGGTGTTGACAACATCATCTGGCTCGCCGACGGCATCGTCGGAGACGACACCGACGGACATGTCGACGACCTCTCCCGCTTCGTCAACCCCGACACCATCGTCACCGTCGTCGAAAACGACGCCTGGGACGAAAACTACGAACCCCTCCAGCGCAACCTTCGCATCCTCAACCGCTGCCGCCTCGCCAATGGCAAACAGCCCACCATCGTCGAACTCCCCATGCCCGACCTCGTCTTCTACGACAACCAACGCCTTCCTGCATCCTACGCCAACTTCTACATCGCCAACGACAAAGTCATCTTCCCCACCTATCGCTGCCTCGCTGATAACGAAGCTGCCTACATCCTCGAGGCCCTCTTCCCCGACCGCGAAATCATCGGCATCGATTCCACCGACATCATCTGGGGCCTCGGCTCCTTCCACTGCCTCTCCCAGCAAATGCCCGCCCTGAATAATTGAAAATTGATAATTGGAAATTAAAATGTTACTAAAAAATCATATCATCAAAATATTGCTCTGCGTCAGCATAATTCTCAATTCTCAGTTCTCAATTCTCAATTCCCTGCACGCCCAGCGCCCCTTCATCCCCGACACGGTCACCCCCGGCCAGATCCGCGTCGACCAGGTCATGTCCCTCATCGACGGCAACTACACCGAGAACCCCGACATGGATAAACTCTCCGCCGTCGCCATCAACGCCATGCTCAAATCCCTCGACCCCCATAGCGTCTATATCCCCGCCAAGGACGTTGAACGGGCCAATGAGCCACTCCAGGGCAACTTCGAAGGCGTCGGCATCTCCTTTCAAATCGTCTCCGACACCATCGTCGTCGGCTCTGTTATCGACGGTGGCCCCTCCGAGAAAGTAGGCCTTCAGGTAGGCGACAAAATCATCCGCATCGACCGCCAGCCCGCCACCGGCGACACCATCAACAACCAGTTCGTCTTCAACCACCTCCGTGGAAAAAAAGGCACCGTCGTCAACCTCGACATCCTCCGTCAGGGCACTGTCTACAACTTCGAGATCACACGCGACAAAGTCCCCATCTACTCCGTTGACACCTACTTCATGGCCGACTCCACCATCGGTTACATCCGCCTCACACGCTTCGCCCGCACCTCCGTCGACGAATTCAACAAAGCCCTCAAATCTCTCAAAAAACAAGGCATGCTCTCCCTCATTCTCGACCTCCGCGGCAACTCCGGCGGCTTCCTCGACATCGCCTGCAACCTCGCCAACGAATTCCTCGACCGCGGCCAACTCATCGTCTATCAGGAAGGCCGTCGCACTCCCCGCCAGAACTTCAATGCCAACGGCCGCGGCCACTTCCGCGTCGACCGCGAAAACCCACACACCCTCGTTATCCTCATCGACGAAGGCTCCGCCTCTGCCTCCGAAATCGTCTCCGGCGCCATCCAGGATTGGGACCGCGGCACACTCATCGGTCGCCGCTCTTTCGGCAAAGGACTCGTCCAACGCATGATGCCACTCTCCGACGGCGGTCAGATACGTCTCACCACGGCGCGTTACTATACCCCGTCCGGCCGCTGCATCCAGCGCCCCTACGACAAAGGCTCCGACGCCTATCGCGACGACATCTCCGAACGCTATAAACATGGCGAACTTGTCAACGCCGACTCCATCCATTTCCCCGACTCCCTCCGCTATCGCACCGCCCACGGCCGCACCGTCTTCGGCGGCGGCGGCATCATGCCCGACATCTTCGTCCCGCTCGACACCATGCGCCTCTCCGACTACTACATCTCCCTCCGCGGCAAAGGCCTCCTCAACACCTTCCCGCTCAACTGGGCCGACGCCCACCGGAAAGACCCGAAGGTGCAGACCTTCGAACTCTTCCTTGAGAACTACGACACCTTCGGTCTCGACGCCCAACTTGCCGCCGCCGCCATCGAGAAAGGCATCGTCCGCGACACCGAGAAAGAAGCCGCCGAACCCGAACGCACCGCCCACTCCGACCGCTACCTCGCACTCATGCTTAAAGCCCAGATCGCCAAAGACCTCTTCGGTATCGAATACTACTACAAAGTCATGAAAGACATCGACGAGCCCTTCCTCCGCGCCCTCGACTTCCTCCACGGAATCAAGAAATAAGCATGTAGAACATAGAATTATAAAAGGCATGAACCATCATTTATCTTTTATCATTCACCATTCGACATTGGTCTTCACCATCTTGGCCACCTTGCTGGCGATCCCCACCGAGGCCTCGGCCTACGACTTCTCTGCCGTCGCCCCCAGCGGCCAGACGCTGTATTACAACATTGTGGACAACACAGTAACTGTAACGTCTCAAACCAACAGCTATCCCTATTATTCAACCCGTCCCACGGGAGACATTACTATTCCCGACAATGTTGAGTTCAATAATGTAATCTATCCTGTTACGGCTATCGGAACAAATGCTTTTGGATTCTGTAGCGACATAACTTCAGTAACCGTACCCAGTTCCGTTACTATCATCGGCGCAGATGCTTTTAGTAATTGCTACAACATAGAATCAATCAACATTCTCGGCGCTGTAACGTACATAGGAAACGAAGCCTTCATTTCCTGCAATAGGTTATCCTCATTCACAATTCCAAATACCGTCTCGAGTATTGGCAGGGAGGCCTTTACAGCATGCTATGACCTTACATCTATCTTTATCCCAGCCAGCGTGACAAGTATAGGATACGGGATTTTTTCGAGTTGTCATAATCTGGCTTCTATAACCGTGGACGAGAACAACCCTGTTTATGACAGTCGAGACAACTGCAACGCCATTATCAAATCTTCCGAAAACGTACTTGTCAGCGGTTGCCAAAATACCATCATACCGAATTCCGTTACTGCAATATCAAACAATGCTTTTGAAGGATTGGTTAACCTCACCGCCATTACAATTCCCACGAGCGTTGTTTCCATAGGCAGCTACGCATTCTACGCTTCCGGTCTTACTTCCATTGATATCCCCAGTAGTGTTTCCGTCATCGAACAAGCAACTTTCTTGAACTGCTACTCGTTGGCCTCGATTTCCTTTTCTAGCAGTCTCACCACCATCAAAAAATATGCATTCCAAGGTTGTTCAGCTCTTACCACCTTGACAATTCCCAACAATATCACTTCTATCGAAGAATCTGCATTTGGCGAATGCGGCGGACTTACTTCAATCGTAGTTTCGGAAGGAAATCCCAATTATGATAGCAGAAACAACTGCAATGCAATCATTGAGACATCGACCAACACGTTGATAGCAGGCAGCAACAATACTGTTATCCCCTCCGACGTCACATCCTTGGGGAAAAAGACCTTTTTCGGATGTCACTTCACCTCCTTCACAATTCCTGCATCGGTATCTTTCATCGACGACTACGCCCTTTTTGCATGTTACAATCTAAACGAGCTCTATATCCAGGCTGAAGTGCCGCCGACGTTAGGTGAGCAGGCGTTCTTCGGAATGGACATAAACACCCCCGTCTATGTTCCCTGCGGCAGCCTCGCCGACTACCGGGCTGCCTATGGATGGAGCCAGTTTACCAATATTCAAGAAGTATTCAATTATACGGTGTCGGTAAGTGGCAACGATGATGCCATGGGCACCGCCGCTGTCACCACTGATCCCACCTGCGCCAACAACAGTGCCACCATCACCGCCACACCCGATTGTGGCTATCGCTTCGTCCGCTGGGAAAATGCAGCTGGCGTTACCGTCAGCACCGACAATCCATGCACGCTGACGGTGTCTCAGGACACCACCCTCACCGCCGTGTTCGAGACTCTTCAGGCTGTCGATTATGCCGAAAGCCCTAGCGGACACATATTATACTACAGAATAATGAATGGGAATGCGCAAGTGACATGGCAGACTAGATGCGACCCGAGATACACAAACCTCAACGGCGACCTCGTCATCCCCGACAGTGTCACCCTTAATAGCGTGAAATATAAGGTTGCCTCGATTCGAGACTCGGCATTCTTTCGTTGTACTGGTTTGACCTCAGTGGTTATCCCCAATACCGTGAGTAGCATTGGCGATAATGCTTTTGAGGGGTGCAGTAATATGGCTTCTGTAACCATCCCAAATTCGGTGACCTATATAAGCACTAGAACCTTCTGTGGAAGTGGATTGACATCCGTGACCATTCCCAACTCGGTGACCGTCATAGGCCGTTCTGCATTCCACGCTTGTGGTCAAATGGCCTCTGTCATTATCCCCAACTCGGTAACCAGCATTGACATGGAGGCCTTCCGTCAAACAGGCCTTACATCAGTCACAATTCCCAATTCGGTTAGAACCATCGGTGGTGCCGCCTTTGCAGAATGTCCCAGGTTGGAATCGGTAACATTACCTGATTCCATTACGGAGTTGGAATTCTGGGTCCTTATGGGTTGCAGCAGTTTGTCTTCAATAACCATTCCCAGTTCTGTGACTTCTATAGATATACATGCTTTTAGCTGGTCTGGAAACGTCACCTCCATAGTAGTAGAAAGCGGCAACGAGGTTTATGATAGCCGTGAGAACTGCAATGCCATTATTGAGACGGCTTCAAATAAGCTGTTTATAGGATGCATGAATACAGTAATTCCCAACACTGTCACTTCTATTGGTGACGAAGCGTTTGATCGTTGCTTTAGGCTTTCGTCCATTACCATTCCCAGCAGCGTCACTTCCATTGGCAACTCCGCCTTCACCAACTGCACCGGCTTGACGGAAATCACAACCCTTGCCACAACCCCTCCAACACTTGGAAGCGATGTCTTCTCCAATGTTCCCACCGACATCCCCGTCTATGTCCCCTGCGGTAGCCTCGCCTCCTACCAGGCTGCCGATGGATGGAGCAACTTCACCAATATTCAGATTCGCACAGTCGACAACCTCGCTGCCAGCAACGTTTTGCGCAACACGGCCACCCTCTCTTGGACCGACAATGCCAACACCGGTTGGAATGTTGAGTTCGACGCTGTCGACTTTGTCCCCGGCACCGGCCACATGACTCCAGTCCATGTCACCGACACCTTTGCCCTCCTCACAGGTCTCGATTCCGCCACCACCTACCATGCCTATGTCTATCCCGACTGCAGCACCGAAATCAACTATCGTTACGTCACCTTCACCACTCTCGCCGCTTCACCCGCCACAGTGCCTTACAGCTGCGACTTCGAGCTCGACGGCGCCAACGGCTGGGACCTCGTCAATGACGGCCAGGCCAACTACTGGATGGTTGGCAACGATGTCAACAATGGCGGCAGCCGTTCTCTGTACATCACCAACGACGGCGCCACCAACGCCTACACCGTCACCTCCACATCCTATTCCTTCGCCACGCGCACTTTCTCCCTTGCGGCCGGCAACTACTTCTGTTCCTATGACTGGAAGGCCCAGGGAGAAAGCTCCTACGACTTCATCCGAGTAGCCCTCGTGCCTATCGATGTCCAGTTGACGGCTGGCAACTATAGCGGCTTCAACAACACCTCGGCCGTTCCGGCCGGTTCCATAGCCCTTGATAGCAGCTATCGCCTGAACCTCCAGGAGAACTGGCAGAACCACCTCGAAGAGTTTGCCATTACCACCCCCGGCCTCTACAAGTTGGTCTTCCTCTGGCGCAACGACGGTAGCGTCGGCACCCAGCCCCCCGCAGCCATAGACAATGTTGTACTTGACACCAATAGCTGCCCACATGTCAACAATGTGACAGCCATCCCGACCGACAACAGCATCAACCTGACTTGGTCTCCCGGCGGTACCGAAACTTCTTGGCGAGTCACCATAGGCAACACCTCTGTCGTAATGGACGCTCCTGCCTATACCGCCACGGGGCTTGAAGCCAACACTCCCTATACCATCCGCGTGTACAGTCTGTGCGGCATTGGCGACACCGGCAGAGCCTATAGCCTCACTGCCCGTACTAAATGCAGCCCCCTTCCTGTTCCCTACACCGAGGACTTCGAAAGCTATGAATCTGGTTCCGACAATCCCATCAGCCCCTGCTGGACCAAAGGCACCAACAACAACACAGCCTACCCATATCCTTATGAATCCAATGCCGTCAGCGGTCAGCGCAGCCTCTACTTCTATGCCTACCAACCTTCGTCGGCCACCTCCACCGCCCAATATAGCTATGCCGCCCTCCCGCTCTTCCAGCAGCCTGTCAACACCCTGCAGCTCAGCTTCAAGGTGCGCCGCTATGCTACCGTCACCGACTATTACACCACCCGCCTCGTCATCGGCGTGATGACCGATCCCACCGACATCTCGACCTTCTTCCCGATGGACACCCTCGACCTGAAGGATGCGGCAGCCTCGTCAGTCCACGAGTATGAGTACAGCTTCAGCAACTACTCCGGCAACGGCCAGTACATAGCCATCTACGACGAAGTGCCGCCTCTCTATGCTGGCAAAACCTACTCCTACAGCGATGCCTATGTCGACGACATCCTGGTGGAAACCATCCCCTCCTGTCCGCGTGTTAGGAACCTCGCTGCCAACAACGTTATGCACAACACGGCCACCCTTTTCTGGAGCGACAGCACCAACACCGGTTGGAATGTAGAGTTCGGCTCCGTCGACTTTGTCCCCGGCACCGGCCACATGACTCCTGTCCATGTCACCGACACCTTTGCCATCCTCACTGGTCTCGATTCCGCCACCACCTACCACGCCTATGTCTATCCCGACTGCGGTACCGAAATCGTCTATCGCCACGTCACCTTCACCACTCTCGCTGCTTCTCCCGCCACAGTGCCTTACAGCTGCAACTTCGAGCTCGACGGCGTCAACGGCTGGGACCTCGTCAATGGCAGCCAGGCCAACTACTGGATGGTCGGCAACAATGTCAACAATGGCGGCAGCCGTTCCCTGTACATCACCAACGACGGCGCCGCCAACGCCTACACCATCACCTCCACATCCTACTCCTTCGCTGCGCGCGCTTTCGACCTTGCGGCCGGCAACTACTTCTGCACCTATGACTGGAAAGCCCAGGGAGAAAGCTCCTACGACTTCATCCGTGCAGCCCTCGTGCCTATCGATGTCCAGTTGACGGCTGGCAACTATAGCGGCTTCAACAACACCTCGGCCCTCCCGGCCGGCTCCATAGCCCTTGATGGCAGCTATCGCCTGAACCTCCAGGAGAACTGGCAGAACCACTTCGAAGAGTTTACCGTCACCACCCCCGGCCTCTACAAGCTGGTCTTCCTCTGGCGCAACGACAATGTCAGCGGCACCCAGCCCCCCGCCGCCATCGACAATGTTGTACTTACAAATTTGTTTCCATATTCATTATCTGTCTATAGTGCCGACAGCACTATGGGTTCTGCCGCTGTCACCACCGAACCCACCTGGGGCAACAACTCCGCTACCATCACCGCCTATGCCAACAGCGGTTACCTATTCGACCACTGGAGCGACGGCAACACCGACAACCCTCGCACCATCAGCGTAACATCCGACAGCACCCTCACGGCCCTCTTCACCTTCACGGGGAGCACCAGCGGCTCCAGCGACCCCTCGCCCTCTGTGTCCTGCGGCGAATACCAGTGGCCCGCCATTCCTTCCCCCGCACCAGGAGTGCAGATTAAACAGAAACACGACCACACCTCCGCCTTTGCCGCACAAGGCTGGGACACCGTGGTGACTTTGAGCACTCCGACCATCGAACTGAGCTGCATGCCCTACATCCCCGTGCAGCGCTTCAACGGCCAGTATACGGTGGACGAAATCCCCTACAACCCCGCCGACACCTCCTTCCATGCAGGGACGAGAATGCCAATCTCTACCGACGACAATTTCGCTCAAACAGCCACCAATATACCTTTCCCATTCTATTTCTTCGGCGAGCATAAGACCGCGTTTGTCATTGGAGCCAATGGCATGGTGAGTTTCAATCCGGCAGTGACGGGACAATTTTGTGCTTGGAGTTATTCCGCCCCGCTACCTTGGCCGGATGGTACCACTGGCGCACCCAATCAAGTATCGTTGATGCGCGACGCCATCTATGGTGTGTATGAAGACACCTACCCTAACCCCTCCCAACTCACCGGCAACGATGGCATCTACTACGGCATTCAGGATGATTTCCCCGGGCGCAAGATTGTATGCTCGTGGAACAACATTCCCCTGTTCAGCTGTACCAACAACAGAAGCAGCTACCAGATCGTCTGCTACGAGGGAACCAACATCATCGAGGTGCATGTGAAGCAACGCCAGGCCTGCCCAGGTTTCAACGGCGGACACGGCATTATTGGCATCCAGAACGCCACCGGACAGCCCCAGGTGCCCAGCAGCGACCCGACCAGTTCGAACGGCAGAGTGGTTCCTGGCTCACCGGCTGCCTTCTGGCCGGAAGGAAAGAACCTCTTCTCCTCCGACCTGACCGAAACCGCCTACCGTTTCACTCCCCAGGGCTCAACCGTCTACGGCTATAAGTGGTACCGTGTCTTCGACGACGGTCGCGACAGCGTGGAACTGACGACCGCCCCCGACGACCCCAACGGATACTATATCCCGATGGACGAATCGAGCACCTGCCCCACGCTGACACGTGCTGTAGTAAGTCCTACAGAGCCTGCGAAATATGCCTTTGAGTTGCGCTTTAGAAATGCAAACGGCGACTGGTATTTCCTGAATGACACCTGCACGGTGGGCGTCAACTTCGACACCGCCATCCATATCCACATGGAGATGGTGGGCGACAGCCTCTTCTCGCAGGAGGATCTCTCCATGGTGGTGGCTCACCCCGACAACTCCTATATCAAGTTGAGTTTCAATGTGGAACCGACGGCAGAGCGTATCGAAGTCCTCGACCAGGCGAATAATATCGTCGCCACCTTCTACGACTCCACAGAGGAGCACATTCTCCGCATGACCACGGGTGTCTACATCATCCGCGCCGTCTTCCCGGGAGGCGCCGTTTTCGAGGGCTCCATCGATTTCACCAACGAACTGCAGGATAATTGATATTCGTCAATAATCATCGTGCCGTCGAAAATCTCCGCAGAAAGTGGAATCTGACGTCCACGATATCTTTGGAAGCGATGCCCCGGGCATCGCTTTTTCTTTCCCTGTCGGGTTTCCGTCCTTGCTCAGCGTGGCCTTCTCCTTCCGGGAAGGGCAGGGGAGGGGTTCCGTTCTCTCAGTCCTCTCAACCTCCTCGGCCTCAAGTCTGTTGACGTCGGTAGCTGTCGTTTCGTGTAGAGACGCGGCCTGCCGCGTCTCTACAGGCGACAAAGAGCCTATGTAGGCCGTCGTGCTTGCATTCCCTTCATTGTCAACGGAGAAGCCGTAGAAATGCACCTCCTTCCCCTGCCACCTCTCGGGCAGCGCCAGCTGCACGCTCTTCATCCGTCGCCACGCCGGCGCCGACAAAACGCCCTCCTCCATCACGGGACAGTAGGCATAAACATACACCTCGTCATCCCCACTGCCACCGTCCCACTCAAACCCCATCTGTAGAGACGCGGCAGGCCGCGGCTCTACACCGACGAACACCGGCGCCGCCACCTCCCCCTCGCTGACAATCAGCCGCTCCCAGTCCACCGAAAGCCTCCCCTCGCTGTCGAGCGAGAAGCATTCCTTGTTCCTCTTCACAAACAGGTTGCACTCCGTCATGTGCATCCCCAGCGACACGCCGCGCAGCCCCTTCTTCAGCGCCAACCGCACGTGGCTCGCCAGGTCCACCGCCTGCTTGAACAGCATGCGGTTGCTCTGCTGTTTCGCCGTCCGCGGGTTGCGCACCCGCAGCGGTCGCGAGCGCAGGCACCACTTCCCGCGCCACTCATACCCGATGACCGTCCCCACCGTCCCACGGTAGGCGTCGTTGATACCGAATCGTTGCTTTGCCATAACAGAAAAATTTAAAACCCACATATAATATAATCCCCAAACGGTAACATGTCAAGTGGAAAAATGTTAAATCCGTGTTTTTAACATTTCCCAGCCCAACAAAAGCCCTGCCATCTCCCTCCGTGGTAGGAGTTGGTAGGGCGATGGCAGGGCGTTGACAGGGGTTTTATACGCCTATGGTACTATTAAATAAAGATACAAAGATTTGGAAAAAAATCCATATAGAGATGAAAAGTTTTTTTGGCTTTTTTTAAATATTATTTTGCCATGTCGGAAAATGTTCGTATCTTTGCAGCACGAAATTAGTAAACGAATTATGAACAATCGTCTGACAATCAACGGGTCAGACGGCAAAAAGTAAGAAAATGAAAAAAGGAATTCATCCCGAAAACTATCGCCTCGTGGTGTTCAAAGACATGTCGAACGACAATATGATCCTCACCAAGAGCTGTGCCAACACCAAAGAGACCGTCACCTATACCGATGGTAAGGAGTATCCCGTCGTGAAGCTCGAAATCTCGAACACTTCGCACCCCTTCTTCACCGGCAAGTTGAAACTCGTTGACACCGCCGGACGCGTCGACAAGTTCATGAACAAGTACAAAAAGTACGCCAAGAAGGCCGAATAATGGTTAATCCTTAATGGTTTTGACTGCCATTGAAGTTTAATCGCCTAAGCAAGAAAAAAGGTAATTTGTTTTAGATTTTTGATCTAGATACCCTGCTTCCACAGCAGGGTTTTCTTTTGTCTCCATGGACGAACCCCATATCTATACCATCCGCTGCAAGTTCCCCGTCGGCGAACTGGAACTCGGCTCCATTGGCAATCGGCTGTGCCTGAGCCTTTGGCCCTATTCCACCCATTACGAGGCCGTCCGCCGCCGCTTGTCGAAGGGCTTCGGCGCCACGTTTGTCGACGGGCAATGGACCGATGTGTTGCGCGAGGCTGTAGAAGAGCTGCGGTCCAATTTCTTTCGTGCCTACGACATGGATCCGTTGCCGCTCCGCACCTTTGGCACCGAGCTGCAGCAAGAAGTGTGGCGGCAGGTGGCTCGCATCCCGGTGGGCAGCACGGTGAGCTACGGCGAGTTGGCGTCCCTCGCCGGACATCCCACAGCCGTACGCGCTGTCGCCAGCGCTGTGGGGGCCAATGCGTTGAACCTCTTCATCCCTTGCCATCGTGTGTTGCCTGCCGACGGCTCGCTGGGCAACTATGCCGGATTGCCCTATTGCAAGTACCGCCTGCTGCGGATGGAGGGTGTGGATATTGAATATCATCGCCGTGTGCCCTACGGACACAATCGAATGGAATGAAAAAAAAGCGCCGCCCGATTTCACTTCGGGCGGCGCG